>Ga0209990_10000041_pt1 | contig 123426 bp, 157 predicted proteins | sample NOAtaG_6_FD_187304 | JGI IMG/M metagenome (GOLD analysis project Ga0209990, IMG submission 187304) | Freshwater lake microbial communities from Lake Erie, under a cyanobacterial bloom - NOAA_Erie_Diel5S_2200h metaG (SPAdes) (version 2) | ecosystem: Environmental > Aquatic > Freshwater > Lake ... | reverse complement strand
GGCGAAACAGGGGAAAAATTAGCGTGCCAGGTTCTTAGAAAAGATTTTTTTCTTTTTCGTTGACAAGGCGCGAAAAACTCTCTCGCATGTTCTTAGGTGTGGAGCTTAGGGAAGATACCTAGGCCAAGGCCCTTGGGGTAGGTAAACCTCCTAGGAGCCTCACCTATCCCCCTAGGGAAACCCCCTAGAGCAAGTCGCGCTCATCCCTAGTCCATCGCTGTAGCCACTGCTCGTCTGTTTCCTGCGCTTGGATAGCTTCTTCTCGTAGGGCATCCAAGTGTTCGTTGTATTCGCTGGCTAGGGCGTGCATCTCTTCGGCAGTAGGTGTGAATTGCATGGTGTGTGTGTGTGTGGTTAGCGATTGGCGGCAAGCTTGGCAAGCGTGGCAGAGTTAAGGGGCGCAACGCCTACACGCTCAGGGCATCCAAGAGAAACCCAAGTCTCTACATCTTGCGCCGTCATTGTTGCGTAGGGCGAGAAGTCGCACTCGACTTCTTTGCCGTTGGCAAGGGTGACAAAGTGATAAAGGCGGTTGCCTTCTTCTGTGCGGTCTATTTCAGTTCTGTATTGCATGGTAGTGGTATAGTAAAGAGATTGAAGGTGAGCGCAAGAGTTATTTTGTCCAATCGCTTGCGATGTTGTAGATGTAGCTTTTGCTCTTGCTTGTGTGTGTGTTAACGATTTTGCCATCGAGCACAAGATTCAAAGTCCAGTATTCGTGACGAGTGTTGGCAAGGCGATGGCCGATGACTACTGTTTTCGTTTGTTTTTCCATAGGGATATAGTAGAGAGATGAGAGAGAAACGCAAGAATTATTTTGTGATTTTAGGGAGCCACTTGTGAACGTAGGCAAGCCATGCCTCACGGCTTGGGAAGAAGCGCACGGGCCAAAGTTTTTCGGCCATTTCAAGAAGGGGGGCAGGGATCGTTTCCATGTTGAGAGTATAGGGGAAAAGGTTAAACGTGCAAGGGTTTTTTTTCGTTAAAATGCAGCTTCGACTTCTGCCAAGGCTTCTGCCACTTCGCGCAAGCGGTAAGCGACGAAGTCACGCGCCCCATCTTGCAAGGGTTGCGCCATGAGGGTTTCCAAGTTTTCCTTCTTGGCGGTCAGCAGCATCTTGCATTCGATGAGAGTGGAGAGAGAGATTTTGTTTTCCATAGTGAGAGTATAGGGGAAAAGGTTAAACGTGCAAGCGATTTTGTTTTATTTCGCCATCTTTTTCAGGATGGCGGAAAAGGCAGCGTATTCGTTGCGATAGTATTCTTCGCTATCGTAACCTTTTTCTTCTGCCCATTGAGCAGCACCGTCCAGTTCTTCCATCTTGGATTCGATGGCTTGGCGAACTTTGACCCACTCAAGAACGGTGAGCGTTTGGGCTTCAGTGGCGGAGAGATTGATTTTGTTTTCCATGTTGAGAGGATACATGATTCCACAGCCTTTGCAAGCGTAGCGTGCGTTTTTTTTTCGTTTTTTTAGCGGGGTATTTTTTAGCGTGCCAAGTTTGGAAAAAAGATTTTTTATTTTTCGCTTGACAGGGTTGACCCTACCCCATTTCCAGGAAAGTTTGGGTGCCAAGGTTTGCCAGGACCCAGGGGGGTGGGTTTTTTCAATCTATCCTTCAATTTTCATCAACCCACTATGGTTTGTATATTCCTCTAGTGTTTCTATTAGTGTTTCTTCTTCTCTTACTCATCTCTACCCTGCCCCCACCCCATTATCAAAAAACTCGGACCCAAGAGAGAAAAACCTCTCTATTAAAACTAGAAAAAAAATCAACCCAGCTTTTCAAAAAACCCTTTTTCAGAAGAGTAGAAGAATTTCTTGAATCCAGTTTGGCGCAAAACTCTCTCACAGTTGGGGCAAGGCTTTGCCAAAGCGAGTTTGTTGTTGCCATCTATGCGCACATTCACAAAAGAGAGGCGGCTCAAGTCTTCCTCGCCCAATTTTAAAATGGCGCTAATCTCCGAGTGCAAGCAAGGCTGGTATTTTTCAGGGTTGGTTTTGTAACCAATGTATTTTCCCACTTTGTGATATGGATGATGCTTGCGATAGTCATTGTAGCCAATGCTAACCAAGCGTTTCTTGTCAAAAATAAAAGTGGCATGAAAGCTGCGGCCATTTTGTTTTTTGGGCTTTAGCCCTTTGGTTATTTCCACGCATTTTTCTAAAGTTTTCTTCATTGGTGTAAATTAACATAATACAAGAAAAGGTCAATGTCAAAATTCATTAAATACACTAATGTTCCTGTTTTCGCGAATTTTAGCACCGCAAACCAAGCTCCGCTAACAGGAGGCGCTGGTGCTGATTTGATGGCGGCAAACGAAGTGAGCATAAATTTTGACACATCCCTAGAGCCGCGAAAATACTTGGGCAAAACTCCCATCAGCAACGACTACTCACCAACCGCGCCACTAGCTGCCAAACTTTCTTTTTCTTGGTTTCCCATGATTGGGGAGAACGCGAATTCTCGCAGCATTTCTCAAACAGGAGTGTTAGCTCTCACAGGAGAGTTTGAAACTGGACATCAGATCAGAGTGGGCAATTTCTTGTTCAAAGATTGTCACCTTAATTCTTATTCGATTCAAATCACCCCCTATCAGCCAATTGTTTTTAGCGCGGACTTTAACAGCTACGATGTGGACACAATTGAGGGCCAAACTTTCACTGGTATGGCAAATGCGCCAAGTCTTTTAAAAGAAGCTGGCACAGGAGCTTACTTTGATTCTTTGCACGCTTTGGCAGTTGGCATCACAGGCAACCTAGAACCTTTGCCTCAAAGCAAAAAGAGCGCTCAGATTGGTGTTTCCTGCTCTCGCACTCCAGTTTATACAATTGGTTACAAAACACCAGAAAGAGTTCTTTTGAACAGCGTTGAGCGCACAGTGACCATTGAGGGCGAAAACGTGGGGCAAATCATTGACTTTAATGGCAGCGGCGATGGTTCTTTTGTGAGTTTTAGATTTTCTCCTTTTAGATACTTTATCACTGGAACTTCTTTCAATCCTCGCGAGGATTACAAACTGGCAATTGATGTGAGCGGCAAAATCACTAGCCAATCTTTAACCCAGCAGCAAGGAAATTCTTTAAACGGTTCAGTTACCATCAGAGAAAACATTTATTAAAGTGTAATATCTCTTGAATGGCCAAATCCAAAAAGTCTTCTGAGGGTTCTCTCGAAATCGGTTCGATGGAACGTAAAATTGAGTTCAAGCAGCGCAAATTCAAATTTTCCGAAAAACAAAAACAACTGCTCGACATTTGTTTAAACCCCGAAACAAAAATAGTTTTTATAGCGGGTCCAGCAGGCAGCGCGAAAACTTACATGAGCGTTTATTCTGCTTTGAATCTGTTGGCAGCAAACAAAGATTGGGACTTGACATACATTCGCAGCATTGCTGAGAGCGGCGACAAAGGCTTGGGCAGTTTGCCAGGCACTGTGGACGAGAAGTTCATGCCCTTTCTCTTGCCTCTTGAGGACAAAATGGATGAAATCATCACTGCGCCAACAATGGTGTCTCTGCGCAAAGATGGCGTGATCAATGCCATGCCAGTAAACTTTGTGCGCGGCTCAAGCTGGCAAAATAAAATTGTTGTTTGCGACGAGTGCCAAAACTTTTCTAAAAAGGAACTTGTAACGCTTTTAACTCGCGTTGGCGAGAATGCCAAGATTTTCTTGTCTGGCGACTTGATGCAGAGCGACATTCGCAACAGTGGATTCTCTCAGTTCTTGGAATGTTTCGATAACGATGAAAGTCGAGCGCAAGGCATTCACGTTTTCAAGTTTGACAAGACTGACATTTTCCGCAGTGAAATCCTCAAATTCATCATCGAAAAAATTGAAAACATGGATAAAAAAGTGTAACTTAGTATATGTCTGAAAAAGCATCTCTGAGTAAAGTCAGCCTCAATTGGTTCGAAGCAATTAAAAGCGTTGTGCTTGTTGTTGTTGGCGTGCTTGTTTTATGGCTAAACAGCAACTATGCTGCTGTGGCAGATTTAAAAGTTCTTGATAATAGAGTCGTAGAAGTCGAGTCCAAAACAAAAATACTTGACCAAAAAATGCAATCAATAGTTGAATTGATTAATACTAAACTTGAATATATAAAGCGAGACACTGACGAAATTAAAAAAGAATTAAAATCAAAATAACATGGCTCTTTCATTCTGTACCAACTGTGGCAATAAGATGACTTACTCAGTCTCTCCGCCAAACTTTTGCGGAAAATGCGGTACAAAACTAAACGCCACTGTATCAGCCAAGGTTAACGCGCCAAGCAGAGGAAGAGAAGAGAGTTTTGAAGACGATGAAGACTCAGAAGAGTTTTCTAATGTTTCTGAAATTCCAAACTTGTCGTCCTTGGCTTATGAGATTGAAAACGATTCTGGCAATCGTAGCTATCAACTAGGCGAACTATTTGGCCAACCCAAAACATTCTCTAAAAGAAATCGTCCAATGTCTTTAGACGAACTTAAAGACAAACATGCCAAGACGTAAAAAAATTCTTTTCGAGGAAAAACTACCCATCATTGAAGTTGAGATACGCAAGCGCCGAAACAAGTGGCAGCTTAATGTATTGAAGTGGATGTCTTTTGAAGACGTTGAGCAAATTATTAAATTGCACGTTTTTAAGAAGTGGCACATGTGGGATCAGAAAAAAGCTCTTGAGCCTTGGCTTTCGCGCATCATTTCCAATCAGATTCGTAACCTGATTCGCAACAACTACACAAACTATGTGAAGCCTTGCATGAATTGCCCTCACAATTTGGGCGATGAGTTTTGTGCTTTGAACATTAGCGGAGTGCAAGACTCTTCTTGCGAAAAGTATGCAATTTGGACCAAAAGCAAGCGTCATGGCTACAACATCAAGCTGCCGCTTGAGCTTGAGAATCATTCTCGCGAAATCGAAGAGCTTTCGTTTGATCAATTGGACTTTTCACAATCAGTTCATCTGCTCAACCAAGAAATGAAAAAAATCTTGTCGGAAAACTATTACCGCGCTTATGAAATGCTTTTCTTTGAGAAGCTATCTGATGAAGAAGTTGCAAAGTTTCTTGGCTATCGCAGCAGCGAGAAAAACCGCAAGATTGGTTACAAGCAAATTAAAAATCTTAAAAAACTTTTCCGAGACAAGGCAATTGAAATCTTAAAAAACAAAGATATTCTATGACCGAGCTAACAGAACAGCAAAAAGAATTCATTCGCGAAAACTATTTGCAAATCAATGACTTGAACGAACTCACCAAACAATGCTTTGGCGACCCTACTCTTGATGGTCGCAAAAAAGAGGGGCGTTTAGTTAGACAATTTTTAATTGATAACAATTACTCTTTCTCAACAACTAAAAGAGAAAAAAGCGAAAGCATTGAACTCTCAGACTCGCAAAAAGAGTTTGCCCTTTTGCAGAGTCAAGCTGGCGTGTCAACTTTCCGCATTGCTGAACTCATTTTCCAAGATCGCGAAGTTAAAAAGCTTGGCATGGAACAAAGAGCAGTGCTTGACTACGTTAGGTCAGTGAATCCTGATCTTGTTGGCAATTCTGAGTCTGCTCTTCTCACTGAATACATTCCGCCCAAAGCTTTTAGTCGCGTTTTAAAAAAGGTGAATGATGCCACAGGTTTGACGCTAGATGAGCATAAGCTGTCTCGCCAATACAAGGTTTGCATTGACAAACTCAGCATCAATCTTTCCAATTCTCGTTTTGTGACAATCATGAATAATTACTTGTCGCAAAAAGACCGCACTCTTTTCGAGGAAGAGTTTATTCGTTTAACTTGGGACAAGCCAGACTTGTCTTCTGACGAATTGAATCTTTACATGAACGTGTGCAAAGAAATCATCAACTTGGAAGTGATTGGCAAGCACTTGAACAAACTGAATGATCAGTTTGATGAGATTGATGATCAAGAAGATATGACTGTTAGGCTGGCTGAAATTATCAAAGCAAAGTCGAGCGAATACCATCAGTGCGAAGGCCGCATTGAAAACCTCACGAAAAAGCTACAAGGTGATCGCGCCGAAAGAATGAAAAACAAATACAAAGAAAATGCATCAATTATTTCTTTGGTTCAGTTATTTCAAGACGAGGAAGAGCGTAAAAACATGGTAAAAATTGCAGAGATGCAAAAGAAAATGGTTAGCGAAGAAGCCAATAGACTAGAGAGCATGGGTGAATGGAAGTGCCGTGTTCTTGGTATTTCAAAAGAAGATGTCATTTAATTGTTTAGAGTGTCAACAAGAGTTCGATTCTGAACGCAGTCTTCATGCTCACATCAAGAAGCATGACATGTTCTTGCATGATTATTATGTGAAGCACTACCAGCGCAGAGACTTGCTCACTGGAGAACTATTGCCCTTTAAAAACAAAGAGCAGTATTTTCAAACCTATTTCTTGAATAGCGCCAATCAAAATAAATTTTTTGACCAGCAACACTCTAAAGACTTGGGTGTTTGCATGATCTTATTAGAAATGCTTTGCTCCAAAACAAAAGAGGGTTTTGCTCCGTGCGAAGTGATCTTGAACAGCTATGGCTTGCCAAGCATCTCAGTGTTTAAAAAGTTTTTTGGCAGTTATTCTGCGGCGGCTGAGAGTTGCGGTTCTAGGCTCATGTTTAGTGACAAGTTCCCAAAAGAGTGCCACACTCATCCAAACCCAAAGATTTTTATTGATACGCGAGAGCAACAACCTCTTTCATTCTCAAACCATGAGTTTCTAAAATTAGATTTGGGCGACTACTGTGTTGAACCAAAGTATTTTAATTATACGTTTGTTGATCGCAAGTCTGAATCAGATTTTAAATCCACGGTTAGCGAAGACAATTTGGACCGATTCAAGCGCGAACTCTTGCGTGCGCGTGAGCAGGAGAGCTTCATCTTTGTGGTTGTGGAAAGCGACTTTGAACAGATTCAGCAGAACAACGGTAAAAACTCTCACAAGAGCAACTTAGCTTACATCTACCACAACATGAGAGCTTTGCAAATTGAATTCAAAGACTGCTGCCAATTTGTGTTCTCTAGCAACCGCAAGAACAGCGAAAAACTCATTCCTCTTCTTTTGGTTCATGGCAAGAAGCTTTGGAATGTGGACTTACAATTTTATATTAATGGAGGGCTACTAAATGGCTTGGATTGAAGGCAACCAAAAAAGAAGAAAACATTTCTTAAACATCAATCAAGAGATTCTTGCTTCCAAAGACTTTTTGGAAGAGCGGGAAGCTAAAATCATGCTATACAAGTTTCTGAAAGAAAATCCATCTTTCACTTGTGAATTATTAACTGGTATTAAATTGTTTCCGTTTCAGCACATGGCAATTAAAGCTATGATGCTCACAGATTACTTTCTAGGCGTTTGGAGTCGCGGTCAGAGTAAAAGCTTCACAACGGGTTTGTTTGCCGCCCTAGACGCTGTTCTGCATCAAGGAGTGCATATTGGCATCATCTCTAAGAGCTTTCGTCAGAGTCGCATGATCTTTAACAAGATTGAGGACATTATGAAAACTCCAAAAGCTTCCATGTTTGCCGAGGCTGTAACAAGAGTTTCCAAAACCAACGATCAGTGGGTTATGGAAGTTGGCAGAAGCAAGATCACTGCTCTGCCTCTTGGCGATGGCGAAAAGCTGCGCGGCTTTCGTTTTCAACGCATGATTATTGACGAGTTCTTGCTCATGCCAGAACGAATTTTTAATGAAGTTATTTTGCCGTTCTTGTCTGTGGTAGAGAATCCCACAGAACGTCAAGAAATTTATGGCCTAGAAAGTCAATTGATTGAGTTGGGCCAAATGAAAGAAGAGGAAAGAACTCAGTGGCCAAATAATAAAATTATTGGTTTGTCTTCTGCGTCTTACAAGTTCGAATACTTGTATAAACTATATCAGCAATACGAGCATCTTATTTTAAATCCAGAAAAAACTGATGTGGCACATCGCGTTATCATGCACTTGAGTTACGATTGCGCACCAACACAATTGTATGATCAGTCTTTGATTCAGCAAGCAAAGTCAACCTTGAGTCAGTCTCAGTTTGATCGCGAGTTTGGGTCAATATTCACAGATGATTCCAGCGGCTACTTTAAAGTTAGCAAAATGGCAGCTTGCACAATTGAAGACGGTCAAGGTCAGTGCGTGGAAGTGGCTGGCGAACCAAATGATGAATATATTTTATCTTTTGACCCATCTTGGTCAGAAAGCGAAAGCTCTGACGACTTTGGAATGCATGTGATCAAGCTCAATAAAGAGAAGCGCACAGGAACAGTTGTGCATAGCTATGCTATTTCTGGCACTCGCCTAAAAGATCATATTTTTTATTTTTATTATCTTTTGACCAGCTTTAACATTGTTTGCATTGTTGGCGACTATAATGGTGGCGTGCAATTCCTGAACGCTTGCAACGAGAGCGATTTATTCAAGAGCAACAATTTAAAGATTGACTGCTTTGATGCAGAGTTTGACGATGTGCAAAACTACAATGCAGCCTTGCGCGAAGCTCGCAATCAATATAATATAGCGTCTAAAAAGATTTGTCATCTTCGCCGCCCAACTTCGCAATGGATTCGTTTTGCAAACGAGTCGTTGCAATCCTCTTTTGATCACAAGAAGATTTGGTTTGCTGGCAGCGCAGTTAATGATGACTATCAGCGCCAAAGAGCCAAGAGCATTCCCATTGAGCAAATTAAGTTCTTGAGAGTGGCTGATGCAGATGAGAAAAACTCAGCGGCTAAAATGATTGATTTCATTGAGCATCAGAAAGACATGATTGATTTGACAAAAGCTCAGTGCGCCTTGATTCAAGTATCAACCACTAGCCAAGGAACACAGTCTTTCGACTTGCCATCAAACCTCAAAAGACAAAATGGCGCAGATAAAGCTCGTCGCGACTCTTATTCTGCTTTGGTATTGGGAAACTGGATGGTTCAAACCTATTTTGACATGATGAATTTTCAAGCAGAAGACGCAGAAGCTTCATTCACTCCGTTCTTTGTTTAAAAGTGACTTTTAAAGTAGGATTTCTAAGAATTGCGTGTAATATAAACCAATGGCACGCTCTTACAACAAAAAATCTGACTACTGGAAAAAATTTGATCAAAAGTCACTTCCAAACTTTGAATCCACAATTGCTGCTGACATTAATCCAGTATTAGCTGGAGAACCATTTTATACTTCTGACGCTTCCACAATTCAATTCGCCAAAGCTTCAAGAGAAGGTTTGACTAGAACAGAAGCAACTTCTGCCAGAGTAAACCGCGCAGCACTTGCGCCAACATTTGATCGCTACAGCAGCATTCGTGCTGGCATGTTGCCATACAGTTTTTCCAACGATGGCGTTTATATTCGCGAAGCGATTGAGCTATGCCAAAAAGCTTATGCTAATGTTCCTATTTTCCGCAATGCTGTAGATTTGATGTCAGAGTTTTCTAATGGCGAAATCTTTCTTGAGGATGGCACAGAAAAAGCAAGAGATTTCTTTTATCGCTGGATGCGCAAAATTCGTATTTGGGATTTAAAAGATCAGTTTTTCCGCGAATACTATCGCAGCGGCAATATCTTCATTTACCGCATGGATGGTAAATTTGACTTGGAAGACTTTAAAAAGCTTTCCACCATGTATGCAGAAGAGGGCGCTGGCATCAGCAATCAGATTCCTCTCAAGTACGTTATTCTAAATCCTTTTGATATTGTTGCTAGGCGCGTCACAACCTTTAATGCTACAAGTTACGAAAAAGTTCTTTCTGAATATGACTTGGAAAGACTTCGCAATCCGCAATCTGATGAAGACCTTGAGTTGCTTAACTCTTTCTCTGAATCAGATCGCCAAAACATTATGAAGGGCGGCTTTGCTAAGAATGGATTAAAAATCAAAATCAATCCAGAAAAATTACATTTCGCATTTTATAAAAAACAAGACTATGAGCCTTTCGCTATTCCTTTCGGTTTTCCTGTTCTGCAAGACATTAATGCCAAGCTTGAACTCAAGAAAATGGACCAAGCAATCACGCGAACCGTTGAGAATGTTATCCTACTTATCACAATGGGCGCACCGCCCGACAAAGGAGGAATCAACCACCACAATCTCAAAGCCATGCAAGACCTCTTCCGAAACGAATCCGTTGGAAGAGTGCTCATCTCAGACTACACAACAAAAGCTGATTTCGTTATTCCAGACCTTAACAAAGTTCTTGGACCAGCCAAATACGAAACACTAAACAAAGACATTGAGCAAGGTCTTCAAAATATTTTCTTTGGTGATGACAAGTATGGCAATATCTCTACAAAGATTGACATGTTTGTTGATCGTCTCAAAGAGAGTCGCCAAGCTTTCTTAAACGAATTCTTGCAGCCAGAAATCAAACGCATTTCCAAAGCTCTTGGTTTCCGCTCTTATCCAGAGGCTCGCTTCAAAGAAATTGATTTCAAAGACAACACTCAACTTCTTCGCGTTACTACTCGACTCATGGAGCTTGGAGTTATCACTCCACAACAAGGTCTTACAGTGTTCAACACTGGCAGATTCCCACAAGCAAATGAGATTGGACCTGCTCAAGAATCATTTGTTAATGATCGTGAAAAAGGATATTACAATCCGCTTGTTGGCGGCGTGCCAGTTATTCCAAATACTGACGCTCCAGAAACAAACCAAACGCCCAAATCTGCTGGTCGTCCAGAAGGCGCAATCACAGAGGCTAATTTCTCGCGCAAAAATATTCAAGAGGTTGTTTATGAAATCGAGGCTTTTGAAACAAATGTGAAAGCCAAAGCAAAAGAAAATATGGGAGTTAAGAGATTAAACAAGCAGCAAACTTCTGCTATCGAAGAACTCTGCAAAAAGATTATTTGCGCTCATGAGAAAAATGATTGGGAAAATAAAGCTCTTGAATGTGTAAAAGATTTTAATGCAATAGAATCTTTGGGACTTCTTAGCGAGGTTTCCGAGATTGCCGAATCTCACAAATTAGATTTTTATTCAGCAGCCATCCTACATCATAGTCGCACAAATGAGTCCTAACGAAATTCCTATTCCTCTCGAAAAAACAGTTGTTATCAATGGTTCCACTATTGAAGTTTCAATTGCAGAAAAGAAAATGAGCGACAAAGAAAAAGCTTCTTACCAGAAGTTTATGGCTAAATGCATTTCTGAAAGTTCTGCCAAAACAGACAAAGAAGCTGCTATTGCTTGCGCTGTTACATTTGAAAGAATGAAAGAAAAGATCATGGCAGAAGACGATCTTGAAGAAATTAAAAAAGAAGAGGAAGACGAGGAAGAGGAAGAAGAAAAAGAAGAAGAGGGCAAAACCCTTGAAGAAAAAATCAAACTCGAAAAAGAAGACATCAAAGAAGACAAGTTTGAACTCGAACTCGAAAAACAAGACCTTAAAGATGACGAAGAATATTTGAAAGAACTTGAGAAGAAAAAAATGGAGCAGTCAAAATCTGCTGCCAAAAAAGGCGCTAAAATGGAGTATCGTGAAAAAATTAAAACTCCAGCCAATTCTATTGGAATCATCACTGTTGAACAAATCAACAAGTGGGAAAGGGAAGAAAAAAACGAAAACAGATTGGATGAATTGCGCGAAACCAAAGAGGTTTGGAAAAACACTATAGACTTATAAAATGGATTTTAAATATCAGACAAAATTCGATGTTTCTATTCGCCAGTGTCAAATTGGCGAAAACTCTTTCATTTCCACCGCTTCACTTGAGAATTTAAAAAGCCTTCTTCCAAGCCAAAGCATTGACTTGGGCAAAAATATTGATCTCATGGGCGTGGCTTTTGACGCTGCTGTTGTGAATCAATTCAACCGCAATGATGACGGCATTGATTCTGAAACCGCTGTGCAAATTGCACCATATTTTATTCATAAGCCAACAAACATTGAACACAACAAAAAACAAATTGTTGGCCACATTGTTTCTGCTGGTTTCAATTCTTGGGGCGAAAATATTCCCATGACAAACCAAGAAGTTGTTGAAACAAATGGCTTGGTAAACTTGGCTCTAGGAGCAGTTATTTATAAACTTGTTGATCCTAAATTCACTGACTTGATTTATAAATCAACCAGCGAAAGCAACAATCTTTTTAACACAATCTCCGCAAGTTGGGAGCTTGGATTTAATGAATATGTGTTGGCTGTTGGAAGCACAAATTTAAAAGAGGCAGAAATCATTTCAAACCCCAAGCATATTGAAGAACTCAAAGGTAAACTTCGTGCTTATGGTGGCAATGGTAAAATGGAAGATGGCTCTAAAATTTATCGCTTAGTCAAGGGTTCAGTTTATCCTCTTGGCATTGGTTTTACTGCTAATCCAGCCGCTAATGTAAAAGGCTTGTTGCTTGATAACGGCAGCATTCCAGAAGAAAACGTGTCGTTCAAAGACCCACGGGATAAAAAAGTATTTGCAATGAATACAAAAAATATTTCCCAATTCAACCTCAAAGATGTAAACACTAAAAAATCTATGGATTTAGAAACATTCCTTTCAGAACTTAAAGCTTCTCTTTCAGAGAAGAAATTTTCGGAAGAAGCAATCGCCAGCATGACCAGCACCTTTGCTGATGCAATTCGTCAAAAGGACGAAGAGTATCGCGCTACCAAGGCTGAGAAAGAAGCTTCCGAAACCAAGGCCAAAGAACTTTTGGCTTCTGTTGAAACTCTTCAAAAAGAACTTGCCGACACAAAGGTAAAGCTTCAAGAAATTGAAGCCGCTCAAGAAGCTGAAAAAGCTTTGGCTCGTTTCAACGCTCGCATGGAGCAAATTGACAATCTTTATTCTCTCGAAGACGAAGATCGCAAAGTTATTGCTTCCGAGCTTCAAACCGTTGAAGCTTCTGACGAAGCTTTCGCAGCTTATCAAGAAAAGCTCTCTGTTGTGCTCAAGCATAAGAACAAGGAATACCTTGGTCGCTTGGCCGAAGAAACAGAAGCTAAGATTGCTGCCGAAGTTGAAAAGCGTCTCGCTGAACTCAACAAATCCACCGCTTCCACTAAAACCGAAGCTGAACTCGCAGAAGAAGCTCTTGAAAAAGCCAAGGCTTCCGCTGACAAAACCATTCCGAACAACAACGGAGAAACTTCCCTAGAAAAGCAGAGCTTGAAAGAAAAATTTGCCTCCGCATTTTCTCGTGAAAACATCCTAATTTCTTAATTTAACTAACCCAATATGGCTACCAGACTACTCCCATTCCGTCAATATGATGATAACGATGTCATCAACATGTACGCACTAGCTGATGCTGCCGTCAACGACAATGTAACTGGCGTTGGCAGCGGTGATGCTGGTGTTTTCGTTAAGGTTTCCGAAGGAAACTTTGACCTAGACCCTGTAAGTTATGCTACCAACAGCTACATCGGCAAAACCGACTATCCGTTTGTTGGCGCTAACCAATATCCTTCCGTCAACCTCAAGGTTACTCCTGCCGCCTCTGGCGACACCACCAACTGCCTTGGCATCACTCTTCGCCAGACTGCAAAGTTTGACGAAAACGGTGAAAAGCTTCTTTACTATCGCCAAAAGGCCGAAGAACTTATGTGCGTGCTTCCTGGACAAGCTGTTCCAGTTGCCACTCGCGGTATGTTCTCCCTTGGCGCTAATGCTATTGATGGCACTCTCACTGTCGGCAGCGGCTTCAAGCTATCAGCTAACGCTGGTAAAGTCACTGGTTGCGCTCACTCCGATGCTGGCAAGCTTGGTCTTGTTCTTGGCACTGGTTCACGCACTTCCCAAAGCACCACAGATCAATTCGCTGGCAATTTCGCCGTGGTTGGCCTTCGCATGTAATCTTAACCAAGGAGGAAACAATTTAATATGAAAATCACTCTTAAAAGAACTCCAGAACAAATCGAACTAATCAAGGCCACCGCCTCTCGCAACCGTCAGGTTGCTTATGAAGCTCAGGTTGCTCTTGCCGAGTTCATTGGCCCTGTTCTAGCCGAAGTTATCAACAACGCTCCAACCCTTAGTAATCTCTTTACTCAGTTGCAGTTCAATGCTGATGACAATCCTTCCATTCCGCTTGACCTATACTATGATATTTCCGACGAGGACTATATCACTGTTTATAGCCAAAGCGCTGCTGGTGGTCTTCCACAGAACCAAGTCCTTCCGACTGTTTCTGAAATGAAGATTGCTACCTACACTCTCGATTCAGCCCTTAGCTTTGATCGTCGTTATGCTGCCAAGAGCCGCATGGACGTTGTGAGCAAGACCTTTACCCGCATGGCTCAAGAAATTCTTCTCAAGCAGGAGCGCACCAGCGCCAACTTGCTCATGAGCGCTCTTGCCAATGCTCAAACCAACGGTCTTGACCATATCATCAGCGCTACAACCGCTGGAAGCTTCTTGCTCCAAGACTTCAACAACCTCATCACCCGCGCTCGCCGCATCAACACTTCCTTCTCTAAGGGTACTCCAGAAGGCGCTGCTAATGCTCGCGGTATCACTGACCTCATCATCAGCCCTGAGTTGGAAAACTCAATCCGTTCGATGGCTTACAACCCCATCAACACCAAGGGCGCTGGCGCTGCTGCGCTAGGTAGCTCCGATTACCGCTCAAACGGTATCGCTGCTCCTGATGAAATGCGCATGGCTCTCTATAACTCCGCTGGTCTTCCAGAGTTTTATGGTGTGTCCATCATGGTGATCAATGAGCTTGGTAAGAATCAGAAGTACAACACCATCTTCGACACTGTTTATAGTGGCAGCTTCAATCCAGCTACTCAAGAAATCGCCGTTGGTCTTGACCGTGGCCGTGAGTCACTCATCCGCGCTACCGCTATTGATGGCGACAGCGGTGCTGAGTTCAGCCTCATTGCTGACGACCAATACAGCATCCGTCAGAACAAGATTGGCTACTTCGGTTCCCTCGAAGAAGGCCGTATGGTTCTCGACAACCGTGCTCTCCTTGGCGTGATCGTCTAATCCGTCCTCAAATCAAGGGACTGCCCGAAAGGGCAGTCCCTTTTTTGTTTACTTTTGAAAGTTTAACTGTATAATAATATATGAATCTAAAAGACGAATTAAACAATCTTGAACACGTTAACGGCAAAGAATACAAGGAAAAGCTTTTGAAGCTAGAAAAGATTCTTGGGGTTCAAGAAGTTAATCCATTTAAAACCACTGACCCACAAGTATTTGAAGATCGCCTTGCTGAAATGAATTACTCGGAAATGCAAGCCTTGGCAATGCGCGTTGGCCTTAGTCCTTATCTGCAAAAGCCGCAATTAAAAAAGGCTCTTGCCAAACAATTTCGCAGCTACAATCTTAATGCAACTGGCAAGCTTTTGCCGCTAACTGCTAAGTCTATTGAGCTTGACCCAAACAATCCACAACACCAAAAAACCCTTAAAATCTTAGGAGAGTTTTAATGAGCGTATATTCTGACTTAGCACACGAAGTTTTCTCTGTTGAGTTTGGCTCTGAAACTGGCACAACCACTTTCACTCAAATCAGCGGTTGGTTTTCTACTAATCTTGGGCTTCTCAATAATCTTCTTTACACAAGCTTTAGCGGTTCAGACCCATCATTGGGCGAAGAAGAGAAGGCGATTTTTAAAGAGCTTTATTTAAGCAATTTTTATGCTCGTCAAGCTCGTAATGCACTGAGAGGAATCTTGGCATCCAGCAATAATGGCGACAATATTCTTTCTGTTTCTGATGGAGACAACTCCATCACATTTGTTAACCGTAATGAAGTTAGCAAGGTTTATCGCGGTTTAGCGACAGACTCTCAGCAGAAGCTTAATGGTCTTGTTTACGCCTACAATAGCTACAAAGCTGAACCTCGTCAACTTGGAGGGCTTGAGGCTGGATACCAATCTGGAAGTGGGTATTATTATGGATTTCCATATACTTACTATCCTGGCGGCTATCTATAAAACAAATTTAGGTAATAAAAAACCCCGCTCTTTCGAGCGGGGTTTTTTTGTGTTGCACATTAGAATGCGCGAGCGGATGCACCTGAGAAGTAGATACCGTGAACAGTGTCGTTAGGACCACCAATTTGAGTGGAGAAGCTAAGGTCAACACTCTTGTTGGAGCCAATGTCAGAAGAGTAGCTTTCGCTATTGAGACGAGCGGCTGCAAAGGTGTATTTCACAGCAGGAGTGCTTGTTCCAGGCTGATTAATGGTGAGAGTGATGTCTCTTTCGGTTCCATCATCAATCATATCAGCAAGGTTACGAGCTTGAACTTCATTCACAAGAGCGTTCACAGTCATTGTGGCAGTCACAGGGAAGTCAGTTACGCGAGCGAACGCGAAACGGCTACCAAGACGCTCAATTGGAGTGCGGCTCATTGGGAGTGCAATGCTGACGCTTTGAATGTTGATTGCATTAGAAGAATTGTCAACAGTGGAGGTTGGAGTGCCGCCAGTGCCAGTGAATCCACCAAAGCTTAGGCTAATATCACCAGGGCGAAGAGCGGTTACGCCGTCACCTGTGGTTGGAACAGGAAGCTTAACATAGTCTCCAGTGCCAGTGAATAGTTTGGTTCCGAGTGCTGGATTGATTGCTGGAGTATTGAAACCAGTAACATTGCCATTTACGTCATAGGTTGCAGCGTTAAAGCCAAGACCTTCGACGGAGACGGAAACGGTTGGTAGGTCGCCTACAGCAGCATTAAGGGTATAATCAGTAATGAAACCGTTACCAATACCAATGATGCCTTTGCCGCTAAGAGCGGTGGCTGGAGTATTGTCGTAGTTAAGGTCAATGCCTTCGCTATCGGTTACAATGAAGAAGTTAATGCCAGAAGAGCTAACCATTTGGCCTGATGCAAAGTTACCAACGGTTGTTGGACCAGCAGAACCGCCAGTTCCTTGCATATAGAAACCAAGAGCGGATTCATTGAATCCATCAGCTAGATAGTATGAGAAGTCCAAGCTCACAGTCGGAGACTGTAGAACAAGAGCATCAATACGAGCAAGCTGCCCAAATTGGTTTACGTCTTGACGAGTGATTTCAAAGCTGTAGTTAGCGCTTTGCACACGTTTTAGCTGCTTGTGTTCCGCAGCAGTTTTAGATGAGAGTCCGCTGCTTACAAACAGCCCTTCAGATTGATAGATTACGCGATTTCTTGCCATAAAAGAAAGTTTGCTTTATTTACAGTTAAATCAAGCGAATGAGAACTAGATTCTAGGATACCTCATGATTGAGACATCAAAATCAATAAAACCAACATACAAATCATTCACTAATGACTTGCGCGGTTTGTCGCTCATTTTGGAAGTTTTTACCCTATCAACAAAATATTTATTGTTGTTGATGTATTGGTTCTTTAAGTTTTGATAATTATAATAGCCGCTCTTTAAATCTCCATACTCTGTAAGTGGATAGTTGTCAAAAGGAATATCAACAATGCATTCATTTTTAGAATCTGCAAAAATAGAGAGCACGCCATCTAATTGATAAGGATTTTCCGCAATCACCACAGCATTTAGGTTGGTCATTGTTTGGTCCATGCCGCCAAAAGCAAAAGGCTTGTTTTCAAAAGCTGCGTTGCAAATATAGATAGCTGGAACAACTTGGTCGTATGGTTGGGAGTAAGTTGGGTTTAGATTTGTTCCAATCTGACTCTGAGGAATAAACTTGTTTTCCACAAGAAGGTCTTCCTCATTTTCATTGGTATAATAAACATTAAAATCTTTGACAGCAAAAGAGCCTGTGACGGTTGCTCCAGTTGCAGCGCCACTAATAAGAGCGCGACCATTTTCAAAGTCAAGAATTCTTGGGCTTGTTGAATTGCTTGCTCCAGTTGCTCGGCCAACAAACGATCCATTCACGAAAACACCAGAAGGAATTGTGGCTCCAGAGATTGAATAATCAGAAACCCACTGTTTGTAAGGACTGCCAAAAACTTTGTATTCGGTTGGTAGTCTTTCGTCTTGATAATAGTAAAAACGCCCCGTTGTATTTGTGTACGCTTGACCTTTGGTAAGCAAGTAATTGTCGAACCAGAGAACAAAAGATGAAGCGAGTTTGTGTTGAAATTGGGGAATCATAGAATACCTGTCAAAACTACAGTATTGTTAATTTGTTGGAACCTTTTAGCATATTTATTTATGAGGGCAGAAATATACGGAGTATTTTTAAACTTACCTTTTCTAATTACACTTTCGGTTTCAATACCCGCTCCTGAACGACTATTATTGGAATTAATATTTAAATAATAGCCAAAGCCAGAAATGCCGCGCTCAATGCCCTCTGCCCAACTGCGTCCGCTTGCCCAAGGCATCGGAGTCACAGAAAAAATATCTTCCTTGGAAGGTATAAGAATTTTCATTAAAAACCCAGTATCGGTTTCTCGATCAAGCTCTATTCTGGCTGACTGTAAAACATCTACGATTGAGTCTAGCGGAGAATCGCCCTCATTAAAACCAATAAAAGAAAAAAGATTACCATAACCATTCAAAGTGCCGCTAGAGTTTTGTGCGCTTGGTCCACCCACAATTTCAATTGAAACTGGATGCAGTAAAAATTCCTCAAGCATTTCTTGCTTGATTTTATTAAAAGCATCAGTGATTCTCTGCTGAAAAGCTCTCTTGTTTTTCTTAACAACTTCGCGAACAACAAAGTTAGTTAATTCTTTTTCGAAGCTTTTTGATGTTGCTTTTTTAGCCATTATTCGTCCATTGGAATTAAAATAAACTCATAATATTGCGGCCCAAACATGCCAAGCGGTTTGCCATCGCTCTTGATGGAAAAACGCCGCCCATCAAGTTCAACTCTTTTTGCTTCGCGAACATATTCGTAGCCTTCTAAATTTACTTTAATTTTTACGGTTCCAGCAGGAAGAATAATTTTATCTTGACCAGAGGAATAAGAAGAATTAGATGAAGAGTCTTGCAGAAGCTCTTCGTTCATTTCCACATATTTAATTCTTGCTTGGAAAGTTTGGGAAACCTCTGTAGTGCTGGTATTGGAAGATTGCTGACGATAAAGAGCATTGTAAGTTGGCGAGGAAGCAATCACAGTTCTTTGCCCAATTTTGAAAACAGTAATCTCGCGAGCAAAAGTGTCGTGGATTTGATCAATGATTGATTTAATGTTATTTTTTTGGTTTTGTGATAAAAATCCAGCCATATTATTTATTTTTACACTTATTGTTTTATTATAATTAGGTATAAGGCATGAACGCGAAAAAAATCTTATCTCGTCGTTATAACGACAACACTACAAATCTCTTTAAGCAATTCCTGCGAATTGTGGAAGAGTTAAAAAGAGATCACGACGATTCCTACAGGAAGCTTCGTCAAAATTTGCCACAGGAATATTCTTCTGTTTTAAACATGGGAGACTACTTCGATGACAATAAAATGTCTTATATTAGAAAAAAGATTTTGGATTTGGGCAACGAGACAATGCGTTCCTCAGACTCAGAATTAAATAATTTTACTGTAAGTTTTGTTTTTAAAGATTAATATATAACAAGGAATATGGAATTCAAAGACATTTATAATTTTACTGTTTATGAAACAGTCGAAAAACCAGTCGAGTCTGTCTCTAAAGATGAGCAGGGTAACGAGGTAAAGGTCACTAAAAAGGTGAGCGAAAAGTCTCCCATGAAAGTGTTTCTTAAAAAGCCTTCGCGCCGTCAAATCGAGGAAGCTGACTTGGAATACAGCGTGGAAATGTCACGCTGCGTCAAAAAAGGCGTGCTTACCAAAGCTATGCTTGTTAAAAAGTACTCTGATACTGGAGGTTTAATGAGTGAGGAAGAAGCAAAAGCCCTCTATCAAAATTATCAAAAGCTTCTTGAACTACAGCGCGAATACACTGAAAACGAAACAATCAACAAGAAGGAAGAAAGTCGCCAAAAGAAGTTTGAAGAACTTGGCCTTGAAATGGCCAAAGTTCGCGACAAGATTGTGAAAACTGAAATGGCTTATCAGTCTCTTTTTGATCACACTGCTGACATGAAGGCGCAGAACCGTCTTCTTCTCTGGTATATCATTAATCTCACTTACATTCAAAAAGAAGGAGAGGACAAGCCAAAACCATATTTTAGCGGCGAAGATTTTGATGAGCGTCTTGAAGACTATTATCAAAAAGAAGAGCAAGAAGATAAACTTTATTTTGAAATCGCTCGCAAGGTTTCTAATGTCGCTGCTTTCTGGTTCTATAACCAAGGTGCTCAAAAACAAGAGTTCGACAATTTATTTGAAGATAAAGAGGACAGCGAAACCGAAAGCGAAGCTGTCGTTGAAGAATCTCCCAAAGAGAACGCGCCCAAAAAGAAAAAAGTTAAGTCTTGAATGACAATTTTTACATAGAAATTGTAAACGAGATTTTTGATGGATATACACGGTTTGATTTCAATGATCAAACCGTGTTTTTGCGCCATTTTAGCTTAAAAGATCAAGAGTTCTTAAATAAAAGCTTTGATCGTCATAAAAACCGTGCGGTCGGAAAAGGCATTCAAGAAGAGAAAGATGTTTTAGAAAGGCTAGATAGAGATGGAACTTGGACAAAAGATGATGAATTAAAAATTTCCGAAGCTGAGAGTTATATTCAAAACTTGGAAAAAACCAAGAGCAAGCTTGTGCTTCCATCTCAAAAGGAAAGCCATCAAAAACTCATTGATGAAGAAAAGTTTAAATTGCTAGAATTAAAAATGCAAAAGAAACAACTTATTGGTAAAACAGCAACAGAATACGCCAATACTCGCTCAAACGAAGACTTTCTAAGAAATCTCCTATATTCTGATGCAGAGTTTAAAAAGCAGCACTTTTCTGATGATGAGTTTGGAGAATTAGACGATTCTGAACTCTCTTCTCTCATGAATTCATATTATGGAATAATGAATAAATTTGCCGACGAGAATATTCAACACGCTGTTTTGCAAGACTGTTTCAGCTTGTATTTGCCGCATTGTGAAAAACCTTGGGATTTTTTCACGAAGCCATTAACAAGGTTTTCTCTTTATCAGTTAAAGATTATTGCTTATGGGCGCATGTTTTTAAACATTTTCCAGAATGTTGACAAGATTCCAGACTCTATTCGCAAAGACCCCAAAGCTCTCATTGATTTTGCTGAAAGCAGTCGCAATAAAGAAAAACTTTCAAACGCCGCAAAAGACAATTCTGCCACTGCTCTTTTTGGCGCGAAAAAAGAAGATTTAGAATTTGTTGATCCAGAGGCAAAGAAGATGTCTCTCTCCGAGCTATTGAAGAAAAATGGTGGACAATTAAATATGGAACAAATGATGGAAGTTATGGGACAGAAGGTGTAATAACCTTTTAAGGAATAAGGTATGGCTATTAATGTCCCTCTTAACGCTCAACTTCAAAATGCAACGCAGTTACAACAGCAAGTTCAAAACGCTGTTAACGCTGTTAGAATTAACTTGGGTGGTGCAAATGGCGCAAGATCGCTCAGTGCTCTTTCTCAACCTCTTGGCCGTTTAACTGGACAAGCTGATGAATTTACCAAGTCTCTTGATGCTGCGAATGCTCGCGTGCTCGCTTTCGGTGCTTCTGTTGGTGTTGTTAATGCCGTCTCGAATGCTTTTAAAGCATTAGTTAGCTCTACAATTGAAGTTGAGAAAGCTCTTACAGAAATTTCTGTTGTGGGTGATCAATTTAGAGGCGGATTAAAAGATATAGGAACTGGACTTTTTGATATTGCAAAACAAACTGGTCAAAGTTTTGGAGAGGTTTCTAAAGCCGCTCTCGAATTTGCTCGTCAAGGTTTAAGCTTGGAAGACACGCTTCAACGCACAAAAGACGCTCTTATTCTTACAAGAACAACAGGATTAGACGCTGCAAAATCAGTTGATGGCTTGACTGCTGCCGTAAATGCTTTCTCTAAAGCTGGATTATCTACAACTCAAGTTTTAAATAAACTTGCCGCAGTTGACCAAGCTTTCGCTGTGTCATCTGCCGACCTAATTGAAGCATTTCAAAGAACTGGTGCCGTTGCTCAACAAGCTGGTGTTTCATTTGATGAACTTGCTGGTATCGTTACAGCGCTACAAACTGAAACGTCTCGCGGTGGTGCTGTTATTGGTAACGCTTTAAAAACAATTTTTTCTCGATTACAAGACACTTCAATACTTACACAGTTACAAAATTTAGGTATTGCGGTGCAAGACTTACAAGGCAATGTTTTGCCAGCCCGACAAATTCTTCAAAATCTTGCTGGAGACGTTCAAGGATTGAGTAAGCTGACTCAGGCTGGTATTTTTAAGGATGTTGCTGGAACTTTCCAACTTAACCAATTGGTTTCTTTGCTTGGAGATTTAAATAAAGAGCAGAGCATTTCTGCTGCTGCAACAGCAAAGTCTGCTCAAGCTACAAATGAAGCCTATAACGCCAACGAAAGACTTAATCAATCTCTTGATGCAATTTTAAATAAGGTTGCTACAACAGGCAAACAACTTGGTGCTTTATTGGGAGAAATTGGTTTGAGCGACAATCTTAAAGATATTTTAGATGGAGTTAATAATTTTATCGAACAAGTTACCGATGTTCTTCAAGGAGATGATCTTGGTTCTAAATTTGCCAAAGGCATTGTTAAGGGAATTGGTTCTGTATTGAGTGGTCCAGGTTTGATGGTGTTTTTAGCCATTGTTGCCAAACTTTCTTTTGATTTGGCGAAATTTGGTGTTCAAAGTTTAAAAACATTTTTTAATATTGGTAAAGCGGCCAATGATCAAAAACAGATTCAAGAATCTATTGTTCAGGTCTTGTTAAAAAATCAAAATGTTTTAAATCAAATTCTATCCACTCAAGGTGGACAAAATGCTCAAGCACAAGCATTTCTTGGAATTTTAAATCAACAAGCTGCTGCCATGCAAACCATTCAAGGTTTGGCTGGTAATATTGCTGGAACAGTTTATGGTGCTGGATACCGCCAAACAGGACAAGGATTAGCTAGAAGATCGGCTGGAGGTTATCTTCCCGCACAAGAAGCGGCGGATGTTCGCCGTGGTGTTGGTGGCGCTTCGCCAAGCTCTAAAGTTGTTGCCATTCCAAACTTTGCGTTTGGTGGCGGCAAGCGCGGCACAATGATTGCCAACACTAGCGAATATATTGTTCCTAACTATGCTGGTGGCGGCTCCGCCATCTTTAATCCAGACATGGTAAAAACTATGGGTTTACCCGCTGGAGCCAAAAAGATTAGCGCGGCTGGTGGATTTATACCTAATTTTACAGAAAAAGCTAAAGACTTTTCAAAAAAATATGCATTAATCACTAATAATGTAGGTGACACAGCTTTGGGAGCAACTTTTTCTTATAAACCAAAAGGCGCAGAAGAACCAGTTTTTTATAAAGCTAATATTTATGGGATTGATCCGTCTAAATTGGAAGCAAAAGACGGCTCTAACATCTACTTTAAAAGATTTTCATCAAATGAGTTAGAGAGAAGATATACGTCTTTTGCGGTTAAAGATGCTAAAAATTTCGCTGAAAAAGCGATTGGATTGCCAATTAGTCCAGTTTCTATACAGAATTTAACCAATGCTGGCTCCGTCCCTTCTGTAGTTGGCACTATTTTTGAAACTGCTATCCAATCAATATTGACCGACGAAGAACTTATTAAGAGAATTCGGGACGATAATCAAAACGCTTTATTTGATTTCGTTTCTCCAGCTACAGCAAAAATAGGTCAATTATTTGGTATCAAAGAAAATATTCCCTATCTTGAAGCTAAATCTAGTGCTTCTAAAGATGCGAGAAAAAGTTTTGCGAAAAAAATCTATCAAGAAGAGTTAAGGGGAAATCCAATGCTGTCTTCAAAAAAAGATTTACATCGAAAAATATCTGGACCGCCTTTAACAATTAGGCCAGGTAATTTTAGTGAACAATTGCAGAAAGTAAGCGGAAAAAATTTCAAAGCCATAAACTTAACTCCCGAACAAATTAATCAATTGGAGAAAGCTGGCGGTCAACTTAAAAGCAGTTCTCAACAAGGCGCATTAGGCTACATTCCAAACTTTGCTGCTTCCGCCCTTCAAGATGCTATAACTCGCGAAAAAAGAGCAGGGCTATCAGGTTCTCAAATCTACATTGATCAAAATCCCTCATTAAAATCACCACAGAATCCAATGGGATTAATGGTCGCAAATACTCGCGACGAACCTTTTGGTGGAATTCAAGGTATTTCACGCGCACGCAAGGAAGGCATGAATCCAAAACTTTATGGTGCGGCAAATGGATTCATACCAAATTTCTTTAGTTTTACAGGGGGAGCTTCACAATATGGTGGAGGCGCGGGTGGAGTTGCAGGTCAAAATGCTGCAAGTCAAAACGCTACAAGTCCAAATGTTGCAAAAGTTGAAAAAGGGCTTGGTGATTTAGCTGGTAAGTTTATTGTTTTACAATCAGCATTATCATTTTTCCAAGGAGGATTTACAGAGGCGGGTAGTGTTGCAGAAAAATTTTCAACAGGTTTACAAACTGCCGTGTCAGCAGTGTTCGCTTATCAGGCAATTACGCAACTCAGAGCAAAACAAGAAAAAAGCGAACTTTTGGCATCTTCTGCACGACGAATGAGGTTGTCTCAAAAAGGCATGTCTATAGAAGCGGCTGGTACTTTAAGGGGTGGAGCGATAGGTAGCTTACAAAAAGGCTACGGAAAGACAATGGGCCGTCTTTCAACAGCTACATTAGGTGGTGCAACTGGCGCTGTTGCATTAGCTGGTATAGTTGGAAAAGGCTTCAATGATATAGCTTCTTTATTTTATAATAAAAGTCCAAAAGTTGCTGGTGCGCTCGATCTTTTAACTAATGCAGCAGATAAAGCGGCAAATTCTTTATCTCAGACGGATAAAGCTATAGTGAAACGAGGTATAACTGATCTTAATTATACTTCAGGAATGGACACGGTGTTAAATTCTCTTTTGGTATTGAATCCATTAAGGGCGGGAAGAGAAGGTGTTTCCCTAAGCCCTGGAAAAAAATATGAAGAACAAATTACCACTAAGCCGACAGTATTAGCTGGAGGTCAAACAGCAGAGGAATTCAAATCCGCACAGTCTAGTTTATTTAATTTAATTTACTCTAAAAAAAGAACTGGATTAGATAAAGGACTTGAAGGAAAAAAATTGGAAGAAGCGCAAGACAAACTCCTAGAAGAAACTCAATTAGAGGTTTTTAGAATTTTTAAAGCAGCTACCACTTTCTCTTCAATTAGTGGGTTGGAAGAATTAGATTTATCAAAAGTATTTGAAAATACTGTTGTGAAAGATTTAATTAAAAAATCTGATGAAGTTTCAAAAATTTTAGAAATTCAAACTTCAAATATTGAATTTAATAAACCACTTCAAATCTTTAAAAGAACAATAGAAAACATTATTTTTCAAGGCGCTCAAGATATTGAAGACGCTTCTCAAGATTTACAAAGAAGAGCTAAAGTAATTAGTGCAATTACTTCTAGTAAGAGTTTTGCTACTTTAGGAGATTCTTCAAAAATAGCTTTTGAAATCAATTCATCATTAGAGCAATTCAATGCAGAATATAATAATAAAATAAAAACATTTTTAAATGAAACCCAAGCGGCATTAAAAGATTATCTGCCAGAATTAGGTATTGCTCAAGAAAAAGAAGAACCGATTCGAAAAGCGTTTGAAGCTGTTGGAAAAGCAACAGATCAAAAAGGTTTAGCAGAAGCTCTGAGAGATGTTGTGAGCCAAATACAGTCTGCTGGCGTATCATTAGATAACGCTAAGTTTCAAGAACTTAAAAATAAAGTTATAAGTTCAACGAATGCATTTTCTAGGTTAATTAAAGAACAAGATAATGAGTTAGCAATTTTACAGTTCAACAATCAAGAAAGAATTTTAGAAGCTCAAGCTTATGATACATATCGTAATAATTTAGCTAATTTTGTAGATGGAATTATTGAGTCTGAAAAATCACTTATTAAATTAAGAGGGGAAATTGAGAGGATTGATGTTGATAAAGAAACTAATATTGCACGCCGAACATCTTATGCAATTAGTTCAAGAGAAGCATTACTTATTCGCCAAGAAGAAGAACGTAAAGCTTTTGCCCTTAAACGCCCTAAAGAATTAGAAGCTAATTTACAAGAAAAACAAATAGCTGCCGAAAGAGACTTCTTTACAAAAGAAAATATTGCAGAATTAAATCGAAATACAACAGCCCTTGAAAACTTAACAAGTATTTTAGCGCAAGATTTTATCAAAAAAATAGATGAAGCTATAAATTTTGTTAATCAAAGCGGCTATGGTCTAGCAGGCGGTGCAGGAGGCGCTGTAAGAGGTGTTCCTTTTCCAGCAGGTATTAGTAACAATCAACAACTTCTTGATTATTACAATAATCTTAAATCTGCCTATTCTCCTTTATCTACGCGATCTTTTAATAATCAAGGTGGATTACAAACAGGGAGTGAGTTTGTTAGACAAATCGTTGCCTCAATACGCCAAGGAAATAACTTGCAAACATTACAAAATGAAATACAAGGCTTTGACTTGAATCAGGGAGCCAAAGATAGACTCGTTGAATTTGCAAGACAAGTATATGAATCCAGCCAATTACAAGGCGCTACAATGGATCAAACATTGGAAACAATGGAAAAAAGACTTAAAGGGGAATTAGAAATAAATGATTTAGTTAATAGTTACAATGGTAAATTAAGGGATCAGCTAAGATCAGTTGTAGATTCATTAAACGATCCTCAAACCAGAGGGGAGTTTTTATTAAAACAAGGCGTATTAACAAGAGGCGCAAAAGAACTTTCAAAAAGATCGGAGCAAGAAAAAAGAGATTATCGTTCATCTTTTGGTTATGGTTTTGACGAAGCAATGGATAAGCTTAGAGCTAGAACAGAAGATTTCCGTAATCAACTCGGTCAAGAAATTCCAGACCTATTCTCTCAAAATCTTGCGCAAGGATTGAATGATGCAATCTCTGGAGCAAAAGACCTCAAAACAGCTCTTACTGATGCGGCCACAGCCTTCTTCCAAGAAATTACGCGTAAGAATATTTCTAATCTTGCTGATTTAGCAACAAGAGGATTAGGAAGTTTAGCGCAAACTGGATTTGGTGCTTTGGGTTTTGCTTCTGGTGGTTTTATTAAAGGAGGTTCTGGAACCAGAGATGATGTTCCAGCAATGCTCATGGGCGGTGAATATGTTGTTAAGAAGTCTGCTGTGAACAAATACGGAAAAGGTTTCTTTGATGCTATTAACAGTGGCAGAATGCGTGGCTATGCCGCTGGCGGCATGGTTGACCCACAAACTTTCCCAACGCAAACTGGTCGCGGCGGATTCTTTACTCCTGGCGACTATGGCCAAGGCGCAATCACTGGCAAGAATGAACTTCTTACTTTTGCCACTCAAAGCTTCACTGGTGGTCAATATGACTACATGGGCGGTTTTGGCATGGGAGGCGCAACAGTTTCTCTTGAGCCTGAGAGTGCTCGCTTATCTGCTTTTGGGCGTGAAAATAGTCCAATGTTTGAACGCGTTCAGCAATCCAAAGAAGAAGCTTTTAAGGTTTACTTAGAAGGCTTACAGAAAGAAAAAGAATACGCTGAATTACTCGACCAAATAGCTAAAAATGAAAAAGCTCGTAAAAAACAGTTGCAAATGGCAATCATTTCAGCAGTTGTGAGTAGCGCATTGAGCTATGCTGGAAATAAATATTTCCCACAAGGATCAAAAGAATATTCTGTATTAAATAATCCTGGATTTAGAATTACTCGTACTACTTCGCAAAGGCCAAGTCAGCCAATGATAAGTGGATCGGGTGCAGCAAGTTATTTAAGGGTATCAAATAATACATCTGCCTTGCCTCTTCCAACTTCCACAAGCGGATCATCTTCTACACCAATATTATTGCCACAAAGAACCGCTGGTGGTTTAATTTCTGGTGGTTCCAATATTCGCGATGATGTTCCAGCCATGCTCACTGGCGGCGAGTTTGTCTTGAACAATCGCGCCACTCAACGCATTGGTCTTCAAAACCTCAACAGACTCAATAGCGGAGCGCCAGTTTCTAGCGAAGGTTCTTCACCAGAGATGACTCAAACTTTGATTGCCAAGCTTGATGAACTCATTCAAACCACTGCAAACTCTTCCAAAGAAAATGTAGTTGTGAATGTTTCCACAAATGAAGCTGGTGGTCAAACAACTGAAAATCCCACTGGCACAGAAAGAGACTTACAAAAGAAAATCCGCCAAGCTGTGCTTGATGTAATCGCTCAAGAAAAAAGACTAGGAGGGTCGCTTGAAAAATCACGATGAGCATAGACCGATCACTCTCAGTTCAACCATACGATCAAGTTTTTGTCGTGAATGGTGTGCAACTCTCTGGAGTTGACAGCATCAGCATAAACTATAGCGTCCCATTAGAAAACTCTTTAACACTAGGATCAACTTATGGCTATAATCTCAACAATCCTATCCAAGCCGAAATCTCTTTACAACGCAGCATGTTATACCAAGACCCGCTTTTGGGTTTTACTGGCGATTCTAGTTTTTCTGGCAGTTTGAGCTACAATGGTAAGTCTTATGGTTTCACTAGCGGCTTTTTAAACCGATACAGCATTTCCTGCACTGTTGGCGAGATTCCATCCATCTCTTGTGGCATCACTGTTTATGGAAAACTTGAACCCTCCCTTGAGGTTTTAAAAACACAAGAGAATCCAAGCATTTTTATTCCAAGCCCAAGATCAATGACGGTTTCTGGAGACAATACTTCAAACAATCGCGTCAAAAGCTTTTCTTTCGAGTATTCCATTAATCGTCAAGGCATCTATTCTCTTGATAGTGCAAAAGAAGTTGATGAGGTTGTGTTTTTGCCGCCAGTTAATGTTGCCGCTTCACTAACATTTGATGCAGTGAACATGACTCCAGAAAATCACGAATTCTTTTTGCAGAGCGCAGAACAGAAAAATTTTGACATTTCAATCAAAAGTCGAGATAATAATAGTGAAATTATTCATCTCACGATTCCAAACATTCAAGAAATTTCACAAGAGCTTTCAGCAAGTTCAGATAGCTCTTTGGCCATTGTTAATAACTACATAGGATACATAGAATGAACTTGTTCTACAACAGAGACAATAACATCACTGGCGCAGCAAACCTAGCGTCTTTCAACTTTAGTCCCAACTATGGTTCAACAGTTTCGTTCTCTTGCAAAAAGAACAAGTACATGTATAACAATAATTCTTTTGCGATTATACCAACAACGCTTAATAATATTGTTGCCACATGCAGTTTTAATTTTAATGTGAATGAGAGTGATGCGCAAAACATCATGAACTTTTTTGAGAGTCAAAGTGGAACTGGCGCTTTTGCAGTGAATGATGCTTCTCAGATTTATCGCACGCTAACTGGTTTTGCTGATGATTTCAGCATATCAATGACAACCAATAACCAATACAATATTGCTTTAAATTTTTCTGTTGAAAGAAACTCTAGCGTTCTCAATTGGAGCGGAATGTCTTTTGTAAATTACGATTTTGTAAGTTGGGAAACTGGACAATTTTATCAAAAATATCAGCCTGTTTATTTTGAAATTCAGGCCCAAAATAAATTAGTCAATTTTTATTATGCTACCGAGGACCATACAAGCACAGCAGATAATGCTCCGCCGAACACTGGCTACTGGTCACAGTCACTATTCTATGAAAATGAACTCGGACTAACTGTTGAAACAAAACCAATGGTTTCCAGAAATGAGTTTAAAAATTCTTTTGTTCAAAGAATCAAGGACAGCGAAAACATTCACTCTTTCCAAGGATTGCAATTAACTTATAAAAATATTACTGATTTCAAGCTCAAATCTCTTCTTCACTTTTTAGAGAATTCTCTTGGATACAAAAGGTTCCAATTCAATTTGCCAAAAATTTATGATCGCCCAAAACTGTTTTATGTTGATAGTTGGCAGCACTCTTGGAACTATCAAGACTCAAATAACCTAACAATATCAATTGTTGAAGACCCTCTCGGCATCAAGGTCCAAGATGATGTTCCCGCTTTTCTTGTTGGACAAGCTTTAAATCAATCTTCGCTATCATATTATGCTGACCCCAAATCGTCAGCTTATGTGATTGATGCTTCTGGCGTTAAAGAAACAAAAACAGAAGGCTCTCAACAAATCAATTGGGGCAGTTATCCAGTCAAAAATTTAAAAGTTTATCGTGAGTTAGATAGCTTTTCAGCTTATAACCAAGGAGTTGAATCTGTGATTTTTTATCCACGCTGTTATGTGGGTAATTGCGATCTTTCAGTTAATCAAATCAATAGCGTTTCTTTCGAAGGGGCGAAAGATGTTGTGGGTTTAAATTTGACAGCTAATAATTTATCAACATTTTCGGCTGATGGTGTTACAGGATTGAAAAACTTAAATCTATCAAACAATAATCTAACATCAATCGGCATCAGTGGATGCAACAGCATCACTGGTTTAAATCTTAACGAGAATCAAATATCGCAGCAGAGTTTTTCAGATGCGCTAGTTAATTTGGCTTTTGGTTCTGGGACCAGTGGCAACATTTCTGTTCTTGGAGATGTTAGCTTTTATCAATTAAATCCAACGCCGCAGTCTGGCAATGATTATTTTTGTATTTCTTCTCTCGATTATCGCAACTGGACACAAACATATAAAAATTTAAGCTTGCCAATTCAACCAACTGGTTTTGTGGGCAGCAACGTGTTCACGGTTTGGCTTAGAGATTCTTTCTCTGAAGCAGTAACAAACGAGTATTCTTCAAAATGGACTTCCAGCCAAAACACTTACGAAACAATCCAAGATTACACGCCAAACCCTTCTTTGTGGGCAACTTTAAATCCAAATCAATTTTATAAAAGACCAGCATATCTATTTAATAATAGCTTGTTAACTGGTGGAGTTATCAATAATACTGGTGATTATTTATCAGCTTTTGTGGTTGCAAAGTTTGACAATAGCGGCGATCAATGCGTTTTGAATTTTTCTCCAAATAAAAATTATGGACTATTTTATAGCGGCGGAACAGTATCATTCAGGGACGGAGCAACAGTCAATGTTTTGACAGGAAATGTTGCAACAGATCAGTATTACTCTATTGGCTTCGTGCGCAACTCAACGCATTTTACTGGCTATCTGAATGGCTTGGTTGGTAATTCTGGAACTCTCTCTGCTAGTAATTTAAATTCAATCAAGCTTTCTGTTGGGGGAGCAGAAGGCGCAACACCAAGATATTTTGCGGGTAATTTGGGCGAGGTTTTAGTTTTCTCAAATTCTTCCGCTTTTAATTTGGACCCTGCTTTTCATAAACCCTTTAACGCTAGATTTGCCATATTTGTGCCATGATTATTAAAAGCAATTCAATCATCTTAGCTTCTGATTTAAGTCCAGCTTTTCAAGCGGTTGGAGATTTTGCGCCATATAAGAGAGGCTTGTTTCCAATTGCTTTTGTTGATAATCTTGCGTTCGATGTTCAAGGCAATCGCATTCGCTCTAAACAAGTTGGGGGTCAAGAGTTCTCTGTCGAGAACTTGGCTTTTTCACCAACTGTTTCTCTTTCCTTTGATTATGTTTCATCGCTAACATTTGACAATGAAAACTTGCTCGGAATGTTTTTAAAAGGATGGGGAGATTTTCAATCCATCTTTAAAGGCAGCAACGGTCAATCTTGCAATCTTTATTTTATCTTGAGTGATTTGTTTGGTCTTGATTTAATTTATCAAATCAAAGATCGCGGCAATCTAAATGGTTTAGAAGTTATTTCATTTGGTAATTGCACTCTAAGCAATTACAACTTGGCCATTGCAGCGGCAACTCTTCCAAAGACTTCGATTCAAATGGAAGCAGTGAATATGGAAATGCAGGTTGTTTCCTCGAATCTTATTAATGTTCCAGCGATTAATCTTAGCGTTGGCAACAAAGATGGCGCTGCTCAACTAAGCATTAATAATTCAGAGTTCATCACTAACCTTAACGCTCTCAATACTTCTGCAACTGGTCAACCAATTTTGCCAACATATAAAACCACAGCGTTCAACATCATCACCGAAAATCCAGAAGTTCCGTCAATTCAAATCTCTCCTTGGGCAGATGCGGCAATTTCCTCGATTGGTTTTTCAATCGGAGTTGAACGCGAAGCAAGTTATGGATTTGGCAGCGACTTTATCTACGATAAGAAAATTAAGTTTCCGATTGTTGGCAACTTAAATGTTACTGCAACAGCTTTGGCGCTTAATTCTGGCGTGCCGATTCTCACAGGAGCAATGAGCAACGAGCCTTCATACTCTCTTGAACTTCAATTCATTGATCCTAATGAATTAAAATATATTGGCCAATCTATTGCCACTCTATCTGGTTATGCCGACCAAAACTACAGCGGTTTCTTGACAAATAATAAATATTTAAAAATCAACAACGCCAAACTAGAATCACATAGTCACAACATTGATTATGCATCCAATCTCACTGTTGAGTTTGGGTTTTCTTTTGCTTGCAATGAGCAAAATGGTTTGTTAATGAAGTGGGGCCAAAGATCAGAAAAAGAAGGTGCGCAATTGTTTACATACGAGGGTCTAAAGTTACAGTCTAGTGATGGCGAAAAGATTGACCTTGATAATTATCTTTATTTTAATGATACTGGTTCTGCGATTATACCGTCTATCTGTGCAAGTCCAGGATTGTCAAGCGATGGCCTTCTCTTATTAACCAGAGATAATACAACTGAAATTACCAACAGTTGCCAGTCTAATCCGCTTGGAGCTTTTACTTTTGAGGCAGCGGCGATTTATGATGCTACTGAATATGGTCAACTTTATTGGACAAATGCTTCTGGCGCTCTCGGTTATATTGTTTACCGTTCAGAAGAATCTCCAACTGGTGCTTATGTACAAATTTTTTCTGGATTAGCTAATAATTATGAAGATTATGGAGTTAGTGCTGGAGGAAATTATTACTGGTATAGTGTTGTGGCTTTTAATAATGTTTATGTTTCTAGCGGAATTTCTACAATTTCTAGCGGCACTAATCAAATAGTTTATTTCCCATAATATGACAGTTCTTTTTAATTATCCAAAGGTTGAAATCTCTTCTGTTTCTGAAGTTTTGAAATCAGAAGATGGGGAAATCTATCATCTTTTATTCCTTGGGGGAGACTATTCGGATTCTGATCTGTGTATTCCATCCAAAGACGAAAGCCCCAATTATTATTTTTATTCTGGAGATGGTCAAATTTCCGTGGTAGAAGTTCAAAATCCAAATGTTTAAAGTGTAATTCTATATATGGCCGCAGGAACATACAATTTAACTGGTTCAAACGCAATCGAGAGAGGGGCATGTTATTCCTACTCTATTGATTTGAGCACCACAACTGGAGAATATACCCTTTCTGGCTATGCTGTATCAGGATACCTGCGCCGAAAATGGGATGGCTCTTTTGGCCCTGATTGGACAACCAGTATTTTAAGCACTGGTTCTGGCATCATCACTTTATCGCTTGATGCTGCCAAAACATCAGAATTGTCTTATGACTCTTACGAGCAAGAGATTTTCATCTATCCGCCGAATAGTGGTTGCCCTGTTAGAATCATCAAAGGCGATGTAGATATTCAGGGAGGGGGGTTTGAATAATGCCTACTGATATTTCAGTTGTAATCAATCCCCCTGAGCAAGTTAATGCAACCCTACAAACCAATCCAAACCAGATTGATTTGACAGTGAATCAATTTGGGGATGTCCCACCGCACGCAACAACTCACGCTCCAAATGGAAGCGATTCGCTTGGCGCTTATTATATCACTGGTGACGTTGTTCGCCCAAGCGAAACTGGTAGTTTTATTACCACTGGTCAAACTGGACAGTTTGCTACAACTGGTCAATTGTCTTTTAGTAATACCGAAGTTATTACTGGCGATACAACACTTGCTGCAAACAAATCTTATTTAGTAAGAATACCGCCTGGTTCACCCTCTTCTACTCTAAATGTTTATTTGCCATCTAATCCACAGAGCGGTAGTTTCATTGAATTACAAACAGAATTTCTTGAATCTGGATGGGGATTTGCCAAAGGTTTAAATATTAACGCCAACGGTAATTTAGCAACTGGTTGGCAAAATGAAATTTCATGGACTGGAGATTTTTCTATTTTTGCTCCCCTTCAAGCTCCATTATTTGCTGATTTGGTATATAATGGATCAGCGTGGATTTATACTTATAAAGGTCCAGATTTAAGCTTTGGCAGAATTTATTATGCGGGGCCAGGCGCTCTTTTAACTGTTGGTAGTAATTATCGAATATCTTCTGTTAATTCAGGCATTTTTGCCGCCGCTAGTCAAACTGGACAGTTTATTACAACTGGTCAAACAGGTCGGTTTGTAAGCACTGGTTCTACAGGTTCTTTTATAACATCATCTCAAACTGGACAATTCGTTTGGACTGGCTCAACAGGCAATTTTATTACAGGATCAGTAGTTAGACCTTCTGAAACAGGTTCGTTTTTAACAACCTCTCAAACAGGCAGCTTCATCTCAGCCTCTCAAACAGGCGGATTTGTTGGCACAGGTCAAACAGGCTTTTATACTGGTGTTTTTTATCCATATTCATCTAATCCAAATGGATATGTTCAAGGTGCTGTTGTGCGCCCTTCGCAAACTGGACAGTTTGTTGGCACTGGTTCTACAGGTTCATTTATATCCGTAAGCGGAGGCTCACACGGCGATATTCTTTATCGTGGACCTTCATCATGGGTGCTTTTACCAGCAGGAACCAGCGGCCAATTTCTTAAAACAAACGGCAGTGGCGCAAATCCTGTATGGGCATCAATACTTTAATTAACAGTTTAACCAATCTCTTTCATTGATTGGATAGAGAACAGTTAGTTCTTCGCCTTCGTTAATTTCTCTAGCGGAGAAATAAATATCTGCATTTTCGTCATGAATTAAGTTTGGCGTTTCAGAATGATTGACGTAAAAACTCAAATCAATTTGATCCAAAAAACCATCAATAAAGAACCCGTCTTTGTCTGAGTGACAGATATATCGGATGTAATTTTTGATAGCGTCCGATACGTCAGATATTTCACTCCAGCAAATAAAATGGTTTTCTGCTCTTGGAGCGAAGATTGGATAGTCTTTGGGAATCTTAGAGAGCGCAAAAACTCCAACTCCTGCGCCATTAATCTTTGAAACGCCAAGCTTACATTGTGGCAGTTTGAGGTTCTGTATAATGGATTGGCGCATCGGAAAATTCAGTCATGTAGCTATAATCTGTAAACTTGTTTCTCTTGTTTTCAACTGAATAAATATTTAAGTCAATTTTATATCCTGGATTTTTATCTATTGGGTTGTAAACCCATGCGTCATCGTGCCAGATGATGCGGTTGTTAGGATAAGCGTAAAAGTTGCCATTATCCATTTTAAATAAGTGGGCGCATTTATGCTCTGGAGTTTCGCTGAAATTAGTGTCTAAAACGCTTTTATTTTCCCAACTCCAATCAAGAGTGAACAAGTATTCACCGCACTCTTTTGTGTTTGATGGAGTGATTAATTTGGCGCGTAAACCACGCAGTCTTTGACGCACCTGAACGTCAATATAGGGAGAGAAGCAGTCCCAATACATTGCTTGTTCAAGCGGCACAGGATCGCATTGTTTCCAGCAAAATGCTGTGATTGGTCGCCGTGTCCAATTCACGCCATTATTTAAATATGCCTCAAAAAGCGGCACACGCTTCTCAATAGAAGCAACAGAATGAACATCTGCTGGTGTATATTCGCCGTGACCTTTTTCGTGGTTAAATAAATATTCGTTTCGGATTAAACAAGTAATCGTTGGAATATTATGATTGAGATAGGCCATAATTATAGGTCAGACCAAGGACCAGAGGCAGAACTCAAGCCAACTCCAGTTCCAGTAGTTAGTTGAGTTACACGCATATTAAACTGCGTTCCAGTTACGGCCTCGGCGGTAATGTTGTCAACAAACCTCAAATATGGTCTAACTTTTGTTGCTCCAGTGATTGTAACAACACAATCAAATATGAAATTATTTAAATATCTTATATCTGAGACGCTTGATGTGTCAATTACTAAACTATCTACGTCAGTAGTTCCTGTTGCAAATACTGCTGAAACTGCATCAGTGCCAGTGATATTGAAACTTGATCCGTTTGCGTTACTACTATTTGTATAGTATCTTTTTTCAGCAAGACCAAAACGATGTGTAAAAGTAACTGCGCTACCAGTAATTCCAAGATTAATTGCACGATTAGTTGTGCCTTTAATTAATCTTGTATTATAGTAAATATGATAAGTGCCAGTATTTAAATAAATGCCTGTAGAACCAAGAAGCGTATTGACTGTACCGCTAGTACCGTTTCCAACAAAGAATGGTTGAGGAGCTACATAGGAATAAACTGGATTTAATGCTGTTCTGTTTGCGGCACCAGAAATTTCATTGGTGAAATAAAACAGCCCATTAGAACCATATTCAATTGCTCCACCAGAGGGAGAAGTTGTTAGATTACGATTTAATACCAAGGCTGGAGCAGAGGCGTTTCCGCTCGCACTAATTCCGCTTGTTATTGTTGCGCGACCTGTAAAATTTGCACTTCCACTAAATGAAGCGTCACCAATGACAGCAAAGTTTCCAGTGTTTCTTGTTTCGCCAATTAATAGTGTTGTGCCAGAATGGTTAAAATTACCAGTGTGTGTGATGTTGCCTTGAATGACATGTTGCACGCCGCTAATATTGCAACTACCAGTAATATTGGTAACACCACTAACTCCAAAATCAGAAATAACATTAAACTTTGCAGCAGTGCCAGAAAAGGTCAATGCTGAACTCGCAGCATCAATTGAAACATTGCCTTTAAAAAAGGAATCTCCAGTTTGGTTAAAAGCTCCAGTGTGATTCCAAGCTCCAGTTGAAACAAGAGTTCCTGAATGCCCCAAAGCCCCAAAAAAGTTTGAATTGCCTGATTGAGAAAGCGAGCCAGAAAATGTTTTATTTCCAGTAGCGAGAATCGTTCCATTAAAAATGGAATTTCCAGAAACATTTAAATCTCCACTGAAAGTATTTGTTCCAGCAGAATTGATATTTCCACTAAAATTGGCAGCATTTAAATTCGTTGTGCCAGAAAGCGTAACATTATTACCTGTAGAATTATTTAGAGTTGAAGCTGGAATTGTGGCATTTAAAGTGCCTAAAATAGTTAAATTTTGGAAAACACCAGTAGAACCAGAAACTCCACTAAACCAGCCAGTTTTAAATCTATTGGATGCGCTACCCAAATCTACAGCAGCATTACCTGTAGGAGTGATAGCTTGAACACCGTTGAGTTGTGTTGAGCCGTTTAAAACAGCGCCACTAGAAAATACGGCCTGATCAACAAAAGTTTTAACTCCACTAATTGTTTGATTGCCAGTTGTGCGAGCCAATCCTGTGCCACCTAAGACAAGACCAGAATAAGCTGCTGTAACAGCTTGATCAATTTGTTGAGCGGAATTTTGAAGAACGTAAGTTGCCATATTTTTCCTTTTACCTTTGGTATAATTACACTAATCCGAGAGAATCGCCCTTACGAACATCATCCCAAGAGGCTTGGCCCTTGTTCTTGACGCGACGACGATATTGGGAATAGCATACAGCGGCTCTTTGTTTTTGATCTTTATAGTCTTTGTTCATCATATCGTCTGCCATGCAGCGACTAACAAATTCTTGTTCTTTCTCTTTCTTGGATGGGGTTGGTAAAGGCATATAATTAAATTACACTTTCTACGAAAAATTCAGCTATGGGTTTTAGTTTTTTGTCAAAACTCGGTAGTTGATAAAAGGTATCATAGTTTTTACTAAATTTGATGGCGCAATTCAAAACCTTGTTCTTTTTGTAAGCTTTTAAAACATAAACTTCCTTTAAGTATTCTACCATGATTTTAAGCAAATTAAAGTATCCAGCAAAGTTTTTCATTTTTCTTAAATAACCTTCGTCAATTTTTTGCTTGGAAAACTCAACATATTTTTGAATCATTTGGTCTTCAAAGGCTTCTGAAAAGAAAAACTCATATCTAAGCGATAAAATATCCAAAAGAAGATCGCCTTTGTAGGCATTTTCCCAATTAATTGCGTGAACATAGTCACTCAAAATCAACATGGTTGATTGATTCAAATTGCCATGACAAAGCTGACCAGCAGATGAATCAATCAAAGATTTTTTGTTTTTAAGGATATTTTGAATATACAAAATCTCTTCCGAAAGAAGCTTTCTGAGTTTTGAATGGTTTTTGAGCCAATCAATTTCGGCATCTGGAACTTTAAAAATATCAAAGTTTAGATAGCCATCCAAGTAATCTGAAACTGATGGCAGTTCTTCAACTGCTTCAAACTCTGATAACTGTTTGAGAAAAAAGGGAACAGCATAGTCTTGTTCCACAATTGAAGCAATGCCAGCACTTGCAATGTTAGGCATTGGCAAAAATCCAGTAATAGAATACTCAACAGAGTTATCTATGCCATAAGCGATTGGATATGCCGATACCTTTTTGCGAATGTTTTTTTGTAAAATATCAAATTCCTTCTTTAGATTTGATGAACCCGCATCCAAAGAAAGCTTTATGCAAACTTCGCCAACGGCTGTTTTTACTAAAAAAATGTCATTATTAGTATTAGCGTCAATAAAATCTATTTTAATAACGCGACCAAGCTCCTTCTCATCGCAGAGTTTTTCTATTAAAACTTTTTCGTTCTCATATACTTCTTGTTGACGAGAAAAGACGTAAACTTTTTCTTGGAAAAGGTTTGTGACTCTTGGCATATCTATAATAAAAAGAAACCCGTCGAATTCGACGGGTTTCTAAGATGGTGCTAATCGGATTAGGCGATAACCTTCTTACCTTGACGGTAGCCAGCTAGACTGGTCTTGGCAAGAGTAAGGTTTTCGTCCCGATTGCGGTCATAAACACGAACATAGTTTGGTGTTTCTGATACAAAACGACCATTCACGGACTGACCTTGAGTGGTAGTTAGACCGAAAAAACGGCCACGGCTAGAACGCATTGCGCTGATAATTTTATTAATTCTTGTATTCATTGCACAGTTTATACGCATTCTTTATTCAAACATTACCGTAGAGTCAATAAATTTAGCATGAATTTCTGATTTAGAATCCTTTAGCATAAACTTAGCCAAGGGAATTTCAAAATACTGGCGATAGACTTTTTGAATTGAGCGAGCATTGTTGCCATTTTCCTCGATTTTCTTTAACAAGAAATCTTTGGTTTCTTCTGAAATCTCAATAGTTTTATTATTTTGCTTGAGCATTTCATTTGTTTTCTCGATCATGCGGTCAAAGATTTTGCAGAATTCGTTTTTAGAGATTTTGTTAAATACAATTACATCATCTAGTCGAGCCAAGAATTCTGGCCTAAAGAAGTTCTCAATTGATTTTTTATATTTCGAATCTTGACTGTCTTCTGCTGGAAGGAAACCCATTGATGGCTTGGCAACTTGTTCATGTCCTAGATTGCTGGTGAGAATGATGATAGAATTAGAGAAGTCTATTTTTCTACCCAAATTATCAGTCAAATAGCCATCATCCATGATTTGCAAGAACAAATTATTGATGTCTCTATGGGCCTTTTCAATTTCATCAAAAAGAATCACACTATTAGGGCGATTGCGCACGAATTCAGTTAAAACGCCGCCTTCCTCGCATTTTATATAACCAATTGCCGAACCAATTAATTTATTGATTGAACTAGACTCTTGGTATTCACTCATGTCAAGCTTTAGCAAGGCTTTTTCATTGCCAAAGAACTTTTCAGCCAAGAGTTTAGCTGTCCAAGTTTTGCCCACGCCAGTAGGCCCAACAAATAAAAACTTACCCATTGGTTTGTTTTTGGGCTTTAGTCCAGCCTTTGAGCAGATAAGAATATTGGCAATTTTCTCCAAACCTTCATCTTGACCATAAACATCGTTTTTCAAAATCTCTAAAATGTTTTCGTTTTGTAGATTATTCGCGAAAATAATTTTATTTTTACTGATACTTAGCTTTTCAGCAAAAACATCAATCAGATTCTCTGTTGAGATTGGTACAAACTTGCGTCCTTTTTCGGCCCATTCTACAAGCTTTAGCCCAAATTCTTCAATCATCTTCTCGCACTCGCCAGAATGCTTTGGGTCATTAATCTTTTCAAGGTTCTTTTTAATTTTAGTTTCAAGATTTTTAATCTTCTTTGGAATGACAAAATTGGATATTTTAACTTTAGAACCAAGTAAATCAATAATGTCAAAAGCCTTGTCGGGAAATTTGCGGTATGGGATATACTTTTCGCACAAGAAGATTATATCTTCAATGATTTGTTCGGAGTAAGTGACTCCATGAAACTGCTCAAATTGAGCTTTAGAAGACATTAATATCTTTTTTGTTTGCTCGTTATTTGGCTCTTCGATTGTAATAGCTTCAAATCTGCGTTTTAAAGCACCATCCTTCTCAAACAGCTTCTTGTATTCAGCATGGGTTGTAGCGCCAATACAAGTGATTTCTCCGCGAGCTAGGGCAGGTTTCAGCATGTTTGCCACATCAAGAGCGCCTTCGCCGTTTCCAGCGCCAATCATGGTGTGAATCTCATCAATAAAAACAATATAGTTATTATTCTTTTTGAGTTCATCGAGCAAGCCTTGGAATCGCTGTTCAAATTGACCGCGATATTTTGTACCTGCAATCATGGATGCCATGTTCAAAGACACAACAATTTTATTTTTAAGCAATGCGGTTGTTTCGTCCACCATGATTTTATAAGCTAGTCCTTCAACAATAGCTGTTTTGCCAACGCCAGGATCTCCAATCAAAATAATGTTGTTCTTTGTTTTACGAAGAATAGTTTCAGCAAGAGTGGCGATTTCAGTTTCTCTCCCATATACATTGTTCAACTTATTCTGCAAAGCAAGTTCAGTTAGGTTGGTGCAATACTTTTTAATGTAGGTTTGCTTTTCCACATTCTCTTCTTCAATCTCTGGAACTTTTTCTGGTTTCTTTTTAACAGAATTTGGGTCCAAATGGCTAATAAGAAGTTCAGCAAAGTCATCTATGGGAAACTTGCTATGCTCTAGAAATCCCCTCACAGTTGGGGATGTCATAATTAAAGCATATAAAACATGCTCAACGCCAACATATTCTTGATTTAATTGGGCGCTTGTCTCGTTCGCAAATTTAAGAATTTCCTCAATTTCGTTGTGCCAAGCCTTTTGATTAGTTTTCTTTTTAAAAAAAGCTGGATGATTCTCTTCAACAAACGGAATAATTTTATCAGCCAAATTGTACTGATTTACCATGAATGGTCTGAAAACCGTGCGAAACAATGGATAATCAAGCTCAACAATCGTTTTAAACACATGGGCGCAGTTAATTCTTTCATGCCCCAAAGACCTTGCTAGTTCCTGAGCTTGTTCCAGAGCTTTTTTGACTCGCGGAGTCAAGTTGAAGTTTTTCATCCTCATGTTTTTACACTATTTGATTTCTGATAGTTTCATATAAATTTTCTCGTCCAAAATGGCAAGTTTATCTACGAATAAAATGTCTTCGCCCTTCTTGCCAGTAACAATTATGATGTTTTCTTCTTTGGGTAATTTATTGCCATTTTCGAGATATTCGGTGAGCCGCGCTTTTTGATTAGTATCGAGCAGCATTGCTTTGATTTTGCCGCTTTCGTCAGCGATTTCGAGTTTTGCGTATTTGTTTCCATTTGCACTTTTTTTGCGATAGCAGTCTTTGACAACGCCAACCATACGCACATTCTCGTTCATGTCAAGCGAGTTGAATGTCATGCAGTTAACATATCTCTCTGAACTTTGCTCTGAAAAAATATTTTTAATAATTTGTGAATAAGAATATCCAAGCAGTTTGGTTTCAAAATACCAGTTTGCGAATTTGGGATATTTTGAGTTCTTATCGTAGATTTCTCGATACCCTGCATATTTTTGTTTGAATGTTTGGAATCTCTTGTCACTCATGATGACTTTGTTATCGTCACCAACTTGTTTGTTTTTAACGCAATCGTGAACGGTTTTTAGAATATCGTAGTTGTATTTTTCGCCCAAAGAGCAGAAAAGTCGCTTTTCCCTATCTGTGAGAATATTGAACGATTGAGCTTCAAGAACCATGCGGCAACGATCTTCTGAAAAGCTATTTAAGGCTCCAGCTTGAATAAGGGCGGAAAGAGCACCAATATTCAATCCCACTTGCTTTGCCACTGTAAAAACATCATATTTGTTCTTGAGTTCAGCATTGCAAAACTCCATCAAAGCTGACATGGTATTGTCAGAAATGCCCTTGATACTGTTCAGCCCGTATCGAATATCTTTTTTCTCAATAGTGAAATCAGCCTTGGATTTTGTAAGGTCTGGAGCTAGAAGCTTCATATCAAAATATGGAAGCTCTTGAGTGATCTTGTTGATTTCTGCATAGGAGTCTGGCTCAAACTGAGTCATTTTCAGCAAGCTCAAAAAGAAATTTTGAGGATGTTTGAATTTGAGATATAGTGTCCAAGCAGCAAGAATAGCATAAGAGATGGAGTGAGATTTATTAAACGAATAGTTTGCCGAGTCTTCTGCGACCTTCCATAACACTTCTCCAATAACAGGGTCGAGATTGTTTTGCTGAATTTTCTCCTTGATCTTGTCTTGCCAAGAAGACATTTGATCAACCTTCTTCTTACCCACGATTCTTCTAAGCTGTTCAGATTCATCCAAGGTGAAACCAACCTTTACAGCCATTCGCATCAACTGTTCTTGATACAATGGAATACCGCCAGTGTATTGCAGAATATCATCAAAGAAAGGATGAACGCTTTGGAAGTCGCCAGTATTAACATATTGCGCATATCGGTCTAAGAAGTCCAAGGCTCCAGGGCGTGCAATAGCCACCACAGCAGAAAGCTCTTCAAGGCTCTTTGGTCGAACCTTTTGTGCAACTTTAAAGTTTGTATCAGCTTCGATTTGAAAGAGTCCCTGCGGAGTTTGCAGGTTTTGAAGATGATCATAGATTTCCCTGCTTTGCAAATCCAAGGTTGTAATGTCAAAACCAATCTGCTTACAAACATCATGAATCACTGAAAGTGTTCGCAAGCCAAGAATATCAAACTTCACACACAAACTTGCAACATCATTCATGTCATAACCAGAAACCAAGTCGCCATCGCCAGTTGTTTGCAGTGGCATAATCTCTTCCAAGTTGTAATGGCTGATTGCAATGCCAGATGGGTGAACTCCTGTATTCTTAATCAAGCCTTCCAGCTTCAAAGCAATTTCAAAGATTTTTTTATTATCAGATGCCCACTCTTTGAACTTATCACTTTCTTCACAAGCGTTCTTGAGAGAAGCTACTTTGCCAAACTTCTTTGGAATCAAGTCGCTGATTTCATTAACTGCTGATTCTGGCAGTTCTCCAACAAGCTTTCCACATTCTTTCACGCAAAGCTTGCTGCTCAAAGTATTGAGCGTAAGAATTTTACATGTTTTGCCAGAGTATTTCTCTTCAATAAATTTGATCACTTCTTGGCGGCGTTCATAAGCAATGTCATTGTCAACGTCTGCCAAGAGAGAACCGTCCAAATAAGTTTCTCCGTTAACCACAATCTTCTTGGCGCGGCTCTTGGAAACAAATCGCTCAAAATACAACTCATACTGAATCGGGTCAACCTTCGTGACTCCAATCAAATATAACACTAGAGAACCTGCTGCTGAACCACGGCCAGGACCAGTTGGAATTCCATTCTCATGACAAAATTTCAAGATGTCCCAATTCAACAAAACATAGTCAATAAACCCAAGCTCTTCAAACAAACTCAGTTCTGTTTTGACGCGCTCATAATACACTTGTGAGTTGTCTTTTTTGTCAATACCTTTTTCCAAGACTCCTTTATGACAAAGCTTGCGAAGAAATTGATAATTTGATGATGTGTTTGGAATACCCAAAGCATCATAATACTTTTGCTCGATAATGATTTGAGGAAGCTTAACTCCAGGGAGTGTTGGTTGCTCGTATTTTTGAAAGTTTTCGATCATTTTAGGTTTAAAAGTGTAAATACAATGCTATGTATGATATAAATGAAAAAATGGCTTATTTCTTTGGTTTCTTTTGGGGTGATGGAGGCATGAAATCTAATAATAAACCTACGATTCCAAAAATATGCATTGTAAAGGAAGATGCAGAAAATTTATACGAGACGTTTAAAGAGTGCTTTGAATTTTCTTATTCAGAATACGCCCAGCCTAATAGAAAACTTCGTTCAATTTTTTATTTTAAAAATAAGGGTTTAAAAACGTTTCTTTTAGAAATGGATGGTTTGAATAAATCTTATCTAGCTCCAACAAAAATTTTAAAAGCCATACCCATTCATTTGCATAAATATTTTTGGCGCGGATACGTTGATGCTGATGGTTGTTTTTATAAGAATAAGGATAAAAAGGGCGGCAAGTTTTCTTTTTCATCATCTATAAACCAAGATTGGTGTGAAGTCAAAAACTTATTTATTTCTTTGGAAATTGACAATTTTTCAATTTTTAAAAAGCAAACAGATAATGGCAATAGTTCCACTTTCGAAGTAAAATATGGCCCTGATATTAAAAAATTTGGCAATTTTATTTATGGAAATGAATTTGATGGAATAGGTTTGAAAAGAAAATTTGATAAGTTTATAGAAATTTCTAACTCTTTAGAAAAACTAACTTCAAATAAAAAGGGTATTTCTTTCCATAAAGGAATTAAAAAATGGAGAGCTTATGTAAAGCGTCAATTTTTAGGATGGTGGAATACAGAAGAAGAGGCTTATTCAGCTAGAATTAAATTTCTATCTCAAAAATCTGCTTCTGAAAAATAGCGAATGTCATCTCAATGTCCACTAATGCGTTATGAAGCTTGCTTGGATCATGGTCAATGTTGTAATGCTTGAGCAAGTGAGCTTGACTTGTTTTGATTCCTTTTTCACGATGGTTTAGCCAACGATACTGCCAGCAAATCAAGTCATCAGGGTCAACAGACTTGCACTCTTTAGCGATTGCCATTGCCATTGCTTTTGTATCAAGCACGCGATTCACATAATTGAAGTTGGAATCTAAACCCATTGCTCTCTGCCATGAATTGAGCATATAAACATCAAAGCCAAGAATATTTTGGCCAATGATTTTTGTTTTACTATCTTCAAGATGATTATCTAAAAGTGGACAGAACTCATCCCAAACTTCTCTAGGGCTTTTGGCGAGAGAACGATATTTGCCATAGTCAAATCCAGTAATCTTAGCGGCACCTTCGCTCATTTTCAAATCTGGCCAATAAATGTATCTCTCTTGACGAGAAACGATTTTTTTGCCAACAGCTTCAATCCACGCAATCTGCCAAGGTCTTGAATGTAAAAGATTCAATCCTTCCGTCTCAGTATCCAAGACGATATATTTTTGATTGAAATTAAATCTCAGTAAATTATCTTTCATTTTTAAAAGCCTCCCAAGAGAATGAATCGCTGCCACAGTGTTCTAAGTTTGGGCTAGAGAGCGATTGCTCTTTGCCAAAAGAACGATTGCATAAACACTTGTATGTTTGCCAAGCTTCAAAGTCTTTACGATTTTTGTAATAGATGGATTTTGTTTGCTGAATTTCTTCACCCTGCGCCGAAGCCCATTTTTCCACCTTGAGTTTTAAGATGTGATCAAAAGGCAAACTATTGTTTTCGACAAAGTAGGTTGCTTTTGTAAAGTTAAAGTTTGGCAAGCACTGTTTACCTCTAAAATTATTATTATAGATGAAAGAGTCGTAAAATGGAATGCACAGCATCAAATCGTTCGACCAATTGTTTTGTAAAAATACAGAGTCAACGAAGCCACCATTCTTGTTTGCTAGAGAAAAAATACGAATAAGGTTTTTGACACCATTATCATTTTTAGCGAATAAGACGATCTTGTGCTCGGATGATTTTTTGTCCTCTTCTGAGACTGAATTACAACATGAAATTCTCAAACCAAAGATTAGTTGAATATCGTGCTCTTTACATTTCTGATAAGCGTCCAAAAAACCAATCATTGAATCCTCAACCAAGAAGACTGATTTTAGTTTATTTTCTTGAGCAATCGAAATGATGCTGTCAGAACCGCCTTCTTTGGTTTCTTTTGGATGATCTAGTGTGAGTATTGATTTGCCAATACTATATGTGCTCTTGAAGAGAGGAATCATGCTTTAATCTAGCATGATACGTTCTACCTGTCAATTCCTTTATTGAAAGCAGGACAACCAGCATAGTGCATTATCTGGTATAAAAACTTGTCTTCTGGATATTTTTTAAGGTAATCATCAAACTCATCTAAGAAGCAAGACGTAATCATTGTGCCTTTCATGTCGCTGATTTTGTAATAATAAAAATCAAACTTGTATGGACAATGATATTTGGGATTGCCGTCTTTTTTTAATTCACCCTTTTTAGAAGCGAAACCACATTGAAGCGGCCCACTGAATGAGTTATCTTTTGGATAGTCTTGACGCGCTGCCAAATTTGAAAAGGCAGTTTGAATATTAAAATTATCCAAGTATTTTTGGATTTCGGTGAGTTCAGATTGAAACCCATCTAGCTCTTCTTCTGTTAAAGCTGGCATTCTTACAACACCTTTTTCTGTTGGCAAAAACTTTAAAAACAAGAATTCAGAGCGGCGATTTTTATAATCTGGAAACTGCTTTTTAACAGCTAGTGAATACATCAAGTCTTGCAAGTTGTTTTCGAGGTCTTTGCCCTTGAAAACTTCTTTGCTGCTTTTGAAGTCGCGAATAATAGCCAAGCCCTGCTTCTTGTATAAGAAAAGCTTGTCAATGAAGCCTTTGATTTTATAATCAAACTTGCCTTCTTTAACATCAATTTCAAAGTCTTGTTCGCTTAATGCTTCGGATGGTTTGCCACATTCTGTTCCAAAAAAGTCATATTGTAAACCTGCAAGCGTCATGTCGCAGATTTGTTTAATGTTTTCTTCGTCATTAATGCCTTCTTTTTTGGCATGTTTGCGAATCAATCTTTCAATAGCTTTACTAGCAAAAACATTTCTCTTTTTAATAATAATGGAAAAATGCTTCTTGTGGCGATTTTCGCCCAAGCATTCGAAAACCAAATGGCATACAGAGCCGCGCTTTGCTCCACTATTGCTTCGATCAGGAAGTTTCAAGTGATATGAACACCAATACTTCCAACTGCACGATTGAGCAGTTTTGATGCGACTTGCCGATAGTGATGTTCGATTTTTAGATTCCAAAGTTTAGTTGATAGTAAAATTTATTCGATTTCAGACCATGCTGCAAAAGTTTCAAACCAATCCTCTACGAATCTTTTCTCATCGCCAAAGATGGTTTTCATATTTTTCATGAACGCTTCTTTATTATTTAGAATCATTCCACAAAACTCTTCGACAGAGATTTCTTTTGGAAAAAAGAATGCCGTTGTTTCTTGTCTAATTGGCTGGCCAAATAAAGTTCTATTTTTAGGTTCGCTCATTTATTTTAAATTCCAAAGTTTTCTAGTTTTTTAAAAAATTTCTGTAGTTTTTTATCTTGGAAAGCATTACGATTAGCAGAGCAGTAATCTTTGTAATCATTTAATTTAGCTTCTTGAGAAGCGCTTGGTTGTTCATACCAATCTTTAAATGGCATTTCTTTCTGCCTCATCTCGCCAAAATCATTTGCCCAAGGTAGTTGCACTGATAGTTGCTCAAAGTCAAAAAATTGACTGAGTTTCATGTAGTTTTTCATTGCAGCAATCTTGCCATGATTCTTTTGCTTCTCATTGTCGTTATTTGTGGCGATAATGATCTTGCGAAGGTCTTTGGAGCAAAGATAGTTCAGCAGTGCTGGAGAGCAGTCCAATCCAAAAGTAACGAGGTTATGAGCGTAGCCTTCTTCTGTCAAGGCCAAGCTATCTCCAATGCTTTCTACTAAGATGACTTCCTTTTTCTCATCAATAAGAGAATCAACTGTTTGCTCTCTTGGAACAAATGCTGGATAAACCCATCGAGTTTTTGTGCCAACATGCTTCCACTTTGGAGCTTCGTTATTATCGTTGATTTTTCTGCCGCTAAAACCAAAAATCTCACCATCAGAGTTATAAACTGGAAAAACAATTCTTTGATACATTTGGCCATTACCAGCCAAACCGCACTGATAGAGTTTTTGCGTTTCTTCACTGATTCCACGCTTCTTATAAAAGGAAAAGTTTGGGAACAGCCTGTTTAAGCATTCTTTGGGGTAAATTTTATCCATTTCTATTTTTTCTTTCGCGATATAGTGGGCCTGAATCTCTTGATTAGTTGAGACATATTCTTTGATGATTTTGGGGTCTTTTGTTTGTAGCGTTAGTTCAACCAGCTTAACAAGCGGCATGGAAGAATGACCCTGCACATAGTCTTGCCATACTCCACTATTCTTATACACTTTAATCGCTGTGGGATTATCGCCGCCACGATACAAAGCTTTGGTTCTCCAATGATTGCCAAAATCCTTTAGAGTATAGCCAAGCTTTTCGAGCGAGTTTTTTATTTCATCAGAGTTCATCAAAGTCGGGAGCGGTGTTTCTGCCATTCTCTTCTGCGCCTTCTCCAATATCATTGAATTCAACAACATCGCGAAGATCACCTCTTTCAGTGATGCAGAAGTTTTTAAATTCCAAATTAATAAAGTTCTTGCGAAGAGTGTCTCCAACGCGCACTGGTTCAACTGCACCAGCAATATCTTTGCCCAAGTGTCGAGCTTTCACGTTAATCAATTTATGAGTGCCAAATCTAACGCCTTCATTTAGAACTTCATCCGTTGTCTTATTTCGCAAGATGAACATGTGAGAGCAGAATTGAGTGATTCGGTCAGATAAAGAAACAATGCTTTCATCGTCAATGACATTTTGTGAATTGCGATTATTGGTAATGCCAGAGCGATTGGATTGAACAGAAGTAATCATGGGAATTATGGGCAATCCATCATGCAAGATTTCTTTCTGCACGCAGCGCTTAAATTTATCAACCATCTCTCCAACCATTTGCCACTCTGTTTTGTTTGCGCCACCATTATCAGATGTTGTTTTGATGTAGTCGAAGCTAAAAATCATTCGATTGCCACGCCCAACCTTGGAGTAGTAAAAACGCTTTAGCGTGTTGATCATGGAATCAACATCCAATCCCCCAACATTATAATAATAAAATTGCATCTTCTTGACCTTTGCCCAAACAGACCGAACCTTATCAACTGTTTCTTTGCCTGCTCGCAGCCATTGACCACTTTCAATCAAATGCATTGGAACTCCACTAAGAGCAGAACACTGGCGCATAATGAGTTCTTCCTTGCTCATTTCTCCATTATCAAAATGAAGAACAGGAACATTATATTTCAAACTCACCTTGGTTGAGTAATCCATAGTAAACTGAGTCTTGCCGACACCAGATCGAGCAACAATGACGGTGATATTTCCTGGTCTAAGCAATGAACCATAGATGCTATTAATTTTTTCATGTGGTCCCATCATGCCGAACTCGCTAACAGGATTTGCGCCACGATCTTCAATCATTACCTCCATTTCATCATAGATGTTTTCTGGAGAATCGTTACCAACTTCATACTGATTGATGCGGCTGTTGTATTCTTTATCAGCTACAGAAATGATTTCTGAATAGGAGCTTTCTGCTGGCAAGCTTTTCATCTTCTTCGCAATGTTTTGCGAAGACTCGTAGATTTCTCGGCGGATAGTGTACTTCTTGAGTTCTTTGGCTGTTTTAATGAGACTGCCATCAGCAACCTTTCTCATGCCAAGACTCTTCACATATTCTGCCACATTCACTACATCATCGAATGTGATACCAAGATTCTGAACTCGCTGTGCGATGATTACATCGTCAATTTCTTCATGCGCTTCTAGTGCCTGACGAACAATTGTGAAGATCGTTTTATTTAAACTGTTGTCTTCACTATAGAAATCTTTTTCATTTATGAATGCAGAGATTTCAAAATAGTTCTCTGGCTTTTTAATGAGAGCCGCCAGCAATTGTTTTTCAAGTTCATAAGAGTATATCATGCTACTCTTACGATACTCAGCAATCAATCTTCGTCAACATCATCTTCATCATTTCTTCCCATTTCTCCAAGATTGTATGCGGTTTCAGCATCGTCTGAATTTTGAAGATATTTTTCCAAAGCTTTTCTCATGCCAAATTCAACCACTTGAGAATCATATTTACAGTAGATGACTGGAGTTCCATCTTCTGAAACATAAGCTAATAGCACACCCTTATACTTGTCCGCATTGCCGCTTAACTCATAAATTTGTTCGATAAAGTTTGAAGGCATTTCAAACTGAGGAATTTCCTTGATTTTATTCTTCGGCATACCTTATATTACAGATAAATTTCGTACGATTCAAAAAAATCTTTATTCAATTCCGAAACGCTATAAATTTCCACAAGCTTAATGCCGTTTATTTCGCAAAACTCAAGCTTTTTATTGTCTCTTTTTAATTGCTGCAAGAATTTATTTCTGCTGCCATGAAAGAAAGGAACAAATTTTGTGTGTTGCTGTCCTTGGACCTCGATTGCTATTTTTTTGTTGGCATTGTAAAAATCAAAAGTCATTCTTGTGTCAATGACTCTCAGTTCTTCAAATACAATGTCTTCACTCCAGTAAAGCTTCAAGAATCTTTTAACTTCGTCTTGAAATTTGCTACGAGTTTTTTTGCGCCAATTGATTAAATATTTTGACGCATTCTTGAGATATTTTTCTTTTCCGTATAGAGTTTTAAACCTCATTGGAAATCATTTTGCGAAAATATTCAATTAAAAACTTCAATAAAGCTGCATCATCCTCAACAGTTTTAAACAAGGAAGCCTCGCCTTGAATCTTAGCTGGAAACTCAAGAGAATTTTCAGCTAATAATTGCAGGAAGTCTTCGCTTGGAGAAAACCAAGCTCCGCTCTTATTAACAAGTTCCCAAGCAAGCAGTAGGTCAACAATCTCCTTTTCAATCCAGATGGATTTGCCACCTGTGCGACCATATCGAATAGGATATGGAATAGTGAGATTGGTTTTCTCGTTTGGAGACTTTTTGACTGTGACTTTGGCCCAATGTCCAATTGGCGGATTTTTTTCCAAGTCAATGCTTTTTTCGCTAGGATTTTTAAGAATAAGATCGCCTTTAAAGCGGGGTTCGAACTCAAGAATCCAGTTGGCAAAGTGTAGCAAGGCATTGCCTCCTGTAGCAGAGGTTTGGCGAATTGGTGCTTTTGAATATGGGTCAAGCTTGATGTCTGCTCGAACTTGAGAGATAAAGATTGCCATGTGACCGCGCTTTGCAAGCGCAATCGAAAGTTTCTTCATGAATGTCGCAGCAATCACTGCGCCACCCGCAACCTTTGAACTTTCCTCAAAGGATTTGTCCATATCATTCTTGGCAATAAGGCCATCAACCGCATCCAAGAGGAAACAGAATTTGATCTTCTCTTCGTTCTTGGAAACTAATTGTCTCATAGCATCAACAACAGTTTCATAGATGTTGCTCTCAAAAACAAAGCAAGTTCCAGCCACCCAATCTTCTGCTGAAAATACAAACTTGATGCCAGAACGCTTTTGCATTTCTGGAGAAAGGCGACCTTCTGCCTTGATGTAAAAGCCTTTGCTATTTGGAATATCAAGCAGGAAATTCTTCATCACTTCAAGAGCTTCGCTAGTTTTGCCACCCTCATTCATACCCACGAACCTGTGCAGTCCTGGACCAAAGCCGCCACCAAGTTGCAAGTCAAGCTGGAGTGAACCACTCGATACTTTATAATCTACTGTTTCTTCAAAGTTGTAGTGATCTTCCGCATTTTGTTTCAGGAAAGATTCAAGCACTTCGCTTGAAGTAATCTTCTTTTCTTCTGTGTCTTTAGTCTTTTTCATTTAAAAAGTCTCTAATGGTTCTAGGTTTACGTTCAATTAAAACTGGTTGATGCAATGGGTCATCTTTCAAGATGATTTGCGGTTCTCTACTTATACGAGATTCGCTGCTATAAATTTTGAATCTTTTATCCAAGTCTTGAAGGATTTTTGGCGCAAACAAAATAGCTAAACTATCTCCTTTAAAGGAGAAGCTGGTATCTCTTAAAAATTCTAAGCTATATCTTTCAACCAAACGAGCCAATAAAACATATTCTCTTTGCCAAAATTCTCGCTTTGATTTAGCGGGAATCTCGACAAATTTGGAGACTATAAGTTTTTTATTTGGTTTTTTCTGCGGCACAATTATATTCAGATATTTGCTTTACAGAATATCCATGATACTCAAACTTTTGCAAGAGAAAATGATGCATGATACCAGGATTAAATGTGTCTTGACCATGATAAAATTCATATTCAATATATGGAATAGTAAAATATTCATCTTTCATGTGCATTAGTGTTTTAACATCTAAACCTTCAATATCAATATATAAACGGTCTAGCGGTGGTAAATTTTTTAAAAAGTCATTAATATCAATACATTCGGCGTCAATAAAATTCACATTGGGATGATGATGTTTCAATACATGATCTTTATTTAAAGATGCATGTGCAGATTCTTCATCGCCCTCTGGAAAGTAAAATCTACAAGTTGTATTTTCCAAACCGATTGCTTTGTTAAATACTTTTAAGTTATTAACAAAACTATAAACTTTTTGAGCCTTTTCGCAGCATTTGGGCAGAGCATCAACAACAAAAAAATTCTCAATAACATTTTGGTTATCTTTGACGAAATCAAAAACATGATCGTCACAATTATTACATCCTATTTGAAGAATATTCATAAAATTAATTAATGTAAGGCCAACCTGAGTCTCGCGCAACCATTTTCTCAACAAGTTGCGAGAAAGATGTGTTTGGAATCCAGCCAAGCTCTTCTCTTGCTGGTGTCGAATCACCCCAAAGAAGATCAACTTCTGCTGGACGATAGAAAGCTGGATTAATTACTACAAGCTTTTGTTTCGTGTTTTTGTCAATAAAAACTTCATCTAAACCGTTGCCAATCCACTCACCTTCAATAGAAGCAGCTTCGAAGGCTAGTTCAATAAATTCTCTTACTGAGTGAGTTTCATTAGCAGAGAGAACATAGTCTTTTGGCTTTTCTTGATTAAGCATCAGCCAAACACCGCGCACAAAATCTTGAGCATCGCTCCAATCTCTTTTGGCGTCAACATTGCCAAGCTCCATTGGCAAGAAAGATTCGTCACTTTTTTTGGCGTTATAGATTCTTGCTACATTTTTAGTGATTTTTCGCGTTACGAACTCTTCTCCGCGACGAACGCCTTCGTGATTAAATAAGATTCCTTGAACAGCATAAATGCCATAAGACTCTCGGTAAACCTTTACCAAATGATGCGCAGCGCACTTAGAAGCGCCGTATGGCGATCTTGGACGAAATGGATGGTTGATGTCTTGTGGAGAATATGCAACATCTCCGAACTGTTCGCTGCTGCCAGCATTATAGAATCTAGTTTCTGGAGAAAGGTTTCTAATAGCTTCAAGACAATGAAGCACTCCCATGCAGTTTGTTTGCATGTGATTAATTGGCATCTTCCAACTATTGCCAACAAAAGAGTTTGCAGCGAAGTTGATGAAGTAATCTGGCTTGATTTCTCTAATTGCTTGATTAATGCTTTCCGCATCAGTAAGGTCCAACTCTAACAATTTAAATCTTTCGTGGTTCTTGATATTTTCAATGTTTTGATGATTTGGAACACTCAAGCGTCTATGCGCCCCGTAAACAAAGTTGTTTGGGTCTTTTAGCAGATGGTCTGCCATCAGCGAGCCATCTTGACCAGTAATACCAGTTATAATAATTGTTTTCATGATTTAAGTTCTGTAGTTTGTATATCGGGGAAAAATTTATTTTGTAAAGCCACTTTGCAATAATACCTTTTCATATTTAAATCGTCCACTTCTTTTGCGGAAATCTTTCCATAACGAGCTTCTTCTACAGCTTCAAAAGTTTTAAAATTAGCGTCAATTAAATTTTTAAATTCTTGAGAACGCACAATTTTAATATGTTGGTCTTCTGGTATTTGATTCAGGATATGTTCATTACATAAAGTTCTTGCGGTAAGGGTTTTTTCATTATTGAATATTTTGTGTTTAACCGCAAGGATGGCTAAATAATCATAAGCGTACCCCTCATCTACTAAAATTGTGATCATAATTGATAATATGTAATTGATGGATGATTGTAATTCCACTCATCTGCATTGAATAGTGGATGATTTTGTGGCTGAATAACTTGACAATGAGCGCCAACAGAAATAGCCAAGTGCATATCTCCAGTATTGCATCCAACATAAAGGCCCACTTTTCTCAATAAGCAAATATATTTACTCAGTTCCAAGTCTGTTAAAATATTTTCATATTTAATAGAAACTGGATTACTAGAGCTTTGACAAATAATTGGAGTTAAGCCATCAGAAATTAATTTATCAAATAACTGCTCATAACTATCAACCTTTAAGCTTCTTACTTCATGCCACTGTTTTGCACAATGCGGCACAAAAATTACTGGATTAATCTTATTGATAAGATAATTTGCAGTCCAAATTTCTGATTCTTGATTTGAATGTAAAACTAAAGGTCTATTATCTAATAATTCTGCATGTTGAAAAAAATTTCTTAGTTTTCGTGTAGCATAGTGACCCCCACCAAGATCGGGCAAATATTGATTAACGTCTTCTATTATAACATCAGCGATGCCATCAAATAAAATAGAAAACCTTTTTATTTTAGCAGGCAATGAAACAATTGGTTTTTTATTATTTGCAAGCAAGTGCTTACAAATACAAGTAAGTATTAACGTATCACCTAACCCCTCGGATGGACAAGATAATTTAATTAAATTATCCATGTTATAATTTTAATTTATGTTTAAGATAAGGGTATTCAAAGTCTTCGTGTTTCATGTGAATCTTGTGAGCGGGGTCTTGCCCACCGCCTTCAACATACCAATGTTCGTGCCAGAACTCATGGTTTCTCTTTAGTCGAGAGTCTAAATCTACATAACCAAAATGAACAACAAATGGTGAAACACCAAGCTCCAAGCGTTGTAGATCAGTTGTGGTTGCCATTGTTGAAACAAATTCTCCATCAGCATTAACCAAGTCACAACCATCGCTCATTTTAGTATTAATTGTGCCGTCTTGTTTTCTGGCCGCTTTACTTGGCGCACGATAAGCTTGTCCTTTATTGAAATATTGCTTGTTAGTAATTGAAGAATAGTGATTCCAATCTTTATAAAGATTCACAGATGCAACTGCTGCACACTGAACTGGACTAAGAGCAATTTGCATGGCTAAAATTTCCCACAGTGGTTTTTGCCACAATGGAATGTACTCATCGAGATCGAGTTGAATCTTAAAATCTTGCGTGCAAGCTTGAAGGGCGGCATTTTTAATCTTGCCATCAAGCCAAGGGTCTTGATATGAAAAATCGGTTTCTATAATTTTCCAGTTAGAAAAGTCTTTTAAAGTTTCTGAGATTGCTTCCTTTGTATTATCTACGGAAGTATTAACTGCGATGATTACTTCATCTGCAAATTTGCATGAATTTTGAACGCTGTTTTCCCAACCAACAAAGCCATGCTTGATGAGGTTAAATGCTGAATGATAAATGCTAAACATGTTTTTTGTAAATGTAATAAATTGCCACCATGACTGTTGCAGAAACTAGGCCACAAAAATAATTTACTATCCACCAAAAATCCCATCCAACACGCAAAAGGGTATATCCCATTGCTGAGACATACCCAATTATTGAAAGAATAAACATGCCAACGCTAACGTCTTGCACATTTTTTGTCCTCAAACTTTTGGAGATTTGAGGAATGTAGCAGACTGAGAAGCAGAACGTATAAATAACACCTAGAATCTGTTCGATCACTAGGATAATACGAAACAATAAAGAATTTTCTAATTAAATTCCCACTTCCTCTTCAATGTAATAAACATTGTCTAATAGAGGATTAAGAGCTAAAACTTCTTCTTGAGAAGGAAAGTCTTCTTCATTCAAAATAGCATCAGACATTCTGATTTCTCTTTCGGCCTGTTTGATATAAAAGGCTTCGATTGGGTCTTCACTGCTAGTGATTTCAGTAACAGTCTTGCCCTTCTCCCAAGTTCTACAAGCCCAATATCTAGCTTTCCATTTAGGACCAGGGTTGCTGTCGCATTGATGTCTTGCGCGGAAATTCTTGCGGCGTTCAGGGTCATCGCGTTTGATTTCCATGTTAGGGTCGCCAAATTTAACCATCACAGTGTTGCCTTTGTCGTTTTTAACATAAACGCCAAATTTCTTATTAGAGCCAGAAGGAAGTCTGAAAGGCTTATTAAGAGTTTTCTTTTCTGCTTCGGTATAGTCAATGTCTTCATTGAAGATGTCCATTTCTTCGAATAAAACACCAGCTTCGATTAGATTAATATGAGCTAATTGAAGCTCAAGGTCTTCAAAATCATAATAGTCGTGATTATGATCAAAAGCTTCGGAACCTTTGGCAATGTCGCCATCAGCAGCTTTATATGCATCTTTGACTTTTTCGCCACGCATCATTTTCAAGAAAGTATTGACGCGAGCCATTGCCCACTGCTGACGACTCTTGCCTGGACGATGAGTGGAACTAAAAGCACCCAAGCCACGGCGATAAACTTTCTTTAATTGAGAAAGAGAAACTTTACGGCTGTGCTTGGAGTTATGATCTTCAACTTTCTTTTTTAGAGACTCAGTGATTTTATCATTGAAAGTGATTTCGGCCTTAACAACTTCTTTTTTATCATCTTTCTCAAGATTTTTCTCAGCGCGTTCTTTAGCATCTGGAGTAGTGCCAGCAGAGCCTGGCTCATTCATTTTTGAACCCTTTTTACGCTCATCTGGCTTCGCAGGAGTTTGTGCGGAGCTTTTTGGTCCAGGGCGGTTCTTGGCCTCTAAAATCTGTTGAGAAAAATCTACTTCCATGTTTACTTTTTACACTTAAAAAATTATTTTTATCAACAATTAGTTAAGCTTCGCAAGACTTACACTCATTAAGGGAGCGAGCCAATAATTGACTTGGATTGCTTGATTTTTGGTAGTAAAAGCCTTTGATGCCTTGCTGCCAGCCAAAGATCATTAGTTTACTTACTTCTCCAACGGTTGTTGCTGGAGGAATCATAAGATTGAGGCTCTGACCTTGATCAATGAACTTTTGGCGTTGAGCAGCTTGGATAACAATTTCCTTTTGGGAGATTTCTCCAAAGGTCTTGAACACATCCTTTTCGTGATCTGTCAAGAAATCAAGATGCTGAACTGAGCCGCCATTTTCCAGAATGCTCTTCCAAACTTCTTGGTCGTCTTTATCTTTTTGCTTCAAGAGTTCTTTAAGATATGGATTCTTGTATGTGAAAGAGCCTTTGGCAAGTTTCTTGACATAGTAATTGGAGTTTTGAGGCTCAATACCTTGAGAAACTTGACCAAGAATAAAAGAAGAAGAAACTGTTGGAGCAATAGCTAAACGAGTAACCATTCTTTCGCCATATCCTTTGAGCATTTCTGGCTCACCATATTTTTCAGCCATTTCTTTGCTTGCCTTCAAGCTTTTTTCTGAAATGAGCTTGAAAACGCTTGCGTTCAATAGTTTGGCTTCCATGCTTTCCCATGCAATGTTTTTGGCTTGCAAGAGAGAATGCCAACCTAAAACTCCAAGACCAACCGCTCTCTGCTCTTTTGCAAACTTATTAGCAGCAGCCATGAACGGCATATTTTCAGTCTTACGAATGTATTCTTCGGTCACAGTATCAAGGAAGTAGGTCAATACTTCAACAGCGTCAGTGTCCTTCCATTCATCGTAATGCAATAGATTAATGCTTGAAAGCACGCAAACAAACGAAGTATCCTTGTCAGAAGAAAGATTAATCTCATTACAGAGATTGCTGGCATAAATTTTTACGCCTTTGTCTTTATAAACTGCTGGCGCTTGCTCATTTGCGTTGCCAGTGAAGTGAATATATGGATAGCCACTTTCAAAACGCTTCTTGATAACTTGGCCCCAAATTTTGAGCTTATCTTTGTCTTTGTTCAAAAGACCTTCCATCCATTCGTTTGAAATGCAAACACCAATGCTGAGTTCTTGGATTGGATGTCCTTCGCTACGAATACGAAGAAACTCTTCTAAATCTGGATGATCAATATCCAAATACGCTGCCATTGAACCACGGCGGACATTGGATTGAGAAACAATGTTGGCTACCTTGTCAAAGAGTTCCATGAAATGAACGCTGCCACTTGATGTTCCGCCAGAACTAATGGTTGCGCCTCTTGGACGCAGCTTGCCAAAATAAGCAGATGTTCCAGCAGCGTTCTTTGTCATCATTCCAATTTCAGCATTCTTATACAAAATGCTATCCATTGTATCGTCAATGAATGAGCCATTGCATGAGCAAGGTAAGCCTCTTTCAAGACCATAGTTTGCCCATACTGGAGAGGACAAACTAAACCAGCCACGCGACATGTAATCTTCGAACTTGTCTGCAAAGCCTCTGATCTTCAAATACTTTTCGGCAGTTTCAGCAATTTCTCTAACTCTTTCTTCTGCGGTTTGATCTTCTCTAACGTAACCGCGAGCAAGAAATTCGCGGGATTTTTGATTTAGCCAGTAGTATTTTGTCATTTTAAACGAGTTCTTCTAGTTCGAATGTTTTATTTTTCTTTGCGTAGTCAACAGGACGTTGGTAGAAAAAGTCAACAGCATTGTTTGCCAAGACTTCTTCATCCATCCACTCATAGTCTCTAGCAAGCGTTTTGTCAATGGTAAATAAGGGTTTGAAACCAATCTCTTTCAAAGAATCATTGATTCTATTTTTCACATACTCTTTGAGAATATTAGCATTCATTCTTTGTGCGCTAAAGTCGCCAATAATCCAATCAATAATCTTGGATTCTGCTTTGAAAGCTTCTTCTGCTTCGTGCAAGATTCTTTGCTCCAAATCAGCATCGAAAAGCTCTGGACACTCTTTGCGAATCACGTTCACAAGTTTCATGCCAACTTTAGCATGAATGAGTTCTTCGTTCTTGGTATAGGTGACTTGTTGAGTTGTGTCTTTTAGCACATTGCGATAACGCCCGAACCAAAGAATAATGTAAAATTGAGAAAACAAAGAAACATTCTCAATGAAAAGAGTAAAAAGAATGAGTGCATAAACATATTGTTTACGAGAGTCTTTGTAGAAACGATGAGTGTATTTGCGAAGATAGTTGACACGACCAGACACAACATCAAGCTTGAGATTTTCCTCAAAGATTTCTTCCATATCAAGAACTTCAAGAAGACGCTGATAAGCATTGTTGTGAATCACTTCCACTCCAGCCATCACATAACCAAGATCAGTGAGTGATGGGTGGGGAAGATTGTCTCCGAGCTTGGCCCAAAACTTTTTAACCGCCACTTCGATCTGACCAATGGCAGAAAGCGTGCGAATAATAACTTCTTGCTCTTCTTTGCTTAGATTTACTTTGAAATCTTGAAGATCACTGGAGAAGCTAAATTCTTTATGCGTCCAGAACCCTTCGTGCATTGCTGAAATAAAATCTTGAACCCAAGGATACCGATCTGGCTTGCGCGAAATTTGCTCGTCGAAAATAGTCATACGATATATTACACACTGGTTGGTCGCTGTCAAGAATTTTGAAACAGAAAAATTTCTCAAACTTTTTTCACATTTTTTGAAAGAAATACCCCCTCTCCCTTCGTATCCCTAGCGTTCTTTCCTTGCCGAACGTAAATAGTCCTTAAAATAATATTTATACTAAAGTTTCTTTAAAGTATATATCGTATAAATATAGAAAAATCTTCTTGACAGAAGATGTTTTCTGGAAGAAGTTGAGATATGGTTATCCTCAAAAACTTCAAACAAAAAATCTTCCTTGTCCAAAGTGGCGATTGGGAGTGTGTAGTTAACGCAGAAGACGTTACAGATGCTTGCTCAAAAGCACTAGAACAAGCAATGGCTTGCTACAAAGAAGCTGGTCTTGAAAATATCAGTCTTGGTTTTTTAATGTCTTGTCAAGAAATTCAGGAAGATTTAGAAAATATTTCGTATGTTCATACAGCGGCTATTTTAGCAAACAATGGCCACTACGAACTCGCTAAAAATTTAGATAATGAATTTTCCTGACCTGCTTTATGTTGTTGATCAAGATTCAAATTTATCCCATCCTGCCCATGATGGCGATGTTGGATATGATGTAGTTGCAGCTTCAAATCCAAAAATTGTTGGTGAATGTTTTGAAGACACCAACATTTACAAAAGAATTGATTACATTGAGTATGATTTAAACGTCAAGGTTGACGGCTTTCAACCAGTCAATTCGCCAAATGAAGACATCTACACTCTTGTTTTTCCAAGATCAAGCGTGAGCAAATATAACTTGCTTTTAGCAAACTCCATTGGAGTTGTTGACTCTGGTTTTCGATCTACAATTAAAGTTAGATTTAAGTATATCATGCAGCCAGAAGATTTAGTATTTTTTGATAATAAAATTCTCTGTATAGTTAATGAAAATAAAATTTATCAAAAAGGTGATAAAGTTTGCCAATTAGTATTTCAAAAGCATTTTCACCCATCTATTGAATTTGTTGAAGAGCTTGAACAAACAGAAAGAAACGAAGGAGGCTTTGGCAGCACTGGCTTATGATTATTGGAATTTCAGGAGTAGCCCGAAGTGGCAAAGACACTCTTGCCAACAACTTTGTAAAAATTTTTAAACATCTTGGCATCAAAGCCAAGAGATATGCTTTTGCAGATGAGCTAAAGAGAGAAGTGCGACCATTTCTTAAAAAGAAAACTGGATTAGACTCCTTCACTCAAAATGATGACGAAAAGAAAATGATTCGTCCATTTCTTGTTGCTTATGGCACGCATATTCGCAGAGCGCTCAATGAGAACTGCTGGATTGATACTCTTTCTTCATATTTAAAAAATAACGAAATCGCAATCATTTCTGACGTTCGATACAAGAACGAGGCTGATTGGATTCAAAAAAATGGCTTTCTTATTCATATTGCGAGGCTTGACAAAGAAAACAATCTCATCAAACCAGCAAATTCAGAAGAGCTTGAAAATGACCCTATTCTACAAGCACAAGCCAACTTGTCTTATGTTTGGCAAACAGTAGAAGAAAGCAAGGAAAAAGACAATCCATTCTCGCTTTCTGAATATAGCTGGGCTATTTTTGAACAATGCTTCGACTCGGAGGAAATCACACAATGGCAGACGACTTATCCCTTATCGAAGAAATCAAAATAAATAACAACGAAAGTTGTTTAAAAGAATTGATCGCAAAACACTCTGGAATTTATTTACAGATTGTTAACCAAACAATTTCTGATCAGTCAAATATCAATAAAAACGATATTATTGACGATAAAGACCTTTTCATCTATGAGAAGGCTCTAAAGTTTGACCCCAACAGAAGAATCAAGTTTTCAACTTATTTAGGCAACGAAATAAAATGGAAATGCTTGAATATTCATAACAAGGTTAAAAAGTATGAATACTGTGATGTTGGTGATTTGTCTGAACATTTAGTTGACAAAGATTATATTGGCGAGTATATTAACCAAGAAATCATCTCACTGATTTATGATAAGGCAGACAAATACCACGATGAAAGGGTAAGAAAAATTATTCAAATGCGTTATAGAGATTGCAAAAAGAATAAACTAACACCGTGGAAAAGAATTGCAAAAAAATTGAAATTATCAATACAAGGATGCATTAATATTCACAATAGGTTCATCAAGGAAATTAAACACGAATTAAACAATAATTAAACACGAATATGGTAAATAAAACAATTCTCTACGGCTTTTTGGTCGCTGACCCCGAAGCTCGATACACAAAAACTGGCAAGTGCGTTTGCAATCTTCGCATTGCTCATCGCGAAAATTATAAGGATGAAAACAAAGACCCTCTTTATATGAGCGTTGATGTTTGGGATAAACAAGGCGAAATTTGCGCCAAAAATCTCAAGAAAGGTTCTAGTGTTATTGTTGATGGTCGCTTGGCTACCGATACTTACGAAAACAAAGAAGGTAAGAAAACTACCAAGACCTTTATTGTTGCTGATCGTGTTAACTTTGTTCCTCGATTTGAAAAGTCTGAAAAGACTGAAAGCTCCCCGACACAAAAAGAAAAGAAAGTCGCGCCAAAGAAGATCACAGCCACAGTTGAGGAAGAAGAGTCTGGGACTGGCGGTGAAGAGGGTGATGACATTCCATTTTAATTATGCAATTAATTGTTGAAGCTCCAATTAATTCCCTTTCCTTTGGAAATGTGGCAATTAATCTACTGCGCGAGATGTGGCGCAAAAATATGCAAGTTGGTCTTTTCCCCATTGGAAAAGTTGACCCATCTGCTCACAATCTTGAACCAGAGTTCTCCAATTGGCTTCAAAACGCAGTTAATAATCGGTTCTTATACTTGAAGAAAGAAGTGCCAAGTTTGAAACTTTGGCATCTAAACGGTAGCGATAATCGCAAAACTGAAAAGCAATATTTAATTACTTTTTACGAAGCGTCTCAACCAACATTTGTTGAAAAAGCCCTCTCCAATCTACAGACAAAAACTCTATTTTGTGGAGATTATGCCGCAAATGCCTTTAGGAAAGAAGGTTGCGAAAACATCGCCTCATATAAACTTGGATTTGACCAAACCTTTCATGTCACTGGTAAAAAATACTTGCCAGAAAGAATTCACTTTGGACTCATGGGCAAGTTTGAAAATCGCAAACATACTGCTAAAATCATTCAAACTTGGCTAGAAAAATATGGTAATAATCCACGCTACTTGTTAAGTTGCTGCGTTACAAATCCATTCTTGCCGCATGAGCAAATGAAGCAGATTTATGATTCTGTTCTTGGAGGAAAGAGGTATAGCAACATCAACTTCTTGCCATTCCTTCAAACCAATGCGGAAGTCAATGATTTTCTCAATGCTATTGACATTGACCTCACTGGCTTGAGTGGAGCAGAAGGTTGGAACTTGCCAGCTTTCAATGCTACTTGTTTAGGTAAGTGGTCAATTGTCTTGAATGCAACCGCTCACAAAGATTGGGCCAATGAAACCAACACTATTCTTGTTGAACCTAATGGTATGATTCCAATTTATGATGGAGTTTTCTTCCGCGAAAATGACATGTATAATCAAGGAAATATGTGGAATTGGAGTAAGGAATCTGTGATTTCTGCGTTTGAAAGAGCAGAGCAAAAAGTTGGAACAGTTAACGAGGCTGGCATTCAACTCTCCAAAGAACTAACCTACGAAAACACTCTTAACCAAATCATCTCTCACCTATGAAAGAAGACCTAGTATTAGAAATCCAAGCGCCTGGATATAAGAAAAACGAAATTCAAATCGAATTCGATAACCGCTACTTAATCATTTCAGCAAATAGCGAAAAGTATGGTTCGAGTTATCTTGCAGAAACTATTCCTCAAGCTTATGAGATTACCAGCACTTCTGCTAAACTTGAAGATGGCATCCTAGAAATCAGGATTCCTCAAAAGCCAAAAGAAACAAGAGTTGTTCAAATTCAATAATAAGAAAAGCGGGTTGAAAAACCCGCTTTTTTGTTTTAAAATGGTTATGCCGCTATACTGCTATCGTAACCCGCAAACTGGTGAAGAGATTGAAATCATTCAAAGAATGAATGACATTCATGAATTCGTTGATTCAAATGGACTAAAATGGGACAGAGTGTTTTTTTCGCCCAATGCAAGCATTGATACAAAGATGGATGCTTTTAGTCAACAGAAGTTTGTAGAGCGCACAGCGGCCAAGAAAGGTTCTTATGGAGACTTGCTTAATTATAGCGCAGAAATGAGTGCTCAACGAGCAGAGAAAGCTGGCGGTGTTGACCCTGTTAAAAAGCAATACTTGGAAGACTATTCTAAAAAGAGAAATGGTGCAAAACACGCCTCAGAGCAACCTAAAACCATTGAGAGCAAAAACATTAAGGTCGAATTATGAACATCCCTAAGTTTACTGATAAGGGTTTTTATAAAACAAAAATTCCAGAAAAATCATGGCAAATGATTCAAGAGGTTTTGGCCAATCATATTAATGAGCGAGTTCCAGAATATTCTGATACCCTAAAGCCAGACTTAAAAGGGTGGATTAAATCAAGTCAATTTGAAGTTGCCACAGACCTACTTTGCTTGCAGAGATTTCCAGAACTTAAAAAACAAGTTATACTAGAAATGTATGATGCTCTTTCATCTTGGTCGGGTGCAAAACTAAACCCCAAAGGAATCATTTACGGCATTCGCTTCTATAAGAATGGGGCCACTTTAGGAATGCATGTGGATAAAAAAGAAACGCATCATATTAGTGTAAACATGAGCGTGGCATTAGATGGGCAACCTTGGCTATTTGACATTGTGGACCATTCTGGAGTTGAGCATCAAGTTTTAATAGAACCTGGAGAATGTGTTTATTATGAATCTGCTCTCTGTCTTCATGGACGTAAAACATCGTTTAACGGCAATTATTATGCCAACATGTATTGTCACTTCACACTAGAATAATGTTTTTTTCGGTCTATAAAACCATCTTTGTGCATATTCCTAAAACTGGAGGTTCCAGTTTAGAATTTGCTATTTGTAAAAAACATCTTCCAGAAAGCTCCAACTTAAACGAAGACTCTTATAAGATATTCACCATCAGAGGCGCAATGTGTTGCATAGAAAAAAACACGCCTCGCGGACACCCTCATAGTTATATTTCAGAGTATCACAAATTCTTACAGATTAATTCTTATTTAAAATTTACTGTATTAAGAAATCCATTTGATCAGGTTACTAGCCTATATAACCAGATGAAATCGTCCATGAAGATTCCTTCATTGGAGCACTTCATCTTATCAGATGAAAAGAACTCATTTCAGAATTTAAATCACTACATTAATCAATACGAATACACTCACCTTAATGGTGAACTAGCTATTGATAAAGTATTTGTTTTTGATCGTTACCATGAAGCGCAGGATTTTGTAGAAAAACAATTTGACTTAAAAATTGAAAGAGATAAAAAACTTTGGGCCACAACATATACTGGAGAGTCTTGGTCCAAAGAAATGAAGGATAAATTTACTTCTGTTCATTATCAATCTATTGCTTTATATCATAGATTTTTGAAACAGTAAATTTACTATCCTATATGAATCTCGCCTTCTACAAGCCAAATAGCAAAAATACTGGTTGCGCCTTTTCTTTCCAACTATCTTCCAAAGGACAACCAACCGTTTATGTAAACGGTATTCAACAATTCTCTTGGAATGAGCAAACAAAAAATGGATCATTTTCTGGCAACCAAAAGAACCCTGAAAAGACCATAGCCATTAAGCTCAACGAAAATGAGATTGGTGGATTGATTCATGCAATTCGCACTTATGGCGAATGGAAAGCTTTTCACTCATTTGAAGAAAATAAAACTCAAATCTCTTGGACTCGATACAAAAAGAAAGATGGCGCAGATGCCTTCTCGTTCTCTGTTTCTCGCAACGGCAATCAAAAATTTGGCATGGGTGTAGAGCTTTCAGAAGCAGAAGCTCTAAGAGTGTTTCTTGAAACCTGCCTAGTTAAAATTTTTGAATCAAAAGCCCAAGCCTCAGAATAACATGAGAAAAAAAAGAATTCTATTTCATACTAATTTTTCGCGACTCTTTACTGGCTTCGGGAAAAATAATAAAAACATTTTACGCAAACTGCATGAAACTGGCAAATATGAACTCATAGAATTCGCTAATGGCTTGCCTTGGGATGCGCCAGATTGTAAGTTTCAACCTTGGCAGTGCTATGGTTCCATGCCAAATCCAAATGTCATGGCACAAATTAAGGGAGACGCTGGAAAAGAAAGAGCGGCCCATTATGGTGCTTACGGCATTGACAATGCTATTGAAAAATTAAAGCCAGATGTTTATCTTGGCATTGAAGATATTTGGGCCTTTAATGGTTTTTGTGACAAGCCTTGGTGGAATCACATCACCTCAATCATTTGGACCACGCTAGATTCGCTTCCAATCCTTCCTGACGCTGTTGATGCAGCGCCAAAGGTCAAGAACTATCTTGTATGGGCCTCGTTCGCAGAAAAGGCTTTAAAAGAGATGGGATATGGCCATGTGAGAACACTCCCTGGAACTCTCGATGTCAACCAGTTCTACAACCTTGGTCCAAAAATTAAAAACGACCTGAGAAAAAAATTCAATATCAAAGATAACTTTATTATTGGGTTTGTGTTTCGCAATCAGCTTAGAAAAAGCGTCCCAAATCTTTTAGATGGTTTTTGTGAATTCAAAGCAAAAAATCCAGAATCAAAACCCAAGCTATTGCTTCATACTCACTGGATGGAGGGATGGGATATTCCAAGACTCTTGAGAGAAAAGAATATTGACAATTCTGATGTTTTAACAACATACTTCTGCAAGAATTGCCGCCAATACGAAATTAAGCCATATCAGGGCCAAGACTTGAACTGTCCATACTGCAAAGCTCAAAAAAGCGTTTCCACAACCAATATTGTTCATGGAGTCAATGAGGCTCAATTGAATGAGGTTTATAATCTTATGGATGTTTATTGTCATCCATTCACAAGCGGAGGACAAGAGATTCCTGTTCAAGAAGCCAAACTCGCTGAACTCATCACGCTTGTTACAAATTATTCTTGCGGCGAAGACTACTGCACAGATGAGAGTGGAGGCTTGCCCTTGGATTGGTCAGAGTATCGTGAGCCAGGAACTCAATTTATTAAGGCATCAACCAGTGCATTTAGCATTTGTAAACAATTAGAAAAAGTTTACAATATGAAGCCTGAAAAACGTGCTGAAATTGGCAAAAAGGCCAGAGATTTTGTAATCAATCATTGCTCTATTGAGGTTGTTTGCAAGCAATTAGAAGAGATGTTTGATAATGCGCCTTTTGTTGAAGATTGGAGCATTCAAGAGAGAGTTAAAAATCCCAACTATCAACCTCCAAATATTGAAGATAATTGTGAATGGATCATTGACTTATACAAGAATATTCTTGGAGAAACAGTTGATCGCAATCATCAAGGCTGCTTGCATTGGATTGAAAGGCTCAAATCAGACCTTAATAGAGAGCAAGTTTTAAATCATTTTAAAAATACTGCTGCTAAAATTGAACCCAAAACAATTGATATTGGAGATGTTTTGGATAAAGATGATGAAGGAAAAAGAATTGCTGTTGTTATGCCTCAATCTGCTGGTGACGTATTAATGGTGAATGCGTTGCTAGAAAATTTGCAAGAACTTTATCCAGACCATCATATTTACTTTATTACGCTGCCACAGTTTTTTGAGATTGTAGATGAGCATCCATGCGTTCACAAAATTTTACCATATTCGCCAATCTTTGACAATCTTCTTTTCTTGGAAGGGCAAGGTGAGCACAAAGGATATTTTGAACTAGCGTTCTTACCTTTCATCACAACACAAAGACATTTTACCTATCAACATAATGGAAAAGACCGAACTCAATTGCAATTTCATTAAAGAAGGATGCAAAACTTCACACTATGTCCCTAAAGGATGGGGATATGAAAAATGGTTAGTAAATCGCGATGATTATTGCGGCAAACTTCTTTTTCTTTTTAAAGGAAAAAAGCTTTCTTGGCATTACCACGAAAAGAAAACTGAAACCTTCTATGTGAACAAAGGCTCTGTTGTTCTTTATTATGGAACTGGCAACGATATAAATGCAGCTATCATGCAAGAGCTTTATGAAGGAGATATTTTTCATGTTCCAGTTGGTTTGCGGCATCGCCTATTAGCTTTGGAAAATTCAGAAATTATTGAGTTTTCCACTCACCATGAGGATAGCGATTCTATTCGCATTGAAAAAGGAGATTAATATGAGTCATTTAATACAAGAATACGCTAAAAGTTTAGGGGTAAAAATCGGCAAACCAATTTTCCCCACCCACTACATTCCTGTGATTGACGATAAATATATCACGGTTCATGTGGATAACAAAATTGACTCAAAATTTTATGAGTTCTTTCCAGAAGTTATTGAGCTTTTGAAGAATTTGCTGCGACCACTTGGATACAAAATTTATCAAATTGGCGGCGGCGATGATCCTCAGTTGCCTCTTGTTGACAAAGCTTTCCTTGGTTTCTCCAGAAAGCAAACATCATACATTGTTAAGAATTCAAGCCTTCATTTGGGAATTGATAGTTTTCCTGTTCATCAAGCGAGCGCTTTTGATGTGCCAATTGTTGTTCTTTACTCTCACATTTATCCAAGCCATGCCAATCCGTATTGGAGCACTCCAAGCAAAGTTCGCATCTTAGAGGCTGATCGCGGTGGCCGTAAACCAAGCTACACTTATCACGAAAAGCCCAAATCAATCAATACCATTAAGCCAGAAGATGTTGTTAAAAATGTGTGTGAATTGTTAAATGTGCCATACACAAAAAGCATCAACACCAAATTCATTGGCGAACTTTATTCACAAGCTGTTGTTGAAATCATTCCAGACTTTTATGGCTTTGCCGAAGAATTAAAAAATAGACTCATCAATATCAGAATGGATTATTTTCATAATGAAAACAATCTACTTGCTTGGTGCTCAAACTATGCTTGCCACGTTATAGCGAGTCAACCAATTGAGACTAATCTCTTAGCTCAGTGCAAAAACAATATCAAAAAAATCACTTTTCAAATCCAAAACACAAAAGACTTTTCCAAAGAATATTTAGAATCAGTCAAGAACTTGGGTTTAGATATTTCTTGTTCAACTAAAAATAAAGAAGAGTTAGCAGAGATTCGTAATTTTTATTTTGATTTTAGAGTTGAACTTGACGAACCACCAAATCAAGAAAGAGTAAGTGAGCTATCTCAAATTCCAAATTTGAAATTTTTGACCAAAAAGGATATTTTTTCCAGCGGCAAGCGTTATCCTTCCAAAGCTCATGTTGATTGTGATCAAGTTTTTGTTGACAGAGCATCAGATGTGATCTATAATGAATCATTCTGGACAGATTTAGATCACTATTTTATTTATGAATCCTAACAAATACAAGCGTAACGAAATGGGCCTTATCGAAGGCGTTGAATATAAATTCAATGAAGACGGCTCAATTAACTGGCGAGCAATGATCAAACCAGAGCATTTATATCCTAACAAGGATTGGTTTGAAACTCGTAAAATGCAAATGCCAGATTCAATTGAAGGTCTTGGTGATCATCAGCTTCTTATTAAGCTTGCAGGCATCAAAGAACTAGCTCGTTTTCGTGGTCTTGAAACTGTTCGTTATACAATTAACACTGTATCTTCAAATTACGCAACAGCGGTTTGCGAAATTCGTTGGATGCCAAACTATGAAACAAATGGAATTTCCCAAATTTTCAGCAGCACCGCAAACGCCACGTTTGACAACTGTTCAGGCTTTGGCATTAAGTTTCTTGAGACTATCGCTGAAAATCGCGCTTTTGTTCGCGCTGTTCGCAATTATCTCAATATTCATATTGTTGGTGATGATGAAATTGATAAGTCTAAAAACAAGGTCGCTTATGAGGAAAGCGAAGCAATTGTTCAATCGCTAACACCACAGAACGCTCTCAAGAATGCAGCTAAACAAAATCTTGGCTGCGCAGATTTTGAAGCTTTCAAAAAGCATTTGAGGAAGATGTGGAAAGACGAAACCTATAAGAATGAAGAGGCTGCAAATTGGAACTCTTTCGAAGATATTCCAATTAAAGAAAGCCGTAAGCTATTGTCCCTTGTGACAAAATGATTGAAAAAGTCATATCTGCTCAAAAGTTTGAAAAAGCTTTCAGAGATTTAGAGTCTATTTTTAAAGAGGAAAACTCCAAATATGGACACGCATATTTGCCGATCAATCCTCAATGTGTCATTGATTCATTTGCTCATCCAGCGTTACTAAATAATAGTATTCACTGTTGGGCAAATTTTGAAAATAATCAAGTGGATGGCTTAATTATGTTTATGGATGGTATGCATCCATTTTTAGGCAAAAGAATGTTTACTGAATATTGTTGGGTTAGTAAAAATCCAAAAAAATCATTTGCCTTATACAAGACAGCAATTAAATTTGCCCAAAAAAGAGGCATAGAATATGTTATCATGAACTGTGTTGAAAACTATCCAACATCTAATAAGTTAAAGAAAATTTATCAAAAAATGGGTTTTAAAAAAGATTCAGAATCGTATATCAAAAGAATATGAGAAAAACAATCGCAAAACAACTTAGAGCAATCACTAACGCAGAAGATAACGCTATCAACAAAAGAGTTTATAGACGTTTAAAGAAGCAATACAACAAGGTTCCAAAACATGCACGAAAAGACTTCATCGAAGCAACAAAGCAATTCTACGAATTGGTCCAAAAACAATCTAGGGAGCCTGTGGCTGAAACAGGGCAAGAATAGCAAATATCTATCTGGTAAGATAGTGCTGCAAGACTCAAACGGAGAAACAATCACTCAAAATATTATTGTTTTTAAAAACAAGTATAAAGAAAAAGACAATCATCCAGATTATGTAATCTTTAAGCCTTTTGAGGCAAATCAAAACTGATTACATTTTATAATTAAATCTATCAAAGTCTTCTGCGTAAACTGATTGAACTATTTTTTTTAGTTCTTTCGTCCATTTAATATTTTTTTTCTCAATTGGTTTTCTTTCGAGTCCAAATTCTAGCGGACCATATTTAGAATTTAAATAGTCAAAACATTCATTTATTTTCTCGTAATGAAAGATTTTGATTCTGTCTTCATAACCTTTAACAAAGGAACTCTGAGTCTCTAAGTGACCATCAAAAATGTATTTTCTCTCTACTTGGTCCAAGTTTGGAATTAGTTTAATAAATTCTTTAAATGTTGCGTGTTTGAGTTTGAATAGCCATTCGTTATTCTGAATATAGTTATATTCAGAAACCAATCTATCATAGGGGTTTCGAACAATTGTAAATAGTTCAAGATCGGCTAAGTCAATTTCATGTGATAGTTCTTCGCATGTCAAGTGCTGCGGACAAACGCAATAGTGTTTGAACTTATATTCATTATAGAAATTATTAATAGTTTTCATGCCCAAAGCTGTTTCAATTGTGGTTCCAGCAGTTTTCGGAATATGTATAAAAGCTAATTTTTTATCTTGACAAATAGGCATGAGAATATTCTTTGATGAAGTTTGATTTTGCGATTGGCTCCAAACAAGGACCGATGAAATGTATCAAAACATCTGAGTCTTTTATTTCAGGATTGTACCTAGATTTGTTTTGATCTATGGCGGAATGAATTTTTACCTTACTATTAAAAGTAACATATTCGGTTAAATTATAGTTGCAAAAATAGTAATTCATGAATGCTTGCTCAAAAAAGTATTCACTTGGCCACGATTTCATCAGCCAATTGACATTATAAAAATGCTCTTTCATCAACTCGCAGTTCATGAATAAAAACTGACCAGCATTAAATGGCATTTGTTGATTTTCACATATTCTCTTATAGAATACATCGTCTTTCACTATGCCGTGATATTGACCCAAGTGAGAATCTAATTTAATAATTTTTTCGCTATATGCTGTGTATAGTTTGCCGTTCTTGATTTCAAGATCAAATACTTCATTGATATTTTTAATAGCAATCACATCGCTATCAATAAAAAGAATTTTTGCGAATTCATTAACTTTATCAAAATCATAAATCTTCGTTTTATTTTTTGAGATTTCAACGCCGTCAGTTGAGTCATCTACTGTGTGAAAATGATAGTTAATACCCCTTAATCCGTCTAAATTTCTAATTTTAGATTGCCAAGATTCGGGGCATATAAATAAAAACTCAAAACTCTTTTCGCTTGCTAAATCAACAATCGAATTAATGGAAGTGTCTAATAAGTTTAGATAATTTAAATCTCCGCCAACAGCATAGTATATTAAATTTTTAGTTCCAACCGTTTCTTTTGAGCAATTTTGAATTTTTGAGAAGCGAGCGTCTAGTATTTTTAAAACGGTTTTTTTGCCAAAATCGCTATCATCATAAAAAGAGTTTTCATTCTTTCTTAAATAGAACTGAATGTTCTTGGGTTTTTGGCCATTAAGCCATTCATATTTATCGCTTCTTCTAAATTTTTGAATTGACCCATCTTTGTATTCTACGATTAATACCAAAAATGCACATTTGTCAAATTCTTTCTTGGGCATTTGAAAATGATCTTGCCTAATTTTGCTAGGGTCTAAAAATAAATCTTCATAATCATGATCGCTATACCATACTCTTAAAGAGGCTTTATTAATTTCTTTTAAGTTTAAATTCGCAAAAGGAATCAATTTTATCATTTTATGGATAAGCGGCTGGTTTAATTAATTCAATAGCATCTATACTAGCTGCCCATCTAGTATTTTGGCCGCTAACTCCGCTGCCAAAAATACAAAAAACATCACTATAGCTTCCTGTATTAAAACTGCCTGTTACAGAAAAGACCGCTTTACCAGCGTTTTCTAAATCGGTTCCTATTGATTCAATATGATGGATTCTTTGATAGCCTGTATTGGATGCAAGGGTGCTAATGACTGCTTTTCTCATATATTGAGAAAGATTAGCGTCTTCATCTACACCAAGAACTTTAACTGTAAGCATCATGATTTTATCGGTTTGGTTTTCTAAAATATTAAAATATAAACCTGCACCATCCATAGATAAAACTGAAACTCCAGAATCATAAGTAGTAGCGTTTAAAACAAACTGAATATTTTGACAATCTCCATCGGCACTAAATTTATCTGAACTGTAAGCCCTTGAACCATAACGATCAGCTTTAGAGTAGTATCCACCAGCAATTGAATATGCCGCATTTGGAGTTGTGCTACAGCCTATACCTGCCAAAATAACTGAACACAAACCTCCAGCACTATTATTCTCTCCACCCAAACAAGACGCTGAATATCCACTAGAAGTATTATAATAGCCCCCTAAAACAGAAGCGTAACTATTACTTGCTAAATTATCTTGACCACCGCCAATTGTGGTAAAAGAACCAGAAGTGATATTACCTACCCCGCCCAAGATAGATTGCCAACTTCCATCATCTGTTTTATTGTTCCATCCACCAGCAATTGTATTATGAGAACCAGTATTTAATACATTACCTTGACCGCCACCAATCAAACCATAGCGAGAATTTCCAGAGTTTCCAGAACCACCAGCAATTGTTGGATAGTAATTTTGAACATAACTACCAAAAGAATTATTTTTACCAAAAAACCCAGTTTCAGTAATAAGCTTTCCGATAAAAGTTTTTTCTCCACTGATGGTTTGGTTTCCAGTTGCATAAACTACATCACCAATAGAAGCATTATCGGTAAATGAACCAGAAATTGTTTGCCCATTTCTAGGATATAAGAAAAGAGTTTTTGTTGTTGTACCAGAAAATTGTAAACCAGTAATTGATTGATTGTATCCAGTAATTGCGCGACCACTAATATATAGGCCATCAGATTTTTTTAAATATGTTTGATCAATGTTTCCAGTAATTTCCTCGTAGGGCAGAATAGTTTTCCATTGTCCAGACTTGACTAAATAAAGATTTTGTCCAGAGCTTCCCGTTTGGTAAATAAGTGCTCCATCTGAATTTGGAACATTAGCAGGTGAATTATAGCCACTAAAGAAATTACCCGTTCTCCGATCAAAAGATAAGGTAGGAGGAATACCATTTGTATAAAATAATTGTTCTGGTGGAGAGAACAAATACCCACTCGTTTCTGCGCCATAAACGTAGCCAGTTCCAAAATCATCTTGACCCACAAATTTATAGTAAACAAACTGATTGTTTGGCACTTCATTGGCAAAAATTGAAAAGCTTTGTGAAGAGGCGTTTTCCAAGAAATTGACTGTTTTTAATAATGCGAAACCAGATAATGAATATGGCGTTCCAGTATTAGCACCAGTATAAACATCAATACCTTTTGTAATATAATTTTCGACAGCATCGGCATCGAAGTTAACTGTAAAATTAATTTGGCCACTCAAGGGAGCATTTAATAATTGTGTGACACCTGTAAGCTCTTGAATGACAATTGTTGAACCGCTTGCTGGAGGGACATTAAAAATTAATTGATCATTATTTCCATCAATAGAATAATCTCCCGAAAGCTCTTCAAAGCCACCAATAAACGCTCTATAGTTCGTTGATAAGAATCCTGTGTTTCCTGTTGATTCAACAATATTAAGGGCAAATAAATTAGGCAAACTATAAAAATTAACTTGTGGTGTTGGGGTGAACTTAATTTCGTATTCGCTCGAAGGCACTAAGTTACCTCCAGAATAAACACTGTAAAAATCTCCGCTATTGATGTAGCCAGTGATAGCAAAACCAGAAACATCTCCAGTCGGATTATAACTCCAATTTAAAACTTGAGTAAGGCCAGAGGTCAATCCAGTAATAAATGAATTAGTTTTACCAGTGACATCAAACCCCGTCAAAACCCCGTCTCCAACATAATTCCATGTTGTTAAAACATTATTAAGAACTCCAGAAGTTTGAGATGAGAAATAATCTTCAACACTAATAAAATCAATATTAGCTGGCAAATGGTAAACTGTTGCTAATACAGAGTTTTCAGCACCTTGATTTTTGATGTTGAATAGTAATGAATAATATCTTTCTCCAGAAGGCAGTCCAAAAAGTTCAGCATTTTTAGTTTGAGGAAAATTAAAAGATAAGCTTGTTTGATTTGTTGCAAAATTTGAGGCAATTAAATGCGATTGAGCAGTGGCAGGCGTAGCTCCAGTGGAAAGCAAAGAAGCTTTATACGAGAAATTATAGTTGGAGAAGCCTTGATTTTGCGCTAACTGTAAATCGCTTGTGATTTCATTATCATAAATATCTCTATATTGAAAATTGAAAGAAGAGTCTTTAAATCTTGAATAATAGAAACTCTCTCCCGTGCCTTTGGACGTTGCAGATGGATAAAAACCAACTGGAAACGGTGGCGCTGGAGGCGCTGGCGGAATAATTGGCGGCGGTGTAGGCGAAGGAGGTGGCGGTGTAGGAGGCGGTGTAGGAGGCGGTGTAGGAGGCGGTGTAGGAGGCGGTGTAGGCGGAGACGGCGGTGAAGGCGGTGAAGGCGTTGGTGAGGGAGGCGGAGATGGACAATCGTAAGGATATGATATACCGTCAGAATAAAATAAAGAATTAAATTCCCCATTAAAAAACGAAGATAAAGCGGAGTCAGAATAAGCAATATCAGTTGAAACCCATGTGGGATTTTCAGTATAAAGACCTACTGTATTACCACTACAATCTTGACCAGTATGAAAATAAGAAGGCATAGAGTTATTTATTAATTACGAATCCTTGAATGATTCCGTTTGTTCTTACTGGAGCCACATAAGAAACAACAGATAGTGATCTGGATGCGGTTGCTGATATTGGGTTTGGATATGAACCAGTGTTTCTGGCAGTTACTTTTAAAGTAAAGGTTCCAACTTCTGTTTGATCTTCAAAAATAGCAGAGTTACCAGTAACAGTTTGTTTGATGCTTTTAAATTTTGGAGTAATTAATTCAACATTGTAGGCGTTTGCGCCATTAACAGGCAACCAGCTTCCAGACAAATCTGCTGTATCTGCTTGCATGTCCCAATTGCCAGTTCTTAATGTTAAAATTCTTGGGAATCCCAAGTCATACACATATTTATTTTGCAGCAATTCTGCTTGGCCTTCGCTCACTGCTGTATTTCTAGCTGGTGGGAAGGCGGAGAAGAAATCTTGCATCAAGCCAGTTTCGCCTTGTTCAATCTCTGCAAATTTACCAGTGTCAAACTTTGAAGCAATGACCTCATATTCATTGAGGTTTAGTTCTTTGATTGATTGAATTTTATAAACCTGCTGTTTAGTGTTAGCGATTGTAATGGAGCAAGGTGTTCCAGCGCGAACTTGCTGCAACAATGGATAGCCAGAACATCCAGTATCAATAAAGAACTTGGAACCATAATCCAATGCTGGAGAAGAGTCAATGACTTGAGTTCCAGTTGCTTGAAGCGTCACTCTGATCGGAACATCTGTTTGATAGAGTTCAGAAACACTTAACTTTGTTGGAGACTTGGCCAAATCATAAAAGTCATTAGACTGATATTTGCCAGTTGGAATCAGAACAGAAATTTCTCCCGTTAGTCCAGAAGAGCTAAAATCAGACGATTTAAGAGAAACATTAGTATATATAGAGTTATTAATTGTATCAACATCTAAAACTCGCCCCACATGATTTTTAAGGGTTTTAACATTGTCATTGATTGCGATCAAATCTCCTGGCCTGCATAAGAGAGTTTCCAAGTTGCCAACAAAGGCCACATTTTCGTCTTCATTAATGGTGGAGTAGATGATGTGTTCACCAAGGCGTTTGGCGTGAGCGCGGCTAGTAATGCCAAAAGTTTGCGCTGTGGTTCTTAAAATGCCGCGAGTTTTAATGTCATCAGGGTCTTCCACATATTCAATTTTCTGTTTGAACAAGTCGTCGCGATCTAAATAAGTCACTTCAATAACATTGTATTGTAAATCTCGACGCTCATTTGAGTAGTTGAACATACCATCTTTCACATTCGAATTATTGAAGAAGCCCATGATTGGCTTGAGCCTATCGTTTGTGAAGTTGATTTCTGAGTTTGTGTAAAACATGTTGCCTCTAAAGCAAGCCACTAGAGACTTCAATGATTCAAACACATTGGTTTTATCAGCAATTACGCCATTAAAGGCATATCTTGGCTCTAGTCCGCCATCAGCAGCAGGAACGCCAACAAATACGCCATTAATATCAACACCATCACAATAGCGGCCAATCTTATAAAGCTCCCAATAGTTAACCTCAGATGGCGAAATAAAGTTGCCTAATCCATATCTACGATTGATTAGAATATCAAAAAGAACCCAAACAGGATTATCGGTCCAAGCTAGTTTAAATGTTCCATCCCAATTGCCTTTATAAATTGTTTTTTCATCACTAGAATTGCTTAGGCTATTGAATGAAGCCAAATTCTTTCCAGCAATATATCTTTTGTCTTGACCATTTGCCTTGAGTGGAAAATAATTGCTTGGGACGAAAACTTTCTTAAATCTCGCGTCATAACTGCGAGCAGGAATGGAAGTGAATGTTCTAGCATCTAATTTTAAACCACAAATGGTTGAGTATGGATAAGAAAATGGAACATTAATAATTTCGGTGATTTTTTGCAAATATATTTCACGGCGGATAAGTGAAGAGTAAGATTCCGCAGTTGTTCTATAGGCTCTTACAAATCTATTTTTATTAACTACATGGGGAGGAAGAGAAATTGGCTGTGCAATATTCTGACTTCCTAGAATAAAGCGGCTATATTGTTGAATTACTGAAGCGTTTTCTTCTCGACCAACATCAATTGATACTGGCGAATTAACCAAGCCTCTAACTTGGAACAATCTTGAAACAAACAACTCTTCTTCTCCAGTTAGCGTTTGGTATCCAGTTTCAATTCTAAATTCTATTACGGAAGGAATGCTTGTGCCAGCTTGAACGTCTTCTTTTGTGCCATCTGACTTCAATAAAAGTAAATTTTGTTGAGCCGTATCTTGTAAACTTGTGATCTGCAAAGAAATAAATACTTGATCAACATTGGGATTTAAAACTATATGCGTAATTCTTGATCCAGGTTCCGATAAATACTTGACATAATTTTTATTCCAATTAGTATAGCTCTCAATAGCACCATTAACTTTTCTAAAATCATCACTTCCTTCGTTGGCGTAAGCGCCTTCTAATAAAGCGCGAAAAGCGATTCTGAAAAATAAAGGCCAACCAGTTGAAGGAGAGTAGGATGTTAAAAATACTTGACCACTAAAAGAAGAATATTCATATATTAAAGTAAAATCAAAATTATTTGCATTTATCAAATCTTTTTGATAATCCGTTATGTAAACAGTATCCGTGGCTAATATATTAAACTGATCACCATTGTTTTTAACAATGTTTCTTTTAAAACATTTTGTTGATTTATCAAAAGAAAGCGTAATTTTTATATCATTTGAATAAAAGCGATAACTTACCTTGCCAGCTAATACCATCTGAATGATATTTCCAGTTTTATTCAATGATTCAATGGACCAAGAACTACTTCTAAATTCTGGATTAGGATTTAAAAGGCCAAGGGATAAAGTATTACCGCTCATTAGTTGTTTTGTTAAACTAACAAATTCAGATTCATTTTTAAATAAATCAGTATGCAAAGTTTTTAATTCACTTAGTTCTTGAATTGAAAAGAATTCAGTTGTTCCTTGTTTGAATTCAGAATCAGATATTAATCCAGAACTCGCCATAACAGATGATTCGTTGTATCTTGAATCAACCTCAGTGTATTCTTTATTTAACAGCGTTAATACAGGCTTGCCTTGCTCAAACGGACCCCTAAGTTTAGAGTTAAATTGAGTATCTAAATAAGTTTTATTGAATAAACTTAATGGTTTTTGAAGATCAGCTCCGTCTCTTGTTTCAAAGGTCGCGTTAGCATAATTAAATTTAGCCGTGGTATTGATAATCTTAACAGATTTGATGAAATTAATTATTGCATCAACTCCATTTTTTAAAACATAATTATTTCTTTGATAGAAGAAAACATAAAAATCCCCTTTTGCTGACGTATTGCCACCAGCACTTTGAAAAAAACATGTGTTAATTTTCTTTTTAGGAGATAAAATCTTTTTATTTTGCAATTCTGTTGACTCTAAATCATAATATATCTGATTATAAATGTCATTAGACAAGATAATCAAATCATCAATGGAGTGAACGTATCCATCAGGAGCAAGATCAACATTTAAAGAAATTTTTAATGCCAAAAACGGATAATCAGTGGCGAAATATTCTGGAAAATCTGGTAAAAGATAAGCTAAAACCTCTCTCTGAGAAGTGAAATTAAACTGTGCTCTTAATAATCTCAATTGTTTAAAAATCGAATCATTTTGAGCCGATGGTTGAATACCAGCATACACATTCTCAATATTTTGAATTGATTGAAAAATAGAATCAGCTATTCTATCTTTGCCAGATAAAACAGAAAATGAAACACCTTGAGTGTTTGAACCACTTAAATCACTCAAATCTGTTATTAAAGTTTCAATAAACTCCGAATTAGAGTAGAACTTATTTTGAAAAGCGGAGCCAATAAAACTCAAGTCAAGGTCCGCAATAGTGTTAAATGAATCGCTGTCAACTGGCTGACGCACAATAACATCTTCCAAATAAATACTTTCAAATAAACGGATATTGTCAACATATTCGCCATTCTGCCCAACAAAACCATCAATTTCTCCGTCTGAAATAAGATCAATATTTTCTACATAGTCATAAGAAGAAACAGCTTGCAAGTCTCCTAACTTTGGCGGCTTAAATGTTGGTGGAGTAGGTGGTGGTGGAGCATCTGGACCTCCACCCGCACCAACAATTCCTTTGATATATTTTTTAGAAAAATGGCTCATTTTAGTATTTTGGATTGCTCAAAACCGAATCGGCACTATCAATAATAGCAACTTGGTTGGCAGATTTTTTAGCTGTTGAATTTAAAAATTCGTCTGTTAAAGTGAGTGTGAGCGGGAAAGATTTAATGGAGCTTTGAACAACAAAAGAGCCAACTTTTAATCGCCCATAAACAAGAGGAACTGGATTGCCTTGCTCAGTGATATTTTCTCGATTGGAGAAAGCTAATGATTTAGAATTAGCTGATGAAATTCCTTCTGCTCCAGGAATTTGAGGATATTGTTGCTTGCCAGCTTGAACATAGGAATATACCGCAGAAGCCACAGCAATAACTAACATAATAATTTGCCCTACTGTTGAACCAATAATTGTTGGCACAAAATCAATTTTCTTGATTTTTTTAATCTCTGTAAAAGAGTTGCCTTGAACCCACTGGTTGTCAGCAACAATTGAGTAAACAATTTTTTTCTTTAATAAGTCTTTGAGGTCTTTTGAGAAATTTTCATAATTAGCTTCTAAAGCTCGAACCACATCTCTAGGTTCTTTGATTGCAAATCTATGCAATCGCCCATATTTTTTGCCTAAAATACCATGTAGATGAATTTCTGTCATAAGAAGCCTTTTACCTTATTAAGAGTATTTACATCAACTTCATGCTCTTTTGGCTCATAAATTGCAAATTTCTTAGTTTGGAGTGAGTAAATAATGGACGGCAAACAAGTAGCCTCTGAATTTGCTTGGTCCATTTCTGAAAAAGACTCGTCTCCATCAGGGTGAGAGTGAATCAATGAAATAAATTCGTTTTCGTTTTTGAACCTCAAATAGTCCAAAGGATCAACACAAAAAAACTGTTTTGGATTTGGTGAGCGATTATTAACAAACTGCACTATATAGTCTTTGCCATTTTTGCCAACAAAACCGCAGCACTCTAACGAGAAATATCTATCACAATGCTCACGAACAGACTCCAGAATTTTTTTAAAGCTTTTATTTTTGACGATAGGATTGTCCATATTGATAATTGTCTGTGGCTGGAAAGCCCCCAAATGGCAGATAAAATGCGCCTAAACTAGCTGTTTGAGCGCTAGGAACAGGATTATAAACGGAGCCAGTAACCGTTTGAGAGCCAGAAATACCGCTATAAGATAGGGTGGAATTATAAAACCGCTTTTTGCAAGCTCCAATAGACTTGGAACAGCCATCTTTTTCCCAAGGAGCGTCATCAAGGCCAGGCATGTTGTTTTCTGTTGCTACATGCGTTTGTGTGCAAACATACCAAGTTCTAAACGGGTCTTTCGGAGTAGAAACATAAACAATCATTCCTGGATTGTAGGTTATATTATAGGTCCACTCATTACTACTGCTTTGAAAGTTAAAGCTGCCAGTTGGAACATAAGTAAATGGCGTGTCATCTTCTTGGCAAACTGGAGCACCAAAATAGTGACATCCCAATCCGCGATACTGCCAATAACAGTATCTTCCCATCACCAATCTTCCAGGGATGGAAAAGTTTTCCAAGTCAAATGGAGCAGTCAATTCAAACTCCACAAGAGACTTGTTTTCTTGTGTCTTTTGAGAAATTACATAAGAGTCGCGAGAAATTTCAGAATTTGGGTCTGCAACTCCATAAGGATTAATGCCTCCTTCAAAATTTACATCGTCAATGTATTTAACAAAAATTTTAATTCTTTCTAGTTTTGCGAATTTAAAATCGTTTTTTCGGCGCAAAATCTGACTAATTACCAACTGTTCATTGCTGATTCTAATCTTTGGACGACTGATTCGATTGAAAATATTTGTTTCAAAATCCTCAACTTCAACTGCCAAAGGCACATAAGCAATGTTATTCAACACAATCTTGCCTTGTAATCCATTAGAGCATGGATGGAACGGGAAGAAAGAGTCTGGCTCATTAACCGTATCGTAATAGATTTTGTAAAACTCTAAAACGGCTGTTGGCTCTAAATCAAGTAAGTCTTTAGAAACTTTGTTGTTAATGGGCATGACTAAAAATAATAACGGTTCAAACTATAAATTACACGAATTTTTAGGAAGTGAGGACGAAAGGCAAAAACTGCTGCTTGTTTATTTGGAATTCTTCAATCGCTCTAGGCCATTAGACTTCAAATACAAAACTCTTTCTGAGCAAAAAACCAAATACGACGAACATTTTAAATACCTAATTGATCAAACGAAAATATTCTATGTATTGCAAGACAATCGCTTTATTGGATTCATATCTTTTGATATTGGCTTAAAAACACTTGAAATTCCAAAAGAACTAGAACAAATCATCAAACCACAACACACATGCGAATTTGTTTTTGCTGCTTCGAGATATTTTAATTGGAACCTTTTTCAACAATCAGCTTTTGGAATTTTTCAGTTGATTAAGGCCAAATATAATGTAAAATATATAGCTGGAAACGTGCGCAGAAAACATAAAAAAAGACAATTCATTGCAATTGCCCAAAAACTTTTTAAATTTAAAACCATAGAAGACTTCGCATATTATGAAATACCGTAATCAGTTTGACTATAATGGCCAATGTTCCGATTCAGGATACTCTGCCGAAACTCTTTTTTCAGAAATGGCTGAAAAACGAGGTTGGAAAGTCTTAAAAGCAGACCGCAAACAACAACTCTCCCATGTTGATGTTTATTTAGACCACAAAAAACACGGCACTGTTTCTTTTGATGTTAAAGCTCAAAAGAAAGTGAAACGCACAGACTCAAATACAAACGATAAATATTTGTGGGTAGAGTTCGCGAATGTGGCTGGCAAAGAGGGTTGGCTTCGCGGCAGTGCTGATTTGATTGCTTTTGAACAAGAGAAGAATTTCTTAATTGTTAGGAGACAAGCTTTGTTAGATTTCTGCGAAAAGAACGTGGACTTCTCTGATAAGGTTGAGAGTTCTGGTGAGGCAGTGTATCGCATTTATCAGCGAAAAGGCCGCAAAGATGAGATTTCACTGATTCCTATAAAAGATATTAGAGAGCATTTATCTTATTCTCTTTGGAAGAAGCCATGATGGAATTTTCTCCATGCAAGCATAAATGGATTTGGAGCATGATTTTTATTCGTGTTCCTAAAAACGCCAGCACTTCTATCTATTCTCACCTTGGCGATCTTAATTTGATTAAAAAACATGAAAAAACCTTTCATGATGTTTTCTTTAAAAGAAACCCATATAATCAACGAGTCTCGACTACGCACGTTAAACCAAACGAAATTTATCAAATTTTTGGTTCAATGGTTCACAATTACATGTCTTTTTCTGTAGTTAGAAATCCATTTGATCGTACAGTTTCCTTATTTCAGTATGCCAAAGAAAAAAAACTAGGCAATCTTTATCAAAGATCAAATGACGCATCTTTCGAAGATTTTTGCGAAATTATGAGTGAAAATTACGCAAATAATACAAAAGATTTTATTGCTACTCATCAACAAGTTGAGTGGTTCGAAGGCGCATTTCAGCCTAATTTTATTCTTCGTTTCGAAAATATTAAAAATGATTTTAAAGAAATGCTTGATCTTTGCGAAATCAAACACATTAATCCAGATATTCCGCACGAAAACGCAAGCAAAAGATCAGATTATAAAGACTATTACAATTCCAATACAAAAAAGATAGTTGAAAAAATCTTTGAAAAAGACATTGACACATTCAAATATACCTATTAAGGTAAGACATGACTGGTAAAATTAAAATCATTGGCGCAAACAATCAAGCCCATCTTGATTGGATGGAAAAAGAATTTGAGAACTGCACGATTGAACACGCTGGCGGAAACGCAGCAGTTCACAGTGTTAAAGTTCCAGATCGAGGCGAGTTTCCTTTTGAGCTTTACAAAACTATTGTTATTCAAGACCGCATCATCTTTGAGGGCTATGCTCATTTTGAAGATAATCTTGGCCGTTTAGCAATCGAATTCTTTCCTCAATGAAATATTTAATTATTGATTCTCACAAAGGTTCGCTGAAAGAACCTCAAAATCTTCACTGGCTAAATGCCAAAAAGATCAAAGACTTTTTGATTCAAAGCGGCCATGAGGCTGACCTCATCTGGAGCTATCCAACAGTCAACGACAACATTAAAGGTGGCTATGACCGAATCATTTTTAATCATGCAAGTCACTATTCTTACGTTGACTACGCTTGGCTAAAAGCTAGTCCAGAAGCAAAAATCTTTTACATCACAAACGAATACAACCTTGGCGAACCAAGAGCTTTGTGGATGGGAGTGAAAGAAGGTCGTCGCTACGAAGTTATTGCCAATCATGGTGGCAGCATTTCTAAAATCGTAGAAAAATATTTGAACGGTTGGCACTTTGTTAATTTGAACTGTCTAGTTTTTGACCCCAAAGAAACAACGGCCCCAAAAGAAGGATGCATTTATTATGGTTCTTTTCGCAAGAATCGCGAAGTCTCATTCCGTAAATATTTAAAAGGCAAAGTAACTGTTTCAACACACCAAAAAAACCGTGAAAAATTTAACGCAATTGAGGTCAACGGCCCATTCATTGATCGAATCAACTGGTCAAAAGAAGGACTCTCTGCTTTCTACTCTAGTCTCTACATTGAGGACGAGATTAACCATGTCAACTATAATTGTTTGGCTAACCGATTCTATGAAGCTCTCAATTATAGCGTTCTTACTCTATTCGATTATGAGTGTAAAAACACCATTGCCATGTCTGGTTATGACGTACCTCCTTATTGCATTATTGGTAATGAGCAAGAACTCGCACTAAAAACTCAATTTCAAATGCCAGAAATTCGCGACTATTGTTTGCGAGTCTGGAAAGAAAAAGCAGCAGAAGAGGTAAAAGAAACCTTGACAAAAATCCTTCTCATTGTAGAATAGTTAACAACAACACAACCACAAACAAATAAAAAATAAATAAAACCTATGAGCAACACCATTGCCAAGGCAATTGAAAAAAGCGGACCCGAACAGATTGACCTCTGTTGGGCAATCCTCAAGTATAAGGAAATCGGCGTTCTTCGCAAAGTCAAAGCCCTTTGTTCGGCATTTGGTTTGGACTTGGAACAAGTAGTGTCCGAGCTTCCAAAAGAAGAAAATGGTCGCATCATTGATTGGGAAACCCGTCACATGATTCACGACTCCCTTATCAAGATGACCAAAATCAACAAGCAATAACATGGAAAACAAATCAGGCGTTAAGTGGTATTCAGTTTATAGTCAAAAGGGCGAGCATCAAGCCTCTTATGATCAGTATTTCTCTGATGCGTATGTTTGGGCCTTAGATTGTGCCAAACATATTGGTGGCTACATTTGCGAGTGCGAGGTTGGCCAAGAGGAAAAAGTGATTTTCAATGCTCTCAAAAAGCAGCCGTGAAAATATTGGACGCAATTCCTTTGTTATTGCAGCTTGCGGTTGAATACTTCAAGTTGCGTAATAAATCCTTTCTTTTCGATATTTTGGAGAAGTTTGACAACAGGATTGATAAACTAACCTCTCAAAGAAATCAAGCGCGTCAAATACCCACTCCCGAAGGCCAGAAAAGAGCCACTGAATTCGATGAAGAAATTATTGAAGAGCAGCAAAAAATGCACATCTTCCTACAAGATTTAAAAAAATGAAAAAGACTATTCTAGCATTAATGATTTGCGGATGTTGCCAAAAATACATTCCCGAAAGGAATCTGGAACAGCAACCTCCAGAGCTTTTCATTCCGCCAAACACAAGCGTAGCCACTACTCAAGGAGTCTATACCACTGGTAAAGACATTGAAATCTGGCACTCTCACAAGAAATACTCTTCTTTGCAAGACGAGCTTTCCAAATTCAGACCACTAAACTAAAGACTAATGAGCGAACTACAAGAGCGTCAACTCTCCGATTGGAATAACAGCCAAAGCTGGAATGCATTTTTTGAACAATTTAATGAGTATTTAAAAACATTGGCCCACTCATACAAACTTCCATCACAAGATGTGGATGATGTTGTTCAAGAGGTTTTCATTTCAATGGCGAATTACTTTCGCGAAAATAAGTTCGACTCGTCAAAGGGAAACATTTATTCTTGGGTCACAACATTTGCCAAGTGGAGAATGGTTGACATTATTCGCCGCAATCAACGTCAGCACAAGCATGTTACAACTGGCGACGATCTTCTCATGGAAATGCAGCCAGACGAGAATCAAGACCTTGATGCAAAACTTGAGAATAATTATCAGCAAAAACTCTTTGTTCAAGCTTTGAAAAATCTTGGCAAAGTTCACAAGAGCAAAGACTATATGATCTTTTGCGATATGCATTTTAACCAACTAAATAATGATCAGTTGATGAAGAAATACAAAGTGAACTGTGGCACAGTTTACATTGCTAAACACCGCATGATCAAAAAAATCAAAGAGGAAGTCAGCAGAATCCTCTGCGAAGAGCCAAACTACTAATGCAGTTTAAAAAAGGTGTTTCAACAGAGAAGGTAGAGTTAGGAAACTGGCGCGGAGAAACTGCTGTTTTTAAATACCTAAAAACAAATGGCAAATTCATAAGAGAACTAGATGCTTACAGAATACTGGAGTCTTGCGAGTTTGTGCCAAAATTATTGGCAAGTTCCATAGATGATAGAGTGATTGTCACTAAATATGTTGGCCAATCGTTAAATTTAAAATACCTTCCACCAGAGAGAAAAAAGTTTAAAACTCAAATCCAAAATATGAATCATGAATTAGTTCATGTTTATGGAATTCATCACAATGACATTCGGTGGAAAAATGTGGTAGAGTCTGATGACGGCAAATTGTTTTTAATTGATTTTGAATCTTGGACCTCAACAGAAAAAGGCTCCAAAGAGCGCGACCCTGAAAAAATCTTATCTTGACAAAAGACAAGCATGGGTTACTGTTTACTATGAACCTATCCCTTTGCTGCATCTCAAAAACATTGTCTGATAACGGGCAGAGCTTTCGCTCTATGACTTATACGCAGTTTGCCAAGCTGCCATTCAACGCTGCTATCAGCGAGCTTTCCGAGCGCATCTTGCACAATTTCAAGATGACGCTCAATACTATTCGCTTCTGTCAGCTTAACAACATTCAAGGCTATCGCTTGTCCTCTTCTCTTGCTCCAGTATTGACGCACAAGAACGTCAATCTGCGCATTGCAGACCTGCCCAACATCGCTGCTATCCGTAGTGTTTGTGACTCTATCAAGCAACTTTTGGCGCAGCATCCTCTTCGCTTGTCTGCTCATCCTAGCGAATACATCACACTATCGTCTGACAATCCAGAATGCATCAATAACAGCATCCTTGACCTACAGCAACATGCAGAAGTGTTTGACTTGCTTGGTCTTCCTCAAGACTATCGTTCGCCGCTCAACATACATGTTAGACAGGATGGCGACCCTCAAACCATTGCAGACAAGGTATTGCGCGTTTACGATCAACTGCCAGACAATATTCGTCAACGCCTTGTGCTTGAGAACAATGACAATGCCAAAGGTGTTTGGGGCATCAAGAATCTTGTCAAGTATTTCTACGGTTCTCGCAACATCCCCATCACTTACGACTCTTTGCATCACAGCATCTTGCATGACAATCTAGCAGCAGAGGAAGCATTCAATCTTGCTTACGAAACTTGGCCAACTACTCCACTGTTTCACTACAGCGAAGGCATTGATGGCACTCGTAAACATGCTGACATGCCAGTTTCAATTCCCAACAACTATGGCCGTGATGTTTATTTTGATGTGGAACTCAAACACAAATGCCAAGCTATTTTCCGCATTCGTGAGTTGACAAAGCAAGCAATCTCCGCATAATGTAAGCATGAAAAACAAATTTTGGTACCCTGTTCCAGCTTCTCAAACATGGGAGGGTTGGGAAACTTGGCGCAAAAACATTAAGAAACAATATCCAATTCAGTATTGGATGCGCGAAACTGCGCCTCATTGGTTCTCAATTCATATCAAATGGCCATGTCGAGAACTATACTGGAAAGTTTATCGTTTTTTCAAGCCATGTCATAAGGATATTCGCAAGGTTATTCCTCGTCAGTGGAGCGACATCTCTAATTTAATTGTTGAGGTTAATTTTGCCATGATTCTTTCGTTTAAGAAAGAGGCTGAATCTTCTTTTGTAGATTGGGATGGCACACCCGAACATCGCAAATTCAAGAACTGGCTTGATTCTGCTGTTCATTGGATTGAAGAAGGCAGGCCAAATTGTGAAGCGCAGCGAGACGTTTTGTATCCTCCACATCCTCTGCCACCAGAATTAAAAAATAAAACTTATGATGAACTTTATGGTGAACTTAATAAAGTTGAAGCACTGATTGCTCAAACAGACACTAGCATTCTCAAACAAATGGTTGAATACCGCGATTACTTTTGGACATGAAAATCAATAGAGAAAAACTATACGAACTTTATCTACAAGCAATGGATGAAATTCTTGACGAGTGCGATTGGAAAACGCATTTCACTGCACAAGAATGCGTGTATCTTGTATCGAGAGTTCTAGAACAAAACCCCGAACTAATTAAAAATGACTAATAAAGTTGAACTCATTGGATTCTATGGTAGCGACGAGATTCATGCATGTTCTGCTTGGACATCCACTAGCCGCGACATCACGGAAGAAAAGCGCGAACGTATTCCCAAGCTTTTGAAGATGCTTGCAGAACAGGGACATCACACTCCTTTTGAAAAAAGCAGCCTGCATTTTCTTGTGGATTGCGACATTGCTTCTCACATCCACCTACTCAAGCACCGTATTGGCGTTTCGATCAATGGAGAAAGTGCTAGGTACAAAGAACTGAAAGAAGATAAGTTTTATATTCCTGATGATTGGGCTGCATTAGATGGTCATAGTGGTGAGGAATGGGACTGTCCTTGGACAAATTTTTCTGTTGATAGTTGGGCAGAAACACTTCAAAAGTTTACCGAAGAAGGTAATGCATTATACCATCAGTGCCTCAAAGAGCTTGAACCCGTTCTTGGTCGCAAACGCGCAAAAGAATCTGCTCGCTTCTTCAAGACTTACAATTCGCAAATTCAAGCTGATGTGATGTTCAATTGGCGCAGCTTCCATCATTTCTTAGAGCTTCGCAACAAACCAGAGGCGCAGAAAGAAATTCGCGATATTGCAGAATATATGCTTCTTCTTGTAAAATATATTGAAGGCAACCCCTTCAAATACGCACTTGACGCTTTTGGATATTAGTCTATATTGCAGCATGAATACAATCAACCACTACACAGACTTTGCCAATGCTGAAAAATATGCTAAAAATTATGACGCAGTAGTTTCTCTTGGTCATTTTCTTCCTGAAAGATTTCGTGAAGGGAAAAAATATCTGTTTTTAGATTTTGAAGACGAAACCTTTGCCTCTATTAATATAGACCCAACTAATGCAAAATATGCTCCCCAAGAATCCCATATACAAAAGTTTTTGGATTTCATTCGCGATTTGTATCCTATTGACAAGTTGTTGGTTCATTGTTTTGCTGGATACAGCCGCAGCCCAGCAGCAGTCGCAATCGCAAAATGCGAGCGTGATAGAAAAAGCCTTGACATCGCTCTACAAGAGTTGTATGATGCAAGGATTCCAGACAAATTGAAGCCACATCCAAACGATGTAATACTTCATCAATACACAATGATTCGATGAAACTACTAGGATTTACAAACGGCAAACAAATTGTAGCGTCAATTGCACGTCATGACTACAATAGTCTTGGCGAGGGAACTGAATACATTATGGCTGATGGTGGCCAACCGAACATTGGAGACTCAGCAGGTTACAATAGGAAACATGGCAAACGAGTTTGGTTCGAGGTTCCTCAAACTTTTGCCGAACTCTACAATGATTGGAACCAGTCACTTAATAAACCAAGAAAATATGGAACTTGGAACTATAATGAAGTAAAAATCCTAACGCCAGAAGAGGTTCCCAATACTGAAAGTTTTGAGTGGCAAGCTGAAAACGCTATTTGGGGAACGTGTGGAATTAATGGCGATCAACCAACTTCTTATATTATGCTGAAAGACTGTTCGCCTGAACATTTAATAAACATTAAAGAACTATGCGAAAAGCGCAAAAACAATTCATTACTAAAAATAGTCAATTTTTGGGTCAGCCAAAAGTGTAAAGAATAGTATGATTAATTGGATTATCACTCATCAACTTGACATCTTTCATGCAGTTACAGCCACGATTGCGGCCTTTGCTGCAATTGCAGCTTTGACTCCAACTCCGAAAGACGACACTTGGGCAGGCAAGCTCTACAAGATTGTGGATTGGCTCGCTCTCAATGTTGGCAAAGCCAAGGATAAATAATACCCCTCTTATAGACTTCGGTTTATAGGACGCAGAGCGGCTCTATTTTGAGCCGCTCTTGCATTTTTTGTCATAGCGCTGAAAAAGCTCAAAATACTCTTCTGATAAGTTTTCAAACTTACTAAGGATTTTTTGCGGGAAATTCCTATAGAAACATTTGTTTTTAATCTCTATAGTTTCAGAAATCCACTTGCGCGATTGCGCCATATACAAGTAGGAAAACATGTAAGCATTAGCAGACTGAGCATAAGTTTCGGGCGAAATAATGTGCGACCATCTCTTTTTTATTTTTTTGATGGACCGTCTCTCGCAGTCAGACTCAAGAGCAATCACATGTTTTGCTGTTTCTGTGGGATTTTTAATGTTTTTAATCTTGAGCAACCAATCAAAAAAACTATTAAAATTGCGCGAAACTTTCTGATTGTGCCATATAGACTGACGGTTTAGCCACTGATCAAAGTGGGAATCTTCGTGAACAAGAGTGGCAATGACCCATTTTAAAGGTTTATTCACTGCAATGGCTAGTTCCTTGGGAGAATCAGAGAAGAAACCGCCGCAACTCCCGCCTCCAGAATAAACAACAGAACCGCTGGAAACTCTAAACTTGACTCCATGTTTTGCGCATTTTTCGTTGATTTCGTAAAAATAGTCCTGCACATCTTTGGGAAAAGAGTTTAAGATGGCGCGAGCTTTCTTGTCTATTTTCACAGAAATATTTACACCTTGGAACCGTACTTCTTGCATGAAAAAGACCAGTTTTGACGATTCTTGGAAATTTTGGATTTGGGACAACGTAAAGAGAGGTTCCTCCAAGAGAGAATTGGCACAAATTTTGCTTGACAAAGGCTTTGATGAAAGCCTAATCATTCAAGAATTTTCCATGCCAGACATCTTAAAAAAGGTTGAAGGCATTTCTCCACCCGTTAAAATTGAAGATTTGACTGCTAAATTTGGCGCAGAAAAAATCTCTGATAAATTAAACATCTTTAAAATCAAGAACGCTTTGACACAGGACCAGTGTTCTCGCGCCATTGAAATCATCAAGAATCGTTGCCAAAAATCTTCTGTGATTGACTACGATAACGGCGGCAGCAAGATTTCCGACTTTCGCACAAGCTCCACTGCTCATTTGTTCCGCAATTCTGACCCCACAATTGCTGAGATTGAAGATGCTATTTTAAACATTGTTGGCATTCCAGAGCAATACAGCGAGCAAGTTCAAGGCCAATACTACAAAGTTGGCGAGCAATTTAAGCCTCATTTTGATTCTTTCTTTCCTCTTAGTGATGACCAAAAAAAACAGCTAGAGCGACACGGCAACCGCACTTGGACAGCAATGGTTTACTTGAATGACACTCCCAAAGGAGGTCACACTAGATTCACAGAAATAGACTTGGAAACAAAACCCGAAACTGGCACAATGATTCTTTGGCAAAACACTAGAGAAGGTTCAAACATTCCTGAATCAAAGCATTGGGGAATGCCAGTTGAAGAAGGAGAAAAATTCATTCTGACAAAATGGTTTCGCGAAAAACCTTACCAAAATCTTTCTTGACAACTAAACCTTTGGGGTTATAGTGTTGCTCACATGACACTATTTTTTATTTTTGTATTAGCAATGATTGCTGCGTTTTCGAGTGACACGGAACTATTTGAGAGCTTTTTTAAACGATGATTATGAACGAAGAAATGTTAAATGACCAAATTGCGCAACTGCAAACTGACTTGCTAATCATGCGCAAAAAGAAAGAATACTATGAAGCGTTTTATAGTCCATGCTTGCGCATTTATTATGGTCGCATTGCAATGAGCAATGAAGCCGTTGTTGCAGGCATTGAAGAGATTGAAAAACTTTTCAGAGAACCAAACATGAACTAATAAAATGGGCCTTTTTGACAATATCATTTTTAACAAGTCAGTTATCCAAGGAATTGCGCCAGAAGTTGATAAATATCTGCGACTCTTGAGACAAGAAGAAGTCACCTTTCAAACCAAAGACTTTGACTGCGCCTTAAAAAACTTCTTTATTGAAGAAGGCCGTCTTTTTGCAGAACACATTGAAGCCCAATGGGTTGAAGAGAACGGTCCTTTTGGCGGTTTCATGGAACCAATTTCCAAAGAAAAGAAACCGTGCAATAAAACTTGCACCATTCAAGCTTATGACGCGCTTAATTCGGAAGAGGTTGATATTTGGATTGAAATTCAGTTTGTATTTATTGATGGGTTTTTGCAAAAAGCCTCACTGGTAGGATATGAGGAAACGGATGCAGCAATCAGAATTGAGCGAGAAAAACAATTCCAAAAAAAGTTGGCAGAATCAATTGCATTCGGCAAAACTTTTCGAGGCAAAGTGCAGGGAGCTTTTGGGCAATTTTTGCGCAAGTTCGCACGCAAGATTATTAATTTTGGCAATCTCATACAACGAATTTCATTCAAATTCTAATATGGAAGAAGATTTTGAAATGCGTCTCATGAATAAATATCCAAGTTTGTTTTACAAGAACGAGCTTGAAGAACCAACATGTCCTTGTGGCGTTTGGGTTCCCGAAGGATGGGAAAAAATCGTGGATAATCTTTGTGGCGCAATCGTGGATTACACCACTCTTACATATCGCCAAGGTCAGGAAATCCTGTCAAAGAAATATTACCTTTGGCGCGTTCCGCATTTCTTGCTTAAAAAAATTCACTATAAAATCATTAACCTCTTTCCAAAGCTGAACGGTTATGAGTTAAATAAACCATTTTATAATTTTCTGCACAAGCTTTCGGCCAATGCATTAAAACACGCAAAATGGATTAAAATATATCCACCCGCTGTAAAGATAGAACAAATCAAAGAGAAATACTCTGACCTGAGAGTATATGTGAGCGGTGGAGATGAACAAATTCAAGGAATGATTAACTTTGCAGAATATTTGTGCAGCAAAACTTGCGAAGCTAGTGGAGAAGAGGGCGCTCTCTGCATTAGGGGAGGTTGGTTGCGAACACTCTCTCCAAAGCTGCTTGAGCAAGAGCCATACAAAGGCTATAAAATAGCTAAACAAAAATAAAAAAAACAATGTCAGCAGGCAAAGGCGATAAACTCCGCAAAGGCGCAAATCTTCCCTCTTATTGGGAGAACTATGATAAAATCTTTGCTAAGAGAAAAACCATGAAAGAGTGGCAAAAACATTTTGGCCATTTGATTCTTGACTTTAGTGGTTTCCGCGAATATAATTCGGACGATCTTCTCACGGAAGACGAGTATAAAAAAGCATATAAATTCTCCCATGAAAATCATTAAAACAGAAGGCTGCACAGCCTATGGCTGGTCTTTTGACGGTAAAAGCTCAGTGGACCTATCTCCAGAAGAAGAGAGGCAAATTTTTATTTACCTTTGTTTGAAATTTCAAGAAAAAATGAAAGACGGCTGTTTGTCGCTTACTGATTTTGTAGAAGTTTTTCGTTATGATGATTATGAAAACGATGGAATAGTTTGTGACCAGTGTGGCGATTCAGTCACAACAACAACTTGGGAAATTTAAATATGAAATTAATTTCAGAAGCGCAAACTCTCTTTATTAACGTCATAGATCGTTTGGACAATCCCTCATACTCGATGTATGAGGATGCTGTTCCTTTCAGCGACGAAGAAAAATACAACATTCTTCGCTATCTAACAAACATGCTGGAAGCAGAAGAAGAAAAACTATGGAAACAAATCAATGATTGAAGATGTCGCCATTCCAAACGATGTGTGGGAAGCCGCGCTCACTGTTTCTAACTACGCCAAAAAGCAAGGCTGGAGCGGCGATTGGTGCATTGCTGATGTTTGTTCGCGAGAAACCATGAGCGCTCTCAACAAAGAAATCAAACAATGGAAAGCCAACCACGACAATCAGGTAAAATTAAAAAGCATTTTAATCCAACGTCCAGACCTTAAAGATCGCGCAAATCGCATGTCAAAATTTATTGAAGAAAACCAAAAACTCCAAACTCGCCTCGGAGAACTCATTTCTTCCTACGAAGCTGATCTAAAACAGTTTGAAGAGGGTTATAATTATGTCGAAAATGAGCTTGACTTTTACATGCAAAAGGGTAAAATGAGCAAACTAGAAGACATTGTTACTGAACTCAAACAATTACTATCATGAACGCCTTCGCTCGCATCAGCCACAAAACTCAACTCTATAAAAAAGTTGGTAAAAAATACATCGAACATAATGATCCTTATTTATTGGATGGTTTGGAAGATGGCTGGTGGCTTGTAAAAGTCGCGCCAAATAGCAAAACTATTCGCTCAATTGTTTACCCAGACAATGCAGAAATCATTGCCGCTGCCAAGGACAAGGAAGATGAGCTTGTGGCAATCATTCGTGAAGCTAGTGAAGCCAAGCCCAAAGAAGCAATTCCCATGAGTAAACAATGCCGCAAAGATTGGCAAGTCCTGATAGAGAAACATGGAAAAGAACTCAGCACAATCTACTACCCATCTTTTCAAGAAAACGCCGAAAAGATTGTCAAAGCCTTAATTGGTGAAAAGAAATGAAAGACATGACTGAAACACTCACCATTTACCGCACCTATTACTATGACTTGGGTGAGCACGGCATCACGCCAGACCATGAAAGTATGGCTGCTTTTTTGCTAGATGAAGGAGTTGTTTACTTATCAGCAATGTGGGATGCTGAAAACAACGAAGGCGCATATCTTTGCATCAATATTAATGATTATTTTCATCCTGCTGCTGATAGCGAAGATTTGCCTTGGAAAGATATTCCAAAACTGTTTGACATGTATCGCAAAGACGGCTATAATGGTGTAGCGCAATACGTTGCAGACAAACGAGGCATTCCAAACAAACGCTGGAAAGACAGACATAAAGAACTAATGCAAAAGGTTGATGATAAAATGAAAGAAAACTTAAATGAAGTTTAATACAAGTTTAGACTTGATGAACACGAAATCAGTTATTAATTTATGAACACACTACTAGCACTCACACTTGAACTTCCTGATTGGCTATTTGATGGCGGATTTTGGAGTGGATTTTTCACAGCTGTTGGAATTGGAGTAGCACTCATACTCTTTGCAGCCGCAAACTTTAACCCTTTTGGACGATGAACGAAGAACAATTCAAAGAAAGATACAAAGGTCGTGAATGGGAATGGCCTCATATTGGCGACAAAGCGAAATTCAAAGGTGCTGATGGGATGTTCTATCCACACCATGTCAATGTCATTCAATTTGCCAAAGACAATTTAGAGGTTGGAAAAATCTATACAGTTCGAAATTGTGAAGTTTACTCTTCGTGGTGTGCGGTATGGTTGGAAGAAATTGAGGGCGATCATTTCTTTCATCTCTCTATGTTTGAATGGCCCATTAAAGAATAAAAAATTATGTTTGAAGGATTTCCAAACGGACCAAATGATGAAGATGAAGACTATGTTCCACCACCTATGGCATGGTGGGAGAAAATTTATATGGTAGGAGGTATGAGCTTGTTTATCGTGAGCGTCTTAAACTTACTCAAATCATGCAGTGAAAATAAATGCCCATTTTAAATTATGATTCCAATCAAAGACAAAAAATACATGATCAATTTCAAAGGCCATTGGGGGTCTTATGTTGGTGAAGGCGTATGCACGGGTGATGTTAATGGCTTTTGCGGTGAAAACGGCGATACTTTTACCTATGGATTTAAAATTCCCCTTGATGAAGAAACTTGTTTCTTTCTTGAAACAGACATTGTTGCGGAAATTGCTGACGATAATCAAGTCAGACCACTAATTTGTGACCCTGACAATTATCCAGAAGATTCTGACTACTGCAAAACTTGCGGCAGTTGTGGTGAAACTGGCTGCTGCTCTCCAATCAACTGCCAAGCAGTCAAATGCAAATACGGCGAAATCAATTTAAAAGACTATGAATGCACTCTCAACCAATGGGAGATTATGCGTAAGGCTTTAGGAGAACTTGCAGATTTTGATGATAATAAAGTTGCAATAAACGCATTAAATGCAGTTGACAAAGAATGGGACAAACTCTATAGTAAAGAATGATCACAACAATTAATAAAGACATTCTGACAGTTGACAAAGGAGTGATTGTTCACTCTGTCAATTGCATTGGAGCAGTAGGTGGATTAGCAGGCGCAATTGCTCGCAAATGGCCCAAGAATGCAGAAGAATACCGTGCTCATGTGAAACGTCAAAAGCTGCCCATTATGCTGCTAGGCAGCGTTTTTGAAGTGAATGTGGCGCATAATGTTGTTGTAGCAAATCTGTTTGGTCAGAACAATGTTGGCACCAGAGAAAGACAAACAGAATACTCTGCTCTCATTGCAGGCTTTAAGAGTATTGCTAGTACGAATTTTCACGGTAATGACAAAGAAACGATTCATTTTTGTGGAATTGGCTATGAAAAAGTGCCTATTGATTTAACAGACATTTACATTCCATATAAAATCGGCTGCGGTTTGGGTGGTGCTGATTGGAACATTATAGAAGAAATCTTGCACAAAATATTTGAAAAGAGTTTTAATGACGTTTATATTTGTAAACCAGATTTCTGTTGACAAAAGTTCCTTGCCCATGTAACCTTTTTTAAGAAATATGAAATCATCAACACAAACTTTGATCGCTGCTCTTAGAGTCTTGGCGCAAGATATTGAAACAGAAGACGGCATTGTTAACTCTTGCTTGCTAGAAGCAGCAGATCGTTTGCGCGAATTGTCAGAACAGCTAGAAGACTCCCGCCAACTCAACAAAGACACTTTTGAAATCTTTTATGGACAAGAGTAAAGTTGAAACCGCAAAAGCTCTAGCAGAAGCTCATCTTGGCTCTATTTTTGACAAATATTTAGTGATTGGCTTTAATGTTGAGACGGGCGAAGACGTAATATGCAACTGCACAACAGAACAATTAAAACTATTGCTTTTGATTTTTCAACAACGAGTGCAAAACTCCGATGCACCAACCACTAACTGATCTTCAATTACTTGGGCTGCTATTTTTAGCAGGTTTTGGTATTTTTATTGGAATTAAAATGATACTCTCTACTCATGAATAAAACACAAAAAACTGCAATTAAAAACGCTATTAAAAAACTTCAAATTGCCTCCATGCTTCTTGAAGATCAAAAAGACATTGTGGCAAATCATAGCCTTTCAGCAGCTATCTTGTCTGGCGCAGAAGCTTTTGACTGTCTCGTTAATGGATTTCCAGATATTGTTGAAGAGATTCAAACTCCCCTGATTGATAACCAAAATCAACTCAAGTTCAACTTTATGGTTGACAACTCTCAAACCACTGATACAGTAAACCCATGAAAGCAACCCTCACACTAAACAACAAAGAATACAAAGTTAACCTCAACAAGCTCATGCAGCTTGGCGTGGTCGAAGACCTTGACACTAGCACCGAAGAAGACCTCGACAATAAGATCGAATGGTTTGAAGCTGGTGATGTTTTTTGCCATGAAAACGGCTTTGTGCTAATCTTGGAAACTAACAATGATTACGGCAGACCGAAGCGTTATCAAATTGCTGGACTTAACGGTTTGAAAGTGTATTCAGACTTTCCTGAGCCTGTTGGTTTTGGCACTATTCTTAGTTTTTTGAATGATGGAGACTACAAGTTTGTCAAAAACATCAATGAAGACGTTGATAAGCTAATCAATTCATAAAAATTTTGGGGCAAGCGGCATAGTTGGAGAGATGCGAAAGACTGTAAATCTTTTATCTTTGATTGAGTAGATTCGAATTCTACCTTGCCCACCAAAATTATCTACTAATTTCTTCCCAATCAAGAGAGGCGAGAACTTTGGCTGGATTACCGCCAGTAGCGCTTCCAGCAGCAACAACAAGAGTTAGTTCATAAGGCGTATTGGTTAACCCATTTCTTTCTAACTGGAATTTAAATAAAGCCTCTTTTAAAATGTCTAAGGCAGGATTAGACTGATTAGACTGGCTAATAAATCCAGAGGCGACAGTTCTACCGCCCGAAATACTTGTAGCATCCATTTTATATTCCACTGCTGAATTTGTTCCAGTAGGTGTCCAAGTTTCGCTGCCACCACTCGTTGTGCCACTGAGAATTAATTTCCATCGAAAATTTCCAGAAGAAGCGGGTAACAAAGATATAGCTGTCAAAATAACAATAGCGTCAAGTTTGGTTGATTTTAATCTAATTGTTATGATTGGATAATCAGTATTTGTTGCAGTGATTAATTCGTATGGAGCAGCAACATTGCTGCTGATTGATTGCTGCGCACCTCTTAGTTCATAACCACCCTCTGAAATAAGAGAACTACATATTTGTTTGAGTGTGCTGTTGCCAGAAGTGTTGGCGGTATTAATTATTTCATATCTTAAAGGAAGAGAAGCAGTGGTAATGTATGTTGAATCAATGACGTTTGCGTGTTGAAAGGTGTGGCACAAAATAAATTTGCCGTCAATAACAAAACCCATTCTCACAGAGCCAAGACCCAACCACTCAATGTCCATCCATAAAATTTGAGCTTTGGTAATGTCAAGAGTTAAGCCAGATGCGCCGTTGCCATCTAGTTTGTCTCCATTCCAGCTAGACTGCTGAACTCTTGTTTCTGTTGGGGGAGAACCATCAACCAATGAACGCTCAACAAAGTTTAGTGTAGAGCCGTCAAGTTCCAAAAACATTCCATTATCCGCGCCAAAATAACCAACCCTTTGTCTTAGACCAGTTTTGGCTGGCGACATTACAAATGTATTTAAATTCAAAAGAGACTTGCCAGGCTGATAGGCAAAAACTTTTGTTGTTTCTCTTGTGACATAAGAGCCAGAACCACTGGTCACGTTCATGTCTATCAAGCCTTGGTTTTGGTTAAAAGAAACATATCCACCAGTTCCACTAGCAGATGCCCAAAGACCATTATCAGCGTATCTGTGACTTGAATCGAACAGAGTCAAAGGCTGAGAAGTTCTCATGCGCCCAAACGCATCAAAAGTAGTGGAACCAGCACTATTTGCAAAACTTAAATCATCTTGTCCAAGCGGCCTATAACAATCGTTGGCCTTGTCCAAAATAAATGGAATTTGACCAGCGGTATGCGATAACTCTGCAAGGTTTTGAAAAGCGTATAAGTCAGCCATCCATTTAATTACACTTTTTAACCAACAATTTTGAAGAAGATTTTGACTTTGCTCTTGACAAGCTGCTTTTTGAGCCTATACTAACGCACAATGAAAACACAAACTCTTGCAAACCCACTCATCACTTCGGAAAACATGTCTTCCTCCATCATGGGCATGGACGCTAAAGGCGCAGACATGGCTACTTATTATCTTCGCGACAAGATTTACAGCGACAAGATTCTTGCTGTTGTGCGCGAATACATTTGCAATGCTCTTGATGAGCACAAGAAGCACAATATTGATCGTGCAGTGGAGGTTGGAATTCGTGATGAAGATGGCTCCAACATCTTTTTTGTTCGCGACTTTGCCAAGGGTTTGAGCGAAAACGATATTCGCAACGTGTTTGGCATGTATTTCCGCAGCACAAAGAGCGGCAACAATGAGCAGATTGGCGGCTTTGGCATTGGCAGCAAAGCTGCGCACAGCTACACTGACACTTTTTATGTGAAGAGTTACCACAATGGCGTTTGCTCGCTCTATGCTTGCGCTCTTGGTGGCGGAGAGACAGGAGTTCCTGTTGGCCACATCTTGAAAGTGAGCGAATCTCCCACAGAAGAGACTGGCTTGGAAGTTTATTTGGAAATTAAAACAGCTTTAGACATAAACTGGTTCAGAGAAAAAAGCGAGTTTTTTGTGAAGTTTTGCTCTGCGAATATTGTTTTTGATGCTTTTTATCATCGCACGGAACCTCTCAAGCCAGTTTCTCAAATTGAGAAGGACGGTTTTGTTTTCAGGTTTTTTGAAAGAGAGCCAAGTTTTTACGTTCGTGCTCATATTTATGTTGCAATGGGTAACGTGGTTTACAAAAACACATTTTCTAATGAAGTTTTAAAAAGCCCGAAGCTCAAAGAAAATCTCATGTTGTTTATTGATGTGCCTATTGGCGCAATGAGCTTGCCAATCTCGCGTGAGAATTTTGAAAACACAGCAAGCAATAACCGAGTTCTTGCTAACATGCAGCACGCTTTGCGTGAAATCGCCAAAGAAGACATTGATTCCATCAAGCCAATGTCTCTTCAAGAACTCGTTGAAGATCGCAACAATGTATTCCTTCATGGCGAAAACTTTTCAGTCTATAAGAAGAACATTTATTCTGACGTTTATCCTTTTATCACTGGAATTTCAACCGCTGGCGCTGGTGCAGACTTTGAAAAAGTCAAAGGCAAGCCCTTGTGTGCCATCATCAAATCTCGCAAAACTCTCGCATATTGGAGAAACAAGTTTGAAACTCTTGCCAATAAAAATGGTAAAAAATACTATCTAGTGTATGCAGAAGGTTTGAGCGGCTGCGACATGAGCAAGATCAATGAGGTTTTTGAAATGCGCAATGTGAAGAGCACCATCTTTGGCTGGCCAAAAACAGCAGGAGCTAAGGTTGATTTGTCCATGAATGCCTCCTTCTGTGTTCAAATCAATAGTGTTAGTGGTTATTACCTAACTTATGATTTAAATGCTTTGGAAGTTTATAATCACATTTGCACAATGGTTACTGGTTATCCTCAAACCGCCAACACCATTGAGGAAGCCAAGGAAAACATGAGCAAAATCACTTTTGATTCTTTGAAGAAGCTCAACAACTTCACGGTCAAGCAAGCCAATTCAACCAGAAATTGCAATACCACAGTGACTCGCAGTTCAACCATGCACAAGAACCTAGTCTCTCTTGGTTTCTTGGATGCAGAAAGCCAAGAATACAAGGACAAACACAAGCAAATCAGCGAACTTGAGGCTGAAAAATCCAAAGCTCGCCAAAACATTGACAATCTCAAAAAGAAATTTTTGAGCATTGATCTCTCAAACTCTCTAGTTGAAAAGGCCAAGCGAAACATTAAATTTGCTAAAAAAGCCAACTGCGTGTTTGAAAAGATTGCGGATGAAATTTCTATTCGCGGCAAAATCATCAAAACCATGAATGACAACAGTGGATATTACTACTCCAGCAAGCCAAACCTCTCTCGCCAAGAACTTCGCACCATTCTTCGCCTCAAATAATTCTTGACAAACCCTAAAACCAAACTATAATAACTGCACTATGAACTACATCATCAACCAAGCAGGCATTGTCCTGTTCCTCGACAACAAGCCAGTCAAACTCGAAAAGGGTTCCAGCCAATACGCCAAAATCATTGAAGCGTTTGACCTTCCCGAAAACGAACAAGAAGCGGCAATTCGCAAAGCTCTCGAAAAGACTGCTGAACGCGCTGAAAAGAATGGATTTAAAATCTCTCCAGAAGAGGTTTCCTACAAAGGCGAAACTCTTCCAAAAGCTCTTGCTGAAAAGGTGCGCTCCATTCATCGTGAAGGTTTGCCACTCAACTTGTTTGAGAAGTTCTGGCAAAACATTCAAGACAATCCATCTTCATCTTCTGTTCGTGAGCTTTATGACTTCCTTGCTTACAAGGAACTCCCCATCACTGACGATGGCTGCTTCCTTGCTTACAAGGGCTTGGAAAGCGATTTCTGGAGCATTAGCGGCAACAAGGACACGAAGGTTGTCAAGGGTCAGATTGATAATCATGGTCGCATTCTTAACTCTGTTGGCGCAGAGATTGAAGTAAAGCGCCGTGATGTGGACGACAATCGCGACAATCATTGCTCGTTTGGTCTTCATGTTGGCAGTCTCGACTATGCTCGCGGCTTTGCTCGCGGCTCTGTGGTTGTTGTTAAAGTGAATCCCAAAGATGTTGTGAGCGTTCCCACAGATTATAACTGCCAAAAGTGCCGAGTTTCAGCTTACAAGGTTGTTTCTGTGTTCGAGCAGGAAATCAAAGCTCCTGTTGTGGATGAAGACAACGAACCTGTGCAAAACGAAACTGTTCAAAAGCGCAGTGAATTTGTGGAGCGTGTTGAGAAGTATCTTGAAAATTGCAAAAAGAAAGGCTACTCTGCTGTTGGCATTCGCAAGATTCAGAACAGCTTTTCACCCGAATATCCCTCAAGGAATCGCGTGCTGGATGCACTTGATGAACTTGGTTACTTCTGGTATGAGGGAGAAGAGGGTTGGGAAGTTGACTTGGAAGATTAAGATCACAAAAAAGGGCGGGAGAAATCCCGCCCTTTTTATTATATTGAAACTCCCGTAAACCTAAAACCATCGTCAAACGGTTTGATAAACAAGCCTGTGGGCTGATTTAAAACGCTAATTTTACGATTAAATTCTCGGATAACGTGGTCGCGATAGTCTGACCTGTTGGTTCCAGAATTTGCCACAAACAAACCTGTCACATTGGTTCGGTAAGTTTGCCACGTTCCAGAACCAGTCGCATAGCTTGAGTGAATGTCTGCTCGTAAAATGTTTGGATTGGTATATGCTGGTGGAGACGGCGGCGGCGTTGGTGGCGAAGGTGGAGGCGTTGGTGGTGGTGTTGGCGGAGGCGTTGGTGGACTTGGACAAGAACTTGCGCCTCCAACACCATCAGTATATGAATATGTAAAACTAGCAAAAATAAAATATCCATTATACAGTGTGGAGATGCAAGAAGAGGCATACGCTGTCTGACCAACATTAAACGTATTGCTATTAGTATAAATTGTAGTAGAAACACTGTCGCAATCAATTCCAACATGAGCGTAGTATTGTGTAGAGACACCGCTGCTATACTTGTAAATGCCACCGCCACTGGAGATGGCTCCATTAAAAGTTGTGGTTAGGCATGGGTTACTATAGGCCGTATCACTGGCACTAAACGGAGTAGCATTAGTATAAATCGTAATAGAACCACCACTGCAATTTGTTACAGAGTGGGAATAAGAAGTTACGGGAGTTCCAGTGCCACTGCTGTATGAATAAACCGCTCCACTAAGAATAAAATATCCAGTGTAAGCTGTTGTTTGGCACAAATCACTGTAGGCAGTATCGGTATAAGCAAAACTGCTAGAGTTTGTGTAAATTGTTACACTGCTTCCGCTGCAATCTGTGCCAGCATGAGCATGGGTCGCATTCCCCGCTGTTCCGCTACCCGAAGTGTAAGTATAGATCGTATTATTTTTTACAAAAGTGCCATCAAAAAGAGACGATATATTGCAGTCTGAATATGCTGTATCAGTATAAGCAAAACTACTAGCGACTGTATAAATTGTTACGCTTCCGCCATTACAATCTGTTCCAACATGAGCGTAGTATTGTGTGGCTACGCCATCAACATATTTATAGGTATTTCCGCTGCGAATAAAAATGCCACTAAAAAGCGTTTTAAAACACTGATCGCTGTATGCAGTATCGGAAGAACTAAAAGAACTGTATCCCGTGTAAATTGTTGCAGCACCACCGCTGCAATTCGTTCCAGAATAAACATAAGGAATGCCACTGAAACTACCAACACCATTGCTATATGCGTAAACGCTTCCACTATGAATAAAGTCTCCAGTATAAGTTGTTGTTAAACATTGATTAGTATAAGCAGTATCGGTATATGCAAAAGAGCTTTGGTTTGTGTAAATCGTTACAGAAGCATTGCTGCAATCTGTTCCAGAATGGGCGTAAGTATTAGTAACAAGCGACCCGTTTCCAGAGGTATAAGTATAATAAGCATTATTATAAACAAAAGCTCCAGTATAGGGTTGGGCTGGATTAGCGGTGTCTGAATAAGCAGTATCACTAACACTAAAGGAATTATTAAGTGTGTAAATTGTAACAGGCGTTCCGCTGCAATCTGTTCCAGTGTAAGGATAATAGGTTGGTGGAGGCGTTGGCGGAGGCGGCGGCGTAGGAGGCGGTGGTGGAGTAGGCGGCGGCGGAGGCGTTGGCGGCGGCGGAGGCGTTGGCGGCGGAGTGGGCGGCGGCGTTGGCGTAGGCGATGGCGTTGGAGGCATAATTATTTTTACACTTATCCTTGAAAGATTCCATCTTTCAAAAGCTTTTTAAAAAGTGTAAAATACTAAAGGCTTATGAAAAAAATAGTTTTAATCTTATTTTGTCTGTTGGCATCAACCTTTGGCGCAGACTTGAATCTCGCCTCTTTCAAGATTGACAACGTGCTAGAAAAGCAGTGTTTAAATGCCAAAATCAAACCTCTTGCACCAGTTAGCGAAGACGTTTTCTTGCGCAGAGCATATTTGACCATCATTGGCCGCAATCCCACGTTTAGCGAATACAATGCTTATTTCTCTGCTTCTGCCGAAAATAAAAAAACAGAACTAATTAAATATCTATTAAAACATCCTGGCCACATTTCGCACATGTTTAATTTTTGGGCAGACGCTCTTAGAATGCGCGAAAGACTCTCGCCAATCAATAATTTTAATGGTGGACCATACATTGACTATGTGAAAGACTGCATTGCAGCAAACAAACCATATCATTTATTCGTTAAAGATTTGCTCCTAAGCTCTGGCAATTACTATTCCAACCCTGCTACTGGTTACTACTACAGAGACGTTGGAATGCCTCTTGACAACTTGATTGCCACAAACAAAGTATTTCTAGGCACAGACATTGGCTGCGCACAGTGTCACGATGACCCCTTCCAAGACTTCACACAAATGCAGTTCTACAAAATGGCTGCAATGTTTAATCAAATTGAGCTTCGCCCCAAAGAATCAAAAGAAACACGCGAAAAGATCAAAGCCTTGAGAGAAACCATTGACGCTCTCATTAAAAGCGACCCTGTTAAGAATCGCGGCTTAAACAATCAAATTAATAACTTTGTTCGCGCTACTCAAGCTGATCTTGAAATCCTCTCCACAAAAGAACTCAAGCTTCCTCATGATTATCAATACAAGGATGCAAAGCCAAACGACTCTGTTGTTCCAAGCACTCTTGACGGCAAAGGAGAAATCAAAAACAAAGAAGATTTGCGGCAAGACGCTGTGGCTTGGCTCGCCAATCCCAACCATCCCACATTCACAAAGAACATTGTGAATCGCTACTGGAACTTGGTGTTTGGCAAGTATATCATTTCAGAATACGACAACATTCACGACTCTGACGCTTTGAACAGTGAACTCATGAACACTTTGGCGAACATTTTTGTTGAACTAAACTATGATAGCCAAAAGTTTCTTTTTGTGCTTTGCAACACGAAACTCTTTCAGCGTCAAACATACAGTGGAGCTTTCGCCAACAGCGAAAACTTTATTTTCATTGGTCCAGTGAAGCGCAGACTCACCGCAGAACAGCTTTGGGATTCTGTTGTGGCTCTTTGCGTGGAGAGTCCAGAACAATATAAAACAGAATTTCACACTGAATACGCAAAAAACATGCAAACAACCATTGAGGATATTTCGTTAGAGAAGATGAGAATGAAGCTCGAAAAGTATAATCAAATTATGCGCGACAAATACTCTCTCGCGCCAAAGATTGCAAATGTTGTTGTTGCAAGAGCTTCTGAAATCAATGATGCCAATCAAACAAACACTATTCTTGCTCAACTTGGCCGCAGTGATCGTGAACTCATTCAAACATCTTCCTTGGAAGGTTCTGTGACGCAAGTAATCTCATTCATGAATGGTCAGCTTGCAAACATTGCCACAAACAAAGAAACATCTCTCATCAAGTCCTTGGCAGGCAAGTCTCCATCCGAAAAGATGGAAATCATTTACAAAAGCATTTTGAGCCGCAAACCCACACTATCAGAGAAGGCCGCATTCTCTGGCGCAAATGACGATGATGTTATTTGGGCATTGCTCAATTCAACCGAATTTAAATTCTCTAATTAATCTTATGAACTCTATCAATCGTCGCGACTTCGTTCTTCGTCTAGCCAGTGCAGGCTTGGGCGTTTCTGTGCTACCAGAAATTCACGCTGCACAGTCTGCCAACAAAGCAGAACACATTATTTACTTGTTTATGAATGGTGGCATGAGCCATCTTGATACTTTTGACCCCAAGAAAGACGCAGAAGTAAAAGGCAAATTCAATTCCATCAACACAAACGCTGATTATGCTATCAGCGAACACTTGCCAAAACTCGCCAAACACGGCGACAAGATGGCAGTGATTCGCAGCATGATGGTCAATACTGGCGCACATGAGCAAGCTCAGTATCTTCAACGCACAAGCTACAAAAAGATCGGCACAATCATTCACCCAAACATGGGCGCATGGATGTGTAAGATGCAAGACAAGGGAGAAAAAATCAGCATCCCTCAAAATGTTTTGATTAGTGGTCCAGCAGACCATCCTGGCGCTGGTTGGATGGCAAAGAAATATTCTCCTATTCCAATTCAAGACCCTCTTCGCGGCTTGGAGAACGCAAAGATTAGAAACAAAGAAGAATTCAGCAAACGCATTGAAGTTCTCAAGCAAATTGAACGCGATGCAATGAAGGGCGCAAATCCTTCTGAAAAGAGCTACACAGAATTCTACGATCAAACTGTTCGTTTGCTCAACTCATCCGAGCTTGATATTTTTGACCTCACAAAAGAGTCCGCAGACAAGAGAGAAAAATATGGCAACAATCGTTTTGGCCAAGGTGTTTGCCTTGCCAAGAGACTTATTGAGCAAGGTGGATGCAAATTTATTGAAGTGTCAGATGGTGGTTGGGACACTCACGTTAACAACTTTGATGCACTAGAAGATAAATTAGCAATTCTTGACACAGCTTTAACTGCTCTCATTGAAGACTTGCAAGCTTCTGGCTTGTTAAAGAAAACTCTCATTGTTGTGACTACTGACTTTGGACGCACGCCAATCATCAACGTGAACGATGGGCGCGATCATCATCCTGGCGCATTCTCTAGTGCTCTCATTGGTGCTGGCATCAAAGGCGGTCAAGTTTATGGCAAGAGCGATGACAAAGGCATGAAAGTTTTGGATGGCATTGTTTCTCCGCAAGATTTCAATGCTACCATTGCTGCTGCTGCTGGATTACAAACTGAACAAGTGTTAATTTCTCCAGAAGGGCGACCATTCAAAATCGCTGATAAAGGCAAGCCAATTCCATCACTGTTGGCGTAAACAAAAAGGGCGGCTGAAAAGCCGCCCTTTTTTATTGGTTTTAAACTAGCGTGAGCAAGTAAGATGTCTTGTGCAAGACTGCGAGCATTTCATCGCGAAGGTTGAGCAAATCAGTGTGTCCAGCGAAAACTTCATCGTAGCTTTTTAAAGTTGTTGCTTGTTCTGAAAGAATCATTGCAAAATTTGTTTCGCGCAGATTAGAGAACGCAATCATTTCGCCGCTAAAGTCAAGACGCTCATAGATTCCTTGATAGGTTTCCACAAACTCATCAATTTTTTCGCTTAATTCATCATAAAGATGACCAAAAGCTTGATGATTTGCATAAGAAAAGGTTTGCCAATGAAAAATTTTGAATTGATTTTGCAGGTAAATCAATTTTGTAATCAGAGAGGCGCGACCAGAGGCGACGATTTTTTCGGAAAAATCAACTTCAACATTCATATATGAATTATACACTTGACAAGCTCATTTTTCATATTATAATTAGCTACCCATGCAAGCACTCACCGAACAACTTCTTGAACTATGGTATGAATTAATTGGCGGCGATCATCACAAGGATCGCGACTGTCACTTCTACATCGAAAAAAACTTTTCAACTTACGAAAAATCAGAATGGCGACTGCATCATCGCGGTTACTTGATTGGCGATTATGAAAAAACTTTTCCCACTTATAAAGAAGCAGAAAAAGGACTGCAAGATTTGTTGATTGAACAAATGCTTTATTTTACAGAATATTGGGAAAGCAATACAGAACTGCGCGTTCGCCGCAAAGTTCAAGCAATTTTGGAAGGGAATAACTCACCTGCTAATGAACCTTCCAAATCGGAACGCAGGTAATCCGAGTTAGTTACAAGGGTGGCAAGTATCCAAAAGAGAGGGCCGAAATTCCCCGTGAATCAATACTCACAACTAACAAATTGCCGCGCTGCCACAAGCGAAATCCCGATGGAACTGCCTCTTGCAAAAGAGGGTGTCACCCAAATGACGGAAAGTAACAATGCTCTTACCGAAGTGGATGCGGGTCGCTCCCGCGAGAGCATTGTGCGGCAAGAGGATTACAAGGGTTTAAAATATCATCCAATTTGTTACTATTAGTATATGTCTTTTAGCAACACTGGAAAAGTTTGGACCGTGAGCGGTTTCGCTCAATATTTAAATGGAATTAAAGCTCCAACTTGGGCTAAATCTGTTTGCCTCCATCATACAGCCGCGCCTTCCCTGAATCAAAGGCCAGATGGTTTCCTAGCAAAACACTTGGAAAACCTCAAAGACTACTATTCCAATCAATTAGGTTGGCGCAGCGCACCACATTTATTCATTGATGACGATCAAGTTTGGGGCATGACTCCATTAACTGAAACTGGCGTTCATGCTTCTAGCTTTAATCGCACCGCTTTGGGCATTGAAGTGCTTGGAGACTACGACAACGAAGACCCCAAGAAAGGTAGAGGTTTCGAGTGCTGGAAAACAGCAGCAGCCGCAACAAAAATGCTGTTAGATTGGCTCAAACTGCCAGTGAATGATAAAACTGTATTGTTTCATCGTGACGACCCACGCACAACCAAAACATGCCCTGGCACAAAGGTTCAGAAGCCTTGGGTGATTGACTTGATCAAAGATTTTAAATACACAAACAGTCCTCCGCCAACACTAGCACCAAGTTTTGCGCCTCTTGCGCCGATTCTAAAACTCAAAGGATATTCGGACGAAGACATTAAAAAAGGTTTAAAATCAGTCAGCGGCAAAATCTTTTGGCGCGAAAAATGGCTCGAAACAGCCTACTATGACAAAACCGCAGGAGCTACAATGATTTCGCTTGCAGAGCTTGATTCAATTCAAAAAAGTTGTTGACAAGTTAGATTTTCGTTCTATAGTTTGGAATGAACGAATCAAAAACTCAATCCAGCATCTTAATCACCATGATTGGCACCGCATTTGTTACACTTTTTATTTGGTGTTTTTGGAACGAAAGCCCCATCAATCAAATGAACAAAGTGCAGATTGTGCAGCCCATCAACGTAAAAGATGTTGAGAAATGGGTGCATTCTCTCGCAGAGTCATCGTTCAAAAGCAACTTGCTCACAGTGTTGGGCGCAGAATATGGTGGTGACAGCGAAGAGCTAAACAAGCTCATGAAAGCATTTATTGAGGTAAAAATGCAGGAACTTTCCAAGCAAAAAACCATTTGACAAGCAAAGAAATCTCTCTACAGTAAAGTCATAATATGAGAGTCGCTATCGCAGTTGATATTATTTCTACCCCAAAATTTTTCTTCGGTCATACTGGAGAAACAATCAAATCATGGTTCGTTGGAAAATACAAAATGCATCGAATCAGGCTTGATGGATACGAAAAAACAATTGATCTATACGAGGATGAAATTTATTTCCCTGATCATGTAGAAGGATACAATCAACCAAGCTGTCAAAGGAGATTCTTTATAACAAAAGTATGATTCACACTGAAACAAAATTCGCATACCGTCACAAGCCAACGGGCAAGTGGGTTGTATTAGAAACATTCATCAGTAATTGGGATGTATATATGCATCTTGTTGATGAATTTTCACCAGAAGGTATGCTTTACAATGCTCGCAACATCATTGAAGAAGACTTGCTGCGCAGTACCATGAATGGTGAGCGATATGCTGCACTAAACTTTCATGAATTTGAGCTTGTGGAAATTGAAATCGAGTATAGATTAAAGGCATGAGCGGATACAATAACCCAAACAATGAAGTGATGGATGGTTGGCCCACAATCATAATGTGGATTTTGCTTGTTTTGGGTCTAATTTATGTTTATTTAAAATAACATGAGAGAACTAAAATTTCGCATTTGGGACAAACAAAACAAAACTTGGCTGGAGAACAGTTGTTCTTTGCACTGTTTCAGCAATTGGAGCATTTGCCCCTTCACAGGTAAACTAGTTGATTACATTGGTGCAATTGACGGCGATCATGGCGACAAATACACTGCATCCCCTGCTCCTGATTATTACATGCAGGGTGGGAAAATTGTAAAAGATTCTCGTTATGTTATCCAGCAATACATTGGCTTGAAAGACAAGAACAATGCTGAAATCTACGAAGGCGATATTGTTAAGTACAGCAGATGCCATGTAGTTTCTGTTGAAGAACGCAAAAATGTTTTCAGTTCAAAACTCATCGAAGATGGTGATTTTGTTGGTGAAATTATTTTCCTTTTTCCAAGCTTTTGCTGGTCTTATGATCACAAGAGATATGATGATATTGAAAATATGACTGGTGCATCGCATAGATATGAGGTCATTGGCAACATCTTTGAAACCCCTGATCTCCTAAAATAATATGAGAGAACTAAAATTTCGAGTCTATATTCCCGATCATGAGAAGTTTTGTTATTTTACCTTGGGTAATTTCGATTACTCAGATCGTTACCTGTATCAACACAAATATCCTGTTCAACAATACACTGGCTTGCAGGACAAACATGGAAAAGACATTTACGAAGGCGACATTGTTTCTGGTATCTGCTTAAATGATGGGCCACAAATTTGCGTTGTTGGCTTTGATACTTTTTGGATTTTTTATACTAAAATTAAATATTATCCATGCGAAGAGTGGGATAATGTTGCAATGTTGGCGCAAGAGCATAATGAAGTAATTGGTAATATTTTTGAGAATAGTGAACTTTTAAATCAATAAATTATGAACAACAACGACCAAAATACCGAATACGAGTATCTTCCCATTCAACCTTGGGAAATCGAAGGCGCAGAAGAGCTTAGTGATGGCCCTTTTGAAGCCAATACACAACACGATCAACAAGCTGATCAGTCTTGCGAGTATAGCAGCTAAAGAAGTATTTTGCTTCTTCAATTGACGGCTCTTGATAAAGAGCATCAGTGTCGCTATATTTTGACGGGCAATCTGTTTTGATGTAAACGATTGTGTCAGGAGAAATGATTTCGCGCAATTCTTTTGTTGGGCAAATCATATCAACCAGTTTCACTCTAGCATCGCTTTCATCAATAGCTTTTCTCATGTTTTTTGCCGCGAGAATGCGGCCTTCCATTGAGAAGTCTTGATTTTTAGTGAGGTTACGAATATAATCGTTATTAAAATGCGCAGCGTAACACTGCTCCAAGAATCTCTTGCAGAAATATGTTTTGCCTGCTCCGCTTTTGCCAGTGACGAGAATAATCATAAAAACTCCTTTCAAAAGATAATACACTATGAAGAACAAATTCCAATGCCGTTCGTGCGATAAAATTATATTTAATTTCCCAGCGGAAAAACTAGTCGCTCCCCATCCTTTTATTGAGGGAGCGGAAATCTTTGGCTGTCCTCACTGCCAGCAATGCGAAGAAGGATTCACGGCTCTTTGCGACAGCGACGACTGCATCAATCCCGTTAGTGGAGGCACGCCCACTCCAGAAGGCTATAAATTTCTTTGCTACAAACATTTGTCAAAATACCTTTGACAAACACTAAAGCCAAGGCATAATAGAGTTGTTACAAGGCGGTTCGCCGCTAGAAGTTAAAAAACTTTTGATCTTTGAAATGCCGATATGATGAAACAGGTAAACATAGCAGACTTAAAATCTGCTGGAGGAAACTCCTTGCCAGTTCGAGCCTGGCTATCGGCACTATTTTCAACATTATTAGTGTAAATAAATTCATGAGCGACATTGTTCACTGGACTTATTTACCTCTCTGGAAGCCAAAGAACCTATCCCATGAGCAAATTCTTTCTGCTATCCGCCACGCTACGAACGAGTGGAATCTTTGCATGAAAGGATTAGTAGAGCTAAAAGAAGGAAGCGGCGAACTTCAAATACGCATCTGCTTTGATCAAAAAATAGATAAAAAACTCAACCCCAACAGAATCGCAGAGTGCCGCGCTTTTCGAAACCCTCGTCGTTGGGAAATCTCTTTTGACAGTCGCGAAAAATGGCATGTTGGTGGCTGGCGCAAAACGCTTGGCATTGGATATGATCTAAGATCGTCCGCACTGCATGAATTTGGTCATGTTTTTGCTTTGCCACATGCAGAAAGTGTGGATTTTATCATGTATCATGATTATAATGATAGTAAGAAATTAAACAGCCGCGAAGTTAAAAACTATCGCGAATTTTTCGTTAACAATCTTTAACATGACTCCAGAAGAGCAACAAGCAAACTTAAAAATTCAAAAAGAAATGGATGAGGTCATCAAAGACCTTGAAGCTCAAAACATTTCGCTCGATGTTGTTGAGGAAACTGGCTTGGGAGACTTGGTGGAAAACGTGCTAACAAAGTTTGGCATCACAGAAGAAAAGTTTAAATCTTGGTTTAACCTCAAAGAGTGTGGGTGTTCAAAACGCAAAAAGTATTTAAATAAAATAGTATCTTGGAAGAAAAAATAAAATTATGAAAACATTGCTTACGTTATTTTTTTTACTGACAGCAAGCGTCACAACAGCTTATGCTGATATTTTGCTCGGAGCGCCTGGCATAAGTATTGGCTCACGAATCGCTACTAAGGTTCCATTTCAAATTGATTACACATTATCAAATTCATATAGATTTATTTTTTATGGTATTCAAGCTAAAGGCGATACGCTAGGTGCTCAAGGTTATTCTGGCATAACTGGTAATGGTGGTCAATTTCACTTAAAAGCCTCCGTTTCAAGTAGTGCAAAAGAATTTGAAAAAGCTGGATTGCTTGAGTTTCGCAATATTCAAGATTTTAATCTATCTCCGATACAAACACTATTAATTTATCCTGCCGCTGTTTTTCAATCAAGCGATCATCCGATTGAAATTGTTTTGAAATGGAGTGGAGAGGGAAACGCGCATAAACCAAATGGAGTTTTTAATATTTTAGGAGAGTATCAAAAAGACCCGCCAATTCCAACTGGTTCAATTATTTTTAATCTTGGCAATTTAGCAATTGAAGGTGAAAGCAACCCAGAAGCCTCTATAAAAGTCATCCGAGATTAAAATGAAAATATTATTTTTTTGCTTGCTCACTGTATCATTGCTCGCACAAAACACGGAATCTTGGGTGCGTCAAACCGATTTATCCACTGGACAAATTTACGACACATTTATTGATGAAAAAAGCGGCAAATACATAACTCCGCTAAAAATAAACAAAGAAGGGGCAATGTTTGAACTCTTTGCTCGCGGCACAGCATGGGACAATAATATTTATTTGCTTGACACTAAAATAGTTGGAACTTATAACCCGCAAGTGGTTGTTGACATTGTTTCGGAAGACCCTTACTTAAAAGGTGAAGCGAATAGCTTAACTTATGTTAAACGCACTCGCGCAGATCGTCCGTTTGCTGTTAATATACAAGTTCAAGGATTGGCGGGTAATGAATTAACAACAAAATATATATATTTTAATGTTCAAGGTAAAAATTATGATGCAAAAACATACTCTTCTCTTAACAGAGAACAATATTTGATTGAAGAAAGCAATCTTACAAACGGAACATATAATTTAAATCCATTGTATCATCAGCTTACTTCACCAACAATAAGTTCAGGCAATGGAGAACAAACTTTTACATTTGTTCGTTATTCATCCTACAATGTTCCTGATACTGTTCTAGCGCAGCCTAAAATAGAAATTTGGCCATTAGCTTCTGCCACTATAAATAACATCACACCTAAACAGGTTTTTATTGATCGCATTCCTTCTATTATTATTGAATTTAATCACTTATATCCCGATTCTCATACCTTTATCCAGATTTATAAAGGCAATCAAGTTCTTGGAACTAAAGGTAAAATAGTGGACGGAACCGAAATAAAATTTGGTTCTTATTACAACCAAACAGACGAAGCTACAAACATACCTCAAAATTTAACATTAACTATTAATGATTTATCAAATTATGCATCAGCAGATGGCTTATACACTCTTGAAGTGATTACGCATACGCCATTTTTTAATCGCACAATGGAGCGTTTAAAATATATCACTTTTGAAGTTGATAGAGTAATTAGTTCGAGAGGTAGATTTAGCACGCTGGAATAATATATTGAGAAAAATCTTGACAGCGGCCAAGACCTCTCCATAATGAGAGCATGAACAAACAGCCGACCAAAGCTCTCTCTAAACTCAATGAGAACGCTTCTTTGAGCAGAATCAATGACGCATTTCGCCCCTATGATTCCATGATCAGCTTGCGTTACTTTGGCGAATATGCTGAAAATGCCATCTTTCTTGGCGCAGAAGCAACCTGTCAGTGGAAAATCGTTCAAGACTCTCAAGGATGCTGGTGTTTAATTCCTAAAACTGTTAAAAAACAAATAGATCAATGAACGAAGATAGTCCTATTATTTTTGCGATGGTAGCAACAATGGCACTGATTTTTGGAGGCGTGCTTAGTTGGTGCATTTGTTCAGACTCTTGGCGGCAAGAACTTGTTGACAAAGGTTTTGCAGAGTGGCAAATTGTCGCAGGAACTAAAGAAGTTGAATTTAAATGGAAAGAAAACAAATGAAACAATACTCCCTCTCCCCCAAATACGAAATCTTTGACCACACTACTGACCCGCCAATAAAAACATTTATTGTTTGCGATGACCCTGATGGTTTAGACTGTGTTTGCTTGCAAAAAAGTGATGGAGAAATGGAATTTATTCCTCCAGACATGGCTTTGCTACTGGCAGAAGCAATGATTAAAATGGCTGAACACCTTAAAAATCATGATAAAATCTCTTGACTAACTTGAGGCAATCACTATAATAAAAACATGAAAGCAACTCTTGAATTTGAACTGCCGCAAGACTCTGGAGAGCATCAAACAGCCCTTGACGGCTGGAAATGGCGCATGATTGTGAACGAAACGCTCGAAAATCTTCGCCATGATTTAAAATATAATAATGATTTAAACTCTGAAACAGTTAGAAACCTTGAAAGCGTGCGAGCTTTCATCTTTCAAAGAATGACGGAAGAGAATCTTTGCTTGGAGTAAAGATATGAACATGCCTCACCACTCCAATATTCGAATCGTTCCCCATTCGAATGTTTCTCGCGAAAGAAAAGAAACTGAACACTCAATCGAGTCTGTATGTGTGGCAATTTTTGGCGGAATTTTATTGTTTTTAATCTGTTTGGCAGCATCAAGGAGAAAAGATTAGATAATAAATAATGCCTTAAAACACCCGAAAAAAAACATCCTGGCGCAATTTGTAATGATTTCTTAATGAATCTCCACATTTTTGCCGCATTGTGTAATATTATAATGCTATTATAAACCAATTAAAACAACAAATGAAATTTTTAGGAAAGCTACTTTGTAAATTTTTAACCTACTGGTTCACAAGCAAGAGAGAAAGAGAGTCTGAATTGAGTAAATGCTTGCGGTGTTTAGAGCCTCAAAAACTCCCTCAAAACAACAAAGTTTATAGCCGCAAAAAGCCCAAATATCGCCCTAAGAAAAGAAAGAATTTTGGTGCCAAGAAGGACTGAGTTTTTCCTTGATTATCAAGGAGAAATGCCCTTGTGGGCGTTTGGATTTTAAAGGGTAAGATAGTGCCAAGCTCACTGACCACTGTATAGGTAGAATACAAGATAGATGTAAGAAACATATAAGGGATAAACATAGAAGAGAAAACAAACATTTTTGATGAGATTTGTTATTAGAATGGTGGAGAAAGCTTCCACGGCAATTTAAATGTATTAAATATTGCCCTTTTTTAATCAAAACGGCCCAAATTTCGCTGCAAAATCCCCCGCCAAAAATCATAAAAATACCACCACAACCCAAAAAGTGTGTTTTTGCACAGGGTAAAACACTATTTTTAACCGTTTGGCCACTGATTGTTGATACTTTTGTGATTCTTGAGCGAGATTTTGTTTAATATGCGTTGACAAAAGAGTTTCCCCCTCTATAATATAGAGAGAAGCGTTGATAAAATTTGAACGCTTTTCAGCCAAATAAAGAATTTTTGAACCATTCTCACCCAAATAAGAACATTTATGAGATGCAGCACACTGCTCTGCGGAGCGCCAGCAGAATACATTCATCGCGCAACAAAAGAAAAAAAATGCAGTCGCTGCAAAAACAAAAGGGGCGATGCATTCTCTCTAGCGTGGGAGAGCTTAGAGGAAGATGAGGAACACATTACAATTCCACCGTTCTTTCCAGTTGATGAGTATAAAATTTTTGAATCAAACAGCGGCAAATACATTGTTTGCGACAATTCAGAGGAACGCCGAGTTGTTTGCGGCACTAGAGAAGAAGCAAAACAAATGGCCCAGGCATTAAATACTGCATTTAAACTTGGCGCAGAAAGTGTTTTACATAATTTGAGCAATTTTTCTCTTGACCAGCGGCGAAAGTTGGGTATAGTTTGGGGAGAAAAGCGTAACAGCATTAACTCATAGCGGTTGGCTAGGCTTGGTAGTCTGGCGAGTCTCATAAGCTCGCAACCTGAGTTCGATTCTCAGAGCCGCAACCAATTTATGAACGCGATTTTTCTTAATAATCCCAAGTAGCTCAGAGGTAGAGCGCGAAATTGTTAATTTTGATGTCGTAGGTTCGACCCCTACCTTGGGAGCCAATTATGAATGATTTTTGCCGTAATAAATGTGAGCGTTATTAAAGCAAATAAAAAATGAGCGACATTTCGCCAAATAAGCTCAATTACCACAAGAGTATTTTTGGTGTTTTGGCGCGTCTGCGCACCTACTCGCGCATTAAAAAACATTTAAAACAACTCGGTTGCACCAAATCAGAGCAGAATGAAATTATTCGTGCGTTAAAAAAAGAATGTGAAATCATTTGACGGGAGTTTTTATTGCATTATATTGTTGCTATGAACCACATTGACCCCAAGAACATCACTAACTTCAATCGCACAAGCGCAGAACTCCAATCGTTCTGGCTTTTCTCCTTGTTTGTAGCAGGAAAAAATAGCGACTATGCCAGCCAATGCTTGTCTCGCCTCTTGAGTAAAGCAAAAAACCAAGAACAAAATCCTTTTGATTATCTGCGCGAACTTGGGGAAACTGGCGTTCACAACGCTCTTGTTGCCGCAAAGATTGGTCAGTATGGCAGGCTCACCAAAGCAATCATGCAGTCTTTGTCTCTTGATTTGCGCACTGCCACATTGCAAGACCTCATGAATGTGCATGGTTGCGGACCTAAGACCGCACGTTTCTTTTTGCTTCACACGCGCAGTCAATGCGAGTGCGCCGTTCTGGACACGCACATCTTGGCATGGATGCGCGATAAGGGAGTTGACGCTCCCCCTTCCACTCCTAGCGGCGAAAAATATTTGTTCTTGGAGCGAGTATTCTTGAACTTGGCGCAGTCTGAGTTTCCTTACATGAGCATCGCACAAATTGATTTGTTGATTTGGATGAAGCAAAGCGGGAGACTTGAAGAAACAGTTTGACAAGGAATAAAAACCCCTTATATTATTGCCATGACAACACTAATTGATCTCTCCCCCTACTGGAACGAATACTCTAACGAGTGGGAAGTTTCCGAAAGCGACGAGCGCGGCAACACGCTGGAAGTTTACGGATTCAGCACCGAGGACGCCGCACTCAATTTCATCAACGAGTGGATTGAGAAAAACAACTTGACACCAGCATAAAAATCCATTATCTTAACACCACTATGAACCACGAAAACCATCCACGTTACAACGAAGCTCTCACTCTTGCCGCCAGCCACTTTCTTAGCAGCACTGGAGATTTAAGCGGCGAACAAATCATTCTTGCGCTTGAAGGCGATGACGAAGAGTTTAAAAAAAGCAGAATTAAATTGTGGGACGCTTTGCGTTTGGATCGTGAAGAAGTCGCAGAACTCATTTCTATACTAGCAGAGGACTTCATCAATTTTCTTGACAAAGCATAAAAACCCATTATATTAACACACTTATGAAAGAGTTCAAATGCACTTACATTGATTGGGACACTGATGGCGAAGCTGTTAATCTTCCAGCATCGGTTGTCATTGAAGCAGAAGACGAAGACAGCATTGCAGATGCGCTATCTGACAAGTATGGTTGGTGCGTCTCTAGTTTCTTTATCGAACAATAATTTTACACTAATAACCTCCATGAATACAAATCCAAAACGCGGTCGTCCAGCAGGCGCAAAATCCTTAGTCAACATCACTCTTCGCCAACTCAATGAGCTTTTCCCTCTTGATTCCAGCATTCCAGTTGGTGCAATCTGGTTGCGCGAATATGGCGTGAGCGTTCAAGCTCCAGCACCCATCATTGTCACCGCTGCTCCAGAAGAGCAAGAGCCAGAACCGCAGATTCAATTCAGTGTTACACACTTCGACAAGGAGCAGCTTCCAGACCCTCCAGCAGAGATTTATGTTGACACGGAATAAAAAGCCGCTACAATATAAGCCTTAACACGAACCACCATTATGAACCCTACCTTCAAACACATCGTCGGTCAAGATCACATCAAGCGTCAACTCAGCTTTTACCTTGATGCTTATAAAACAACAAACATTCTGCCGTTTCTCATGTTCAATGGACAGCGCGGCATCGGCAAGACCGAGTTTGCTCGCGCCCTTGGTGGAGCAGCAAAGAAAACCTTCTACGAGATTAACAGCAGCAGCATCAAGAGCGAAAAACAATTCTTCGAGCAGATGATGCCACAGATTCAAGGCACCGAGTGCATTCTCTTCTTTGATGAGGCGCACGAACTGCCCAAGAAACTTGTTACCGCTTTCTTGTCCATTCTTAACACAGAAAAGAAAACAGTCGTCCACTACACTTATCAAGATGTGGAATACACGTTCAACTTTGAGCAGATGAGCTTCATCTTCGCAACGACTGAAATGGATCGTTTGTTTGCGCCATTCAAAGATCGTCTCACGGTTGTTGATTTTGTCCCTTACACCAACAGCGAGGTCAAGGACATCATTAAGAAGCGCGTGCCAAGTGTGAAGTTTGCCGCTGGCGTGCTCGATGACATCGCCACCACGATTCGCGGCAATGCTCGCAGCGCAGTCAAGCGTGCCAAAGAAATTGAAATGTATTGTGAGGCAAAGAACAACCCTGACTTCTCTAGCGAAGATTGGGCAAGCCTCTGCCACAAAGCTAACATCAACAAGCGCGGTTTGTCTAATACAGAGATTCAGATTCTCAATGCTCTCAAAGAGCGCGGACCTCTCACGCTCACTATGCTTTCCGCTATCACTGGACTCAGCATTCAAGCTCTCCGCAAAGATGCAGAACTTCACTTGCTCAAGATGAATCTTCTACGCATCGAAGGCACAAGACAGATCACAAGTCAAGGCTTGCGACTCTTGGAAACAGTTGGTTAATGGTGGTTCGTTAACCGCCCCCTTCCGAAAGGAGGGGGGCAAATGCTCGCGTAGCTCAGTGGATAGAGCAGCAGATTTCTAATCTGCGGGTCGTAGGTTCGAATCCTACCGCGAGCGCCACAAATAAAATTTGAGCGCGTTTTTCCCTAATAATTGAGCCGCCAGGCTCCTAATAATTGAACCTAATAACGCCTAATAATGAACCCTAGAGACTGTAATATTGAACCCTAAGAGTCTTAATATTGAACCCTATATAGAGTAATAATAACACCTATGGTTTGTAGGTGTGTGTAGTAGGAGTTTTACCTAGGCCAGGCCGCCTGGCATAGGTATTTTACCTAGGCTATAGACATAAAAAAGGGGCGGTTTCCCGCCCCCTTTGCCTACAGAACATTGATCGCCGTTATACCTTTTTCATTGACAAAGGCCCAAGAAGATTCCCTAGCGGGTTTCTTAGTCTCTGCATCAAAGAAGTGTCCAGCCTCGTAGGGATTGTAACGAAGAAAGCGCAAGTTTGAACTGGTCACATTTGTCACGCCTGCATAGTCTCCCTCAATGAAAGCATGAACATTTTTACGCTTTTCTCTGAGCACCCGCTCGCGCCCAGCTTGCGACACTTTAAAAACCACATTAAAAACTTCAATGCGTGGCACATGTTTCCAAAGCCGCCAGCCTTTTTCCGTGCGATGAAGCACAGAGAGGCATTTTTTGTGGAGATTGCGATAGATTTTTACTCGTTTCATGACAAGCCAGAAAGGTTTTGCTGCATTGCGAGTTCCTGATAGTAGGAACGCTGATCTTCTTCCGTGATGCCGAGAGCTTCGCGCAATTTGTCGAATGCGCTCACGGGAACGAAAACTTCGCGCACATAGTCGCCGCGAGCCTCGCCAGCATCGAGCACAGCGTCGAGCTTGCCAAGCGTGGCGTTCTGGCGTGGAGCCGCGCCCCACTTGACGCAAACAACGAGATTGGGGAAAACGTCTTTCAGTTCAGCATGTGCCGCGCTGGTGACATAGCCGCCATTGAGCAGGATTTCTTTTAGTGTGTTCATGGTGAGAATTTAATCTGTTTTTTATTGTTTGTCAACAATTTCTTTGCAGGAGATGGGAAAGCGCGTTTCAAGATTTCGCGCATGACAAGCTTCCATTGCCAAGCGACAAGCTTCTTCTTTGTTTGATGCTTCTACCTCGACAGTGTGAGGATTAAAGCAGCCGATAGCATTTCGAGAGCGGGTTTCAAAAACAACAATGTATTTCATGATTCAGAAGAGTAGCAGAGAAAGAAAAGATCACAAGTCTTTTTTATTCTTTTTTTACTCTTAGGTGTTTTACCTAGCCCAGGCCGCCTGGCCTAGGTATTTTCCCTAGGGCATCCACATAAGAAAGGGGGCGGTTTCCCGCCCCCGTAGGGTTTCTGCTTAGGCTTCCATCACAAGCTCGCTTGCGTCAATCTCCGCTTCAATCACCGAGCGATGACCTACGCGAGCATCAAAGATGCTTTGCATTGTCATGGTCCGAGCGGGGAGCTTGGAAAGGTCGCCCCCCTTGAGGCACTCCGTGACACCATTGTAGAGGCTCCACAAGGTTTGGCCGTTGAACTCTGGATGGTTCGGCGTGCGGAACTGCTGCATGATGGGGTAAACCTCACGAGCAGGAATTGCCTTGGCATCTGCCAGCTTCACGATCAAGCCAGCCGCTTCATCTTCCACAAGCTCCAGCGTCTTGTAGTTTTCAATGCGGTTCTGCATGTCGGTGAAGTGAGAGACGAGACGCCCCACGGCGTCACTGAGAACGCGAGGAATGTCACGCAAGATGTTCGTTGTGTGCTTGCGTGCCAGCTTAATGTCACTGGCGAAGCACAAGTTTTCACAAACGAGCATCCTATTGCCGATGCACACAGAAGCCGCAAAGCTCTTATCGTGTGCGTTGCGAAGGCCAAGCACAAGCTGGCGATCAGTCGCGTCAAGGTTCTTTCCAGTGATGACGAATCCGCCAAAGTAACGCTGACCCATGCGAGCAAGCGCATGTTCTTCTTCTTTCACAGTGTAGCCAGCACGGGCGATAGCTTCGCGCATCTGGTCCACAAGATAAGCGTGGCCGATGGGCTGAAAAGATTCGGTCTTTTCAGGCGTGGCGACAGTGAGAAGCTGTTCAGCGGAGACTTTGTTTTTAGCGATAAGGAGTGACATGATGTTTTGTTCTTTCTATTTGGTTAGTTGGTTTCTGTTAACGTGGTAAAGATAACCCATCAAAAACAAAAAGCAACGTCTTTTTACTCTGGCGCAAAAGTTTTTCCCGAAAGTTTTTTGAGAGTTGGCACGATAGTTGAATGCTTAGGGATTTTCCCTATGCCAGGCTAGGTGTTTTACCTACGCCAGGCGGCCTGGCCTAGGTATTTTCCCTAGGGAACGCGCCTAAAAAGGGAGGCGGTTTCCCGCCCCCCGTAGGGAATCTTCTTAGCGATGCCTCACTGTCAAGGCTAAAATTGCGATGATGAAAACAATGAAAAGCATTTTTAGTGCTTAGGATAAAAGATTACGGCTTGATTCTTATCCCAACAAGCGCGGCAAGAGCCGCACACGCCGCCTTGCTTGTAGGCAGGGCAAGAAACTTTTTGGGGGTCACTTGTAACGCCCGACATTGTAACGCCTAGGCGATTGGCAGCACCTTCGGGAAGTGGTCCATCTACCATATAAGCGGAAAGCCGCACGGTGAGATTTTCGGGGAATGCTCCATGTTTTTCCTTGTAGGCGGTGACGATGGTATATTCCCTAGTAGGAATCCAATGGCGAACGGTTGGCGTTGCCTCGCACACCTTAGCGATATTTTCCAAGTGTTCCAAGGATTGAATATCGCCGCTATCATGCCACCGAAAAACATCGTTGCCCTTCTTGGCTTTCCGATTGATAAGAAACGCCATAGCATCAACCCAGCGCGGATGAGTCAAGTTTTGAAGGCGGCGGCTCATAGCGTTCTTTACATTCGAGAAAACGTAACGGCCTTTCAAAGCGTAACACTTTGAACAGATGGAACCAGCAACGGCGCGAAGTTTACTTCCGACATTGCAAGCTTGCGCGGGGATGCTATGAGCAAAGCCTGGCATTTTGGAAGGGGAGCTAAGTCCCCCAGAGATTTCAAGAGCAAGTTTCGGTGTCATGGGGATAAGATAGCAAGTTATTCTTCAACGTCAACGCCCATTGCACGCAATTCTTGATTCACGCGATGCAAGGGAACAAGATGGTCTTTCATGTCGTCGCTTTCGTCGTCGCCATAGGCGAGATCAAAAGCATCAAAAACCGTGTCCGCATCCAGTTTCAACGCATCAAAAGCGGGAACGAGAGCTTCACGGTTGTTGTTCATCATCCAGTCAACAAGGTTGACCAGCACATCAATGGCTTGTGTTTGTTTTTTCATGCGGGGATAATCTATCACAAAACAAGGAAAAGAAAAGAGCAAAAAGTGCTTTTTTTGTTCTTTTTTATTCGCGGGACTTGGCACGGTTCGTGCTGGGGAAAAGCGCGTCAAGTCTTTTTTTTGTTTATTTTTTTCTTGACAAGAGGGGCTTAGGTGTTTTCTCTAGTGGGGCATAGGAATTTTACCTAGGCCAGGCGGCCTGGGATAGGTATTTCTCCTAACAGGGGAGAGGGAGAACACACATGAACAAAAAACTCCCTCCCCCCTGCCATCCAAAACCTAAGCAAACCGACTTAGGAGATTCTCTAGAAGATTTCTTTTTGTTTGTTTTGGCCGCTGCTTGAAGCTCATGCTCTTGATTAGAGGTCTGCCAATGTGTTTGACAGGCGCGGAGATGTCAACTTTGTTTTCGCGGCAGTATTCAAGAGCAGCGTTCACTTGTGTTGTGGAAGTTTCTAGGCGGTGCATGTTTTTTATTGGTTAGAAAGTGGTGAAGAGGGTGAGATTTGCACTCACTGTGCAAGTTTGGGGTAAACCTGTCGCTGGGGCGGTATAGGTTCCTTGCGGCATTTCGTTATTTGCCTTCTCTCTTCGAATTGTTTTTATTCCCAAGCAAGTTCAAGACCTGCGATGTGAAGATTGCGATACTTTTCAGCATCGTTGTCGTCATGGTCAATCACTTTGGCGGTGATGTAGGTTCTGCCAGTTTTGCCAGTTCCAACATGCTCAATGTCTTTGATGGTGAAGCTGCGCACTCCGTTGCTTTTGACTTTGCTGTTTCCGTTGTTGAGATAAACAACGTGTTTGTTGTTGAGGGTTTCAATGACCGCTTCTTTCTTGGAGCGAAGAAGGGCGATGAGGTTGTCTTTGGTGATGAGGTCGTTCATAGCGTTGGTTTGTGTCATG
>Ga0209990_10000039_pt1 | contig 124964 bp, 158 predicted proteins | sample NOAtaG_6_FD_187304 | JGI IMG/M metagenome (GOLD analysis project Ga0209990, IMG submission 187304) | Freshwater lake microbial communities from Lake Erie, under a cyanobacterial bloom - NOAA_Erie_Diel5S_2200h metaG (SPAdes) (version 2) | ecosystem: Environmental > Aquatic > Freshwater > Lake ... | reverse complement strand
GGGTCATTTTTAATACATCCTCCTTGCCTCTCAACGATGCACACTTGGGGGATTTTTTTAAGCCGTGAAGATTAGTGCAAATCTTAGTTCCTGAATCAAATTGAATAAGGGCGTAGTTTCCTTCAATTTTTAGTATAACCACTTCATTCAAGTGGTTATACTTTACTTTATCACCTACTAGCATGCGCCAGCAGCCTTTAAAAGTTTAGCTAAGAAGTTTTTAGCTTTTCTTTCTGATGGGGTTGCAAAGTGGCACTGGTTAGCTGAATCAACTACCATGTAAGTTTTTGAACCATTGAAGATGATTGTTGCGTAGGTGTTTGTTGTAGTTGTCATTTGCTTTAGCGTTTAATTACGATGTAAATATACAGCGCCTACTTGAATCTTGCAACACTTTTCAAGATTATTTTTAATTTATTTTTTGACCTTTGAAATCAGGTTAATTTGCCAATAGCCTTGAGTACAGCCGGTACTTTCGTTTTCGGTATTCGCATAGTAACTGTTTCCTCTTTCTTCAATTCAGGCGGCAGCTTTGGACGGCCTGCGCCCTTACGTTTACCTCCGTGGGTTTTATTTTTCATAGTGAATACTGTTTAAACCTTGAGTCTATTATTATTCCGTCATCTCCTTCATAATCAATTAAGAAAGTAGTTATTACCCAACCATCACCATTGAATGATTTTATCAGACTTAAAGTTTCTTCAACAGTTTCACACAAAAATCTAATGCCTCCAACAATTGGCTTTTCATTACAAGAATATCCATACCAAATTTTATGATTCGATATTCTGTAATGGTGGTAATGGAACCGGGGCTTAGCCAGTTCCTGAAATAGTTTAGTTTGCAAGTTCAATTCTGAAAAACCAAGTGTTAAGATTCTTTGAGAAATCAGCCTTTGCGCTGTCACCTGAATTTCTGTATTTATTAGCTAGTCTTAGAGCTGCAATCTCAGAGCAAAAACCATAGATAGTACCGGATACGTTTTCAACTTTTACTGGCTCCTTAGCAATTTTTGACCAATCCTGAGCTATTCTTGAGATTTGATTTTGTGTAGTTGTCATGGCGTTTTATGCCCTTTACAATATTCATAAAGCATAACTATAAGAAGAAAGTCAACGCCAAGCCCTTTTAATAATCCGCCAGAATAAACGTCATATTTTTGATCTCCTTTGTGGTAGGCTATAAATTGCCTACCACCGTTAGAAAATTTTATTTCGTCCATATCATAGTAAGTTTTGATCCTTCAACATTAACTAAGGCATTTAACTTGCTAAAAATAGCAGCAACCTTTTGAGCATACAGATTAGAGGTAAATTCCATTGTATAGAATTTAGCAATGTCATTACCAGTTACTTTAAGGATGTTTTGTCCTACAAATTTTGCTGTTTCGATTTGTAATTTTTGTGCGGTTGTCATTGTCGTTTCGTTTAATTGTTACGTAAATATACGACTATTTTGATTACTTGTTACATTTAATCAAGATATTTTTGAAAATATTTTTAAAACCCCGAAAACAGGCCAAAAAACGGGATTCTAAAACACCGTTAAGCGGCCCGCGCTAGGCCAGCGCACAGGCCAACAAGGGGTTTAAAACATAGGGCAACGGGTAGTGCGCTTTTCATAGTTATTTTCGTGGAAAAGAATTTTTTTAAAAAATGCCCCACCGCACAAGAGTTTCATAAGTTAATTCGGTGTTTGAATTTCCAGTACCAATCATAAATTCCAAAATATACATGGTCGTATCGTTGAGCAAATTGAAACTTAGACCAATCTTCCCCCATGTCTCTTATCTCAACATTATCTGGTGAAATAAACTCTTCAAATGTTTGTGTTGGGTATTTTGAACCAGTCAACGTCAGAAACAAATCTGTAATATGACGGTCTAAAAAAATCTTAGTTTTTTGAAATTGGTCGAGCGAATCAACCTCTTTTACATAAGCTAATACTGTAGGTTTTGTCAACAATATATTTTGTTTCTGGATACCCTCTAGCAATTTCATACTTTGATATTTGTAAAGTCTTCAATAAAATCCAACTCGTTTCCCATTTATTTACCAACTGATTATATCGTTTGGGTATTGGTTCTAAAACCCGACCCTTCGCATTTTTTAAAAAATTCTTTATGTATTTCATAGTTAGTTTTATCGTGTTAGTTGCCCTACGATTTTAAACCCCTCCTACGTTATGCAAAATTGGCATTTGAATTAAAAAACCCACCGCACAAAAAAGTTTCACCAATAAATTTTGTGTAAGCGGGAGGAATTGCTTCTTTCAATCCCTTAAAGTCCATCCAGTCAATTCCATAAGCGAGAGGGGCGTTCTTTACTGTCTTTGGTTGCATACCAAGTTTGAAACGCTTTTCTCTACTTGCTTTACTTGCTGTCGTTACTAATAGTGGTAGTTCGCTATGATCACATTTACAAGGTGCAACCAAAGGAAATGAAGTTTCAAAGAACCTGTGGCGCTGAGTACGCAAATTGAACATTGAACCGCAAAGCATGGTAGGATTTTTAAGTTCATTTTTTGCCCCCGCTACATTCTCAATGCAATACGGCTTTCCTATTTCATTTAGTAATTCACGCAATACATCTATCAACTTTTCATAATTGCCTTTGTGTTCCTTTGGTGTTAGGTGGCTATACCCTTGACATGGTGGTGAGGCGTGAATGAAATCGTATTCCTTGCCGTGTTCTTTTAGGTAAATAATTGCATCGCTCAAAATGAACTTAAAAGGATATTTTGGTTGCGGTTCAATATCAATTCCTGTTACATCAAACCCCGCTTGATAATATCCCATACCAGCACCACCAGAGCAACAAAATAAATCGAGCAATAAAGGCCGACCCTTCTTTTTTAATTCAAAACGCAATTTTCGTTTTCGTTCCAAAATGACAGCTTCGTCAAGTAATGAAACTACGTGCCTTGCATCAATTATTGAAACTTCTCCGATTTCTGCTGCTATTAAAATCTGTTCTTTAGTATATTTTTTCATATCAAATAAGCAATGTTGTTCCTTGAGTCAACGGACGCATCTTCATCCATAGCACGTAAAATGTATTGCAAACTGGTATTCATCCAATAGTCACTTCCAAAGTGTCCCTCCAAAATTTCTTCTTTAGTTTTCACATTGTTTGATAATTAATGTTTCAAAATTGCCCCGCTAAAACGGTGCTTTCAATGTTGCCCATCCGTTTGTGTCGTCATACGCCTGATTAATCTTGTCCTCATCCGTTTCAAACCCCGTCCAGTCGCGTTTAAACCTCATCCTTATAGGTTCGTCAAACCTTGTGGGCTGACCGCCTCCCTCTTTGTTTCTAACCTTACCAACGTATAAAAGCGTTGTAAACCGTTCTTCCTCGTCCATGTGGTAAAGGTTGCGGTGAACTACTATAACGTCATCGGCCTTGTTTGGAAACTTACCACCGCCCTCCACATCGCTCATCATGGGAACCGCGGTAGCCCCGGACTTATCCAGCTTTTGCCGTTGTGTTTCGGTAACCGTGTGGCAGTTTAAAAAAATGCTTTTGCCGGTTTGCTGGGTGAATATCCGTAAATCCTCAATCGCATCATAATGCCCTTCGTGGCCGCCCGATATTGAAAGCGCGTTGTAAGGGTCAATGAACATCATGTCAGCATCAAATCCACGGTGCTGGCCCTTTACAAACTGGGTTAAAATTTCTATGTGTGTGAATCGTTTCTCATGCCGGATAAATTCAACCCTGTCGGAAAGCCATTTGGTTTTATCCAGTATCGTTGCATGGTTGTTGGTGTTAAAACAAAACTGGATTAAATACCTGGCAAGCGTACTGATACGGTTCTCAGCCGAATATACAATTAGCTTTTTGCGGTTAAGCATTTTAGAAAGCAGGTAAAGAACAGTGTAGGTTTTGCCCACGTTGGTATTGCCGACAAATACCGTCAACTGGCCCTGCTTGTAGGGCATGTGGTGGTCTATCAGTTTGTGGCCGTACTTGTGAACCTCAAACTTAACGCCAGTTTTAATCTCATATATCCATTCCTCCGGCTGTGCGAAGTAATGATTTTCCATGTCATACCGGGCAGCAATACGCTTTAAAGCATCCTCAGGACTTAACATCTTTTAAGCGTTGGGTTAAACTTTTGTTTAATTGCGTCAGGTGGCTTATCTCGCGTTCCTTAAAAATCAGACTGGCCGCCATGTCCTCGATATGGTTACGGGCCACGCTACCCTCCTGGAGCGCGTTGTAGTCTTTAACCACGTCCTCAAATGCCGTATGTAGGAAAGTTATGATTTCGGTCATCTGCGTCTTTCTTTTGCCCTGTGGCAGGCTTTCGGCTATCTCACGTAGGATTGCCAACCTTTCGGTAATCGTTACGCTAAACTCCAAGTATTTGAAGTTATGGTCTTTTAGAAAGTTAGGTCGGCCAACCAGCTTTTGAAGCGTTACGTTATCCATTTGAGTTATTGATTTTAAGCATGACGTTGTTTACGTGTGTATGCTCGTTGAACATCTTCCCTTCATTTTCCTTCCAAAACAGTTCGGCCATGTAGTCGCGTTTGAACCAAGTACCAAGAAGGTGCTTTTCGCAGTATTGTCTAAATCCGTCTTGGTGTACCCGGCATGGCTTTTCGTGTAGGTATTTGGATTTAACTGTAAAAAACTTTTGAGGGAGTGTGCCAAATACTTCTATCTCTCTATCATTTACTGTTACACTATCTTTTACATTAACACTAACAGGCATTTTTGCCATCTCATCTATGCGTTTGCCATCTTTTGCCATCTTTTGCCATCTTGCCTCAGCACCAGCCTTACCAGCAATACTTCTATTTTCCGCCTTTTCCTGCCATTTTTTAAGGTCTCGCTTCAATGATTGCTTTATTGGCTCAAATACAATCTTTATTAGTTTTGAAGGCGCTTCGGGGTTTTGATCGTTTATGTACCTTAGGTAATGCTTAAACAATAAACCAGCGTCCACGTCATCCAACTCCTCAACCGTGGTTATTAAATCGCAATACAGCAAAACCGATTTCTTATCCTTAGCCATTAAAAAAAAATCCCTTGTCGGGTTCAGGCGGGCAGGCCATCCCCCAACAAGGGTAATTAAGTCACTGTTTCCGGCTGCCCCCGGATTGAAAGTACAAACTTAAAGTATTTTTACTTTCCACCAAAGTTTTTTTCAATTTTGTGCATGGTGAATACACCCAAACTCATCCTGAGTTACTAAGCAATACCGGCTTTTTTCAGGTACGGCTATTAGTGGAGCAATGTCATGCTGAAATTCAAATACATGCGTTCCCGTATGCGCCTGACTTCTATTTTGACGATCTAATACCTTTGCCGCGCTATTATTGTCAAATTTATATTGCCAATTCTTAGCTGTGCAAATGCCGTCAAACTTAGAGTAGCCTAACTCTGCCTGTTGATTTTTCCAGTGTTTACAAGTTTTACATTTGCTCATTTTGAGACTTTAAAAATTTAACCACCCACCAGCAGCCGCCAACAAGGCAAACAATAAACACCCCGTAGGCTTGATACTGTGGCTTTATAGCGTCTATCGCCTCCCGGTTGGCAAGAATACTCATGACAGCTACTAAAGTGGCTATAAACACGACTAATAGCATTCCGGTCAGTTTCAACATTTTAAGCGTTTCTGCCTCGTATTGCTTGCAGTACCTTGGCTCCTGCTTTGGCCGGTGTCCGTCAAAAAGGTTGTATTTCATAGAGGCAGGTTAAACGGTATGTACCTGGTTTTACCACCCTCGCGAATGGCGCGGGTGATTTTTTTGCGGTTGCCGATATTGCCGCGCTTGCAGCTTACGTGTACCCAGTCGGGGTTTGCCTCGTTGCCAAACTCCCAAATGACCTGATCGAACGGCAGGTTTTTGACGATGTGCCGGAAAATGGCCGCGTTGAGTTTGTTGTCAGGGCTGTCAAGGTCGGCAGCCTCACCAACCAAATGCTGACTGCGCAACGCACCGCCCACGGCTTTGTTTACGGCTGGCGTTCGGTAAATAATTTGGATTAACATTTCGGGGAACTCAAATTTGAGTGGGTCGTAGACGGTTTTGGCCAGCCATTTGAGATTTTCAAGATGCTCCGGGTTTGTTACCTCGTTGCTCAGTCCGTTACGTTTGGCCGTCTGGCTACGGGTAGCCTCTTCAAGTGTTAGGTATGTGGATAGTTTCATTTTTTAGGTTCTTTAATTTTTACAGTCACTTCGCATGCGTTGTAATGGAAAACGATACCGTCCTCCTTGTATTCCACGCCTTCGCGCACTTCAAGTAATGCCAGCAGGCGGGTAAGCATGGGGGCCATCTTGTCCATTGTGGCAAAGTGTTCAGGCTGTTGCAACATTAATCAATACTTTACCGTCCTTGCAATGCCAGATAACCATGTCGTTAACGCTTACCATCACATTGCGATCAATTCCTTTTTTTCGCGTCCGTTTGATTGTGGCGGTACTCCGTTCGTTTTCGGGTATCCCTCTTAGGTAGGGGTGAGTCCGGCTCCAGTCTCCGCTACTTGATTTCGCTTTAGGCATTCTTTTTTGGTTTTAAATTTAACCTTGTTTCTCTGATAGTACAGGCGGTCATAAATCGCTTTGTTGCGTTTACGAGCTTCCCGCCTTGCCTTTGTGTATTTCCGTGGCATACTATTGCAGTTGCCCGTTATACCAAGTCGCTATTAACGTTTCATCCGAGTAGATGTCATACACCACGTCCACCCAATAGCCGCCAAACGTGGAGGCGATGACGTAAACAAGGCTGTCATATTCAGCCGACAACCGCTCGGCCTCGCCTTGTGCCTTAACTTCGGTGTCGAAGTGTTTAGGGTAGTCTGTTACTTGCATAGCCTGTAAACCGAATTTCCCGCGCCCCATTGTCCGGGCCGCATTACGTTAGTCCGTTCCAGCTTGCCCTCGGTTGTCAGGTTGGTAAGCGCCCGTTTAATCGAATCCTTCAAAGCCAGTCCAAACCGTTCCTGATATGTTTGGTACATTTCCCAGGCGTTGTAATCGCGCCCTGTTTCCTGAAATATTGTTAACACCCGCGCCTCTTGCGCCTTCGCGTTACGTTCGGCCTGTATCAATTCCTTGCCGTGTATGGGCACGGAGTTGTGGAACGATGGCCGCTGTTTGGGTTCGAAAAAATCAAGTTGCATTACCGCCCAACCTTTTCGTTATACCTCTTCGTATCTTGTTTCAATACCTTGTTTTCAGCGGGGTAAACCGACTGACAGCAAGTAAAGAAGTGCATGGCCATTATTGCCACGATCAGCAGCAAAAACCATATTACAAGTTTTCGCATGGGTTCCGGGGTTTGTGTTGTTGCGCTCATGGTTTAAAATGGTAAGTCATCTTCGTATCTTGTTTCAATAGTTTGTGAAGGGGGAGTACTTGGCGCACCATCAGCCGAGTTAGTCCTGATCTCGCTGGCCGATAGACTTAAAAAATTGCCTTTCTTCCCCTGCTTCACCCATCCGGCAAGATTCCAGACCTTACCGGTTATATCCATCCATTTACCCGTATAGTCCGGGTGGTTGCTGGCGGTTTTTCTTTCGTTCTTAAATAGCGTTCCGCTATTGGGTTTTTGTTCGTATGCCATTATTTTAATTCGTTTATAAATTCGTTTATCTTAGCCTTACAAAGTTTAGCCTTTCTAAAGATAGCATTTTGCACATCAATATCAGCGGCTACCTCTACTTTATGGGTCTGCATTTTTTCTCTTTTGAATCTTGGGTCAAAGGAAAAGAAATCACCCTGCTTTCTTTCGGTGAGCATCATTTCCAATTGCATCTGATAGAAGTATTTGCTTTCCGATTCTTGGAAATTATCCTCATTCAAAAACAGTTTATACCGTAGGTGAGTGCTTGAATCAGGGCATTTAACTTGTACTATTTTAGTGGGAAGAATTACATCAGGAGTACACCCTAGCAAGTCATCACCTGTAAAGAATACAGTACCTCCCACGCTTGTATAAATTACATCATCAGCGTAAAGATCAAACCCGTAATCCTGACAGTAACGAAGTACAGCGTTAGGCTCCTGATCGTTACCCCACTCCATAGAGTTAGAGTAATATTCATCTTTAGGCGCTCCCTCTAATCTCTGAATGATTTCCAAAATGTAAGAAATAGCCCCATCCCCTAAAGCGGTTTCATCCTCAATATATTTTGCTTTGCTTTTAGGGTTCTCTTTTTTGTAGGCGATTAGTTCCTCCTCTGTCATCAATCGCTTACCGTTTGGCATTATTTCGCTAATCCTCGATCCGGTGAACAAGTCCTTACGAACCTCCATCCAGTCGTTTTTATTCTCGAATATGAATCTTTTAATTTCCATTGAGCTTTTCTTTATTGGATTTAACTTTTGCTAGTATGGTTTCATCAGGCACAAAGGCAAGGGTATCTTTGCGGCTTATGTTGGCTCCAAATATATTACCTATCAGCTCAGCCGCATCCTTTATGGCGTATGTCTTAGCGGCAGGGAAAGCCATTGCCAAAGCTCCATTATTGATATTAACCAAATCAGCAGGACTTGTTCCCTTTGCGGTCTGTAATTGAACTGACCCTATCCCATCAGAACAAGCCATTTCATTAGTGGCTGGATTAAAATAATGAATCCTAACAGTAACCCAAACCCCGTTGAAAGCAGTTCCCTGGCCTGTAATCTCTACCCAAAACCGCTTAAATATCTTCCTTAGAAGGAACTCAACTCGGTCAATTGGCAAGTATCTGTAAGGTATTTTAATAGGATTACCGTTGGCATCTTTGGAATCCATCTTTATAAATGGATGTTCCTTAATCCACTTCTCAGGCGGTTGGGTGTTTAAAATGGCATTTAAGCCCTCCGATTTTGCGGCTACTTCTAGGCTGTCATCAAACAGTTCTTGCAACGTGGGCAGGTTGCTTTCAATTTTAGCGGGTACTTTAGGCGTTTCCATATTAAAAGTCACGGATGTTTTCAAAGTCTCGTTTGTGTGGCGCTCATTAATCAGGCGTTTGGTAAATTATTGTTTTCTTTTCTGCTGTCATTTCTTCAATTCGCTTAACGTACTCCATCGCCTGTTTATAAGCTAAATCCTTACCCCATACTTTTTGGTCAAACTCAGGGTTAGGATTAAATACAAAACATTGGGTAAACTTGCGGTCATAGTCGTAAGCGCGGTGGGCTCCAAATACAAGATAATGGCCGCGTCCGTTTGGTTGAAGAATTTCCTCGACAAATGCTTTCATTTTTTTATTGGTTTAAAAGTTATAAAGTTATAATTTGAGGGTTGTCTGTAAACATCTTGCCAAAAGAATCGCTAAAGTGACGCATAATGCTTTCAATTTGATCGCGGTCGTTAAGTCCTTCGGGGTTGTTTACCACTTCAATTTCGTGTATAATTTCCCCGCCCTCTTGTAGCTGCTGCTCATGCAGCCTAACGGTCATTTCAATTTCTTCGTTATACCATCCCGGTATTGTTGTTTCGCGCGGCCAAGTTTTCATATGTTCCCGTTTCAATTACTTTACAAATGTAAACACTTTACACCAAACCACAAAACTATTGACAATCTTTTTTTAAATATTTTTATAATACCGTTAAATTTGTTATAATTGCGGCTAAAACAGCTATTTCATGGAAAACAACGAACTATTGACCCCCGCTAAATTTGCCGCAAAACACAACATTTCCCACGTTTACGTCTATCAGCTAATCAAAGGCTACCCCGAATCGGTCACCAAGTACCGGGGCAAACACGAGTGCCTCCGCAACTTCGAGGTTGTCAGGGTTGCTGGTAAGCCGTACATCAACGAGAAATGAAACGTTACCTGACTTTAGCCGTATTTATAATCCTGTTAATCTTGATCTTTGCGGCTAAACGGGAACGTTCCACGTGGAAGCAAGCTGACACACTACGTAATGGAGGGAGCATGACAATTTCAGTTTCAAAGATTAAGCCCAACCCGAACAATCCAAGGCTAATAAAGGACGACAAGTTTAAAAAGCTAGTCCAGTCCATCAAAGACTTTCCCGATATGCTCAACAAGCGGCCTATCGTGGTAAACAAAGATATGATCGTGCTAGGTGGCAATATGCGCCTCAAAGCATGCATCGAAGCAGGAATGAAAGAAGTGCCAGTTATCGTGGCCGATTGGTCAGAGGAGCAGCAAAGGGAGTTTATAATAAAAGACAACGTGTCAGGCGGTGAGTGGGATTGGGATGTGTTGGCGAATGAATGGGATGCTAACAAACTGACCGAATGGGGTCTTGATGTTCCTGATATTCAACAGCTTGATGCGGAGGAAGATGACTTTGATGTTCCTGAAGGTGGAATTGAAACCGATATAGTACTTGGCGATTTGTTTGAGATTGGGGAGCATAGGTTGCTTTGTGGGGATAGTACGGATTCGGATGCGGTGGGTAGGTTGATGAATGGGCAAAAGGCTGATATGGTTTTTACCGATCCTCCTTACAATATCAACTACGGCAATATAAAACACCCCAAGTTTAAGCAAAGAGAAATAGAGAACGACAACATGAGTGGGGAGGATTTTGAAACATTCTGCACTGGGTTTATTTCAAATATTGTTTTGTTTAATAAGGGATGTGTTTATATGGCTGGCCCCCCAGGCCATGATGGTAGAATAATGTTTATGGCTGCCGATAAAGCACTTCATTGTTCGACTGTTATTGGAATAAAGACCAATTTACTCTCGGAAGGGGTAAATATCAGAATAAATACGAGCCCATTTGGTTTGGGTGGGTTGATAACGGCACAACGTTTTATGGTGACCGCACACAGACAAACGTGTGGGACATACCGAGGCCCAAGAAGTCAGAAGAACACCCAACAATGAAGCCCGTTGAATTGGCTGCAAAAGCCGTTGAACACGCAAGTCGTAAAGATGATATGGTTTTGGATTTGTTTTTAGGCAGCGGCACAACAATGGTAGCCGCCCACCAACTCAACCGCAAATGTTACGGCATGGAACTCGACCCCAAATACTGCCAAGTAATCATCGACCGGATGCTTAAACTCGACCCGTCTTTGAAGATTAAGCGAAACGGGCAGGAATACGTTAAAACAGGCGAAATACAGGCACATGCCAATACCTAACGAACATCTTAACCAATTTAAAGAAGGCGAATCAGGCAACCCCAACGGCAGGCCAAAGGGTAGCCGTAACCTTTCGACCATCCTAAAGGAAATGCTGGAGGAGGATGTTGAAGTGGTCATTGATGGCAAGAAGGAGCGCAGGCAGTTTCAGGAAGTCATCATTCGCAAACTGTTAAAGAAAGCAAATGACGGGGATATACGGGCGATTGAACAGATTTTTGACAGAACCGAGGGCAAAGCAAAGCAGACCGTGGATTTTACGGGAATTGTTGACACCCGCAAGACAACCTCAGACCTTTTCCCGGATCAATTGAAAGCGGAATGACCTCTTTCCATTTCCCGGCCAACAAACCGACCGCGCTAAGATGACGCAAGTAAAGCGGATATCCGACCAGTATATGCCGCCAGGGTCGCGCTGGGGCGAGTATTACACCGTGCAGATATGCCCGGCATGCGAAACAGTATTGAATGAACACCGCGCCCGTTACGTTTCCAGGTGCTGCTATTATTGCGGGCACACTAATGCGGGGGTGCTATTCGAAACAAAGCGCGTCGTGGTGCGTGATTTGATCGTAAACGGGGAACTGATTGCGACTGTAGTAAAGTAAATGCCTTTAATCAATCCCAATCTTTCGTTTTTATCCAAACAACTCCGGCACAAAGAGCGAAGTGAATTATTTAGCGCTTACCAAAAAAAGCAGATTAGCTACGAGCAATATCAAGCCGAATGCCAGACGCGCGGCATAAAGTCCGGGTTGCTTTTAGAGGGGTCAAGCCGATCCGGAAAGACCACGGCTGCGATTGACTTTCAGGTAATGCTAACCTCCACATTCGAAACAAACGCAACGATAAACGTAATACGCGATACGTACAACAGCTTCAAGACAACCCTGTACGATGACTATGCAAAGAGGCTTTCAGACTTTGGTATAGTCGATAACCCTTTTCTTCGAAAACAGGAAATATCGACTTTCAAGCTATTCGGCAACCGGGTAAATTTTTTAGGTGCAGATGGCGATTTGTCAAAATTTATGGGTGCCGGCTCCGATTACGTGTACTTCAATGAAGTTCTGGACATACCTAAAGAGGTATTCGATCAGGCCACCATGCGCTGCCGTAAGTTTTGGTTTGCGGATTTTAACCCAAAATACGCGGATCACTACATTTTCAATTCGGTCATGCCACGGTCGGACGTGGGCTATCTAAAGACCACGTACCACGATAACCCGTTTATCTCGCCCAACGAACGGTCAAAGATTGAAAGCTACCAACCGATTGCCGCCTCCCGCATTGCTAAGGCATTCGGGGCCAAAAGCGATCAGGTTAATGAAGTTGTAAACGCGGTCAACCTGGCAAAGGCATACGACACACAAGCCAATACGAAAGGCTTTGACCGGGCCGATCTGTCCGAACTGGAGCGGTGCAAGTACAACGAGGCAACCGGCACGGCTGACGCTTACAATTGGTCGGTTTACGGTGAGGGTGAAAGACGCGCACCCGAAGGTTTGATTTTCCCGAATGTGGTTTGGGTTCAAAATTTCCCAGCCAACATCGAGAAAATCTACTGGGGCTTGGATTTTGGATACACTACAAGTCCGTCTGCCTTAGTTAAGGTAGGGGTAATGGGCAACAACATCTATCTGCAAAAGATGTTCTACCAACCAACGCCCAGCCCAAATGAGCTTATGCCATTGCTCAAACAAAATTTGCCTTCACAGGGCGAAACGGTTTGGGCCGATCCCTCTGGAGATGATGGGGGCCGTGGCATGATTGCCGCTTGTAGGCGCGAAGGTTTCCGAGTCTTGGCGGCTAACACTTACCCAGGGTCGCGCAAGTTTGGCAACTCAGCGCTGCTAAAGTATCGCATTCACATTGTCGATTGCCCGGAATGGCGTAAGGAGCAAAGCGGCTACACGAAAGCACGGGCTCGAGTAAACGGTATTTGGGTAACTACAGATGACCCCATTGATGGTAATGACCATTTGTGGGATGCAACCCGAATGACAGTGTTAGGTAATCGACTTTGACAAACAATCACCTTTGGGACGCGGCAAGGCTTGCGGCTTTGAGTAATCGGCTTTAAAACGCGGCCCTTTCGACCTAAAACAATGACAACCTATGGCACAAATGTAATATTTGTATACTCGTTTATGCGAATACTCAAATAAACGTATATTTGCATATACGAATATGAATGGCAGCTACATTTCCTAAGCTAATTAGGACGTTTACAAATCTACTCGGCTGGCGCAGGGAAGGCGGGCAATATTGGTACGTTCTCGCCTCATCCGCTGACACATTCAAAGAGGCCGACGTAATGGAGGCTTTCGAAACCATACCAGAAGTTTACGCACCTATTGCACTGAAAGCCCGCTCGTATGCTAACATGCGCCTGAAAGAAGTTGACGCTGATGGCAACGAAAAGAAAACAACCGAAGGGCAGCGAATCATAAACCTAATCTCAAACCCGAATTGGTTTCAGGGCGACAAGGAATTTTTGATTCAGACTAAAATTTTACGCGAAGTTTACGGCAACGAGTACATATACAAGCTCCTGCCTTTTGGCATGGGCAACGGCAATGTGAAGGCATTGTTTACAATCCCTCACGACATCATTAAGTGCAAGTACGATGCTGAACTTCCTTTTTACCTGCACAGCGAGCCGCCAAAGGTTTTCTACAAAATACTGAAAGCCGATAACGAGTACGATAAAGTTGAAGGCGAAAACATCATTCACTTCAACGACAATCGGACTAAGATCAAAAACTCTACTGACGATAAAATCTTAGTCGGCCAGAGTAAGTACATGGCCATGAGCGCAGTTATCAATAACCTCAAAATGGCTTATGAATCCAGGGGGATTATCTTAGCGCATCGTGGCGCTAATGGTGCGTGGGTAAATGACAGTAAGGACATAAGCGGTTCAATAGAACTTCCAAAAGAAGAACGCCAACGTTTAGAAAGGGCGTTTTCAAAATATGGAACGCTAAAGGGTCAAAAGCAAACAATTGTTACCAGTCAAAATTTGCGATGGGAACAGGCAGGTACAAACAACCCGCAGAACTTAGGAATCTTTGAGGAAACCCGCGAAGGCTTTTTTAAGATATGCGATGCTGCTGGCGTTCCTAAAGATGTTTTTGCGTCTATCAGCGGGGCAACATTCGAAAACCAAAAGCAGGCTGAAAAGGGTTTATACGTTCGTACCATCATGCCAGAGGCAAACGAATGGATCGGTGGTATTGATTACGACCTGAGAGGTAAAGATCGCCAGACACGTATTATCGCGGATTACTTTTATCTGCCAATTTTCGAAGACGATTTGAAAACCAAATCGGAAGCAAAGCGCACTGCTATAACTAATTTGTCGCTGCTGTTGCAAGACAAACAAATCACCCAATCGGAATACAGATTTGAACTGCAAAAACTTGGCTTTGGCGATGGAAAAGAAATACCACCGCCAGCGGATGACAATCAGTCTGACGTTGAAACGTTAGCGGCTCAGGCTCAATTACGCGGCAGCGTTGGAGGCGTTCAAGGTATTCTAAACATTCAAGCGAGCGTAGCGGCTGGAACAAGTACGCGCGAATCTGCGCTTGGGATATTGACAGTGGTTTACGGATTTACACCAGAGCAAGCCTCGGAAATTTTAGGTCAGCCATCTCAACAAAATCAACAATAACATGGGACGCAAGAAAAAAGCAACCGAAGAAAAACCTTTTGTGCCGGACGAATCAATCAACGAAGTGTTTGTTGATGTGCCGGTAAAGAAGCCAAACCGATACATTGAGCGTATAAATCGCGCTATTGAAAATCGGAAACAACGTAAAGCAAAACGCAATGCCGAAGCAAACGGAACCGAAGATTAAGATTTCCCGCGAGGAAATCGAACGGATCAAAGCCATAAAAAAGGCAATGACTGACAAAAAACAAATTGTGCGCAAATGAACACATTAATGAAAGTTGAAGTAAAAACGTTAATGTTCTTTACAATTGCAACGTACACCGCTACAAGCGTTTGCCAATTAAAAGACTGCATTGAAGTTAACAAAAACGATGGTGGCATTGTGTATTTTTCTGTTAATCATTTTATAGTTGAAGTAACACCTATTGCAAATGAAAACACGCATTGACAAGGCCACATATCAGCGGCTAATCGCGGAAAAAGACTTCCGCTTGGCAACGCAAAAAATGAAAATTGCCGATGCGATTACGCTGCTGCCTAATAAGTCGTTTGAGCCATCCGTTACAAAGGGCCGATACCTTTATGAGAACGATGAGGAAAAAGGCATATTGAAACGGACTATTGTTTCCAACACTTACAATTGGTTAGACAGTCATGGAGACGTACACTTAAATGGCATATTTGCAAAATCAATTCAGGAACGCGGCACGCGCATCCCACACCTGCACGATCATAAGTTTCAACTTGCGGCAAAGGTTGGCCGCCCGCTTTCCTTTGCCGAAGTCGGGATGAAGTGGCGGGCGCTTGGCCATCCTAAAAACGGTGATACGGTTGTATTACTTATGGAAAGCCAAATCGAAGCCAGGCTCAACAAAAAGGTTTACGAGGAATACAAAGACGATGCGGTAGATCAACATTCGGTAGGAATGATTTACACCAAGATTGAATTGGCCGCAAATGATGACAACTACAAATCCGAGTATGAAACCTGGGAAGAAGTGTTCCCATCACTCGGCAACAAAGAGGAAGCAGAAGAAGCCGGATTTTTCTTTGCCGTGCGTGAAGCAAAACTAATCGAAGTGTCTGCTGTATTGTTAGGATCAAACGTACTTACACCAACATTGAACAATAAAATTCAGCCGGGTAAACCCACTGAAAAAACTGAGCCGGTAAAAACCACTCTGAACGTAAATGATTTGGTGGACGTGTATCGCAAATCAATTATAAACTAAAACCATCAAAAAAATGGAAATCGAAGTGAAAGAAATTCAGGAGCTAATCCAAAAGCTCGGAAAAGAACACGGCAGCCAAATTGAGGCCGTGAAGAATGAAATCAAAAAGGCTACGGAAGGCTTGGTAACAACCGAAAAACTTACCGAAACCCTTGAAAAAGCGGGTGTTAAAGCCGATGCAATTGAAAAGCTGACGAAAGCCGTAGAGGCTCAAGGGCTTGAAATCAACAAGATACTGACCGGCAAAGGCGGCAACAAAGACAAGTCTGTGGCCGAATTGATCGAAGAAAAGAAAGATGTGATGGGGCGCATTGCGAAGGGCGAGAAAACGTCTTTCAAAATTGAGGTGCCCGTTACCAAAGCGCCGGTACTCCGCTCGTCCGTTACCAACACCACGCAGGCAATGCGCTTGGATGACATTGGCCAAGTGGCATATCGTAGTTTTACGCTTTCATCTTTGTTCCGTCAACGCCCGATTGCGCCTAACTCAAACGGGATTGTTCGTTATGTGGATCAATCGGCACCTACCCGCGCGGCTGCGTCCGTTGCTGAAAATAACGCTTTCCCGGAATCTACCTTTCCGTGGCAAGAGTACACTTTGTCGCTGCAAAAAATTGGCGACCAAGTGCCGGTGTCAATGGAAGCCTTTAACGATGTTGACTACATCGCTGGCGAAATTGAACAACTGTTACAAGTTAACGTTGGCTTGCGTGAAGATGCTGATTTGTGGAATGCCAATGGTATTGCTCCAAACATTACCGGTATCCTTACGTACGCGCCAACGTATGTAGCGCCTGATTTGCAACTGGATGAGCCGAACTTGTTTGACCTAATCGTAAAAGTGGCCGAGCAAATTAACGCTGGCCGGGAATCGAAATTCCGCGCAAGCACCGCGATTATTTCTTACGCTCGCTTCAACGAGATGCTGATTAAAAAAGCCGTTGACGGTCATTACCTGAACCCGCAATTTGTGCAATTCTTACCAGATGGAACCGCTAATGTAAATGGCGTTCGCGTGATTCCTCATGCCTTGCCTGGAGTAAACGAAATGCTGGTGGGTGACTTTAATTGGGCCACTCAGTTTACCGCTGGTGGAATTGAGGTTGAAATGGGATTCATCGCAAACCAATTCATCAACGATATGATGACGATTAAGGCGCGTAAGCGTACTGCGTTACTCGTTCGTAACGTTGACCTGAATGCATTTGCAAAAGTGACTGACATTCCTGCTGCTATTGCATTGCTTGACTAATCGAATGGTGTAACGAAAAAGTAAAAGAAGAAAAATGAAAACTAAATTCAATTTCCTGATCGTGGGCTTGGTAGCCTTGTTCGCGATTATTGCTGCGCCTTCGAATGGCCAGACGGTTAACTTGGTGTCCGGCACATCGGCACTTTTTGAAACCGTTGTAAATACCGGTACTGCGTTTCTGACTACTCCGCGATTGCTGCAAGAACGTGCAAGCTATACGGTCGTACAGGTAAACGTTACGAAAGTATCCGGTACGGTTGGTGGCACTATTACGCTACTTGGCTCGCTGGATGGGACAAGTTTTGTTGCATTGCGAACCATTGAAACGCAAACCGCTCTGCCAACGATTACCGCTGCTGACGCTACTGCTGCCTATCACTGGCGCATTAACGGTAGTCCGTTTCCGTTTTACCGCGTGAGCTGGACGGGAACTGGTACCATGAACGCCACGTTCACGGCTCAGGCTTATTTTATGCGGCAGTAAAAAAAACAATTCGATGCTATTCACAGCCCTAACGGATTTTGTTGCGCCTCCTTACACGGTGCGCCAATCGCCTGATAGCGATAGTGGCCTCACTGCGTTCTTTACTCGTAAAGAAAAAGAGATATTACAAAAGACTTTAGGGCTGATTTTTTGGAACGCTTTAAAATCTGGCGTTGAAGCCTTGCCTGCTGAATGGACGACAACGCCGCATCCACACTACAGTATAGGTGATCGCGTGGTTTATGGATTATCGATTTATCAATCGACTATCAACAATAATCAAAACGTGCCCGATACTTTAATTGGCTGGACGCTGCAACCTGTCGACCGATGGCTGGTCTTAAAAAAAGGCACCACGTATAACTGGAGCGGATTCGAACAACAATGGTTAGGCTTTAACGAGGCAATTGTGCCGTACCTACATGCTGAATACTTGCGTGAATACGCGCATAGCATTACCGGGTCTGGTGCGGTAATAAGTGCCGCAGAAAATGCCACTATTGTAAACCCTACTCCGATGATTGTTGCGGGGTACAATCGATTCGCGGAACTTATCGGCGTGTTGTACGATGACCAATATCCATCTGCCAACGAAAACCAAGATTCGCTATATGGTTACCTTTACGAAAATTATGAGGACTTTAATGACCTGGTAACAAGTAAAGGGTACACCGACTTCCGCGAATACCTGGCAGACAAATTCTGTTACCCGGAATACATTAACGCCTTCGGTTTATGAGAATCATCGAGGATGATATCGGAACCGTAGTGCAGTTAATGCGAACGCTGAACGGAGATGCCGCAGAGGATGCGCCTTACTACATGTTTGGTCACGTTGCCGAAGTTAACGAGCGCATAGTTGCAATGGCCAAAAGCCCGGCAAGGTACAATAAAAGGTTTCCGCTAATTGTTTTGCGGTTGCCCACCACACCTGAGCGTGATGGCGACATGCTGCGATATAGCCTTAACCTTGCCATTATTGCGGCCACTGAAAAGAACCTGAACGCAGAGGAGCGATTAACGCGGGTGTTCAAACCAACATTGTTTCCGCTGTACGAACGATTTTTTGTAGCCCTCAAACGTTCGGGTTTGTTTATGTGGAGCGGCAATTTGCAACGCCCAGAACACACGTCTATCAACCGTTACTTTTGGGGCACACCCGAAGAAACATTGAACAATAAAAAAGCGGCTCAGCGTCAGGTTTTTAGCGATCCAATTGATGCAATCGAAATTGTGAATTTGAGAATTAACCAAAAAGAAACTAACTGTTAAAAAATTATGGCAGAAATAATCTGTTCTACTGACCCTAAGCAAAACCTTGGTGCCAGTAAGTGTAACAAGTTGCCCGGTCTGTTTGCTGGAGCCATCACGACTCCTGCCAATTTCAGTATCCCGGCTGCAACGTTGGCTAACCCTGCCGCACTGAAGACGTTTCTTCAGAATGCGCTCAAGGCTGGTCTTGCTTCCCGTATTTACTTGTGGCCTACCTTCTCGAATTGCGAGGCTGTGAGTGAAGAGGTGGTGTACGAAGAAACTCCACTGACTGACATTCGTGTCCGTCAGGGCAAGTATCGTTTTCGTGCACACATCTCCAAGAATCTGTGTCTGCACAAAGCTATGTTCAGCCACTCCGGCTCTGACGACCGTGTGATTTTCTTTGATTTGAACAACAACTTCTTTATGACGGAGCTGTCCAACGGAGATGGCGCTGGTTTCCGTACCAGTCTTATCAACGTTGAGAAGTTGATTATCAGCGATGGAAGTGTTGCGACCAAGAGCCCGGTGTATTTTGTACTGAAAGACCACAACGAGATTGACGATCGTGGGTTGATGATCCCTGCCGACTTTGTTGGTGAGTTGATTCCATTGACTGACGCGGAAATCATTCTCAGCAGTGTTCTTGCAGGCTCTTTCACTGCTACGGTACGCTCGAAGTGTGACGGCACTCCTGTTAGTGGATTACTGCTGGCAGATTTCCTTGCCTTCACAGCCGCTGGAGGTGCACAGAATCCTACCTCAGTAACGGAAACTTCCGTTGGCTCAGGGGTGTACAACGTAGTCCGTACGGGCAATTTCGTTGACGGTACTGTGACGCTTCGAGATGCTTCGTTGCTGACCGTGACAGCGTTTGAGGTACTGACTTCGGCCACACTGGATGTGTCTTAATGCTTGAGAAGCTAAAACAAGCTGCTGTTAATTTAGCTGCCTTAGACCTGGAGCGTGTCGCGCTTCAGGCTCTAAGACAGAATGAGCAAGCCGTATTGGACTTTAACAGAGAGCAGCTTCAAGACTCCTTTGATCGGGAGGGGGAACCATTGGGAGAGTATGCCAGTATTGCGTACGCAAACATGAAAGGTCGAATTACAGTAGACCTGAAATTGACCGGTGACTTTTACAATGCAATGTACCTGAAAGCAGATGAGTTCTCGGTATTATTTGATTCGAGAGACGAGAAGACTACAGAACTAAAAGCGAAGTATGGTGAAGAGATTTTTGGAACGGATAAAGTCAACACTGAAAGAGTGGCGCAACAGATTGTTCTCCCGGAAGTCTCCAAAGCCATCTTGGAAAATATTTGACTACTCTAAAATACCATTAAAAGTCTTTATGCAAATAGCGGAGACTCAAGAATACAAGCAGTTAGTGGTGAGTGGTAATCCACCTCAGGAGGTTCTTGTGAATACTTGGGAGGAGATTATTAAGAAGAACAGTACCAGTTCAAATAACAATCAGTTTTACCACTACATTCGCACGTTGAAGGCTTACGAAAAAGTAGTGGCTGAGTACACCTTAATCCGAACTGCCATCATTATACTTGCTTTTAAAGTAGATCAACAAATTATTTCCGATCTCACTGCCCGTGGTTATAAATTTTCATACTCCAATACAGAGGAGTATGACGCAGCTCTTTCTGAGTTAGTAAGACGTTCGTCCGAACTCACCACGCGTATTCGTATGCTACAATCTGAGGTAGCTAACTTTAAGGGGGAATCTGAAAACGCCATTACCTTCGAAGAGTTGATGGCTACCTTATGTGTACAATTAGGTTTCACAGTCCCTGACGACATTACTCTTGCAAGGTACAACGAGTACAAAAAGATTATAAAGAAACGGTCTGAGCCCAAAGGAAAATGAGTATTCAAAAACAAGACATTCTATCCCAGGAAGCTATTGACGCTCCGTTAGTCCTCAGCAAGAACATGATGGAGGCCGTCAACTCTGCCTACAAACTTATGGAGGTAACGAAGAGTTTCAACGCTGCTGCTAATGGAGATAGCCCCTCGAAACACAAGAAAGCTATTGAAGATTTAACATTAGCTCAAATGGAGCTAGAGAAAATCCAGAAGCAAGTGGCCACTGCCGAAGCTCGAAACACTCAAGCTTACCAAGATCAAATCAAAGTACTTCAAAAAGTTAAGGAAGAGACTAGACAAAAGTCTGTTCTTGGTGATAAGGATGCAAAGTCCGTTAAGGCTCAGACTTCCAGCCTTCATGAATTGGAAGCTGCCCTCAAGGCGAATCGTAATGCCTACCGCGAACTCCGCAGTGACCAAGAACGAAACAGCGATAGTGGTCGGGAGTTATTGAAGGTTATTGAAGAACAAGACCAAGCCGTGAAAGACTTGAAGGCAAGTATGGGTCAGCACCAAGATAAGGTTGGCCAATATGAAAACGCCACTAAGGAATTGAAGCTGGAGTTACGTGCGGCTAAAGATGAGATGGCAGGAATTGCAGCAACGCTTGGTACAGGCAGTCCAGAATTTATTGCCGCTGCTCAAAGAGCCGGTAAATTGAAAGACGAACTTAATGATATTAATGATGCGGTGAAGAACACTCAAGCCTCAGGAGTGGAAAACATTGCAGGGTCTTTTCAACAATTGGGGTCCCAACTTCGAGCTGGGGACTTGAGCGGTGCGGCCACTTCGGCCAATCAGTTAGCAGCAAGTTTGAAGGGAATGTCTTCCAAAGAAATTATTGAAGGCTTGGGAGGAATCGGAAAGTCCTTTAAAGCCATTGGAGTTGCTTTGTTCTCCAATCCAATTTTCTTGGTCGCGGGTGTATTGGTTGCCGCTGCTGCTGCATTCAAGTGGTTTTCGGATATTGCTGACGAAGTTAGTCAAAAAGCTATTGAGCGCTACGCTAAGGAGAGAACAACGATGGAAGAAAGATACGATCTGGAAATTAGACTGCTTCAAATACGAGGTGAGGCAACTTTTGATCTAGAGCGCAAGAAACAAGAGGAGATTATTAAGAGTGTCGATAGGCAAAGAGAGGCCGGTGTTGCCGAAGTAAATAAAGCAAAGACACTTGCTCTTTGGTTACTGGGCAACAAAGCGGTTTACTTTAAAGAAAACCGTAAGCTGACTGAGGACGAGGAAGCCGAGTTGTTAAAGATTCGCCAAGATGCATCCAAAGAGTTGTTATTGATTGACGCTGAAGAACAGGCCACCAGAACAAAAAACGCTAAGGAACTTACTGCCAAATTGAAGGCTGAATTAGAGCAGCGAATTCAAAACGAGATCAATGCTGACTTGCAACGGGCTCAGATGTTAAACGAACAAGATAAGAAGCGGAAAGAAGAGTTTGATGCAATGCTTGTTCGTTTACAGGAATTGAAGACTTGGGAGGAGCAGGTACAAGAAGTCATAAATGGATACGGAGAGGAGACTACAGAAAAGTTTATGAGTCAGTCTGAACGGCGCAAAAAACAGTTCATGGATGAGACTATGTACATGACCTCTCTGACCAACGAGTTAGTAGCTACAATTCAGGGAGCGCTCCAGTCCAATGATAATTTTATCAGGGCGCTTTCGAAAGGAGCCTTGGTGTTCCTACTTAATCAGGTTGAGAAGGAGTTACTGGCAGTGCAGCATGCTACCATTGCAAAGGCTACAGCTCAAGCCTTATCTACCCCAGATTCTGTTCTTACCTTCGGAGCTACTGGTATAGCGAGAGCCCTTGCAATCTCAGGGCTGATTAAAATTGCATTTGCTACAGCCCGATCTCAAATAATGAAATTCGAAAAAGGTACCGACTTCGCACCGGGAGGTTTGGCAATTGTTGGGGAGAAGGGGCCAGAGTTGATTCAAACTCCTTCTGGGAGATTCTCCTTGTCTCCCAATGGGCCTTCACTCACTTACTTGGAGAAAGGCTCTAAGGTGTTTACTGCTGACGAGACCAAGGCTCTTGCGCTTTCAGGCATTGGTGTAGAGCAACGTATGAACTCAGAGCAGCTTGGTATGCTGACAATGGCTAAGGTAATGAGGGAGGAGAATAAAAAGTTGATAGCTGCTTACAAATCCTCTCAACCGAGCTTAGTGCGCCAAGGTTCGTTGCTCTATGAAGTTCGGGAAGACGAGCACAGAAATAGAAAGTTGATTCGTAGATCAGTAATGGGCAAATGACTCCGGCATTCAGAACCTACTTCATCCATCCAAGTATTTCTGGAGGACAGCAAATTGTAACCAACCCTGCTGGGTGGAAGGATATTACTCTGTCCCTTGAGCGGCATGAGGAATACCACACGCTAATTGAACACTTCAAAGGCAACTTCATGTGGTACGGTTCGGCCTTTGAAACTCTTAGAACTATTAGGAACTCATTTGGCCCCAGTACTGTAATTGGAGTAAGATTCGAGATTTCTTTTGAAGAGGGGGTGTGGGAAACTTTATATACCGGAACCATTCGACTTATTCAGATGGAGGAACTTTCAGCCGGAGACCAGGAGTATAAAATTGTAGCACCTGTTATTCGAGATGATTTTTGGAGTAAGTTCATAAACCAAATAAAGAAGCCTGTTGATCTTCTATCTACTGGAGCTGTAGGTGGAGGCACTGTAACAGTAGTTCCGAAAACTATTGTTAAAATGCGAAGTCAACTGTTGCTGAAGCAGATTCGTGCAGATAGGGATTCAGCAACTCCTTTTTTTGGGGCAACTTACACAGGCAACACTACTAAGTATTTTATCCCTGCTCTCTCAGCCAATCAACTAAATGATGATGTTGGAGAGTTTTTTGGTATTGAAGACCAAGTTAGTAACAATCTTCCTACAACAGATAGACTATTTTTCCTAAAACTTAATTCCAGAAGTACAGGAGATTGGGTGTTCTCCAATGAAATGCGAATGAAGATTACTGTCGGAGACCCCCAAAACTTTGACACAATATCTGCTGATATTTTTATTGTTCGTAGAAAAATAGAAACTGGGGTCTTGGATATCCACACTACAGTATTTTTGCCACATACTGTTTTGACTAATGTTCCTTATGATAGTGGGTGGTTGAATTTCGGAGCGCTTCAACCTTCATTCAATCCTACATTTACCGACTGTTCAGCAGGAGATGAATTTTATTTTTATATCCGTGTGACTTCGAATCTTGAGGCATTTGGTAGTACCAACAGAGTTCATTTTGATGTTGCTAGCACAAACCGTTTATATGCTCAGACTAACAGCTCATTTCCAGATTCCTCCACGGATGCATTCCTTATAAAAGATGCTGCGGATAATATACTGCGTAAGTACACTTCCAATAACTCTCCCCTAGTATCAACTAAATTCAGCAACGCTACCTTTAATAGGAACGCAATTTTTAGAGGCAAACACAATCGTGGTTATGACTTCGCCACCAAGGAGATTTCAATGTCATTTGACGAGTGGTGGAAAGGAGCTGACCCGATGTTCAATCTTTGTTTAGGGTACACTAAGGTTTTAGGTGAAGACAAAATTTACATTGAGGATAAGGCATACGCTTTCAATCCTACTGTTATTGTTAATTTTCCAGATTGTCGAAACATAGTACGAAGGTTTGATGCAGAGAGGTTTATAAATAGTGTGGAGATTGGTTATCAGAAATGGAGTGCTGAAAGTAGTTCAGGTATTGATGACCCTCAGACAAAGCAGACCCGAAATGTACAGGCGGCTACCTTTGGGGAAGACTTGAAAATTTTAAGTTCCTTTATAACTGCTGGGCTGGCTATTGAGCGGAGCAGGAGGAACAAACTAGAGTTTGGCAAGGATGACCGATTGGATGAGGACATGATGCTGGTGTCTGTTATTCCGGATGGAAGTAATTGGCAACTTGAGTTTGCGGAAAACTTTGCTTCAATAACTGGAATTTTAAACTCCTCTGCAAGAGCCAATCTTCGCCACACTGTGATGAGGGTCTTTAAACGGTGGAGGAATTTATTCAACTATGATGGGTTGTTGTACATGTTTGGAAGAGGAGAGGGAAATAACTTAGCTCAAACTAGATTACGTCCTACTGATTATGAAGCTACTACCAATCCTGACGAATTAATAAATGAGCGGTCAAACTACTCATCTACGGGTTCACCAAGGCTTTGGTACCCTTACTTGGTGGAAGTCGGTAATTATGAAATGAGCTGGGAAACGTACAAGTTGCTGAATGAAAATAAGAATAACGCAGTGGGAATTAGTAGAGGAAGTACTGGATTTATTCCCTGTTATCTATTAGATTTAGACTATTCAGTATTCAAAAGCAAGGCGAACATGCTCCTAATTCAGAGAAACAATGAAGAACTATGAGAATTATATTACTGTAACTGACGTAGAGCCATGAGCATAAATATCTCAAATGCAATACCGATTCAGTTTTGGCCGCTTGGCGTTCCCACTTACAACGAAAAGCCGGAGCCCGGTGTAGATCATGCGTGTTACTTTAAAAAGTGGAACGCTGAAGATGAAATCGCATTGCAGTTTTACGACACAAGCGATTTCAATTATCAGCTTGAAATTTTAGACAAGGCCGGAACGGTGCTGCACACACGGGCCTTTACTAAATCATTTGTAAATGGTATCTACGTTTTTGATACGGGTTTCCGTTGGACGGACATTGGAGTAGATAACGCCTACGTCCGGGCTCAAATTGTGCTGTCGTTCTTTGATATTAACGGTGGGGTGGTTGACCCAATTGAAGCGGTATCCGGAACCATAACCAACACCGTGACGGCATTCAATATTTCAGGTGGCGTAAACGATCCAGTGGAAGCCGTGGCCGGAACTATCGTTAATGCCATCCCTTACGACATCGTTGGCAGCTTGTTTGGATTTACTAGCTTCCTATTCTGGGAGTCACGATTTACAAACACCCTGGAAATTAAATCATTTAGTTTAGATACCAGCTTAGGATTAAGCGATACCGAAAGCGGTATTTTGCAAAGCGATGGCACTGGCAACGTAACTGGCCGGGCGCAGAAAACATCAAATGGCGGCATTGCTCAAGATGTCGGTTTGGTGAAATTCTACAAAAACGGAACTGCTGTGCACACCCATGTATTCAACATAGGCGACAACATGTCGGAAATCATTTACAACTACACTGAGCTTCTGCCTACGGATGACTTAGCAATAGAAATTTATGAACGGAGTGTTCCAATAGAAGAGTAAAAAAAAAGTTAAATAAACAATTTATGGCGTACAGAAAAAACACGAACTACCGCAACTCAATCGCAAACCATAAGGCCGGACTGTTTGCTAACGGCACTGTCCAAATTCGAACCGGAACTCAGCCAGCTTCGGCAAACGATGCTGCTTCCGGCACGTTGCTTTGCACGATTACGCTACCGGCAAGTCCATTTACTGCGGCCAGCGGTGGCGTGATTTCAAAAAATGGAACCTGGTTAGGCCTGGCATCAGGTACCGGCACGGCTGGATATGCCCGCTTCATAAGCTCATCCGGGTTAATCGTGATGGATATGTCCGTAGCAGAATCAGGAGCGGATTTGATTATAGATGACGATGCAATCACGTCCGGGGCAGCCGTAAACATTACCGGTTGCACCATAACCGTACAGGCTTAACCGTATGGCAAAGGTCGTTATCGCTCGGTCTGATCTTCAAAACGTGCGCGATTTGCACGAGGATTCGCTATTGGTAACGGTATCGAACGATTCAGACTTTGCCGGGATTATTTACAATTCGGGTTCGCCCGCTTTCAATCACCGGATTTTTGCCCGATTTTACGAGGAGCGATACCCCGAAGAAAACGAAAGCGTGGAGGATGGCAGCGGAAGTATTGACAAACTTTCGAGCACGACTAAAACACAGCGACATTTGGAGGTTGAACCTATGCCGCCTTACGAGCACAAAAAACTAAAACTTGCCTTGCAGCACAATTCGATTTTCATTCAAAACCAAAGTTGGTTGAAAGAGGAAAATTACGAGATGGAAAAGCTATCGGATAAGTACCCGTTTTTTACTGGTGCAGTTTTCTTAACTTTGAAGGACGAAAATTATTTAAACTTGCTTTGAGAAATGGAAACATATATGGCCAGGTAACCAATCACGCGGAGATAACCCCTACCGTGCAGGATACCAACGTGCTATACAACTCAGGCACTCAAACTTTGTCATGGACAAAAGGCAACGGAGAACAGTCGCTAGTTGTTGCCAGTAAAAAGCCGTTTGATTTCTTTCCCCTTGACGGCATTACATACTCAAAGGCAGACGATAACCCGCGCTTTCAAGTTGTTTACAGAGGTAAAGGAACATCGGCAAGTGTGGCCGAACAGGATTTATCTGAGGGGCTTTTCTTTTACGTTTGCGCGTTTGATGGAGTGCAAAGCACAGAAAAGTATTACAGACGCGGAATACCTTTTATCTTTGTGCCGCCACCTTCGGCGGAGGAAGGCTTTATATTGATGGAAGACGGTACAACGCCTATTGGCCTTGAAGATGGCACTGGAAACATTTTAGTAGAGTAATAAAAACAAAATCTATATGAGCTTAATCGAAAATGCAAACCCAAAAAGAAACCCTGTAACTACAATGTTGGGAGCCGTGTTCATGTCCATATCCGCGACTATGTACGCGATCAAATATATTCTGCCAGCGTTCTTTGAACTAAAAACAGAGATACCTTACGACTGGCACACACCTCTTTGGCCTTTAATTTTAGGCCTGTTTCTTTTGTTTATGAACGAGAATTATTTCGACAAAATTTTTAACCGTGCTGAAAAAATCGTAAGCAAAAAAACAGAAACGGAATGAAACGTGAATTACTATCCATCTTAATCGCTGCGCTGATTTTGCTACTTGTTGCGCTTGCGGCAAGTGCGCAAAGCGTTAAAATAAGCGACATGCCAGCAGCCACTGACCCAACTGGTACGGAGTTAGTGCCTGTGGTACAAGGAGGGGCTAACAGAAAGATGAGTATATCTCAGTGGCAGAATTTGTTTCCCCTTCTTTCTGGTAGCTACTCCAATCCTTCTTGGTTAAATTCTTTAGCTTGGAGCAAGATCACTGGCACCCCCACCACTCTTAGCGGGTATGGAATTACCGGTGCTGAAACTTTGCAATCACTGCGTGTGAACGGCACTGCTGGCGCTGGCTTTTTGCAGATGGATTGGCAGAGCGCCAACCCAACGGGTGCCGCAAGCCGAACAACGCTTTGGGCAGATAATAGCGGACGATTGAACTGGAGGTTAGGCACAGGTGGAAGTTCGTTCATACGCACTTTTGACGCAACTGGCATAACAGCCGATCGTACTTATACGCTGCCCGATTTCAGCGGCACGTTGCTGGCGATAGGAACTAATGCCTTGGGCGCAAACAATGTGAATCTACTGAACGGGAATTTGCTGGTTGGGCCCACGGGTGCCACTATTACAGACAACACAAGGCTGGACGTCCGTGGTACGGGTACTACATCTTCGACCTTTGGTTTGCGCGTGGCTAATAGCGCCAACGTAACACGATTAACACTAAACGATGAAGGTACATTGAATTTAACAACAACGGCTACAACGCATACATGGATAGGAAGTTCTTATCAAGGCTGGTCGTCACTTATTGGCGGAGGAGGTGGATCAAATATTAATGTGGGCCAAATAAATTCTATTGCGGGGGCAACAAATCCATTTCGCTTTGATCTTTCATCAATACCTACTGGTGGTGCTGCGATGGAGATACGGGAGACGACTTCTGACACAAATATAGGTGGAGTCAACTCAGGTGTATTTATCCGCACCAAAGGAGGATTTACAAGAAATTCCGGTACGAATACGCATACGCATTTGCAGCTGAATCCAACCTATAATACTACAGCAAGCTACAGCGGGACAATCAACGGCATTGACTATAACCCAACACTGACGTCTCTTACAGGCGCAACTCACATCGCATGGCGAAATACTTCAGGCTCTATGTTGATCGGAGGCACTTCGCTAACCAATGCCAATACCATTCTCGACATCCAATCCACCACACAGGGTTTCGCTTTGCCGCGAATGACAGATACCCAACGTAATGCTATTGGAAGTCCTTATAGTGGTTTACAAATACATTCAACAACAAGTAATAGACCTAACTGGCATAACGGTACAGTATGGCAGGAGACTGCGAGCAGAAGTGATTTGAATGGGTGGTTGACGGGTAGTCTTAATTCTAACACGTCTATCGACTATAGTGGCTACGAAATTACTTTTAATGCGGGGGATGGTTTGGGAGGAGGAGGAAGGTTCCGAGTGTTTAACCAGGAAGCGGTTGAAGAAGTTTTTTTTGGAGAAGCCGGTAACGTTGGACAGGGAGGGTTAAAATATGGAAATGATTATTCAGCTAACTACACCGACAGAAGTTTAGTCGATAGAGGTTACGTTCTTAGTGCCAAAACGTTTACTGGCCGCCAAACTTTTGCAACAGGTAATAATGGCTCTCTTGTAGTAGGCACTAACACAGTAGATGATTCAAGTCCGGTTAATGGGTTGATCATGTATAACACCACATCTAACACATTCAGGTTTAGACAGAATGGTGCTTGGGTTGGGTTAGGTGCAGGTGGTGGAATAACCAACAGTGCAGTAAGTAACGAACTAATGGTAAGTAATGGCACTAATGCCATTGGTAGAAAATTATTTAGTGCTGCCAATGGAGATATTACTTTAGGAGATAATACACTTGTTGCAGGCTCTACAAGATCAATAGTAACTGATGGTAGCGCTGGAGCGGTGCCGTTATTGCTTTCCCCAAAAGGAGGAGCATCAATAGGATTACAAACTACAACCTTAAAATTGGGAGATTCTACCTTTGCTGGTGATAGAACTATTTCTGCAAGTAATAATTTATTTAATGCTAACCTACATTTAAATTCGGAAAATCAAGTTGTTATTAATAACTGGTTATTTTTCAACACTGTCTCTAAATTAGTTTTGATAAGCGGAGGATCACTTAATTCTTTTACAGGGATTATTTTAAGCGCCAATAGAGAAATTTACTCTTCTAGTAATCTAGCGGTTGGGCAAAATCTTACAATTCGTTCTGGAAATGCTCAAAGCGGAAATAATAATGGTGGAGATCTTTATTTAAGTTACGGTAATAAAGCAGGAAGTGGATTAGATGGGAACATAGGATTGTTAACAACATCCGTGACTTGGCAGTCAATGGAGCGTGGTTTATATATTGCAAATGTATTAACTGCACCTACAGGAAACCCAACTGGAGGTATATTTACTTATATTAATGCAGGAAATTGGCAATGGAGAAGTCCTAGCGGTAGTATTTATTCTTTAAAGAATGAGAAGATAATTACAGTCATTGCAGGAGAGTCAGGAGTAGTTACTACGGGTACAAAAGTAAGAACTATTATTATTTCTCCTTATGCTGGTAGAATTGTGAGATGGAAAGCTTTAGCTGATGTGAGTACAACAGCAACTTTAAGAGTTAGAAAAAATGGAGTAGATATAACTGGTTCCGTTCAGCCATCGTTAAGTGCTTCTAGAACAAACAACGGGTTTACTTTAACAGGTTGGGATACTACAGTTGTAGAAAACGATTATTTTGAATTAGAAGTTTCTTCTAATACTGCTGCAAATCATATAGGTGTTGAGTTAGTAGTTGAAGTTACTTCTTAAATAACTTATATTTACAACTTAACCATTAAAATTATGAAACATTTAGCAACAGGATATGATGTAGATAGAGATTGTGTTTACGTAGTACATCCGGAAAAAGGTAAGATTCTATCACAACATGATTTAAAATTAATTTGTAACGCTGTAGTAAAAATAAATGTAGAAAGATGGAGATCATTACCTCCTGGTGAAACTAAAGATAAGTTTGCAAAAATGATTGAAGCAGCAAGAAGTAATAGAATTTATCAGGTTCAAACTGATAAAGGAGACATTGAATTATTTAAATCAACAAAAGGAACAGGAAAAATTATAACATATTAATATGGCAAATACTTGGAGAGCAACAAGTCAAGGTATTACATATGCAGCTAACAAAGATATGTTAGATGTATTTAATGCTAACACATCTACTCGATTTATTCGAGTTTATAGAATGTTTTTTCTTAACAACGGTACTGGTATTGGTACTGGTGGTTTAGGTACTGTACGTGTTCAACGAATTACAGCAGCTTCAGCTGGAACCGGAGTTACACCTGTACCTCATAGTTCTGCTTATGCAGCTTTAAATGCTGGTACTACAGCCGGAACCAACAGAACTATTACAACTTCTCATATTTATCGTCAAATATTGTGGCAAAATGATGAAGCAACTGTAACAACTCTTGATATGGATGCTTTATTAACTCTTATTCCATTTGGAGAAATTTGGAATAGTGGTTATGGAGATACAGCAATAGAACCTTTAACAGCTGTGTCAGGCACATCAGAAGGTTTTGCTATTGTAAACGTTACATTAGCAACAGCAACTGTAACTGCAGACGCAGAAATCGAATTTACAGATAGTGCATCTTAAAATTATCTTATGGAATTTATATGTAAATGTGGACATAAAAGTATAGTAGAATTTGATAAAGACGAAAATTCTAGAATTATTCCTTGTAGTAATTGTTACAATGAGGAATGGATTATTTTAGGAGAATATGATGAACCTAAAGAACAGAAAAAATTAGTTAAAGGTTATAAACTAGAATGTTTTAGAAACGGCGATTTAAATTATATTCAACAATAATGGCTGAAACATTTAAAGTTGTTAGAAATATTTTTGGAAATCAAGAAGATTCATTAATTAGTATAACTAATAATGAAGAATCTGATTTACGTAGATATTTTGAAGTTAAAAATATTACTATTAAACCAGCAATGGTTAGTGGCACAGATAGTAGATTTTTAATACAACGCATTAGTCATGGTCCAGGATTTTCTGCTTTAATTAATCCAGAGGATAATGAGTATTTTAATATTAATATTAATAAATTAAGATCTAATGCTCCTAATTTACCTGCTGCTGTAGTTTGTAGAAAACATACTGACACTGTTCCTGGTGCTACTTTTACATTATTAAGAAGAGTTTTTGTTGCTCCTTTTTCTGCAATAGGAGCAGGAGCACTTGCAAATATTAATTATAGAACTGGGTTTGGTTCTATACAAGGAACAAATAGTGCAAGAACAGCAACAGTATTAAGAGCAGGACATGGCGATGCAAATATTGAACAAGTTCTAATTCGAGAAAATGAAGCACTTATTATTACACCTAATGATAATGCAAACCCAAGCAGAGCTGCTGCTTGGTATATTAATATTAATTTTTCATTTAATGGAAATAGTTATTTTATAAATGAGGTAATTTGTGATACCGGTAAACAAGCTTTAATAGGGCTAGCTAATGGAACAGGAACTACTGGAAATATATCTATTAATTCCATAGATATGTTTGAACTTGGTCCTTTTTCTATTACTGGTGAAGCACAAGATTCTCCTAAAGTACGAATTTTAAAAACATTTGGTGGTTTACGAGGAGGTAGATTAATAACTCCTATTAAAGTAAGATCAGATACAACGATACCAACAGCTTTATCTGTTAGAGAAAATCATATAGAAGATAACGGTCCAAAGTATGCAGTAGTTACATCTTTAGACCTAATACAAAATTTAGGTTATCCTTTATCAAATACAATTTTTGTAAGAGGAATTGGTATGGTTAGAAATTTATTGTTAGTTCCTCAAAATACACAAGTTGGAGTAAATGCTTTATTTGCATCACAGTTAAATTATAAAGGAAATGGTAATGGATATAGTACAAAACAACAAGGTATTATGATAAGACCAGGAGAAGGTCTTGCTATAATTTGCTCTAATTTTTCAATTACTAACTACTATACTATAGAAGTAGAAATTTTACATTATCCTCCTCCTCCTCCTCCTTCCGCAAGTGGAGGAACTTATGGTTATGGATTTATATAAATTAAAATAATATGGCACAAGTTAAATTTAAAGTGACAAATAATGATGCTGTTACAGGAAAAAGAATGATACTAGAATTGACTGCTGCGCCAATAGGACGAGACGGTTATCCTCTTTTTGTGCAATATCTTGTAACATTAAAAGAGACTGATGAAACAACTGATGCAATTCCTAATGGAACTACTCAACGCGCCCGAAAAGCTGTAGAAAGTTATGAAGAAACTTTTATGATAAATCAACGTAAAATATCTTCTACAACAAGACTTTATTTGTCGGATGATACTGTTGATCCTAATGCTATAACTTTAGCTTTTTATTTTGAGTCTAAAATACTTAATACATTTCCGGGAGTTGGTAATGGAGATTGTTTAGATGATTTAGCAAGGGGTATTTTAAGAGAAGTTATTTTAATTCGTCAGGCAAATGGAGAGTTACCAGTATGATGATAGAATTGTGGAAAGATGGTAAGAGTATAGGAATGGCAGAATATGAGTACATTGGAAACGCCAAAGTACTTAAAATTTATGCTCCTATTCTTAGAAGCTTAATAGCAGATGCTAAGAAAAATAGTGTAGATATATCTATTGCAAAAGGTATTAGAACTCCTATTGAACAGTTGGATTTAAGAAAAAGGAATGTTATTGATAAAACAAAAGTTAATGACATTATTTATCTTAAAACTGCAAGTCCTAAATTATTTAATCCTGAAACAGGAAGACCTGGTTTTTCTAATCATGGTCCAGGTATAGCTTATGATTTTAATGTAACTAATCCTAAAGGTGGAACACTACCTTCTTATGAATGGTTAGTTAAAAATGCTTTTAGATACAATAAATTAGTAAGAACAGTTCCTAGTGAAAGATGGCATTGGGAATTTAGATTAGAAGCTAAAGATATGTTTTTTAAAGTTCCTAAAGATCATTTTACTTGGGATAAATTAGTTTAATAAGTTAAAATTTGGCTAACTTGTTGATAATTAATATATTAGCATTATATAACCACAAAACTTTTATATTATGGAAAAAAAGGAATTAGAAACAATGACTAATGAAAAAGCATTAGAGTTATTTAGTATTCTTAACAGTATCTCTATTTCAGAGGGTACTCATAGAGGAGAAATGCAAGCTAGAACACTTCGTTCTATGAAACCTTGGTTTGAAGATTATAACGAAAAAGTACAAGTTATTGATCTTGACAACTGTGCAACTTATGAAAATGACAAAGGTCAGCAAGTACTCTTAAAAGAGACAATGCAAAGAACTAAAACAGTTAAAGGAGTAGATACTAAAGAAGAATATCAAGTAAATGTATATACTAAAGACGGTGAGAAAAAACGTCAAGCAGATTTACGAGAACTTCTTAAAAAACCTGTTTCTGTAAAGTTTAAAATCTTTACTACTTCTGATGGCGCAGATTTAACAATTTATAATAAAATTACATTAGAAGAATTAGGATTTCTAGTAAAAGAAGAAGATAAGAAAACGCAATAATGACAAGTGATTTAATCATATTAATTGTATTAGTTTTACTGATATATAATATAGCTAACGAAAGTTTGCTTATTAGATATGGTATTTCTTCTGATAAAAAATTTCAGAGGCTATGGCATACATATGATGCAATATTACGTGTAATTATTCCTAGTATTTTACTAATTAGGACTTATGGAGTAACAGTAACAAGCTTACTATTACTTCTTTCTATTTTATTAATATATCATGTCCTTTTTGATATATTATTAAATATTAGTGTAGCATATCAAAGAGAAAGACTATCTTTTTCTAGAATTTTTCATCTGGGTAATAACTTATTGGACAATACAATAAGAAATATAGGTTTATTATTTACAAAAATTAAAAAATTTAATAAACCGATTACAGTACCAGTTGTTAATTGTATAATTAAAATTTTTGAATTATTAATCGGTATTTGGTTATGGAAGATCTACGTTTAGATAGTTTAGAACAAGATATGCAAGAATTAAAAGTGGACTTGGGAGAAGTTAGTAAAAAACTAGACGAGGTACTAGAGTTAGTTTATACTATGAATACTGGCATTTATGGTGATAAGAAAAATAAACACAAAGGTGTTCTTGAAAAACAAGAAGAGTTAGAAAAAGAGATAGAAACTCTTAAAGTACAAATTAAAGAAATACACGAAAAAGATAAAGAACAAGACCTTAGTTTTAATATAAAGAAAACATTTAAACAAGAAATGGTTGATGTTTCTAAAGACTTTATTAAATTAATTATTCAGTTTGTAGGTTTATATCTTGTTCTTAAAGGAATTATGCCTCCTGATGGTTTATTATGATTGATTTAATTAAAGACAATCTTGCTAATTATATTGCATATTTTATAGCAATATCTTGTTTAATACAAATATATGCTATTTATTTTTTGCAGCGTAATAATATAATTAATGATTTACGAGGAAAAGATACTTGGTGGCAATTACGAGAATTATCTGCTATTATATGGCTTGCTTTATTTCCTACACTAGCTATAATTAGTGTTTTTGGTATATCAGTTGGAGAACAGGTATGGTGGTCTTTAGATTTATGCTACTTTGCAAATTTAGGAAGTAAAAATTTAGATAATTTTATTCAAACAAAGTATGGGAAACAACAAGGCAGTTAGTTTACTTATATTTTTAATAATCGTTCTGATTACTACTCTAATCTTAGAGGGTAATAAGAAACAATACAATGAGTCAGTTATTTTTGAGTTACAACAAAAAAATAAAGAATTAACAGAAATAAATAATAAACTAAAAGATTCGTTAACATATAACGCAAAATATAAGTTAAATTTATTTCTTAAAATAGATTCTATTAATAAAGAAGTTACGTTACGAAATAATAGAATAGTTTTATTGACTAAGGAGTTAAGTAATATCAAGGGAAGATATAATCATTTAACAACAGATTCAGTACTGTTGTTAATAATAAAAAGATATGAAAAAGATAATTTTTCTACTTCTACTAATAAGTAATTATACTTATAGTCAGAAAGTTTTAGTTGATATTAATATTTTAAAATGGTCTTTAGAAAAAGATGATTCTTTACAAGTTATTAAAAAAATTAGCTTAGAGAAAGATAGTCTTATAGCAAAAAAAGATACTATAATTTTAACTCAAGATAAAATTATTAAAAATTATAGATTAGATAGTGTTATTTATAATAAAATAATCACAAACAAAGACAGTATTCAATCTAATAGTAATAAGATAGTAGATATTAAAAAATCAGAAAATAAAGAACTTAAACGACAAAATAAGTTATTAAAAATTATTAGTCCTGTACTTATTGTAATTGCTTTATTACTATGACTGAAATAAAAGTATTTGCAGAAGAAATTGCAACAATTTTTAATAAACAATTTGATTTACCTTTTTTAGAGGTATTAAAACAGTCTATTATAGGATATAGAGCAACTATTTTAAAACAAGAGTTTGATAAAAATGGTAGATTTCCTAGAGGTAGCGAGCAAAAAATTTGTTTAAAATTAAAGAAAGTTAAAGCAGTTGAATGTTGCATTGACGAAGATATAGAGTGTGAAGTATCTAGAACAATAGACAGAGTTCCTTCTGGAGTTAGAACAAATAATATGTCTACTCCTTTCTTATTTGTTGGTTCCGCTAATGCAGAAAAAGCATTTACTTACGCTCCTTCTTACATTATAAAAAATATATTAGAAGGTAATAAATTTACTAAATCAGATACTTATTACGATTATGTAGATGGATACATTTATATTTTTAATAGTGCTACACAACGTATTAATGTTAGAGATGTATTTGGTAATCCATTAGAATTATTAAATTTAACTAATTGTGAAGGTAAACCTTGTTTAGAGGCTGTTTATATTGATGATGATATGAAACGTCTTATTAAACAATTTATTCTTGAAGAATATAGATCAGTACGTCAAGTACCAGAAACGCAAGAAATTAAATTAAATGAATCCTAACAGTCAATATAATACTAGATCAATTTATAATCTTTGCATAGAACAAGGTTTAATAAATAAAGAAACTTGTTCCTATAGAGATTTTTACGATGTAGTTAGAGAATTTCATAAAGGTGTTTCTAATAAAATTATATTTAACGAATATAATTTTAAAATAAATATAGGATATTTTAAAGTTCTTCGTGTAGCAAGAAAGGGTGAAAGTATTAATTGGGGAGCTTCTAAAAAGAGAAAACAGGAATTAATAGATAGTGGACTTACTCCTTTTAATAAAACTACTGCACTTGATGGTGTAAAATGGTTTATTTACCATGAAGGAGATTATTATAAATGGTCTTGGTTTAAAGATAAAGCAGCTACTTTTATTAAGAATTGTAAAATGTATAAGTTTACACCAATGACAGGAAATAGAAGAGCAGTTGCAAAAGCAGTACAATTAAATCCACAAGCAGAATATGCCTCACATTCATAAACTTACTTCTGTTTCTACTATTTTAAACAAAGTACAAAGAACATTTAGACCACCTGATTCAAGTTGGATTGGTGATGCTATTGAGGATATTGGTTTAGCTATTCAAGCTATTGGTTATCATGCTGGATTTGAACATAAACAAACAGAACCACCTTATATTAAAGTAACTAATAATAGAGCAAAAGTTCCGTGTCATGTAGAGCGTATTAAAGTAATAGAACAACTGTTACCTGATGCTTTTTCAGAAAGAAATCTACTTAATCCCGACGGCACTACTCCTTTTCCTCAAGTAGAATATAATCCTGACTGTACTTATCGTGGTGTAAAAATGTTTTTAGGTTCTGATCAAACAGGATATGGATTTGCAGAAGACAATCCAAGGACAACAGGTATTTCTCCTGGTGCTCCTTATTATAATTTAGATGGAGACTATATTTATACATCATTTACAGAAGGATTGATTAAATTACATTATGTAGGTTTTGCCTTAGATAAAAATGGTTATCCTCGTATTCTTGATGATGCTGATTATAAAATGGCAGTTGAGTGGTATGTAGTTTATAATATGCTTTTAAAAGGATTTAAACACCCTGATCTTTCTTGGAAAGATGCATATCAAATGTGGGAAACTTATAGACTTCGTGCAGAAAATGCTCCTAAAATGCCTAGCATTGATGCAGCCGAAAGATTTAGAAATACTTGGAGTCGATTTGCAATAGGTAATGAGTGGGGTCAAGAGTTTTTTATGAATTTAGAACAACCTTCAAATATTGAATAATGTTACCCGATAAAGGATTATATCAAGATAGTAACGAGTTTAATCAACCAAAAGGAACTTGGATTGATGCACGTAATATTTTAAAAGATAAGAAAAAACGTGCTATTACATCCGATCTAGGTACTGTTGTAACTGCAACAGGTTATCCATTTGCAACAGCAAAACCTATTGGAACAACTGTATTTCCTGATGGTTCTTATGTTGTTTATTCTGATGGAATCAATGGTGGTCAAGACAGATTAGGTGTTGTAGAAACTAATGGAGTTTATTCTGATATTATTATAGATAATTTACTAAATTTTAGTCAAAACTATCCTATTAGATCAAGTGAATTTGATTACAATTTTTTAAAACAACGTATAATATCTTGGACAGATAAAAATAATGTAGCAAGAATTGCTAATATTGATAATTTAGGTTTTGCTCTTACTGTTGGAAAAGCTTTTATAACGGCCACAGACTTAAACAAATTAAACCTGTTTCCTTCTTTTAAAAGCCCAAACATAGTTTCTACAATATTAAACAGTGGTGGAAGCATAAAAGCAGGACACTATACGTTTGCAATTAAATATAAAAATATAGATGGAACTATTACAAATTATAGTCCATTTCAAAGCTCTGTATATGTTGTTGAAGATATTACAGGTAATGTTTCATTATATGACGGTACTCCTCCTGGTTCTTTTACTGGTAAATCTATTCAAATTCAATTAACTGGTTTAGATACATCATATAATAGTTTTGTTTTAGTAGCTATTAGTACTATCAATGGTGTTAAAACAGCTTTTGAAATTAAAGAAGAAATTATCATTGGACCAAATATGACGATTACTTATATTGGTTCAGAAACACCAGTTACTTTATCTTTAGAAGAAGTATTAACTTCAAAACCTATTTATACAAAAGTTGGAGCAATGGCTCAACTTCATAATGTACTATATCTTGCAGATTTAGAAACACAAGAAGATTTTAATTTTCAAGAAGTAGCTAATCAAATAAAAATTTATTATAATAGCACAATTACAAGTGCAAATAATTTAAATGCACAAAACTTACCTACTTTTGGACATAAAGAAGTTTATGCTTTTTATATAGTATTTGTATTAAATAATGGTTCTTTATCAAAAGCATATCATATTCCTGGTAGACCAGTTATTCCCGGAGAACCCGATCCTTTAGCTAATATTACTGTAGGTGGTATTGCAGCTAAAAGATACCAAATAAGAGATACAACTAATCAAAGCGATACTACTTATACTACTGTTCTTACTCCAGCCGGAACTACTATAAGTCCTAACCAGTCTTTTTACTCAAATATGGGTTATTGGGAGAATGAAAATGAAGAGTATCCTCCTAATTGGCCTGGTGGTTTAGGTGGTCAACGAGTAAGACATCACGTATTTCCTAGTTATCAAGAATGTAGAACTAGACATTACAATAGTAATCCCGAATATTTAAAATCTCAATTAGATATTTTAGGTATTGACACGTATATACCTGCAATTCCTGTTGAAATGCAAGGTAAATTTTCAGGTTATTTTATTTGTTATGCTAAAAAAGATTATGAAGATTGTATTAATTATGGATTAGATTTATTACAATTTAGTGCTAAAAATCCAACAGTAACGGATAATATAGAGTGGGATACCGCATATAATAATGAGTCATCTTATGATGGTACACGTGTTCAATCTATTGAGTTTAATAGTATTAGGTCACACATAAGAGATTTACTTAAAGATAAACCACAATTATCTACTTCTCAATTATACCTTAGATTAGAAGCAAGGTATAGATATTTTGGAAGCAGAGATTCAAGAGGTGATGTAGTTTCTCCAGATAATAGTGGTTTTATATATCTCTTAGATTACATAAATAGACCTATAAAAGTTCCTGGTGTTGTTTCTGGAGTTAAAAGAGAGTTTCCTGATCATGTTATGATTAATACTCTTAGTACTTTTCCAGTAACCGAATTTAGATATTTAGCAAATGGTGTATTAGACGGCAATAAATATAATTTACGAAGTGGTGAATCTATCTATTTAAAAAGTACATTATATGAAAGAATGAATGAAGGTAACCCTCCAAATTTTAGTTTTAAACGTATTAACTATGATACTAAATTGGGTATTACTTTTATTCCAACTGGTTTAATACAAGGTAATGAACCTACTCCAACAGACTTTATTGAAGAGACGTACTTATATTCTTTATGTCAAGTAAAGTCTAATGTTCATAGTTTATACGATCAACAAATTTTAACAATTTGTTCTCCTTTATTAGATGGTACAGTAGCTCCACCACTATATACTAAAAATCATATTGGTTACGGTGATAGATTTATTGGACCTATTACAAAAATGCACGTAGGTAGTACTAGCGCTAGACCAAGTGATATAACTAATAATAAAGCTAGAGCAATGACAATAAGGTATCATATTTGTGAAAGTAGGTACAATACTAGATTAAGATATGAGGTAGATGGAAATGAAAATACAAAATATTATCCAAAAACTAATGCTTCTAATTTTTATCTAAAGTCAGACGATAGAAGAATACAATTTAATTTTGGAAGTGATACTTACGATACATCAGGTTTTAAAAGTGATTATAAAGAAACTAATTATATTAATCAAGCATTAATATATAATCCTAATAAAGTTAATCAGGTAACTAATAAATTTCCGTTTAGAGTTATTCGTAGTGGTGTAGCTGGCACTAATTTTACAGGATTAAATTCATGGAAAACATTTTTATCTAATGATTTTTATGATAAGAATAGAAATAGAGGAGAAATTGTTAATCTTGCAGTATTAGATGATGTATTGTTAATTCATCATAGATATGGTTTATTTAGGACTATTGGAGCAAATAGACTTAGTTTTGATTCTACAGAAGTATTTTTAGGTGCTGGCGATATATTTTCACAAGAACCAAAAGAACCTATTCCTTCTAGGTTAGGTTATTTAGGAGTACAAAATATATTTGGTTGTTGTTCTTTTTTAGGTGGATATAGTTGGTTAGATCAAAATACAGGAAGAGTATTTATAATTGGACCAAATGGTGTTCAGGAAATATCTAATTTTGGAATGTTTAATTTCTTTAGAGATAATTGCTTAATAGATAATACATTTCCAGATAACCCCATTACAGGTCAAGGTATTATGACTTGTTATGATCCTATGTTTAAAAGATTAATATTCAGTAAAAAATCTAATACTAATCCTTTTACTATTTCTTTCTCTTTGTCCGATCAACAGTGGGTAGGGTATCACGATTATACTCCTGATTATATGTTTTTTAACAATAAGACTTTCTTTGGATTTAAAGATAATAAGATACATCAATTTAATGTAGAAGGAACTATCTGTAAGTATTTTGGTAATAGTGTTCAACCATCCTATATTGATTTGGTATTTAATGATTATCAACAAGATGATAAAATATTCTTTAATACATTTTGGACTAGTGAAATGTTTGATAGTAATAACCAGTTAATAAGAGATAAAACTATTTCTCATATACAACTAGAAACAAATTATCAACAAACAGGAGAAATTGTAATACAACCTCATAGTGATTTTAATAATCCTGGAAATACTAGAGCAGCGCATAATACATGGAACTTTAATAAAATGAAGGATGCAAATGCAGACGTGTATAAAAAGAAACCATTAGTAGGTGTATATGCTAAAGTAAGATTTAAGTACGATAATGCACCTAACTTGGATTTAACACAAAATTCATTATATTTATACGATTTTGGTGTAAAGATACGTAAAGCTGAATTATAAATGAAACTTAAAAAATATAAGTTTGGTGATTATCTAAACGCTGAGACTGCTCCTTTTGCAGGTATGGCAGGTAATCTTGTTGATGTTTTAGATCCAGGAAATGAATTTGGTGTTAGAAGTAATCTAGCGGCAGGGGCTAGTGGTGTTCTTAAAGGCGCTAGTGCAGGTATGGTAGCTGGCCCTTGGGGTGCATTAGCAGGGGGTGTAATTGGTGGTTTAACATCTGTTTTTGGAAACGAGAAAGCAAAAAAAGAGGAAAGAAGAATTAGACAAGAAAGACTTGAACGTGCAACATCACTAATTAAAAATCAATCTCAACAAGTACTTAGTACTTTTCCTTCTCAAGGAATAATGACAGCTAAATATGGTACTTATTTACCAATGCGTCCTGCCGGAGGTTATTTACCTTATCCTACTGATGATTCAGAAGTAAAACAACTTTCATCTAATGCTGCTGTTTATGAAGGAGATACTCACGCAAATGGTGGTATTCCCATTGATACTAATCAGGATAATCAAGCAGATATAGAAATTGAAGATGGAGAAGTTATAAAAGATAACATGGTATTATCTAATAGACTTAAACCTTCTAAAGAGGTATTAGAACAATTAAAAGGTTTAGGTGTTAATATTAAGTCAGATGATACTTATGCTTCATTAGCAGAAAGATATGCTAAGAAAAAAGGAGAATATGAAACTAATCTTAAATCAACAAGATTAGGAGAGGCGGGAACAGCAAAATTAATGTTAGAACGATTAAATAGTGCTGTTGATACATTATTTCAAGACCAAGAATTTCAGAAAATAAATAAAAATATATCTAACGATAAAATGCGTTTTGGTGGTTATCTTCGTAAAATGACAGAAGGTGGAACTACTGAACCCGGTAAACCTAAAATTGTAAAAGGTCAAGAAAGTATTTATAATTATTTTACAAGTAAAGAACCTAAAGAAAAAGGTTTTGTGCAGGATAGAGGATGGGTTACTAGAGAAGAATATAATGCTTGGAAAAAAGCATGGCAAGAAAATCAAGTACCATGGAATACTCCATTACAAGGTAATCAAAATTTATTTTGGGAAGGTTTTGGTGTGAATAAAGTAAAAGATGCATTTGATTCTGATCCAAATATTTCTCGTATTCACATTGGTAAGTTTGATGGTGATGCTATCAATAAATGGAAATATCCACAAGGTGCGCCTGCGAACTACGTGCCATTTACTAATGATAATGCAGCTATTATTGAAATGGAGATGATGACACCCGTTACTAAAAATAAACAAACGACAGAAAAGAGTAGCAAAGTAAAAGAAAGTCAGGTATATCCTACAAACTTTGGTGCTATATCAGGAGTTTCTGGTGGAAGAGGAGCATTTAAACCCAGTGGTGCAACTAAAGCATATGGAATGTCCTATGCTAAAGGTGGTATGTTACCTAAATATAAATTTGGAGATATTTTAGAAGCTTTACAAGGTAATACAGGTTTACTTGCTACAGGAATTGGAACTTTAGCTAATCAAGCACAGATTAATAAATTAGAAACAGAGTTTACTCCTGATGTTGCTCCTGCTCCTGTTTATAATTTTACCAATAGGATGCCTTACTTGAGAGATCAAGTATTTGGTGCTTATAGAACAGCAACACAAGGACTACGTGGAAGTGGAGCGCAAGATAACCAAGCATTACAATCTAATCTTTTTGCTAAAAGCTTAGAAAGTTTAAATCGAGCAAGTCTTGATGAATTTGGTAGAGAAGATCAATTTAAAGCTAGATTTAATGATATGTCTAATAGAACTAATATGTTCAATACATCAGTAACAAATCAAGCTAGGTTAGAATCAATGAATAATCGTAATCAAAGACGTGCATTAACTCAACAAAATATTGACGCTGGATTACGTAGTATTATGGGTAATCAAGCAATGAAAGATTCTCAACAATTAGATTTTATGAAAAACTTTATGACTACTTTTAAAGAAGGTGATACTGGAGTTTTTCAAAGATGGGCAGATGAAAATCTAGATGATAGAATGTTGCGTAAAATATTTGGTAATTACTATAAACGTTCACGTAAACCTATTGGATAATGTCATTACCTAATTTTAATATTAACCCATATATACAACCATATATGGGTAATGTTAATAAAGAATTAAATGAATTAATTACGCAAAGACGTAATGATTATGAAGTTGCTGCGGAAACAGCAGATGTATTAGGTTATCAAACAGACACTCTAAAACAGAGTGTCGCTCCATTTGAACCAGACTCATATTATGCAGAGGAATTAATGGGTAAGTATCGTGGTCAAATAGATCAATGGTCTGAAAGAGGAGATTATGAAAATCTTGGTAGAGAAGTAAAGAAAGCGAGTAGACAATTTGCTCAAGAAATTACTCCCTTAATGCAACGTAAAAAAGCTTATGGAGATTATAAAGCCTCATTACAAGAGCGTTATGAGAAAGGAGAAATTAAATCAGACGTTTATCAAGCAGCATTAAATAAGACAAAGGCAGATAATTCTGCTATGACTAGAGATCAGGTATTACAAGGTCAATTTAGTGGTTTTGTACCTTCTAAAAGTGTAGACGTATCAAAGATGCTTGACGATGCCATTAAAGGAATGGAATCTCAAGGAAAAGTAGGTAAAATTCAAAATAATGGTGATGGTACCTATACTATTGTAGGTGGTGAATATAGAACAATGCAAGATATTCAACAAGCTGCAATGCGATATTTAGAAGGTTCTTCTGAATTTAAAAGCTATACTCAGACTATGAATGTTCTTGGTCTCGGAGAACAATTAAATAAAGAAATTTTAGCTGGTGTAGCATACGTTGCTGGAGAAATTAATCCCAGAACAAATCAACCTATAGGTGGTAAATACAGATTCCTTAAAGATAAATCTCAACAACAAGTTTATCCAGAGTGGATGTATGATAGAATGACTCCTGTTGGTTCTTCTTTAGCCATTCAAGATATATCTAGTAAAAATCTTCATGCTAAAGATAAGTATGAAGATTTAAATTACGTAGACGGAAAATTTGTTTATGGTAATTATATAGGAAATGTTAGTACACCGGAAGGTACCAAGAGAGGATATTATTATAATGAGAAAACAGAGGATAAGCTTAGTCCTCAAGCATATATTAATAAAACACAGGAACCTTTGACAAAACAAATAGCCGAAGGTGCAGATAATAGTGCAGTTAATTATAAGTTTAGAGAAGCTTCTAGTGTTGAAGAAGAAGAAATTCAAAATAAACATATCACTAACTTAACTAATGATAGTAAAAAGCAATTTTTAGTTCAACAAGTTACTGATAATAAAGTTCCAGAACAGTGGTTAAATGATCCTCAAAAGTATCAAAAACAAATTGATGATTATTTAAGAATTAATGAGCCTCGATGGAATAATCCTGAATATATGAAACAAACTTTAGAGAATCATAAAGATGCTGTTAAAAATGCAGCAGTTATGAATGATAATAGAGTTTGGACTCCGATTGAAACTAGAGCTTCTATGAAGCGTAAAGGAGAAGAATTAAATATTCCTAATATTATTAGAACTATTGGAGGTAGAGATGTTTTTGAATTAGGTGCTGATAAAGAATCTAAACGAGAAGGTGTAGTAGATATTTCTTCGTTTTTGGAAGAAACTCAAAAAGATGGAAAACTAGTAGATGTAACATATAATGGTCTTGCACAAATTAATCCTATTAGTGGTAGACCAGGACAGCGTTACGATTTTATATATCAAGATAAGGATGGTAAAACATTTAAAAGAAGTGTAATTGTTCCTGTTGAAGATAGTGCATTACAACCTATGCAAGATGTAATGAGTGCTGCAATGGCAGGTAATTCTACACAAATTAAAGCAGATAACGTTTATATTCCTTCTGTTGGAAAGAATATGAATTTGACGTTTGATGTAATAAGTGTTCCTAATCCTGATAAAGCTATGAGAAAATCAGTACCTTTTGTTGGTTATGTAGTTATTACTGACGCAGCAGGAATGAAAGTAGCAAAGACTCTTAGTAGTTTTCCAGAATATTATAAGAGTCTTGTTCCATTAGAAGTAGAAAAATATCTAAAATAACATGAGCAATATTAATCCTTTTCTCAGTTCTGGTAAAGAAACTGAAGAATTTAATCCATTTCGTTATAAGGCAGATATTAATCCTAGATCACCTATAGGTGGTTTAAGAATGACTTCTGATTCTCGTTTTTTACAAGGATTAACAACTGATTCTAATCCTAATGATGTAAAAGCAGCTAATCAAGGATTTTGGAGTGAATTAGGTAATAGTTTAGTTAATTTTGGTGGAGAAGTTGTATTAGGAGCAGTAGAAGGTGCAGGATATTTAAATCCACTTCAACTTATTACTACTGCTTTTGATTCTGAGAAACAGTTTGGTAATGTTATATCAGAGTGGGCAGCAAAAAAGAATGAAGAACTCCAACAAGATATGTTTCCTGTATATAATAATACAGAGACAGCAGATGTAAGTGAGTGGTTTTTTGAAAATTTTTCTTCTATTGGTAGTGCAATTTCATTAATGATTCCTGCAATGGCTGGAACTAAAGCTTTAGGTGCAACAGCTAGAGCAATGAGAGGACATAAATTGTTAAAAGCTATTGGAGTTGCAGAAGGAAGTCCAGTTTTTAATACAGCTACTGCGGGCTTAGAAACCATTACAATGGCTGGTATGTCACGTCATGCTGAAAACATGATGGAGGCAACAGAAACATACAATACTATTCTTGAAGAAGCTAAACAAAAAGGATTTAGTGATGATTTAGCAAAACAAGCAGCAAAAGAAGCTGCTAAATCTGTTTATAATAAAAATTGGACACTGATTATGAATGATCTTGTTCAATTTGGTATGATTAACAAAGGTTGGTCTACTTATTCTAGAAAAGGGAAGGAGTTGGCTTTATCTAATGCTAATAAATCTACTGCAAAATCTATTCTTACTCAAATGGGTATTGAAGGAGCAGAAGAAGGTTATCAGTTTATTACAGCTGAAGAACAAGCAAGAGAAGTTGCTCAAAAATATGGTATTCGTGAAAAAGATTATTTATCTTATCCTGAAAGATTAGCTAAATATGCAACTGATGAAAACTTTTTAACTTCTGTTTTCTTTGGTGCATTAGGTGGTGGTGTATTTGAAGTAGCTGGTACAGCTATTAATAATAAATTTGCAAAACAACAACAAATAGCTAATGAATTACGTGATACAGAATATCAAAAACAATTAGCTGTATTTGAAGGAGATAAAAAGAAATTTTTAAAAATTGAACAGGAAGAATCTTATAGATTTATCTTTGAATTATTAGAACAAGGAAGAGCAGATCATGCAGAATCTTTGTTTCAAATGATGGTTGATACTAAACCAGCTGATGACATTTCGCAAGAAGAAGCAAAAGAAATTAATGCTAAAGGACAATGGGGATTAGAACAATTAAAAGGGTTTGAATCTTACTTTAATACCGTTAGAAAAAATAATACTGGAGAAACAATGAGATTTTTACTTGCAAATAAAGCAGGTAGAAATATTAAACGTGCTTCTTTAGATTTAAGACAACAAGAGGTTAATAAAGAATTAGGCAGACTAACAGAAGATTTTAAATTAACTTCTGATCTTACTAAAGTATTAGAACTTAGTAAAGACATTGAATCGCTGGAAGCTTTAAAACCAGAAGATTTAGGTATTGATAAAGAAATTAAAGATAATCTACTTAAAGAAAAGAAAGATAGTTATGCTTTATTTTTAGAAACTGTTAAAACGAATCAAAGTTTAACAGAAGATCAAGTTAAAGAAAAGTTAAATCAGGTAGATACTTCTCTTTTAACACAAAATACATTCTTAAAAAGTGTTGAAGAACTACAACTTGCACAACTGAATAAAGACGCAACACTGGCTAGTAATCCTGCAAAAATTCAGGATAAAGTTAATACTTTACGGGAAGAAACTCAAAATAAAGAATTACTTACATTAACTAAAAAGATTAATAAAAATACTACTGAAGAAGAGCTAGTTCAATTAAAAGAAGCAGCTAAAATTATTAATAAAGATAAAGAATTTAAAGAAGCTTTAGCTGTTAAAGTTAAAGAAATACAAGCTACAGCTTCAAAGATTGATGAAGTAAATTTAGAGGCTTCATTAAAAACACGCTGGACGGATAACTCTCTTTTAAAAGCTAAAGAAGTACAAGAAATTACTAACTTGGCTATACTAAATGGTGGTATTCCTGAAAATACTGTTGTTGATGAAAAGTATATAGCAGAACGGTATAATAGTGATCCTGTATTTAAAACTAAGCTTAATAATTACTTTAAGCAATCTAATTCTGTTGTAAGTGTTACTAAAATAGATCTTAAAAAAGAACCGACTAACTCTGATGGTGTAGATGTTAATATTAAAACAAAAGAAACAACTACACAACAGAATACAGTTGGCTACCCTACTAACCCGTGGAAAACAGCTAGTCTTGAGTTTAAATATGAGAATGGTTCATTTACAGAAACAGAAAACGGACTAGTTTTAAATACTTCTTCGTTAAGTCAAAAGATAAATTGGGGAGCGTTAAATAGAGGAGAAATCCCCGTTGGTTCTACTTTATATTATGAATATGATTTTAACGATTCTTTTAATAAAGGTACCATTAAAGGATTTGAAAAAATAGATGCAAATAATGCTCAAATAGAAATTGTTTATTATAAAGATAATAATAAAACAGAGACTAACAGAGTTATTCTAGGTGCTGTTCCTATATGGACTGAAACTAAAAATTTTGGTAGTAAAGATAATTCAAATAATCTTAAAGCTTTTAAAGAAAAGTTGTGGAGTGAGGTTTTAAATACTACTAATAAGATTGGTCGTATTACTCTTACACCAACTACTAAATTAAAAAGTTATGAATCTGGTCCTATTCATAACTTACGTCAAGATAGTAAGCCATTAGAACAAAATCCTTTAGATATTATAGGAAATAATAAATTGGTACTTGCTATTGGTCGTCAAAAAACCAATGGTCAAGCTTATCTTGATTTTGGTGACGTTAATCATCCTTATGTTAATAAGGTAACTGCACAAAAAAATGTAGAAAAAGGTGCTGTTTATATGATGATACCTGATAAATCAGGTAATATACTACCAATTAAGATATTTAATAAAACTCTTAATACTTTTCCTGATTTACTTGCAGAAGTAAGATCAATGGCTCTTTCATTTAAAGAAATTACAGATGCCACACAAAGAAGAGAAGCAGTTGATAGAATTTCTGATATTGTTTCTATTAGTGATTTATATTATAGTCCTAACACTCAGTCTTATAATTTAGTTCTAACTGATAATAAAACTAAGACTATTAAAACTTTTACAGAGGAAAATGCTGTTGAAGTTCTAGGTCAACTCCGTGTTCAAATTGATGTAAATAAAATTAATAGAACAGTGAATGGCGAAGCTTACAATAGTACTGTTTCTAAAAACGGATATATTGTAACAGATTTACATCCAGATTATTTTCACTCTACTAGAGTAATTGTTGAACCTTACATTCCTGAAGTTGTTAAAGATGCTCCTATTTCAGAAGCTAAAACAACAGTTGAACATTCTAATATTGCAGGATTAAACGAAAAATTTTCTTTAAATGATGTAGATTTTGGAATTACGTCTATTGATTTAGGAGATATTGGGAAGTTTAAAGAAGCTACAGATGGAGATAATTATACTCCTTTAAATGAAGGAGAAATTCGTGCTTGGTTTGAAAAGAATTTACCACAAGTTCCAGTAGAAATTATTCCTCATTTAATTGAGATTAAGAAAAACGGTGGATATGCTTGGGGTATGTTTAAAGATGCGGCAATTATTTTATATAACGCAGCACCTAATAAAATAGCTTATCACGAAGCATTTCACGCTGTATTTAATCTATTTTTATCACCAAAAGAAAGAGAAGCTATTTTAAATGAAGCTTCTATAAGATATGGTATTCCTAGAAGTTTTGATTCTGTAGATACTATTGCAAGATATAATGCTGTTGATTTTCAACTAAAATCAGTTAATATTCTTTCATCTGATAAAGCTATTGAATGGTTTAAAAAGAGAGATAAAGGACAATGGAAAGGAGAACAATTTTGGCAAAAATTACAACAAGATTTACAAATACCTAAAGAACAAATAGAGTTACTTAAATCTTTAAGTGTAGAAAATCCTTATAATAGAGAAGAAATACTTACTTCTTTATTAGCTAATTATAGTTATACTGTTGAGATTAATACTGCGTTTGGTCCAGAAGCTCAAAAACAATTAGATGATGGAGGAGAAGGATTTATTTCAAATGGTGTAACTTATATAGTTGAGCAAGGGTATAATCGTCCTGAATATTTAAAAATAATAAATGGTGAACCTGTAAGTATTACAATAGAAGAATTTGAGCAAGCTAAAAAAGATTCTATTGTAAAAGAACCTACTAATATTTACGGTAAGGGTGGAATTAATTTAGTAGCTTCTCGTAATAATCCTAGAGAAGCAGAAATGTATAGATCTGAGGATGGTTGGGTATATCAGGAATTAAAAATTAATACCCCTTTGATTACACCTTCTATAAAAGCCCACGCTTCTTTTGCTGATGATAATACTATTGGTTGGATAAGATTGTATTACAATACAATTACTAAAGTTGTAGAAATACAAGAAATACAATCTGATTTGTTTCAGAAAGGTAGGGATAAGAAAAGTTTAGCTTTACAAGAATTACTAGACGTTGATTTTTCTAGCGATACTCCTAAAGAAATTTATTCAGGAGAACAAGAAAATCAATTTCTCCAACTTCTGAATAAAGACAACAACTGGGTTACATTCTTTATTAAATCTATTATTCAAGATAGTGCTAAGAAAGGTTATGAAAAGGTATTATTCCCTTCAGGTAATACAGCTAGTAAAGTTGAAGGTCACACTACTTTAGAAGAGTTTAAAAAGCAGAAAGAAGATAGGATTAAAGTTCTCGAACAAGAATTTTTTGATTACACTATTGAACAAGATACAGATGGTAGATTTTATGTTGTAAATAATGTAGGTGAAAAAGGTGTTAGTTATAGTAAAAGAGAAAGAGCAGAAGAATTTATTGACAAAATTAAAAAAGATAGAGTTAAAACTCGTGAAGAAATAAACCAACTTAAACAAGAACTTGAAAGAGTAGAAAAAGAAGGGTTTGGTGCTTTAAAACCTATTTATAATTTCTATGAGAATACTGTAGCTAATATTCTTAAAAAACAAGGATATAATCCTGTATTAATTACTGATGAATATGGTAATACTTGGCAGGAAATTACTTTAACTGAACAACAAAAACAAGAAATAATTAGACTATCTTCTTTAGACAAATCTGTTTATAATACTAATGATTTAAAATTAGAAGAAAAACTAGCAGATGAGTTTATGGAGTATGTCCAAGAGGACGGTGCTAATGCAGATTCTTTATCTTACAATATACGACAGTTTTTTAGAAAATTATGGACTGCAATTAAATCAGTATTTAACAAAGTAGATATTGATACATTAATGTATCGAATTAATACTGGTTATTATAAAGATAAGCAACTTCCTGTTAAAAACACATCTCCCAAATATAAAGTTATAGAAGATCCTATTGTAGCTAGAAAGCGCGTAGCTATGATTAATTATCAGTTTTTTAAAGCTTTAGATAATTATAGAGCAAAAAATCCTAATTTTGAAGGATTATCTGATACTAAACTTATTGAAAAAATTGGTAAGAACGATTATAAATTAGGTTTAATTACAGTATATGGCTCTATTCTAAATGGTCTTCGCCAAGCAGAATTTAAATTACCTAATACTGACCCTAGAAAAGCTAAATTACAAAATCTGATTAATCAGTTTTTTGTAGAGAATCAAGATAAAGAAATTAGTGATGTTGATGGATATTTTGGAAAAGCATTAGCTGATCTTAGACGCTATGGATTAAAGTATACACCAGAAGGTGAGACTAATGAACAAGTATTAGAAGATATAAATAATACTAGTTTTGAAGAGCTGTATGAAGAAGAGAATTTTGATACTATTCATGATAAAAGTAGATTAACAGAAAATCCTAAAGATAACTTTTCATATGATGTTCGTAAGTTTTTACGTAAACTAGAAAAATATAGTATTGTTAATGGAGAATTTGTTAAAGGAACCAGTGAAACTAATGATGATTTAGGATTTACTAGTTTTGCAAATTACGATGAAATTGTAAATTTCTTATTTAATAATTTAGCTGATGTTAATACAACAAATGAAATGATCGCAAAACTTCAGGAGTTACAATATAAACGTCCTGAATTAAGAGATGTTGTTGTTAAGGCTTTAGCAGATGAACAGTTTAAAACTAAATTATTTGTTGCTTTTAACAAAGCGTATACTCCATTTTTAAAAGTAATTCGTAATATTAAAGAACTAGAATTTGGTAATGAAATTAGCATGAGAGTATTTAATGCTAATAGAAAAAATATAAAACAGTTAATTATTGACGAATGGAATACAAATTTAAAAAATTCAGCAGGCAATAATATAACTAAAAATGGTGAAATTGATACGGTAAAAGCAAAACAATATTTTGATGAGTATCAGAAAATAGTAGAAGCTATTAGAAAATCACGTAATATTACACAAGAACAAGCTAATCAACTTAGCACACTATTAGAAAATTTTGGCATCACTATCTCTCCTAAAGTATTTATAAATGAGTTTATAGAAAGACCCACTTATTATAGTACTGAAGGACTTACAGCTGTTGAAAATTTATATAATTTTATAGGCGGACCTCGTTCTTTAACTACTATTTTAACTTCTATTACAGCAAGTATTAATCCTTATGAAGGAGACACAGCCGAATCATCTTCTCTTATAAGCGTATCTACAACTGTTGCTTCAAATAGTCTTCAATTACATTTAGATTCTGTAATTAACATTGAAGGTGAACAAGTATATAGTTACGCACTTCCTACTTTCTTATCTAATTTAATTACTGATTTAAAGAAAAATAATAATAGAAAACAATTACTAGAAAACTGGTGGTTTAAATCTAATGCTTTTTTAAATGATTTAGATAAAGAAGAAAATTATGAATTAAGAGAGAATTTTAGTCTAGCTATTCTTAATGGAATTAATTTATTTGACACTAATAAAGGTACGGCATTTAGTAAAATGACAGAAAAAGATTTAGCAATATCAGATATTGCTTTGTTTAATTCTGGAAAATTTGCATATTACAGAGTACCAATTCTTTCTGATAGTCCTACTTCACCTACTATTAGATTTAAAAAATATACTAAGCAAGAAATAGTAGATAACTTATATCAAGTAGCTTTAGCAGAAAAAGAAAGAATTGAAAAAGTAGATACTTATAAAGAATTAGGTATTAAACATTGGGAAACTAGAGGTAAAGAATATCAGTTTTTAACTATCTTTAACGATCCTAATATAGATATTAATAATATAAAAGCTGCTAAAGAAGCTATTACTAATTGGTTAAATGAAGAATTTAAAATAGAACTAGATCGTTTAACTACATTAGAAGTAATAAAAGGAGATCAAACTTCGTTTTTTGTAACTAGTAATGGTAATTTAGTAGATAATTTAAAAGATTATTTTTATAATAAAGTTCACGCTAATGTTAATATTATTCAATTAACATCTATTGATCTATCTTTCTATAAAGATTCTATTACATTTCAAAAACGTAATGGTCAAATTTATAAATTAACAGATAGACTAGATACTACTGCTGTTTGGAAAGATGGTACTGGTGTTGGACAATATTATAAAAGTATTTATTTAAAAGATGTTAAAGAAGATACAGAACTATTTAAAAATGTAAATGTTACAGATGCTCAATCATTTATTCGTTTAAATAGATATAAAAACATAATGATTGGTATTGGTAAATGGACAGATCAACACGAATCTACTTATCAAAAAGCACAGAAAGGAGCATGGAGTACAGGATTTTCTAATTTTCTACCATCTTCTATAAAGCCTTTTGCATTTACACACGAAAATATAGATGGTACTGATATAATTATACCAGTACAGCATAAAAACAGCCAAGCATTACTTACGCCAGCTATGGCTAAAGAAAATCCAGTATTAAAAAAATTACTGGATTACATGGATGCTAATAATATTGATGAAATTCAATTTGCAGACTCTGCTGTTAAAGTAGGAGAATACGGTGCAGTAACAGTAGAAGAATTTTTAAAAGGTGCAAAACCAGTTATTCACATCTTAAATAATAAGGATTATGGTATTCAGCAAAGAGTACCAGCTAAACATTTAGATATTGAAGTATTACTTGGAACTCAGTTTAAGAAATTAGCTTTATCTGAAATTCCTGATAATATTGAAATTATGGGTATGAATAAACAAGAATTATTCAAAACCTATCAAAAACTATTAACAGATAATATTATAGAATCTTATAATACTCTATCTGGTGAATTTCAGACCATTGAAAGTGTTCAAAAATTGCTATTAGAACAAGTTAGAGATCGTGGTCTAAGTGAGTCTTATGCCGAAGCTTTAAAAATTGTAATTGATCAAGAAGGTAATAAAATATTTAATATTCCTCTATTTGATCCTATTCATGGTAGAAGAACACAAAATATTTTAAATGCTGTTATTCGTAATAATGTTACAAAACAAAAAATTGCTGGTGCTTCTCTTACTTTGGTTTCTAGTTGGGGATTAGATAAGAAATTAAAAATAGTAAAAAATAAAGAAGGTGGAGTAGAGTATATGGAAGTAATGCTTCCTGCTTATACTCGTAAGTTTTTTGAATTAAAAGATAAGAAAGGTGAAGTAGATATTGAACAGCTTCAAAAAGAATCTCCAGAAGTATTAGAATTAATAGGCTATCGTATTCCCACAGAAGGATGGTACTCTATTAAAAAAATGAAAATTGTAGGATTTACTCCCGATATTATGGGTAGTGTTGCTTTACTACCTTATGATATTACTACTATTGCTGGTGAAGACTTCGATATTGATAAAATTTACACTATTCTTCCTACTCTAGAAGAAGTAAATTGGAAGTTAAGAAAAGTAAAATATAATTTAGATAAACCTGAAACTTTATCTAAAGTTCAGAGAGATAATGCATTATTAGATATTATAAACAGTATATATTCTCATCCTGATATGTCGAGTAAAGTATTAACTCCAGGTGGATTTGATACTTTAAAAACTCTACATAATGAAATAAGAGATTCTTATGGAGCGTTGATACGTCAAGATAATATTATATTACCAAGAACAGAAAGTAAATATTTTGATATCAATAGTAATGGTGGGAATTTAATTGGTCTTGCTGCTAATCACAATAGTAGTCATGCTCTTACTCAATATTCTAAACTTGGTTTAACACAATCAATTAGTTTTGACGGAGAAAGAAGATCTTCTTTACATACTACGGAAACAACAGAGCAAGGAAGATCAGTAGGTCAAAACTTAGCAGAATTTTTAGGTGCGTTTGTAGATACAGCAAAAGACCCCGTAGCAACTGGTTTAAATCTTAACTTATTTACTTTTGATAGTGTTGCTTTAATTATACGTGCTGGATTTAGTTTAAAAACAGCGATGTATTTTATTAATCAATCTATCTTAAAAAATCTAGTTAATCAATATAATAATCAAAATAAGTCAGAAGCAAAAGTTGATAAGATTGTAACAGATTTACGGCAACAACTTACAAAAATTATTGGAGATTATCCTAAATCTAAAATGTATGATTTAAGTACAAAAGAATTAGGAAAATCTTTTGTGAGTCTTGCTAATATTCCTGATCCTACTGCAAAACGTAAAGCAGCACTATTACAAGCTAAAGTTTTAGAAACTTTCTTAGAATTAAGAAAAACAGGCAAACAATTATCTGCTTTAATTAAAGCTTCAAAAGCAGATACTAATGGTGTAGGTAAAACTCTTGCAGAAAATACTCATTTTTTAGAAAGTGTTGGTAATGTAAGTAAACTAAAATCTTTAACTGGAATTGATTCAGTTTTAAATATTCCTTTAATTGATATATCTATTGAATACGGTGTTAAAAAACCACAAGAGGAGATACTATCTAGATATTTTCCTTATAATGGAAAACTATTTAAGACATTAGTTAATGTTTTAGAAAATAATAAAGGTCAAGAATTAACAGCAGATGAAATAAATTATGTATTTAATAACTTTATTCATTTTTATATAAGTGATTTTAGTTTCTTTGATGAGACTAAAAAATTATATTATATAAATGAATACCCTGCTAAATTTGTAGCATTAAAGAAAAAATATCCTGAATTAGAATTGATTAAATATCTTGCTGTTAAAAGTAAGAGTTCGTTTAATAACCTACAAAGAATTGAGTTTACTTCTGCTGCTACTATTAGTAATGAGCAGATAGAGCGATTACAAGATGCTTGGGAATCTATGTTAGGTTCTGATAATGTAGAGATTAAAGGAATGGCCAATGATTTATTAAACTATGCTTTTTTTACTACATATTTAGGATTTAAATATACTGGATTTTCTCATCTAACTCCTATTAATTTCTTAGAAAACCTAAGAAATAAAGAGGATGTTTCTTATCGAGATTTTGTATATAGATTACAAAATGAAAAAGATAGTACGCATTTAATTGCAAATTATTTAGATCAAATATATAGACATAAAAGTACTTATAATACTTTACTTCAAACTTTGAAAAAAGAAGATGTAACTGTAACAAAAAAGAATAAAGGTGGTTTTGTTACTAGTATGAAATTTGACGAAGCTAAAAGTAGAAGTTTAGGTATTTATGATGAAGAAGGGAAAGTAATACGTAATCGGTTTTTATACGAAAATAGTAACGGTATCACCTATACTTTTAAATATAGTGGAACTACTAAAAATAATGAAACTGTATTTAATATTCAGGAAAATCTAGGATATGAAAACCATATTGTAGAGTTTGATAAATTAAATCCTGCTGAAACAAATATACCTTCTAACAAAATCAAATCTATTAATGCTGACAGCTACTTCGATGTAGATTATGATTATACAACTTTATATTCTTTAGAAAATTCTCAACAAAACGTTAAGAAAGCAGATGAAAATCTTAATAATATATTAAAAACATTTGCTAGTTCTTTAGGAATTAAAGTAGAAGCACACGAAAATCTTAAATCTAGATTAGGTATAGATGCTGCTGGTGCTGCGGATATTTACAATAAACTTATTCTTATTTCACAAAATAAAGAAAATGTAAATACTCTTCCTGAAGAAATTGGACACTTTGCAGAAGCATTTACTAGAGGAACATCTTTTCACGATAGTTTAATGGGTTTAGTTCAAAATACTGCCGAGTATAAAGAAGTAGTAAATGAATATGGAGAGATTTATGCTGGAGATATAACTACTTTAAAAAGAGAAACGATTGGTAAACTTATAGGAAAAGCTATTGTTAAGCGGTATAATGAAACTAGAAAAAACACTAATAACGTAGTACTTCAATTCTTAGAAGCTTTATGGAACAGATTTATTGGTATTTTTAGAAAAGTAGATATAGCTGATTTTAATAAAGAAGTAAATAGTATTACAGAATATATTGCAGAACAAATATTAGCTGGTAATACCAATATATTTACTAACAGAAATATTAAAATTGGAGAGGTATTTTATAAGTTAAGTTCTGAAAAAGACATTAACGATAATATAGAAACTCTTAAACTTGGTATTGATTCTATTTTTAAGAAATTATCTTTATATGAAAGAAAAGCTGGTAGTACCTACTTACAAAGAGAAAAAGACATTTTTGACAAATTAATAAAAGATCTTAATAAAGAGAAATATGAGTTAGGTTTATTAAGATATTTAGCTAATGCACGAATTGAATTGGATACAGTTGCAAAACGATATAATCAAATCGGTGAAATTATTAAAAATGGAATACCTGAAACTTTAGAAGAAAAAAGAGAATTAATTAATACTCTTCGTTCTGCACAAAATTATGTTTTAGGTTTTGAAAGTACATTAGAAAAATTAGCAACAGATAAACCTTTTACGAATAATAGTATTAATGTTAAAGCTAGTGATACCTATGTGACTACTCAAGCTTTAAAAAATAATTATTTAAAATTAGGTAAAACACTTCTTGCTGATATATTTAAGTCTTTTTCATCTAATCCTAAATTAAAACAGGATATGGAAAAAGCACTAGAAGTATTAGAAAAAGATATTTCTTTTACTCAACGAGGTTTAGATGCTTTAGCTGAATCCGGTGATCCTATTTTAAAAATTATTGATATTATTGTTAAAGACTCATTAAATAATTATAGAGTACCATTACTAGAAAAAGCAAAATCTATAGTAGATATGCAGCAGGAATTAGAAAAAGCTGGTATTAAATCTACTAATTGGATGTATGAAAGAGATTTTGCAGGCAATCTTTCAGGTAGAATGATTAGTAAGTGGAATGTTGCTGAATATAATAAAGCAAAATCTGCCTTTTTTAAGTCTATTGGACCAAAACCAGAAGATGCATTTAAACAAAGAGAGTGGAATAGAAAAGTAGCAGAGTGGTTTAGTATTAATACTCAAGTAAATCCTAATTATAAAGAAGTTTTAGAAAATAAGAAAAAGGAATTTATTACACGATATGGTCAACGTATTGGTATAAGGGAGTATAATGCCTGGGTTGCTAAAAATAGTACAGAAATATATAATCCTGAAAGTGGAGAGCGTGAACTTAGATATATTAAAGAACTTGCTGTTCCTTCTGATAAGTATTTAAGCCGTCAATTTGCAGAGATTGAAAATAATCCAGCACTTAAAGCTTATTATGATAAATATACTAATTTATTAAAAGAAGTAGAATCTCAATTACCTGAAGCATATAAACTATTTGGTTATATGCCACAAGTAAGAAAAGATTTCTTTGAAAGATTAGCTTTTGTAGATAAAAATGGAGAAAGAACTCTTAAATCTCCTAAAGATTATTTAAACGAAGGTAAGGAAACTATACTGGAAGCTTTTAAAAAGCAAGCTGGTGATGATATAGAGTTTGGATTAACAAAACTTACAGATGAAAAAGGTAATCCTGTAAATTTTGTACCTATGTTCTATACTAGACCTATTGATCCTACACAATTATCTACTGATGCAAGTTCTTCATTAATTGCTTTAGTTAACTCAGCTTATAACTATCAGGCTATTAGTAAAGTAGTAGATATGGTGGAACTATCTAAAGATATTCTTATTGAAAGAGAAATATTAACAGGTACTTTTGATCCTATTACTTACTTTAAAAAAGAAGGAGAAAAAGGTAAACAAATTACTATTAAAGGTGAAAATAGTAAAGCATTTGCACGTTATCAAGATTATATGGAAATGGTAATTTATGGTAATGAAAAGAAAGATGAAAAATTTGCAAAGCTTGCAGATACTTTAAATAAATATACATCTTTATCTTCTCTTGCTTTGAACGTTTATGCAGGTGTTGCTAACTTAGCTTATGGTAATATAATGACTAGAATGGAAGCATTTGCTGGAGAACTTATTACTAATAAAGATTTATTAGAAGCAGATAAAATTTATTTAAGTGAATTACCTAGTACTTTAAAAGATATTGGTGCTAGAAATGTATCTAATAAATTAAGCTTATGGAGTGAATATCATAATACACTGCAAGACTACAATAGAGAATTAAGAGACGCAAATACTGGTAGAACAAATTGGTTCTCTAGAATGTTTACTCAATCTAGTTTATACTTTATGAATAGAAGTGGTGAACATTATATGCAGCTTAAATCTTCTTTAGCACTTGCTCAAAGAATAAAAGTAAAAGATACTGAAGGAAATATAATGACTCTTTGGGAAGCTTATGATGTTGTAAATGTGGGAACAGAGGAAAATCCATCTTATAGACTTAAATTAAAAGAAGGATTGACAAAGGTAGGAGGAGAAAAAGCAACTGATTTATTTAAGAAAGAAGAAAACGGTAAGCCATTGACTCAAAAAGATGTTAATAGATTTATTAACAGACAAAACTTCTTAAATAAGAGATTACATGGTATCTATAATGATATAGATAAAGCAGCAGTTCATAGATATGCTATAGGACGAATGGGTTTATTATTTAGAAAATGGATGAAACCAGGGTGGAACAGACGATTTGAAAAACTTACTTATAATGAGGAAGGGGAAATTTATACAGAAGGATATTACACAACACTGTGGAGAGTGTTAAAACGTTCTATTCTAGAATTGACAGAACTTAAAGATACTTTAGGAACTACTGACGAAACTATAAAAGCAGTAGAAAAAGCTAATTTAATCCGTGTTGCCACAGAATTTAGTTTTATGCTTGCTACAGCAGCAATAGCTTCTTTAGCTACTGCATATGCAGATGATGAAGATAATTGGGTAGCAGCATTTATTGCTTACGAAGCATTGAGAATACATTCTGAATTGCAGTTTTATAGTAACCCTCAAGAAGCTATACGTCTTGCACGTAGTCCTCTTCCTGCAATTCGTCAAATTGAAAAGTTACAAAGATTAATAGAAGTTTGGAATTGGAACGATGAAATGGAGAAAGGAAAGTACAAGGGATTAAAGAATTATGAGATTATAGGTATTGAATTAGTACCTTTTGCTGGTACTTACTACAATGCTAGAACTCCTGAAGAGCAATTAAAGTTTTTTAGTAATAATCCTCCAGTACTTGTGTCGTTAACTAACACTATAATAGAATAATATGTCTCAAATTAATGTTAAATTACGAACTAAATTTTATGATTTTTACGATGAAGTTAGAGGAGAATTTGAAACAGATAATGATTGTATTAAAGCTTTTATAATTAAAGAAAAAGAAGAAGGTAATCAAACATTTACTATTTCTTTATATAAAAAGTATTTAAAAACCAAAAGTGTAATAAAAACACGTAATACAGCACCTCAAATTACTTTGGGTGAAAATGGAAGAGAAATTTTTGAAAATGAGAATACTAGAGAACTTAAAGCTAAGACAGAAAAACCTATTACTTCTTTAAAAGAAGCTTTAGATTACTTTGAAGTAGATACTAAAATTTGGAAAGTAGTATCCTGGAATTGTAAGTCTTGGGATACTTCAATGAAAATAGAAAAAATAAAAGATGGTAAAATAGTACACACTCCCGTAAAAAAGACTAACTATTTAGTAAATGTTCAGCTTGTAAAGAAAGAAAACGAGATTGATTATCAAAAGATATATAAAATTGTGAATCAATTTGTTAAAAATGATAAGATAAATATTGTTAAGACAGAAAATTTTAATGCGGGAGTTGTTGCTTTAGCTGATATTCATGCTGGACTAAAAATAGAGAAATTTACTAAACATACACAAGAATACAATGTTCGTAAATTAACAGAATATCTTACAGAAATAGTTACTAAAACAAATCAACTCGGATTTAAAGAAGTACACGTTGTAATATTGGGAGATTTGGTAGAGTCTGTAACTGGCTATAATAAAATAGAGACTCTTAAAGAAATGGAGTTTGGAATGACAGGCGGAAATCTTATTATTGCAGCATATGAATTACTGCATAAGATGTTGTCTTCTATAAATAATTTAAAACACGTCTATATGGTTAGTGGTAATCATGATAGACTAACTCCAGAAAAACCTATGGATAAAGATGGTGGAGCAGCACAAATTGTAGCTTATATGTTAAGCAAAACAGTACCTACAACTTGGCATCCTTTTATCATTAATACTGAAATTGATAATATCTGCTATATTCTAAATCATGGAGATCATAAAATAGCAAAACAAGATTTAGGTAAAGTAGTTTTTGAATATGGAGATCAAAGTAAGTACAATGTATTCTTGACCGCGCATTTACATATACGTAAAAGTACAAAAATTTTTCAGGAAAAGAATACAATACTTAGTGACACAAACAAATATAGGGCTGTAACTGTGGCTCCTATCGTTACAGGAAACAGATGGGCAGAGGAAAATGGTTACAGTTGTTCACCAGGATTTTCTATATTTGTGGCTAATTCTAGTAGAAATAATGTGCATCATTTTGATTTTGCGCTGAGTCGCTAATAGATGCAATAAAAACAACCGATCTGTATAAAGATACAGACGATTAAAAGAAAATGGTCTTGCAATTTGTGTTGCAAGACCATTTTATTTATTAGGATTTACTGGTTTTATCTTGAATATGACGTAGTTCAAAACTCAAAAATAAAAAACTCCAATAACGTGTAACCTCTTCAAGTGGTTTATTATCTAAAGCTCGTGTATAACTACCTTTAGTAATATAAAAAGACCAATTAAAGAAACTAAAGCTTACATCAAGTTGGTATTTAGGAAAACGAATTTCCTGTTCATTTTGATAATACATATTTATAACTTATTTTCTAGTGTTTGTCGTTCTTTGTCAATATCTCTATTGATAGCTGCTTCTTCTGTAAACTTATGAGGATAACGAACACGCAGTTTTTCAATATTAGCTGCTCTTAATTCTGCTCCATTTAATTTATAAACTTCTTCAAGTAAATTTAAAGAAGAATAAATATCGTAAATAGCTTCTAATTCTACTGATTTTTCAATAGGTCTATTGTAAGCTACAAATTTCTTAACTAGATCATTTAAATCTGCAATACTAGAAATAAGTAATTCCATAGCTTTATAATCAGGTAAGCTATTAATAGTTAATTCATCAGGAGGAGCAATGTCTTGTAAGTTACAATAATTAGCAATATACCAATACAAATCACCAATTTCTTCTCCTAAATTAACTCGATCTACTCTAACTTTTAACTCGGTACCAATACAATTTACTAATTCACCTAACTCTGTACTAAGTCCTAAAGCCATGTGAGCCAAGTTTAATTTATGTCCTATTTCCACAGGAATAAGACGATTAATTTGCTCTTTATCAAGACCTAAATCAGGAAGAGTTCTTTTAGTATTTTTACAATAAATAAGATTGTTCATGTTAATTTATAAAAAGATTTGACACCACTACTGTTTTACTAGCTTTATCTACAATATCAACTTTATCGGTAATATATTGAGTAACAGCTGAATAAACATTCCATTGAGACACTTTATTTTCTCGAATAGCATATCTTGATTTATTATCGTCAAGATCTTTAACTGCAGAAAGAATAGCACTAGTACCAATCTGCTTATTTCTGCTACCTTCTCTTAAAAGGTAACCCACTACTCGATTAATATCATCTCCTTCATATACTTTTTCATTCATTCTTTCATAAATTTCTCGGAACCTATGAAGTTGTTCTGTAACACTATCTACATACTCATATGCTTTTTCATATATAGAAGAGTTGCCTTGTAGTAATTCTACCTGATGAATATAGCGAGCACCAAAAATAGAAAGATTAGTACACGCCCAAGCATTTTCACCTGAATATACTCGCATCGTAGGTTTTTGAGTGTCTAGCGCATAGACCATACCAATTACAGAATCATGGTCATAAGCACAAAACTCATTAGGAAGTTTTGCTTCAATTAAAACACGCCCATACGCTTCATTAATACTACCTGATTCTTCTTTATTAGCAACGCGATCAGATACAGAAACTCTAAAATTATTAGTAATTCCTTGTAACTTTTCAACAAAAGGTTCAATATATTGACGAGGACTTCCAAAACTAATAAGAGAGTCTTCCTTTACATAAACCTTACTATTTAATACTTGATCTAAACTTACATCCATAATTAATTACGATAAAATTTAACTCCAATCCTAGTACCCTTAACTGGTTTATCTTTAATACTTAATACATATCTTCGATCACTACTAGTTTCATTTAGATTTTTAATTATTTCCCGTACTGTTACTGTACTTAACATAGTAGCTTCTATAAAAATAGACTGACCTGCTTTAAGGTTTGGTAAAACTCGTAAAATACTTTCTTTTTCTTTTTCTTTACGAGCACCACGACCTTTTACTTCAACATCTTCAATTTTAAATTCAAATAAATTTTCCATATATTTTAAATGCTGTTATTCGTAAATTTTATGTTTTTAGAATAATAATTTAACATTGTTTTAACATCTCTAAATAATAATTCAAAAGATTTTAAATCACCTAGATACTCCCTATTATAGCCGTCACAATTAACTCGATAAAAAATATTGTTTTTGTTGGTTTCAATAGACTTAATCCAACCTTTTACAAATCCTTCTGTATTACTTAAAAAATAAACTTCGTCACCTACTTCATAAATTTCTATTGTTTTCATATTAATATTTAACTATATAAAATTTTTTACTTTTAAATTTAATATCTTGAGCTTTACATCTTTCTATAAATTTACTTTCTATTTCATCTAATATTTCTTTCATAATTAAAAAGGAGCAGTATCGCTCAATTTAAGATTAAAATGTGGTTCTGTTACAGGTAACCAATCAATACAAGTAGTATGTGTATCTAATAAAAATTGATTAGCTTGACTAAAATGTTTACAACCGCTAAATGTATTAGGGTAATTTGGTGTAATATTTCCAAAACTATCTGAATTATATAAGTCAGATGCAGGATGTTTTGCTTCTAAAACTAAATGAACATCATAGAAAAAATAATCAATTTTGGATTTAACTCTATTAAATGCTGCCTTAGCTTCATTACCCCATAACATAAATACTTTGCGAGAGGGTTCCATTATTTGACTAATAATAACAGCATCTGTAAAGTTTTCCCAACCTAAATCTTTATGACTTGCAGGTTTTCCCTTAAACACAGTTAATATACTATTAAGCAAAAGAACACCTTGTTTAGCAAGATAATCTAATTGATAGTCTTTATTTAAATTGAATCCATCGTAACAATCTCTTTCTATTTCTTCTAGTATAATATCAAGAGATTTTTTACCTTTTGGAAACTTTAATCCATCTTTATAGGAAAAAGCTAAACCATCCGCAGTGCCATCATAATAAGGATCTTGACCAATAATAACAACTTTAACCTGACCATATGGACATAGCTTTAAAGCTTTAAATATATCTTGACTTTCAGGATAAATTGTTTTACTTTGTCTTGTATATGTAATCCAAGCACCAAGTTTTTGAAGATATTCTTTTTCAAATTCTTGTCCAAGAATAGGAACCCATCTTTCACCTATTTTATCTGCTAAATTCATTCTATTAAAATATATTTTATTCCTTTATCTTCCCAAACAATAAATTGACTAAACTCTCCACTAATGACACCACAAGGATGTTTTCTTAAACCTCTATTAACTACCCAAGTAGGTACGTCAATATTTATTTTATTAACAATAAATTTTAATCCTTTTAAACGATTGTTTTGTTTTATAACAACAACCCACTCTCTTTTATTTACATCTTCATAGTTATTTCTAAGAAAGTATAACCAAAACGTATATTTATTCTCGCTGCTCACAAATATCTAAATTAGAAATAGTTATTGTAAAAAATTCAAGTTCTTCTGCATCTTCATCAGTAAGAAATATTATTTTATATCCTTTCTTACTTCTTTCATAAGTAAATAACCAGGCATATCCTTCTTCATCTAAACAAGCATATGTCGTATCATTGATTTTGTGAGATTTTATTAATCTTACTTGGTACTCTTCAGTATTAATGTATACAAAATGTTTAGTATTTTGATACTGAACATTTTCTACACTACAAAAGCCACCTATAAAAACATAAGCATAGTATAACGTTTGTAATAAACTGTCCATTACTGATATTCATTTAAATATATATGATTATCTTCTAAAATTTCATTAAATTTACGGTGAAAATCTTCTAACGGTAATTCTTTATATTTAATATCTGTACGTAACTCCTCTGATATTTGAAATAAAGCGTTAAACAATTTATAGCCGTGTACTGCTTTTCTAGAACTAATCTCATCTTCGTGATTATCTAGATCAAATTCAAGAATTAATTTAGCCATGTTTTAGCGTAACTTATTTCAACTTCAATTATTTCTAACTTATTTAAAGTTTCATTTGCTAGTTCTTGTGGAATACCCTCAACATTTATCATATAATCTCTTAAACCTTCTATAGTAGCTTCTTTTGCTAAAATGCGAGGAATTTCACTAATTCCAATTTGTCCATCTGATAAATAAGCTGCCCATTCACCATTCTTGGTTACTAAGGTTTTGTGTTTTTGTGTTGTCATTTATATTAATTTCTAATGTAATATTATGCAAATTTTGAAAATGCTCAAAAGTAGTTTTATCAGAATTAAGAGCGTGTTTCTTATATCCTGCAAAAATACTTGCTTCTAGACTATAAAATAAAAATTTATAATTTCTATAATAATATCCATCACCTTTTTGAATGATACTACTTGTATAAAAAATTCTATTACTAAGAAATAATTCTCTCACAAATAAGAATCTCTTTAACCTTACCCACCAGTTGTTCGATTGTTTCATTGTTATTAATTGTATAATCAAAAGTAGCATTATCTAAAGCTGTTTCAGAAGGATGAATTTCTGTGTAAGCTCTATTTCCTTCACTTAGCAATCTATTAACTCTAACACAAATACCTCCTCTATCTTTAATAGCTTGTAGCTCATTAGGAAACCGCATATCAGTAATAATCCAATTAGGAAAATGTGAAGGCTCAAATAATGGATGGTCTTTTATTTTTATAGTTATTTTTGTATAATTTCCTTGAGAATCTTTTATTTTATCATAAGTATGAGTAGTAAATCCATCTTCACCAGCAAATTTACTTTTGTAATCAGCAAACAAAGCATTAACCCAAATGTTGTTAAGTAGTTTATCTCTAAATAAATCAGTACCAATATACTGCATTAATAGTCTAGGATTGTATTTTACTTTATAAGCTGTTTGCCAATTAACTCTTAGTTCATCTTCATATCTTTCTTTAGAACATTCTTTGTTCATCATAGTAACAACTTTGACACCGTCTTTATAGACATCACTAAAACCATCAGCATAACCGTATCTAGTCCAATCTTCTCCTAATAATCTATCTTTAACTTCTTGTTTCTCTAAATCTTCAACAGATATTCCAGTCAGTATAGATACAATTTGTTTAAGTTTACCTGCAAACTTTTTAATTTGCCAATCTGATTGATTACCATTCCATTTATCTAAAAATTTAATAATATCAATTTCTTTAGTTTCATGTAATGCTTCTACAATTTTATTATCAGATTTAATAGTTAAATACTGTATAATTTTACCCACAGTATCTTTACCACTACCAATTTTACCACTTATTCCTATAATCATAATATTTTTAGTTTAAAATTAGTAGTAAGATAAATCTTACTACTAATTAGATTGTTAACTTATGTTTTCATTATTAAACATCTTACGATATTGAACAAAGCCTCTAAAATTACCGCTCCATCCATTACTATAAAATTCAGGTCCATCTCCACTATTTCCTTTATGAAATGAATTATCAAATTCACCAAAATTCATAGCTTTAGCACAATGCTCAAATGGACTCCAATGACCACTTTCAGCTAATCTATCATGAAGTTTTACATCATTTTCATAATTAGGTTCTTTACCTTCTTCACCAACTACTGTATAAGATACTCTTGCACAACGAGCAGTTGCTATTTTGATCTTCAAAATATCTAATTCAGTTCTAAAACTCTTAATGCCCCATTCGTTAATAGTGCCTAAGCTAAATTGTTTATAAACTTGAAACTCATCGAGATTATCCCCAAATGGTATATGCCACTCACCAGCCTTTAATTCTTTAGGAGTGGATTCATTATAAGCATCCCACATTGCTTCTGCTAAAGCCATCATGTGAATTTCAGCTTGACCTTTATTATGTTTAAGTTTTTTAGTATTATCAAACTTAGAATAGAAATCATAATCATGATTACGAAGATCATAAGAAGTAATAGCTTTGATTACATCTTTCCAACTTCTAAATAATTTACCACTAACTTCTTTATTAGGTTCATTAATACTATATTGTGGACACCTCAATGCAAAGAAATTCTCCCATTCTGTAGCAGTTACAATTACTGTATGCCACATATAAGCTTCTAAACCTCTATTAACAATTTGTTTAGTAAGTCCTTTACCGTTTAATGTTTCTGCTTGTTGTACTGCATAATCTCTAGCAAATAAATACTGACTTTTTAATTCTCTAATCTCATCTTCATTAGTAAAAAATTCAGTTCCTTGCATACCTCTATGATCTTTCATCCATGCTATAGGCACAAAGGGATTTTCTTTAATAGATTTAACCATCTTCTCAAATGGTATAGCTCTACTACTTGCAGAGTTTCTACTAAACATTCTATGAGTATTAAATTCTGCTAAAATAATACGTGGAAATGTAACTATCATTGTAGTAATACGATCACCAAATTCGTTTTTACTGTCTGCTACTACTTTTGCTAATATCATATAATTGTGATTAAATATTTACTTAAAAAATAACCGCAATAGGTGCCTAACATAGCACCTATTGCGTAAATAAACCTATCTCTTGTATTACCAAAAGCAACTTTTTTAACATTGAGTGTCCAAATAAATGAAATCATAAATCCAGTAACACCAATCATAATAAGACTGTTGTTAATAATACTGACAGAACTCATAGCTACAAAAGTTACTTGAACAAAAGCAGTTACAAATAATGTAACTTTATCTTTTAATCCTATCATATTGTACTACTTTTAATTTCCAATCATTAATAGTAACAGTTTTACCATTTTCAAGATTTTCAGCAATCTTATCTAAACCATCTGAATTTCCTAATGCAATTTCTTTAATAGTTACTTTTGCATTTACGTATTCACTATGATCCTTTTTATTAAATTTTTGCTCTCTACGATCTATTAAAACTTTTCCAGTTTGCGTTTCTATAAATGATTTAGTTACATCAACTGTTTTAGAGCGTATATACGGAAGAAACAATCCTAAATCATATAAAGTACTAAAAAATACTTTATTATCAGGAGATACAATTTGAATATTATTTGCTTCAATCTTTATTTGTGACATATTTTTTTATTTTATTAATTTGTTCTTCTGTATAATCACAACTTCTCATACTATCAAATATTTTTTTTTCAGTAAGCTGTACTAGTCGCCAACTAATTTTTTCAATATGATTATGAACCTTTGCTACAGCAGTAATAGGAATATTCAAACGATAATGAAAATCTAAAAGTGATCTATAATAATTTAACTCTTCTAAAGTAAAAGTTTTTTTCTTAACAAAATCGTAAAATCCATTAGCAGAATTAAATTTAACACCTCTTATAATATTAGAGTTAACATTAAAATAACTAAATTCTTTACAAAAAAGTTTAACTAATTCATCTTTAGAATACTTAACTTTTTTAATTTCTTCAGATTTTAACTTCATAATTCAATATAACCAACATTATACTCTTCTTTAGTAAGATTCCAATTTTGAAAGTAAATATGATGTGCTAATCTTTTCATAATTTCATTATAACTTCTCTTAGCGCTTAATATACTATCAAAACTCATTTGATAAATAGCAGTTGTATAAGGTTCTTTTGTTTCAACTACTATGTTACGATAAATTATTTGTTTTTGATTTTGAGTAACTGCATTGTAACCAACACCATAACTTATCAACTGCCGACCCAGATTCCATTCTTTAAAAGCTCCTTCTTTGAAGTCTCCAACATTATGTGACGTAGTTTTTAAATCACTAATTATAATAGTATTTTCAGTTTTTAGAATATTGTCTAATTTTGCTTTTCTTTTAATATCAATATATAGATTTTCTTCTACTTCTGTTCTTTCATCCCAGAATAATTCTAACTCTTTTCTTCTTGTAGTATTAAGAAGATTATCAAATAACATCATCTTTGCAGTTGGATGTTGTCGTAAAGACTCATAACAATTTATAAGAATCTTTTTTGTCTCTCCTGTAACAGCAATCTTTCCTGTAGCAGATACTAAAAACTTAATATATGGTAAACATTCTTTAAATTTTTTAATTACTGTTGAGGGTACTAATCTTTTATCATATTCTGCTTGCTTACGAGCATAAAATATACTATAAACTAATAATTTTACTTCATCTTTTTCAGGAGATCGTTGATTTAAATCTTTAAATAGATCATTTACAATAAAATAATCCTCTGCTTCAAGTTGCATATCGCCTTGACAAAATTCAGCAAATTCTTCTGTAATTTCATATAATTTATTACAATATAATTTATAGAAAGATTCACTAAAATCGGCTAATTTCTCAGCAGGTTTATTAACTTCTGAAAAAACAAAATCATCAGGATGCTCAATCCAACTATGAAGTAAATCCCCTCTTTCTAAAGATGGTGTTTTCTTTATTGGTTCAAACTGCATTATATAATTAGCAAACTTTTTAGGGTGTCCACCCATATTAGGGTCTAATTGATTAAGAGCAGATTGACTAACAATAGGATTACTAAGATCACCATTATTAACTAAATATCCAATAGGCATAATATTTTCTTATAATTTTTAATATGTAAATTTATGAAAATTGATTGGAAAAATAATTTTAAAAAATAAAAAATTTTTAAAATTATTTTTCTTCTCGATCAATTTGGTTCCATGTTTCTGTACTAGGATCAAATTCAGTATAATTTTCTAAATCAATTAGAATAAGTATACCTTTATAGATATTATAATTAAGATAACCTGGAACTATATTATATCTAACTACATTACCTGTGTTTTTATCTATTATCAAATATCTAAAATCCATCATAACCTAAATCTCTTAATATATTTGTTATCGCTCTTCTATCTAATGCTTCTATTTCTGGCCTAACAAACTTATCTAACTCTTTGGACTTTACTATATATTGATAACCTAAATCAAAAATAAAGGTTCTTATAAAATGTCTATCTGATTCACTATGAAGCTTATTTATTACATTTAAAACACGTTCAATTTTAGCTTCATATGTTAAGTCTGTGGGTCTACCTGCTATTGGCATACATAAATATTAAATACTAATTTAGGTTCAGGATCAAGAAAAGAATCCATTTCTTCTGTAAACACTTTTCTTTTTTCTCCTAAAGAATAAAATATAGGATGAGCAGGACACATTATATATTTATATGAATCATCTGGAATAACCCCTAGACCTAAAGGATTTTTATCAGTTTTAGGTTTTAAAATATCTTCAAATACTTTACAATATAAATAACCTCTATTAATTACATCCCATATATTACCAGATATTTTATCGTTATTATAATCGTGTATCTCGCATTGAACATATAAAGGAAATTGACTAATTACTGGCATAGCTTTTAGAAAAGAGAGAAGGAATTGACCTATCTCTCTTACTATTTTAGCTTGAACACTAGGGTGATATGCTCTATTATAAACTTTTTCTGCATTAATTACTTCCCATTTTTCTGTACCTGCTGTTCTTGTATTCTTAACTACAAACTCATTAGTTGCAGTATCAAATAATCTTATTTCTTTCTTTTTTGTAGAAGAAGTATATTCTCTCCATTGATACCTATTACTATTAAACTTTTTCTTTGTAGTTTTAACACTTTCATCTTTTGGAAAAGTATAATACTTTGCACGTCTAGCATCCGAAAGTTTTACTTTTCTAATATAATTAGGAATAGTAACACTATAAATTAATCTTACATTAGGAACAAAAGGTTTAATTACATTATTGCCTGCACTCTCCATACATGATTAGTTAGTAGTATATACATTAATTATTGTCTAATACCATATTTTCTGGTCTGGCATGGAAGCCTACGCACAGTTGGGGTCATTATCTTGGCAGTACCCACATTGTTTTGAGCATTGTGGGTCTGATCTATCTATACACCAAAAACCCGCCCACCTGCCACGGTAATACTTGCCAACGCACTCAACTAACTTGAGTGGTTTCACGGCTTCAAAAATCTCCTTCATATTTTCAACATCTTTTGAGTTCATCAATAAGAAAGCAACACCTTCTTTCATAAATTCATTAGGCATTACCATTATTTTAATTCCTGCCTTTACTTCAAGGAATGTTGCAATCCCTTGTAAGTCTTCTACTGTTAGTTTTTCCATCGCGCAAAAAGTTTAATAAAAATTTGATTCCATTGGTTTCATTTATAATTTGTTTAACTTTATCAATTTTATATAGCTTTATATTATCAGATAAATCTTTACCCATAGTCCAAGGAAACACATAATAAGGAATATTATATTTTCTCCAATGTTCTAAAGCAAATTGTCTTCCAGTATCATCATGATCTGCAACACAAACAATATTCCGGTATTTAGTTTTAAAATAATCTACTTGACTTTGTGTAAGTATTTGATATTCACTAGTAGGAGCAACACTATCTAGATTAAATAAATCAAAACACATAACATCTTTATAGCTTTTAGTAAGAACTAAAGTATTAGATTGATACTTTAAGTAGCTTTCACCTTGTAAAAGATTATCATCTTTAATAGAATTTTGAAAAAATCTATTTTCTTTTCTAAAAGGAAAATAAAGTTTAATTATATCAATACCATCAATTTTACCAAAATAATAAGCATAACAAGGATCATTTGGTTTACATCTGTAATAATCTCCATTAAGCCAAATAGCTTTACATGGATAAACTCTATAATCTGTAAGCCTAGAAATATCTAAACTATATTGATTCCAATATTGAACATCTTGTAAATCCCAACTTCTAGTTGCAATTTGTATTCTCGATCTAAACTTTTTAAACTCTTGTGGAGTAATATCGTATTGAGCATTTATTGTATTAAGTTTAAAATCCTTAATAATAATACGCATTGCATCTGTAAAAGAGCAATTATTATTAATAAACTGAACAACATTAAAACAATCCCAGTGATATTTTTTACTAAAATCTTTAAAATAGATTCTATTATTACTTGCTCTATAAAATCTACAACCTGCACGTTTATCTAATCGCAGAGGATTTATGTAAGTAACACTATCGTCTACTGGCATACCAAGATATTTTTCAAATATCTGTTCTTCTGTTATCCGTTTTAAAATCTCGTCTCTTCTTAGAGGTATTCCTGGTTCGATGGGCATATATAAGTTTAATTATATCTTTACGAAGATTTTCAGGATCAGACGATCTTGTATTATGTTTTTGTAATATTTTTTCTAGCTTATTCCTTAGTATCATAAAAATAAAAAAGGGAGAACATTGCTGCTCTCCCTTTAGATTTAGAAGTAATTAAAACTCTATATTTGCTCCTGCTGGAACACTCAAATCTGCGGGTTTATCACCTGCTACAGCAGTAGAACCTACATATGGTTTAAATGCGAGATCATTTTGATAATCTGCTTTAAAATCTCCATAATCAGCTTCTAATGCTTTTTTCCAAGGATCAAGGCTTAATTGATAAGAACGTTGAAAGAATTTAGTATAAACAGCTTGATACTTACCATCTTGTGCTCCTAATAATGCACGAACTGTATTATTTTTAAGAGCATTATGTGTATCAGTTAATTCTTTAATATTACCTTCAAATAACGCAGCCATATTATCAAGAATTGCTTGACTACTTTGTTCTACGTTAGCCCATGCTTTAATAAAGCCTACTAATGCTTCTTCACCTACAAATGCAGGACGAGCACCTTCTTTACTAAACCATTCATAATTTGGTGCATCTGTTTCATTAGTAGACCATGCAAACGTACCAAATTTGTTTACCCATTGAACTTTAGTTGCATCTTTATTAGTACGAGGTTTATTTTCTAACCAAAAAGAAGCTTTTGTAACTCGACTTAAATTCGTGGTTGTATGAGATAGATAAAAATCTAATCGCAATTTTTTAATACCATTTTCTTCTGTCAAATACTGTGGCTCTTTTTGAGCATTAATACCCATACTAATAAGTGTCTCTTTAGTTGGATTAATTACAGATACTTTTACGCTAGTAACACCTGTATATACACCACCAACTACTTGTTTTTCGGAACTATTACCACCTACCGGCATTTTATTATGTTTAAATTAATTAGAATAAAAAAGAGAGGAGTGAAATTTATCACTCTCTCCCTTTTGTTTTAGTGGTTAATTAGAAATTCTTAGAACTCATTGCTGTTTGCATCAGCAGATGCTTCTTCTTCAGCAGCAGCAGCGTCAATAGACTCATCTACTACTAACATATAAGCACCTTTTACGTGTGAAGGAAGATCAGCAACTTGAGAAGTTACGTCTTGCAATGCGATGTATTGATTACCAAGTTTAGTGGCATCAATAACACCAGCAGATACTAAATCAGCAGTTAAAAACTCATTAGAAAACATTTTACCTTTCTTTTGAGGAGCGCCATCTACTTTAGCAAAAGACCTACGCAAGAATTTAGGAGCAGGCTTTACATTATCACTATCTGCTAATGATAACAGAATCACCTGATTACCTTTTTTAGTTTGTAAAAGCGCATTTTCTTCTAAACCAAGTTGTTCCCAAGCTTTGTTAGAAATAACAAATTGCTCTTCCATAAAAGGAACAAACTCTTTTCCTTCTTCTTGGGCTGCTTTCTTACCTTTCTCTGATTCATACCTACGAAACTTAATACCTGTGTAAGCTTGAGTTCTTACTGCACCACCTTCACGTGTAAAGGTTTTTTCTACTACTTCTAAATCTCCAAACTTAATCATACTGTGTTTGTTTTAGTAATTAAACGTTTAAATTTATTTTGACTTATTTAGTCCAAATTATTGACCAAAGGTACACTCTTTCACCTGTCTATGTCAAGTAAAAGATGAAATTTATTTTTACCCTACCTTATAGGCATCAATAGCTTTCGCCACTTTTGCTAAATCGTTGGGCATTTTATAAGGAAGGCAACCTTTGGGAGATTTTGCAGTCGTATAGCCGTCAGTATTTGTAATAAAATAATACTCCGGCTCGTCTTTACCCGCTACTTTCTCTGTGTGTGTAAATAAAACATAAGTAAACATACCTTCCAGACTTATTTTATCGTCCAGCAGATTACCAATAGTTTTAATTTTACGTCTTTGATTAACACCTTCCTTTACAACTTCATCATGTGTTAATACAAAAACTTTTATATCTGCTCTTAAATTCCTACTTTTATCTAATATATCGTAAGCATGACGAGCAAGTTCAGTATACTTATCCCAACCTTTTTCATATGCTCTACGCATAAATTCATCTGCCATTAGATATTGGTAGTCATCAATAATAATATACTTTATATGAGGCATATTATCACTAATATTTTGAAGAAGAGCTACTATAACATCAGATATATTACTGTTATAATAGTTACCTTTCTTTCCTTCTTCTGTTTTACTACTATAAGGTTTATATTTATTCATCCAACCTCTAAAGGGTAAAGGTTTATTAGATAAATTAATATAAAAAGTCTCAGATGGATTTAAATTTTCTGTTGAAGTACTTTTACCACCGCCTGTCGGTCCAACTACTGCTATTAGTTCTGAACTATAACTCATTTGTATTATTTTAAGTAAATCTAGTATACTCTCTTGCTTCTCTATAATTATGTTCTGACATAGTATTAGGAAAATCTCTAAAATGACCACATTCACCTAAAAAATTAAGATTTAGTGTTTTCATATCACTAGTATCTCGACTTTTTAAGATAGAAAGAGGTCTATATCTTCCTTGTAAACTAACTACATTTAATCCTGCATAAGTTGTTTCACCATAGCGTAAAGGATTAAATAAAGTCATTACAACTTCTGCGTCTTCAGATGCGTTACCTGTATTTTTAAAATCTTCAAGTTGAGGCGTAAGTTCTGTAAATCTACGCCTATCCATATCTGCTAAATCTCTATTAAATTGAGATATTGATACACGACTAACACCATATAAATTACGAAGTGTAATTGCATTTTCTGAATCATGATCTATAATTTCTTTTTTGTTTCGATAACTAGCAGTTATTTCACCTTTATCATTTCTAATAGTTTCAGGACGTAATAGGCCAATATGATCTACTATTACAACAACAATTTCGTAAGAATCATTTGGAATATAAGTTTTAAATTTTAAATCTTGACCTCTTACATTTTTGATGATTTCTTTAGTAGTACCATTACGTTCCATATATTCTGATACTTCTTTATAAATACCATAAGGATTTATAGGTCTATCAAAAATATGAACCCAGTCCATCATTTTTTCTATGTAATCTCTACACATTTTTATCATCTCGTATTTTTCTTCACTTAATTGACTTCTACGAGAATAAACTTCATTAATATCTATGATTATTTGATGTCTCTCAAACATTAATAAACATACCCATTTAGCTATTTTTCTTTTAGCAGCAATTTCTTGTGAATAATAAAATACTCGATATTTAATAAGTGGACCTTCTCTATAATTAGAAGATATTACATTATGTAAATAATTTTTATATGGTGATAAAACGAAAGCAAAATCCGCAAAAGCAGTTTTACCTGTTCCAGTATTTCCACCAATAAGATAATAAGTACCTCTTTGAACACCTCCTATTAAACCATCTAATTTAGCACTACCTGTACTTAAACCATAGTTTCTACCAGCTAAACCATCTTCAACATCTTGAAGAAAACCATCGAAATAATTCATAATGTTTGGAATATATTTTCTTTAGAACCTTTAGTTAATTCTTCTTCATAAAGATTCCATCTTCTATTTAAAATATAGTTCTCTATTTTTTCTTGTGCATAAGGCTTAGACTTAAACCAATTTTTAGTAATATTAATTACTCTCTCATGGGCAATTCTATTCTTTTTATGACATTTTAAATAATCTTTAGCTATTTTAACTGGATCACCAGTTATTGCAGGAACCTTAGAACCATTTATAAGTAACCATTTTGGATAGACTTGACACAATTCTTCATAACTATCTTCTTCATCAATAACTATTCGCTTAATAAATCTATCTGATACAAGAAAATCAGTTATCATATAATCTCTATTTTGAGAAGCTATCCCAAAATCATCAAGCCATCCATAATCTATTAAATACTGAATTGCATTAACGTCAAAATCACCAAAAGTTTGTTTATACTTTTTAATATTTTCAACATCTTTTGTATAAACTAACCAAAGAATAAGAAAATGATTCTCACTCAAATGATTTTCTGTAAGAAAATTAACATATTTATTAATGTCTGCTATCATACAAAATCTTCTTCTATTTCTGCACTAAATATTTCTTTTTTATGCTCTTCTACAATATAAGCTTCTTCTATTTCATGTAATCCATCTATAATATCTTTATTAGTATAAGATGTATTAAAATATTCTTGAAGTTTTTGCTTATAAATAGAAGTTGGAGTTAGAAAATTTAAAGATTCTCTACCCATTAAAATAGATAATCTTGTAGTAAGTAATTCTTTATTTATATTCATAATATATCGGTTAAATTCTCAATCCAACGAACATTAATATCTCCTTTTTGACGCTTCTTTAACCAAGCTTCATCTTGAGTATTTTTAATATAAAGATTTACAATTTTAGCAACTTTACCTTCTATAAAACGAAGACCGCGCCCCATTCGTTGAACATATTGTCTCTTTTTGCTAGAAGCGCTGCATATAATCGCACATTCAATACCTTCAATATTAAGTCCTTCATCTAAAGCTTTTGCGGTACATAAAGTAGTAATTTCCTTATTCTCAAAAAGAGATAAAGCTATTTTACGTAATTTAATAGCACTGATCTTCTTTTCTTTATAATATTTAATAGGATAACCTTTTATTTCTTCAAAATTACCTATCTTACCATTATATTGAAGAGCAAGTTTTTTAGCTGCTGTTAATTGTTTACGATAAACAATTACTTCTTCTTTTTCAAATCCTGGTTTTAAATTAGTATGATATGCTCTGGCCTTATCTCCTAACCTAGTGGCTAATTCATCTGCAAATTCCGTTGTTTCTGCAAATGTAATAGTTGATACATTAAGTAAATTAATAATTTCAATAGCTTTATCAATTTTACTATTATGTTTATATAAGAAATCTTTTCTATTTCTCATTGCCCAAGACCACTGATTTGCATATTTAGCAATATTTTGTGGACTCCACGGATGATCTGCTTCTTTATTCCAACCTTGTTCTTGAGCATACCAGCTTCTCCATTCTGCACCTGTTTTCCAAACTCCATTAACTTTTGCATAATTACTTGCACCAACAGAACAAGCTTGAGCTAATTCCCAATTATGTTCTCCGTTATTATGAAAATTAAATTTAGAGTAATTAGAGTTATGAATATCATTAAGCCTAGCATATTTTTCAGACTCTTCTGGATTTAATTCTATACCTATATTATATACAATATAATCAGAAATATAATTAAATCTTTTCGCTTCACTTAATGTTACTTTATCAATAATTGGTATTTGTAATCTTTCTAGAACATTTTTCTCTTTATCATCTAAAGTAGCTGATAAACCTAAAAACATTTTAAATTTAGTACACTTAATTGTTTGGTTAAACATTAAAGCATCATCAGAAAGATAATTATGAACTTCATCACATACTAATAAATCACATTCCCAATTTGTTTGACGAGATTGATATTGTAATACATAAGTATTTACAACATAAACAGATACATTTTTTAATTTAAAAGTTTCAACATTATCTTCCCAATCTTTTAATAATTTAATAGATGGAACAACAATATTGATTTTAGCATCAGGATATTTTAAATTTAAACGATAAATTGTAATAATTGCAACCATCGTTTTTCCAAAACCAGTTACAGCTTCTAGAACTCCTATTCCATTATGCTTAAACCAATTAGTTATTATAGATAGTTGACGTTTTAATTTATCTTCATGTACTTTAATAATACCTAATTGTTTAAACCAATTAAGAACTAATTCTAAATACTGATCCATATCTATACTATTGCATTTTTAATAAAATCTAATTTAGCAATAAACTCTTCTGGTGTAGACATAACCCAATCATTATAAATAGATGGATAACAATTAAAAATATTAATACCAAAACGAGAGCCGTCTTTATTACGGTAAATAGATACAGATTTTTTAGTTTCTGTATCTACTTTAGCGTAATATTTAGTTAGAGTATCTTCTTTTTTATAGTAGTTAATCATATGTAAATAATATTACATTTCCTTTACCAACTCTTACAACATCTAATAAATAAGCTAATACTCTTTGCTTAGCTGTATTTTGATTATATTTCCAATGAAAATAATCCACTGCTCTCCCATCATTTATTTGAGATATTAAAGATTCACCAGGTGCACTTTGTCTAATATAAATTTCTTGTTCATGTAAAAATACATTATTTATGTTACTAATATTAGCTCTAGGACTAGAATTATTAAAAAGTATCTTAGATAAATGACCTATACTACAACAATTATCTTTTTCTTGCTCATATGCACCAGTTATAAATTTATCTTCTGGTATCTGTAATAATATATCTAATGCTTCTTCATAAGTAATATTAATTCCTTCATTTTTCATTTTCAACTAATTTATAACCAATATAATCTAATATTCCATTAGTTTTAATATCAGAACCATAAAATCCCCAACAAGAATCTTCTTCTTTTAGTTTAACAGTTTCTTCGGATTTCTCTCTAAAATCTTCTAACCATATACATTCTTGGTTCTTACAAGAATTATCAATTATTTTATTTACTTTATCCTCTGAAATATTATAATATTTAACTTTCTTAAATACTTTAAAACCCCAAACATCACCAGATAAATACTGATTCCAAGTTTCAATTAAACCTTCTGCATATTCTTTAGCAATTTGTTCTTTAGTCTTACTTTTATCCTTTTCTGTAATAAATACGCTGTCTTTATGAACTAAAATAAAACCAGTAACACTAGTATCCCAACCTTGTCTTTGTAAAGAATCAGTAAGATTTAATACAATATCACTATGAATATAAGCAGCAACAGGAAAAACATAATATCCTTCATAATCTAATGTTCTAAAAGAAGTTCCATACCATTCAGCAATATCCTCTGGTGCAAATCCTTTTCTTTTTACAGTGAATTGTCTGTGGTCATATACAAGAAACATATCAGTATCTTCCCAATTATCAGGAGATTTAGAATCATTATCTTAATATATCCTTAAAATTCTATCTTGTTCTAACTGATACTCTTTTTCAAATTGTTCTTTTTGTTGTTCATTATTCTCCATCTGATCTAATATGTTTAACTAATATTTCAGTATCTTTATGTCTTACAACACCCTGAGTAGGCAATCCATCATTACTTCTTGTAAAAAATCTAACAGTAGCTTTCTTACCTTTAAACTTATCTATATTATAGAACCAATACTCTTTTTGCTTTTCTGTTCCAGTAGGTCTAGATTTAAATATTAAATCATTAATATTGTTCTTTAATACAAAATAAAAAGACTCACCAATAGATTTATTTTCATCATTACCACAAGCAATAATTTCAAATTCTTCGTCTTGATATTCTTTTATTTTAATCAATGAATATGATCTAGTATTAAATTCATAAATACCCATAGGATTTCTTAGAATGGCACCTTCATATCCTTGTGATACATAATAATTATGCACCATTTCAGCTTCTTCTTTACTGTAGATTTTTTTACTTTCTACAAATTTAATAGAAAGTAAATCAAAAGAATATTTTTGATTAATGGTTAATAATAAATCACGTTCTCTTTGTGATGCTTTACTATCAATCAATGAAATAACATCATAAATATGATATTCTAACCAACTATTAGAAGCAAACATTCCATTTTCTTCTTTTCTAGCTGCTCCAGAAATTTCTTGAAGAGGAATCCCATGTTTGTAAATTTCACCATCTAATAATAAAGAACTATAACCAGCATTTCCTAAACGTTTTAAAAATATAGTAAGATCGTTTATTAAATGAGGTATTTGATAATATTGACCACCTCTACTAATTAAAACAGCATCTAGGTTTTTTTTTTTTACTAAACATCTAACACCATCTAACTTAGGTTGAATAATGTAAGGAAAATTTAATACCTTTACATCTTTTATCTTATGTGCAAGCATTGGTAATTCATCCCAGTTACTATTTGTATAAGCAAAATTAGGTATATAGTTAATAGCTTTTGCTAATATTTCTTGTTCTGTGATATTGTAATTTACTTGAATTATATTAAACTCCAATAATCTTTTAACAAGGTCATCTAGAGATTTATATCCTTCATCTAATTTTTGTCTCCACAAAGCGTTTAACTGAAATATAGCCTGCTCATAAACATTTCTTTTTTGTTTACCTTTTTTAACTAATTCCATCTTAGGAGTAAGTTTACCATCTATTAAACCTGTTTCAGTTTTAATAGCATATCCATCTTCTGTTGAACTAGCTACAACACTAGCTTTAAATATTCTAACTTTATTAAAAGAATCTAATGTGTATAAAGTAGGTAATACATTTGCTACTACATCAGCCATATTATTCAATTTTTAATTCTTCAAATTTAATTTTTTTATCTACAGGAACATTTTCTCTTAATTCTAGAGTTACTACTCTAGAGTTCATAGGATCATAATGATCTTTACCTGTTTCATCAATAGAGACTACGACAGGAATTTTAGGTGTAGTGTCTTGTGTAGGTCGCCAATTAACAACTTCCATACATTTAGTACAATAAAGACCAAACATTCCTTGTAGATTAAATTTATCAGTAGGTGGATTACCACCACAATCTCCACAATTTGCTATTCTTTCGGCTCTAACTTTTTTAAAAAAACTATGCTCTGGTTTTTTTGCCATATAATATCTTCTTCTATAAGTACAACGGTTATATTAAATTTTTTAGAAAATAAACTACGATTAATTTTATTTTCTTTTCTTAAATTATGAGAGTGTTTAAATCTAAAATAGTTATTAACAACAGTTATAGTTTTAGCTTGCGCTACCAACTCTCCATTATGATATACGTTAATCATTAATTAATCTTTATGCCAACAATGTCCAGTATGTCCTGAAACTTCCATTTCTATTTCATTTAAATATAAGTTACAAGTATTAGTAACTACCTGACCAATTTGTTTTGCAAATTTTTCTGCTTCTTGTAAATTATTAGCTTTATGTGCAAATACAATTTCATCATGTACTTGTAATAACCACCTAAAATTATCCCGTCTATTTGATCCAAATTGATTATTCACAAATCTATGAATATTAACCATAGACTCTTTAATCATATCGGCTTGAGTGCCACTAATACCATAATTTTTACAAGCACGCTTAATAGCAGACTTATCTTTTTGAGATAACTCAATACCTTTTCTTTGTGCGTCTAACCAAGTTTCAAACCAATGTCTAGAATTAGTTCTTTCATTAAATATTAAATAACCATTCTTAACACCAAAATTTGATATTCTATCTAGATACGCAAAAGCTTCAGGTAAGGATTCTCTCATAGCTTCTAAAGCAAGCTTGGCATAATAAGGTGCAATATTTAGTGTTTCAGCAACTTTCTCTTCTCCTGCACCATAATTAATACCATATACGATATTTTTAACAGGATTTCTAATATCAGGATATTTTTTCTTATCTATTTTAAACTCCTTTTGACTTAATGCTAATTCTATACGTTCATTATGAATTTGAGATAACTCTAAATAAGTAAATTTTCTCTTCTTTTTAACACCATTTTCCTCATATTCATGCTCATAGTCTTGCTGTAATCTATTTACAACTAATAATTGAGCAATTTCATCATATGCTCTATTAGAAGACATTGTATTTTTAATATAAGAAATAATTTTAGTATAGATAGCACTAGCAAGATAACAATGAAGATCCGCTTTCTCTTTTAAAAGCTTAATCAAAGTTTTATCTCTACTATTACTAGCAAGAATAACTAATTCTGCACTACTCAAATCATAAGTAGAAACATACCAACCATTAGCTATTTCTTCTTGTGTTAAAGTAAAACAGTTTCTATATTTATTATCTTTTATAATTTGTTGGCTATTATAAAAACCATTTTTAACATCACCAGAAGATAAACGACCATTTTTAGTAAATTCTTGTTTATATATAGTATGAACTTTTCCAGTTTTACTATTATAATAACCAATTTTAGATTTTTTTGAACCTGGCTTACGTATTAACTCTTTAAGAAATATTTCTCCAAAAGAATTAATAGCTTTTTCATATTTTCTATACTCTAATAATTTATTAATAAATGGTAAAACCTTAGAACTAGGATATTCTATCTTATATTGTTCAAGTGCTTCTTCTGCAAATGAATTCTTTTTTGCTTTAAAATCTTCTTCTTTACCTTCTCTATCTTGTTTTTGAGGAATTGGTTCTCCTAAAATAGTAAATAATTTAACTAATTGTTTAGTTGAAGAATAAGAAACATTTCTTTTATTTTCATTAGATATACTTACAGACTGACCAAAAAAAGATAACTGTTCTAATTCTACTTTTTTTCTTTTATTAGTCCATAAACCACCTTTTAATTTAGGATGATCTTTAGAAAATTTTACAATTTCTTCATCTAATTTTAATTCAATTTGAAACTTTTTACTTTTATTTTCATTTAAAACCTCCAACCACTTATTACTATCTAAAGTAAATCCATTAACGCACATTTCCCCTAGTATTGGAACTAAAGGATCACCTATTTCATATACTCTTCTCTCTAATTTATACTGACTAATCAGTGGTTTTTGTTTTTCTAAAATAGGAAATAAACAAATAGGATCGTATGCAGAATAATAAATATGCTCCCATTGAAATTTAGGATTATATTTCATTTTAATAAAATCATCTCTAGTAGATTTACTCATTGGCATAAACGCATTAAGACGTCTAAAATGAGTTTCTTCTAAAGATGCAGATCGTCCACTACCTCTTCCTAGAATTTGTTCATGTATCATAGTATCTATAATATTATCAATATCTAAAGATACTCCATATTGCTGATTTAAAATCTTCCAATCATATTGTGCGTTATGAAAAATTAGTTTTTTACCTGTAAAATTAATATCTTTTAAAAATTCAGTACCTATTGTTGTAATATCTACAACAAAACTGTCTTTACCGTCAGAAATTTGAAACAATAATGGTGTAGCATTTATAGGATTAATGCTATTATTTTCTGTATCACATCCTAATAAAGTACTATTTGTAATTGCTTCCTTCATTTTAGCTAAATTTCCCACAATTTCTATTTCAGGGTGGTTCCAACTTTGAGCTTTAGCAGTAATGAAGTAATACATAGATTAAAAATTTGTTTTTATCGAAACCTTTCTTAATTTTGTGTCGTTATTAAACAAAGAAAATATGAGCCTTACAGTAATAAATATCGGGTCTAAGCGTGGTCGTAGGACTGTTTCAAAGAAAACCGCTTTAGAGCAAATTAAACGCGCTCTGGCCCTTCATAAAGCAGGAGTAGTATTAGTGTAGGATAGTAAACGTTATGAAATCCTACACTAAATACTATTGTACTAACCGTATATTTCTAAATTCGGCTAGTTGAACAATTACAACGTAATCAATATAAATTCCCCATTTCTTTGCTTCACGTCTAGTATCTTTACTAATCTCATTATCAAGTGTATTTAATTTACACTCTTCCCAAGTTCTAGACATAATTAACTCTTTTGTTTTAGCCATAGCTATATCATCAATAGCATCAGTAACATCTCTTACATCAAGTAAGTACTTTTTTATACTCTCTTCTGTATCATCTACTTTATATTTAATTACTAAAGCTGTAGTAATTGTTTTACCATCTTTCGTAGTTAATGATTGAGGTTTAGTAGATATAGTTTCAGTTGCTATTGGTACTGTATATAACTTATCGGATATAGGTCTTTTTATCTTTAAACCGGGTCCAACTACCTTATGATACTTTCCCCATCGAAGTATTAAACCTCTTTCATATTCATCAATAACACAAAAAGGCCATATAGATTCCCAAAAATCTTTAATTACTTCAAGGAGTTGTACTAAAAAATCCATTAGTTATATTATAATATTTAGTTAAACTAGTTGAATACTCTTTTATAGATGCAGTATAGTATTTTTTAGACTTTAATTCAACAGCATATTGATATGGTGTTTCCCATTTAAAGCTATACTTTTTTCTTTTTAAATAAAGATACTGACTTATAGTTGCATCTTCAATACTCTTATACTTAGCAAAATTATTGTGACCTTCTGCTTCCGCTCCTGGACCTAATGCTAAAGTATCAAACTTACTATAATGTCTGGCAAATACATTATTATATTTAGTAAGTTTATTTTTAAAATTGCCTGATTCATGTTTAGCTTGTGCTACTAATAATTTTACAATATTAGTATCTAAATCATATCTAAATAATACCAACTTAATACTATCTTCTTTTGATAACGGAGTAACATCTAATGTTTCATCCTTATAGTTGATTTCTGTTATTTGCTCTTTTGAGTTAAAACAAACACATAACAAAAATGCTGTAAGAATAGTTTTCATATTTATTTATTTAGTTAAACAAAAAAGAGCAAGAGGATTTCTCCTCTTGCTCATAAATTACAAATTAAGCTTCTTGCATTGCTGCATCACCTACTTTAGCACTTGCTAAAGTCTCTCCATAACTAGGTAATTCGCTTTCTGGTACAAAAGTACCTTCAACAAATACATGGTTAATTTGAGAAGCAATGTTTACACTTGTACGAGAGAAGATAAAATGTCCTTCCTCATCCAAGAAATAACCATTTTGACCTACATATTTAGTAAGATCATACTCAGTTTTGATTTTACTAGAAGCAACCTTATCAGTTATCATTAATTGCTTTGCAGACTTGGCAATATTTTGTTTTTGCCATGCATCAGGAATAGTAGTTTCTCTAACCTGAATAGCTAGTTTCTCACCTTGAAGAGTGGGATTTTCAATAGCCAATTCAAAACGTTCTCCTTGTTCAAGATTCATAATATTACTGATTGTTGATTCAGGCAAATTAAAATCTTCTTGAAGTGTTGCAAGAGTTACAGGAAACCATACTCTACGCTCAGAACCAGAACGAAAACGAGCATCACCTTTATTAAGATGAGCGAGAACGTTAACTGCACCAGGACGCTCAACTAAACCTGTCATTTCTGCTTGAAATGAACCATTAGCTACTTTACGGATACTTACGATTTTTGACATAAAAATGTACTTTAGAAAATTAAATAAAAAGGATCACTTGGTAGTTCCGTACACCCGCTATCTGATTAAAGAGAAATAGCAAAATCTCTAACTAGTCGTACCATTGAGAGGAATCGAACCTCCACGTTCTTAACGAACAACAGATTTTAAGTCTGTCTTGTCTACCAGTTCCAACACAATGGCCCAGTGTTCAACTTATTAGTGGAGCAGAGGGGAATCGAACCCCTGTCCATAAATACTACATTATACAATTTATACAAGCTTTGGGGCTTCCCGATAGGAACACCTTCCACCATCTATATTTGTTTAAGGTACATTATATAGAATTAAACCTGTTCAACTTAAACTAAGTGTTCTTTAAGCAGCTACACGTAGCTGAACACCTTCACTTTGTCCTACATTTACTCCTTGAGGAAACATAGGCACTACTTTTGCTTCTTTAGCAATCGTTGTTGTATGCGCATTTTCAGTAGGTACAACATACTTCCCTACGCTTGATTATATAATATAACTATTCATGTCAAAACCAATCTGCCCCAAATACTACATTATAATTTACTCCACTCTTTTTCAAATGCTTCTGCTGCATTATTAAAAGAAACAGGATCACCATAAGCATCGCCTAGTTCCCACAGCTTTATAGCATCAGACTTTTGAATAATACGATAATTTTTTTTATGAAGATATAAAAAACAAACTGCGTATAAAATAGAACAAAGAATAAATCCAATAAAAATATAAAATGCTATCATTTTGTTATTAATTTAAGTAAAAGAGAGTTCAGGTCTTTAACCGAATCTTTAATATTTAATAGTACTCCAATCTATATTTAGTAAATTGCATTTTACTGTAATATATGACATATTTCTATGTATACTATTATTAATAATATTACGTGCATCTTCCATACACTATCTCTCTTTTAAAATTTTACTTTAATCCATATTTTTTATCACTAATTTGCTTAGGATAAATTAATACAGTTTTAGTATAACGTTTATCAATTCTACCAAACGTATTTCTTAAAGAAGCAACAGTTGCTCCGTTTTTAATTAATTGTATTGCTTGTTTATTTAGTCTTTTAACATGAAGAGGTTTAGCTAATACATAACTAAAGATATTATTCCTATGTCTACGCGTATATTTCTTAGAATTATTTGTTAATCTAGGATGTTTACGTGCAGATAAATTTTCAGAATTAGGTAACCCTTTATTAATCTGATATGACAATCGTTGCATATCTTTCATAATATTATGCTCTAATTTACTATAAGGAATAGGATTTTCTATTTTAATACGTTCTTTTCCATCAGATGTTTTATATTTAATATTTACAACACGAGGAATATAAACACTCCTACTTTGAAGCTCATTTAAGTTATCTTGAATAAACTTATTTTCTTCTTTTTTACGAGCAACATCTTGTCTAACTAATTCTATAAAATACTTTTTAGCAAGTTGTTTTGCAGTTTTATTAAGCTTTTTATCTTTAGAAAAAGCCTTACCTAAATATATATTTGCCATGATACCTGCTTCATTAGCAAGTACATTTGATTGATTTTCCATTATTTATTAGTAGGAATTTGTTCTACAGTTTCATACTCACTAGACCATATTTTTTCATTATAAAATGGTCTAGCATTAATATTATTCTTGATTTTATCTTTAATCTCAAACAATTTTAGTTTTTCTTCTTCTGTTTTCTTAAATACATCTCTATTAAACTTATCTTGTAAATGATTAATAGTTTCTAAATGTCTAAATTCAGAAGAAGCAAATGTATTACCTTTATAATCGTAAAATTGTTTTATATCTGAATAAGAGTGCCATTTAGCTTCTTTCTTTACAGGAATAGATTCTTTTACAACAGATATTTTAGAAGACTTTTCTTTCTTATTAAACTGTTTTAAATAATCAAATTTACCAACTAATACAAATTCTTGCTTTGATAGAAAATCTATATAACCCCAAGACTTAGAACCTAAATCTTCTGCTTTTGATATATCAAGTACGTTATTACTACGGTCAAATTTTACTCTTTTTTGACTTAAAACCTTAATTACGAACTCTATATTTAGTCGTTTACTCATTGTTTATTAATTTCTTCTGCTAATTTCGTTAAATATCTAGTCAGCTGCAAGGAATCGTCCATATTTTTTATTCTAACAGCAGCTTCTGTAATACTAATTTCTTCTTTTTCTTTTGTATCTAACTGTTGGGTTAAATAATCTACTATATCATTTAATGCAGTTACATAACCTAATCTATAATTCTGTTTACTTAATTTATTTTGACGAATAGCAAGATCTGCTAAACATCTTTTAACATTATCACTCATATATTAAAAAGGTAAATTTTCTTCAATATCATTATTTATAAATAAATCTCCTTGAGTTATATAAATAGGTTGTCTCGCCCAAGAAGGTTTACCTCTTTTTGTCCAAACTACAGGCTTTATTTCATCGGTAACAAACCATTTATAATTAAGTGCTTCTTTATATGCATTAAATACATTATTATCATCACCAAAAGATGTAGCTTTTACAAAAGATTTAGGTAATATATTACAATCAGGAATATATTGTATTAAGCTTGTAAAAAGAGAATAAAGGTAGTGAGTGTGGCCTGTTCTATATTCATGTTCATTAAGTAATGCAATAGCATGATTCCAAAGCCAAACAAAGTTCTCTCTTTTAGAAGCTACCCAATTAGTACACTTATGATAGAGTAACTCATTAAACTTTTCTCTATTTTGACCTCTACGCTCTACATCCCATATTATAAAAGGAGCAATACATAAATTTGTTCTTTTAAAATACGCCATAGAAAGCATTTCAAAACACTCTTTCGGCATATGTTTAACTCTTTTATCATCAAGATTCCTAGCACTAATTACAGGATCAGAATCAGACACAAATATGTTCATGTTCTAATATTTCTGTTAATTCTGTAATATCTTGTTCTACTACTGGTGCAAAATGATCAGTAGCATAGTAATCAATGGGTCTACCTTCTTCTAAGTTATAAAAATCTCTTGAAGTATTTTCATTACTAAAAGTTTTTTTCTCTAACACAGTATAATAACAATCTTTTTTAGGTATAAGACTAAAATCTGTTTTTTTACCGTCAAGAACTCTCCAATTATCATTAATACATACAACAATCATAATTCATCTGTATTAATATCTTCATACCAAGAATTTCTAATAAAGCGCATAGTACCACAAAGATATTTAATATATACCCCATCGAGTATATTACATGAACGATAAATCAAATTATTTCTATATGTAGTACTGTCTGAATGAAAATTATAATAAATAATGCTATTTGATTCCAATGAATATCCATTCATAAAAATTAATTTAATAAAACTACTAGAGGTTATTACACCTCTAGTAGTTAACTCTTAATGTGAGTAAGATCACTAAGATTTTACAACAAATATACGACTCGTTGTAGTACAAATTATTGATAAATAAATAGCTATAAACTTAGTTTATTTTTAGGTAAATAGCTATTGAATTAAGAATAATTTTAAGTCCAACAAACTATAAGAGAAAAATCTATATAGATTTTTCTTATCATAGTTTGACTAAGACTATTTTTTACAATAGATGTTGCTATCTCAAATAAAGGTTTGTTAAAAGTATGAATATGCAGAGTATCACATAATCTCGGGCCAGAGATTGTCCATAGTCTCAATACAAGAACTAATAATCTAACTTTATTTTATCTTACACTTACCATTGTATAAAATATAACAGCTTACTCCTGATTAAATTAACCAATTACTTTCTCTATTCTTTCAAATAAAGAACGATTAAAGGATTTATTTAATTTTTTTATAGTGTCAGTAAACATATGACACATAATAATATGCTTAATTAACGTAGGATAATGAAATGTAGGTTCAAATAATCTCCATTCAGTAGTGGGTAAATGTCTAGCTACTATAATTTCAGTATTAGAAGAAACACCAATAAAAAGAGCCTGACTCCTTTTATCTCTACAAAATTTATATTTTGTATTGTTTTTCTCAATTTGTTTATAAATATATTTATTATACTTATAAATTTTTTTACAATGATTAAAACATACTAAATTCCTAACTCTAAGATCACGAGTGTCTGTATCTTCATTAATACCTCTACACTTTTTAGTATCTGTCATATCAATATGAATATGTAGACCACCATAAGTTAAATCAGGCCAAATATTTTCTTCTTTATTAAGTATACCAGTAAATTCTTTAAGAATATGAATATGATAAAATCCACGCACACTTACTCTTATTTCCGCTTGTTGTGCATAACTTACATCGTTTTTTGTACACTTATCTAATACAATTGGTTTAAATCGTAGTATCTTTTCGTATTTAGTATTTATGTTAGCTTGAAATAAGTTTAAAGAAGCAACTTTACCCGATGTAAACGCAGTATCAATTTCTACACCAACACGAGTAGGCCAAACAGTTTTAAGAAATGAAATAATATATCCAGGATTATTACTATTAGCAAGTAATCGCCTAATTTTACTAGGCTCATGTAAAATAGTATTAATTACCTGTTCTTGAACATATGTTAATTTAGACATAAAAAATGGTGTGAGTTTTATTTCTCACACCATTAGTTAATAATTAAATTTTATTAATTGGTGGTTCAGGAGCAAAACTTCCAAGAATATTATTACTTACATTTTTAGCAACTGGAACAACCGGAGCAGCTACAACAACAGGAGCAATTTTCTTTGCAGTAGCTTTCTTTTTTACTATTTTCTTAGCAGCAACTTTCTTTTTTGCTGTCTTTTTAGATACTTTTTTTGCTGTTTTCTTTTTAGGAGCAGCTTTTTTTGCAGCTTTTTTAGCCATTGTTTTTTGATTTGCTTAATTAACAATTATTTTAGTAATCTATAATAAAGGTGGTTAATCACCACTCGTTAGTTTTTTAATTTCTAAATACAATCTATATCCCATTGGTATAACAAAACCAATAATAAAAAGATAAGCAAGACATATTACGAATATAATAAATCCTATCTTTCCAACAATAGTCATATCATAATATGTACTATTATCTTTTATTAATATATCAGTTAATGCTAAAAAAAATGTGGTAAGCATTACTCCAAAAACAAGCTTTACAACTTTTTCATTATTCATTTAAAATTGTTTTTATATTGATAACTTCCATTTTTAACAATCTTAAACCTAGTATATAATGTAGTAGGTCTAAGAAATTCAATTTTTTTCTTTTCACTATATGCAATAGCTTTAGAAACATTTGTCTTATGTGTAGCAACTTTTACAAATGTACCTCTTATATGATCTCGTCTAAATTCAACGAGATCATATAAGGTAGGATTTTTATTCATCATTTTGATTTATAATAACAAATAATAGTGCTACTAACATTGCCCAAGAGAATACACTATATTTAACAGATTGATAAAATTCTTGTTCTGTTAATTTATGTGTATGCATATATCTAAGATAACAAAGAAGAGAAACTGCTAAAAGAACACCAATTAAATATAGTGACAAAGTAACTAATATTATTTGCCACATATAATTAAAAGTAAAAATGATGTATCATAGCACCAAAAAACAATAACATAACAATTAAAAAGATAACTACAAATTGATTTACACTACTTGCAAATGATTTTTTCATAAAATGTTTGTTTAAAGAATTAATATTTTTGTTTAGCACCAATTAGGTATATTTTAACATTAAATTTACTTTATCAATTATCAGTTGACCAAGTATTTCTCTGCAAATATCTGCTGTTTGTTTTTGATTATTTTTATAAGCAGCAGCATAAGCAGCAGGAGGATCATTAACATTAGCATAAGCAGCAGCATAAGCAGTATCAGCAGCATAAGTAGCAGCAGCAGTATCATCAACATTAGCAGCAGCATCAGCAGTATAAGCAGCAGCAGTAGCAACAGCATAAGCAGCATAAGCAGCAGGATCACTAGCAACATAAGCAGGAGGATCATCAACATTAGCAGCAACATAAGCAGCATAAGCAGCATAAGCACCATAAGCAGCAGCAGAAGCAGCATCATAAGTAGATCTTGCAAAAGGTACTAAGTCTTCTAATGTCATTTCCTCTACCAGACCAAATCTCTCTGCTGCATTAACCGCATCAATACTTCTTTGATCTTTCATTAAATGAATTACTGTTTTAGCACATCTAGCTTTAGCTAACGTTAGAGGTTTAATAGGTAAGTCTAATTTTTTAGCTAACCATAATAACCAGTCACCACGTTCTACTTTAGCTATTGTTTCTTCAATAGTAAAAGTAGATGCCCATTTTTGTGCTTCTTGACAAGCACGAAAGTCTTTAAGTAAATTCTGAAATGTTTTCATAGTCATCTTTTTAGGTAATATAATGATTTGTTTTTCTAATTCAGCAGCTATCTTTTCTTCAAGCTTTTGCAATGCAGCTTGAGTAGCTTTATTGCTAATACTTTCTTTTGAGAAGGAGCACACTACCGACTTAGCCATCAATTTCTCAACATTACTTTTTGACATGGTTATAGATGTTTAAGTTAAATAATGACAGTTTTACACACTAGATTTTCTCAATGTAAAACTTGTAATAATAGCCCAGCCTAATTCAACAATCTATCTGTTCTAATCTCAGACTTGAAAGGTTATCTATGACTATTACAAGAGGTTTCAACTTTTTATAGTCTAAGATTTTAATTTAATTTTAACTTTTTTTTGAAAAGAGATTTCTCTGCTTTAAAACAGTAATTAAGGTATTCTTAAATTTCTTCTTATTGCTTCTTTAACATATTTTTTATAGTGTAAATGCTTTAATGCTTTTTTACCTATTAAAAAATCTTCTTCATACCAAAAACTATCAGCATCAGAACCCCCACCTTTTCTAATTCTAATTCCTTCTTTAGCTCTTTTCTGAATATATTTAATAGTATTAATAAGATGATTATCATCCATTTTAGGATAATCTTTTGATACACCTCTAATATCTATAATTTTACCATCTTTACATTTATGTAATAATGGTTTTAGAACTTTAGGTGGAAAGTTTTCAAGAAACTCATCCCCCATTTGTTGTACTCTATAATAATCTGCCATATCTCCCATAATCTTTAATGTTTAAAATTAATAAGAATAGTACTAATAAGTTGACTACTAGCTTTGAGTTTTAGTACGTAGCTAAACACTACAATTTCCTCTATATACATTCACTCTACTACTCTTAAATCTTTAATGTTTAAAATAAAACTACTAACTAATACAGACCTTATAGAGCAACAATATACAATATACATTCGTATGCGACATATATCTTGTTATTCTATTCTTGTTAGTAGTTTTAATGTTAATAACTCTTCTGTCCAATTTTCTAGTTGGAATAGTTTATTCTTACATAGCATGGTAATTTAATACCTACATTACTTGTCAATTCAAGTAGAACGTTCAGAACTTACTATCTCTACAACAAACATTAACTGCTGGAACAGAACTATAACTCGGTACTTACGCCAAATCTCCGATAGTTTTTGTTTTGGAGATATATAGTTGTTTGTCTTCAAGCAGAAGAGTTAAATCTTTATATCAATCTCCAAGTAATACCATTACTAAAAGTTTGATACATACTTCCATTGTTGTTATTGGTATCTATCTTTATCGTCAACATATTTTAAGTATGTTAGCACCCTTTAATTACTAGGCACAATTTAACGTAGCTAATATATTAAGTAGGGTCATGTAGTTGATTGTATGGACGAGACAATCTGCTATTTAACTACTTGCTGAGAACTCATTTGTGTTGGGTATGTTCTTCCTTTTGGGAAGTTTCCTTTACTATCCTTTCTCAAGGGAACAACACATCTAGCTTTACAGCATTAATAGATATCGGTTTTACGATGCTCTATTAACATCCTATTAATTCAGGATTAGTATCTTTATGTGAATTAAGCTTTTTGACTTATTGACGTTGCATTGCTACACAAACCTATTCACAAAGGATCAATGTTTAGCCTATTATCTAGATTATTTTTATTTTACCAGATTTAAGGAAGATAAAGAACAGTTTATAAGTTGGTTACTACAATTCAGCAGACATTTGTCGTAGGATTAGATACTCTAATTTACCTAGCTCTCCATTAGAAGAATGACTTCTATCTTTAGTTCTAAATCTACCTGTAGATCATTATGTCTTTTTCATAGTTTTATTTCATAATTATCTCAATCAGTTTTTAAAGTTGGTAGTGTGTTAGAGTCGTTTAACGTCTCGCTATATCACCAGCTACTCTTTCTCTACCAACCTTGTTCTCAAAATAACACTTACTACAAAAAGCTCTATGATAACACGACATACTTTTCATACAATATAATTTATCCTTGACACCAAATGTGGTCTGCTTCAAATGCTTCTTCCTCTCTAAACCAGAAGTATTTAATAGTGTCTTTTGAAATCCTAACTTTTGTTATGAAGTCATCTTCACCCATTATCGCAACGCAAACAGAACTCATTTTATCAAACCAATTTATTTCTACTCTTCGTAGGACGGTTTATCTGTTAGTCGTTTTTAAATTTTAAAACCTTATTTCATCATTCTAATCAAGTTCGTGCTATTTCCGGCCACTATCTGTTAAAGTCCGTTTTTATATTTTTTCAAATACATCAATTAATTCATTCAGTTCTTTAAATAACTTACTATGATTTTCATTAATCATGTAATTATTTACTGTATCTATATCAACTTTACAAGTATCTTGCATTAGTTGATACATATATTCAGTAGACTTATCTTCATGATCACATAATTGGTGTACTGCTGCAAGTTTAAGCTTAGTTATGTATTTCATATTTTAGGTCTTTCACCGTTATGAGCTACGCACTCTTTACAACCTTAGAGCATCCTTCTGGGCAAGAATGTTTGTATGAGCGTTTCATAGGATAGTTTAGTGAATAAAAAATATTAAAAAAGATGGCTAACCCCGATTACAGCCAGCACCACACGGGAGGGGGCAGCGTGTTACATGGTAGGCTACAAACGTATTACTACTTGCCCTGTGTTGCCTCTCATCACCAACACTTCCACTTGTCGGCCATTGTTCTGCCAATCTCATTTGATTGGTGTCTGTACCAGAACTACACTGCTCGGCCACTGGTTTTCCCGCCATCTTTTTTAATATTTTCAGTTTGTATTTCAAATATAGTTCATCTCTTAATAATCGGCACTGGTTATATTCTTGTTCGTTATGCACAATTAAGCAACGCATCAAACAGCTATAAGTGATTTTACAAGTTATTGTAAGTTTAATCACTATTACTTCTATAATAGTACTTATACATTTCCTGTGCAGTAGGTATTGGAACATTTTTATCTTTCAGGTATTCATGCACAAGCTTTTCAGGTTTTATATACTCTTCTGTTTCTGTTTCAGCATACTTAGAATCATCAACAAATCTCCAAGCTTTATAAATACAAGTACCATTATCCAAAGACTTTTGAAATGATTGTGCTGTATAACCTGGTTCCATAAAGCCATTATAAGCACAAAACTCATTAGGAAGTACTTCAACACCAATATCTATCCCTTCTGTGTGTATAATCACCCAATCATGCTTGATGTAAATTGTTATTTTACGCTTATCAAGATTAATATCAGGATGAAAAATAGCAATTACACCTTTGACTATATCCATATTTGCTGGATTAGTCATAAAATCTTGAAATCTGTTCATTTGTTTTAATTTAATGTTTAGTAAAAAGAATTGGTAATGTGCTTCTACATACTCTGTTCCGTCATTAGCGGGAGGCAACCTTATTCCAATTCAGCCACCTGACTGTGTTATTTCTTTTTAAATTGTTCAAACCATTCTTTAGCATCTTGATAATTAAAAATAGAATTATGTGTGTTTAATTCAGATTCTCTTTCATATAAAAGATTGAGAACTTCTTTCTCACTATACATTCTTTCTTGTTGCTTATCTCTTTCTTCCAATGCTTTTTCACAACTTGCCAAAAGTGTTTTAGTGTGTCTTAATTCTATTTCCATTAAACCATAATGTTCTTGTTGCCATTTAGCACAATATTCTGCTACCCTTCTTGCTGCTGATTCTATATTTCCCCAAACCCATCCCATATCAGAAATTATTCTTTTAGCAGCTTCTTCAAGTGACTCTTGTTTAGTAATCTCAATAAAATGTCCTTCACTACCACATTGAGCACCACAAGTAGTACATAAATAATATTTATTACAGTCACCACATTTAATATATTCTTTTTTAGGTTCTTCTTTTGGAATCGTAGTTTCTTGTTTAGACTCTTTTATAGCTATAAAAGTTTTACCAAATCCTGTTACAGCTTCTATTCCTCCTCGTGCTTTGTTTGATCTCCACAAATTAAATGATTTTTGTTGTCTTTCAAATCTTACAGGATCAATATTATTTAAAGGTAAAATATTTCCTTGATAATTTAAAGAATGACCTTCTTCATCAAATCCTGTGTGAGCATTTATATCTTTAGGTTCTTCTTTTGGAATGATTATTTTGTACTGATAAGAAGTTGCTTCATCAATCATCCCATTCTTTTTATAACCTTCTCTATAAACCTCAACCTCCTCACAACTTGGATTCTTAACAAACCATTCTAAAAACTCATCATCAATAGCTTGTACACCATATTTGATTAATCCTTGGTCTGTTGTTAGGATGATTTTTTTAAAATACAATGGATTGTATTGGTCATTCCATTCAACACTTTCTAAATCATAGCCTACTTGGTGTAAATGATTGCGATTATCCTTAATGTCTATAAACCAATCTTGGCTTGATGTGATTTTATCATCAGAAGTGATGTAGATGTGTTGGGCAGTATTGCTACCAATTAAAACATCCTTATCTAATTCTATTCTTCTTCTTAAATTATTAACCCACAACGTACTTGGTTTGTCCGTTAGTAATACGTGTATGTTTTTCATCTTATTTGTTTTTTATTTGTAGTCAGAACAGGATTTGAACCTGTATTTAATGTATATACTTAAATCTTATAGTTGCATCATTCAACAATGCTTTACCTTATGGTTAAGGTATCAGGAGTCAATCCCTGATTCTTCTATAAGTGCGTCTACCAATTCCGCCACCTGACTAAAAATCTAATTCTACGCTTACTACTTGTCTTGTCCTATGAATTAGTAACAGTCTTCATTGTAGTCAGGACAGGATTCGAACCTGTTTTGTAATAAAGGGTCTCACGACTGTTATTTCTAACCTACATTTCTGTAGCGTGGTCTGGTTTGAGTAGGCCCTAATCTGTTCTCATTTATATTACAATGGCGTACCAATTCCGCCACCTGACTATTTGCTTGTCTTTCCAAGCTGTCACCACTTTGATAATTCCTCCAATGTAACTCTTCAGAAAAGCCATAGATGGTTCACTATGAGCAGCAATCAAGACAGGATTCAGAATCTGTCTTAGTTAATGAAAAACACTAACTAATATTATTTCCTTGTATAGTAAATAATATAAGCAAAAAGAATAAGAAAAGAACAACACAACCATACAATACCCATAGCAATACTAATATACCACCAAGCTATTGTAGATACAACAATCAAAAATAATGTATGAAACATAGCACTACCCGCTTCTGTATCTTTACCAGTAGGTGTATTTACAAGAAAAAGATAATTAATAAGTACTGATACAGTAGCAATAAGTGCAATAGCTAGTATCATACAGCTAGTTGTTTAGTAATACGTGCTGGTTTTTTCATTTTCCGCGATTGTGACGACCAGTACGTTGTATGTATTCTTTACTACATGATGACTTATCTCGTAAAACACTAACTTGTGTGTTGCGAGATAAAACGCGGTTCGTTGCGCCTACATACTTACTTTTGGAAGATAATCCGTTGTACTTATCAGAGCATACCCAGTATGCATCAGAAGGTAAATGATATTCGGAAGATTTAGTCATAAGGTTATATTATTAGAAAGTGAAACAATGGTAAGTTAGAAAAGAAATGTGAAAGTAACTGTGGTATCAGGTACCAACATGAGTAAATCCATGATTAGTATATCAAAATTAGCAATTCTGATAACACTAATGGATAAGAGTATGCGAAGATGCTTCATTACAGTAGTTGTTTTTGAAGTATCTTCGTCATATTCCGCAGTTTCAACAGCTCATTTACATTATAATATGGTGCGCGTAGCATTGCTTCTATCTTATTAATGTTGAGTTGTACTTGCTCTTTGATCTGGTTTTGTGTTAGCTGTGTCATATGCTATATATGAATAGTATGCTATGTCATGATGAGAAACAGAGAAGAGAGGTGCTTACGCACCTACTCTCAAACTCAACCAAGTCATGTCCTGTTGACGAACTTCACCATTTTCATCAGCAAGCTCAACAGTGCGCGTGATCTCTTGGAACATTGAAGGATCAAGATCAAATTCAGCACCAATTAAGGCTGCTTCTGATGTCTTAATGTAGCGTCTTGTCTGTACTGTACCAAGACCAGGAACAGATTTGCTTACTGCAAGAGTAGTTACAAAACCACCATTGCTGCTTTGTGTGCTTTTAATTACAGATGCTTTCACGTTATTATGTGTTTAAGTTGAACAATAGGGGGATACTGTTTCCCCCAAGTATTTGACGGGTGGTTGAGGTAGCAGGTACCCGCGCACATAGTGGTTTTATAATTTTATCTATAGTAAAATTTGCTCTACTAGTACCCACGCACATAGTTTACCATACATATTGCTCCTATTACACTATGTTTTGTTGTAGGGGGGGGGAGTATTACTAGTTTGTGAAAGAGCAGGTGGGTAGTTCCAATCCAATAACACTATCTTTCTTTTATAAGCTTATACAGTAGTAGTGTATAAAACAGTATGTAGTAAAAAAGAAAAATGATCGAGCAGAGAAGTAGATATAACCCCATAGGGATTTTTGGAGATTTCAGCGATTTTGTTTGTAAAAGCTGAATGGATTTTTTAAATTTGCTGAATATAAGGTTTTAATATGGAGATGATTAGAGAAACAAAGGTCAGTAGTATAAAGGATAGGGAGTACAAATATAATCCTAGTGTAGAACTAGTTGGTCATTTACTTAAAGAAACTAAAAGGACTATAAGAACTAATAAGGTTCGTATTGGTAAGATTGAAGGTAAGTTGACTAAAATAGCTACTGATGATAGAGAGTATGTATATCAAGATGATAGTAAATTTATTAAGGTATTTTTAGATAGTGATGCTTTAAATGAATTTATTGATCTTAGTAGTAGTGCGCAAAAAGTGTTGTGTAGTATTATTAAGACAATGAAATATAATGAAGATTTTGTATATGTGTATAATCATAGTTTGCTTAAAGATACAGGATTAAGTGATACAAGTATTAGTTTGGGTAAAAAGGAATTGTTGGAAAAGGAATGGTTATTTAAGAGTGATGTTAATCATATGTACTGGATTAATCTATGTTATATATGTATTGGTAATAGAGATGAGATTTATAGAAAATTTAGAGATACTCGATTATGAACAAAGTTTCAATATTAACATTAAAAGCAGAAGCCTATCAAAGAGGATTTTACATTGGTGAAAGCCTTACTAAGAAGGGTGGAATTATGGTTTATATTAGTAAGAGAGATACTGATGATTTGGAATTGTATGCTAATCTTGAATTAAGTATTGATGATTATATTGGTGCTGTTTTATATGGTGAAACTATTCGTAAGTATGCTTTTAATATAGAAGAAAGAATTAATAATCGTCATGCACAAAATATTAATAATTGTATGCATGAAATTACTAATGTAGGAAACAAGAAGGTTTGTATTCATTGTATGGGTAAATTTGGTACTCAAATGAGTATTGATTTAATGGATAATTAATTATGGAAGTTAAAACAATTAATTTTGAACAATATAATGTTGTAAAAGCATATTTTTCAAAAAGATTTTTTGAATATGATGATAAACTACTAGATTTAATTTATAATAAGTTTCAAGGTCTTAGTTTTTATGGTAGTGCAATTCCAAATTATAGTCATTTATTTAAAGAAGATAGTATTATTGTTTTAAAAATACATCAAGATTATATGTTTAAATTATTTTTAAGAGATATGAATATACGAAGTCCTTTTGATTTTAAGTTAGTTAATAAAGTACGTATATGAGATGTAAAATAAGACTAATAGATAAATTTGTAGAAAGAGAAGATAATTTAAATAATTTAAAAAATAGAACACATCAAATTAATCTCTTAGATAAGCAAAGATTATGATAGAGAATTATATGAAGAATCTTTGTCCAGTGATTGAGATAGAAGATTTACAAAGAGCGTACTTATATCTACCTAGTAAAGAAAAGGTAAATGCAGAAACTAAAAGTGATACACATATTGTATTATTAGAGGGTGATGAAGATAAAGCTGTTATATTCGATTGGGATGATATGGCTGAGGGATGGAGACTGAGAAATAAAGTTGTTCTATGGCCTAATGACGGAGATATTATAGATGATTGTGAGAAATGTGGAAAAGGTATAGATCATATAGTCAACAAAATTGTAACAAAGAAAAAGTGTAAGAAATGTGGATTAATAACCGAACTAAAATTTAGTTAATATGCAGTTAAATAAAGCAGTTTTTATGAATCTAGATAATACTGTTGTTAAAACCAAAAGTGGTGAACAGTATTTTAAAGATGCAAACGATTGGGAGTTTATAGGAGGTTTTTTACCTAAATTAAAGGTATTAGTTGATGCGGGATATATTCCTTGTGTTGTAAGTAATCAAGCTGGTGTTAGTACAGGTAATGTATTAGAAACTATTCTTTCTGCTCGTATGAAGAATATTGAACAGGAAATGGAACAGTATTTAGGATGTAGTGTTAATTTTGCTTACTGTACTCAATTAGAGAGTTATAATAGAAAGCCTTATCCTGGTATGGCTTATTATATTGCTATGGAATTATACCTTTCTCTACGCAGAAGTATTATGATTGGTTGTAGTAAAGTAGATTCTGATTTTGCGAAAGAAGTATATATTGGTACTTACTACGATATTGAGGATTTTTTACATGATACTGATTTGGATGAATATATTAAACACGCAGGTGATAACATATGATAAACTTCAATGAATTAACGATAATAGATAGTCCAATAGAGGTTGGTTCTATTGTTAAACAAAACTTTATAATTGGTTACGATCCTTTTGATATCAGAAATAAAAGTAAATCAGCTAATATAAATGTATTTCATGTGTATGATAAAATACATCAACGAACTACATTAAAAATAGTTACTAAAAGAGATTTTAATTGGTTTGTTGATTTTGTAACAAAAAGTTTTTTAAAAAGTGATTTTAAAGTATCTCATAAATTTATAAACAATGATGGACGAGCTAGGAGTGTCGAACAGATTAGAAGTCAATCTGGCGGATTTAAAGAGTATATTGATCCACAATAAGGAGAATAAAGAAGGTTATTTCTATTGTCTTGTACCGCCTAGTAGATTTAGAAAGATACTTTCAGATTATTGGGCATTAAAGAGTATTGAAATAGAAGGGGCATTAGATAATTATGCACAGAATTATAGGAGTTTTGTTCTTTATAATTTAGATAAACAGTCAGATAAAGAATTAGGTAATCAAAATAGTTATTTGATTGTTAAAGATAAGAGTTTAGAAGAAACAAAAGGAAAATGTAGTGAGTGTGATTGTAATAAGAAACGCTGGATAAATCCTAAAACTGGTGTTTGTTATTATAAAGAAGCAATTAAAGAAAATTATTTAACTAAAATACCAAAATAATATGAGTGATTTATTAGATTCAAAAGGAGAAAGGATTAATGACTTACAGTTTAATTTAAAGAAGCAAAGTGCTAATCATTTAGCTGATCGCAAAGCATTACATAGTAAACAAGGTGCAATAAAACCATTTAAAGATGAAGAAGATATGATTAAAACAGCAGAAACTGCATTTGAAGGAGCTAGTAAAACATTAATAGAACTAGCTGATAAAGAACGAGAACTTGGTTTTGATATTAATGATGCAGAAAGCATTAAAAATTTTAAAGTAGGTTATACCCCTTTTGGAACACTGTTGCTAGTAAAAATTATTTACGAGGAACAAAAAATTGGTAATATTCTTGTACCAGATAATACAGCACTTGGAAGAAAAGCTATTGTAATTGTTCCTGGCTCGTATGTAACGGATTTAAAAAAAGGTGATGTTGTTCAACTAAGACCTACATCCAGAGGTCAATATGGTGGAATAGATCATAATGCTCTTCCTCCTCACGTAGAAAGAGTATTTAATGGTATTAAGTTTCATGAAATTACTATGGAAAGTATTCTTGGAGTTTATATTGATCGAGAAGAATATATACAAAGATCAAAATGATAAACTTTAGTAGTTTGGTAATTAGTGAAGAAAAGGAACCTGTTAAAAAACAGGTTTCTATCTCTATTAATAAAAAAATTCAATTAGATGTAATTCCTAAGAAATTAACTGTTAGTGAAGCAAAAGCTTTAAAAGATGAATTACATAAAATTGAACCAGGTTATAAAGAAGGTACTGCTGGATATAGACAGGTTTCACAATGGTGTGAGCATTGTGATGATGTTTATACTCACGTAATGAATAGTAAAGAAACCAAATTAAGGTGTTTAAATTGTAAGAAAGATAAATTAATTAAATTAAAATAGTTATGACAACAAATGCAGAACAAGTAAAGTACACAAAAGAAGAAGCTTTAAATTTTTTAAAGAATCTATCTGAATTAACATATCAGTTAAAACAAGCATTAAAAACTATTAATATTGACGCAGATCATAAAAAAGTTAAAGATTACCAAGAATTTAGTAGTTTGGAAGTACTTAATGCAGTAAATGCGTTAGGTTTGTGTAAAGCTTATTTAGAAAAAACAATGTGGGCAGTCATTGGAGAACTAGGTGAACCTACTCCTAATCAAAATGATGGAATACGTAAAAGTATCAATAATATTGAATCAATAGATATTACTCTACAAAGACTTATTCAACATATTGTTCATATAAAGGAAAGCTATTCATGGAGTAAGTATGGTAATATCTATACTACTAGTGCTTTTCAATATGCTACAGAAGCTAAGATTTGGTTAGGTTTTGAATTAGGTAGAATTAGAGATAATCAGTAGTTTTATTTTATTTACTGTTAATAATTAAGGTAGCTTGAAAAGGCTACCTTTTTTTATTTCATTGCGCGAAACTAAATGGTATGACTACTATTAATAAGTATCGCAGAACATATACTGAAGTCCTTTGGTTCCTAGATCATGCAGAGAAAGAACTACGGGAGAATAATGTAGATTTTAATACCATTATTTGTTTTAATCAATCACTAGACTCTTACAGAATAGTAATTCAAATCTATGATAATAGATAACACTATAGCAGAAGTAATACTTAATACAGAAAAAGAAACAGGAGTAAACAAGAACACAGTAATTGATATAATGACAGCTTATTATAAAGCTGTTAATATTATTATTGAAGAGAAATCTCCTGCATCTATTAAGATGGATCTTTTTGGTAAATTAAGTTATAATAATGCATTAAAAGAACGAAGGGAAGCTCTTAATTTAGAATAATGGAATTATTTATTCAGGATGAAAAAACTAGATTAGTTAAAGCTAATCCGGAACTTCTTGCGCTTAATCCTTATAGAGAATTGATGAGGAGATTAAGAAAGATTGAAGGAGATTCTGATGGTAGAGAAAAAGTTTTTAATTTAAGAGAACTTGCTTATGTTTATTATAAAGCAAAGTTTATTACAACAAAAGAAGATGAAGATAAGTATAAAAAGCTTATTGGTTTACCAGAAGATTGGCAACCAGATCAAGTTGTATTAGATTGTGTAGAAGCTTATTATCAAACACAGTGGACTCCTGCTGTTGAGACAGTTAAACTTATTAAAGAAAGTATTGCAGGACTTAATGAATATATAAAACAAGCTAATACACAAATGCGTAGTGCTGTTTTAGGTCAAGCAAGAGATATTAATGAATTTCTTGATGTTTTAGATAGAATACCTAAAACTATTGATAATTTAAAGAAAGCTGAGGCTACTTTAGAAAGAGAACAAGAAGCTTTAGCTAAAGGACGTAAAGGAAGAGGTCTCAATAAATTTGAAATGCCTAATTAATGATTAGTGTAAATACACAATATTTTAGAGAAGCTGCTCTTTATTACGAAAAGTATAAAAGATACTCTGATGGTGTTTATGATAGTTATGAATATCATGAATACTGGGATAGAGAAAGAGAAAGAGTACTAAATGGTTATGAGGTTTCTGGTATGCGAATTACTGGAGATCATTACTGGTATTTAAATTATAGTCCTATTATGAAAGTCCAGAAAGTAGATTTAGAAGCTACTTATGGAACTATCTTTAAAGATAAAGTTAAAAGTAATAGAGTTCGTGGTGAACGTCTCGCAGGATTTCCTGATTTTTGGGATGAAGATTATAATGTTTGGAATGAAATAGAGTTAGCAGAAATTAATGGTCAACATTTTATATGGTTGAAACCTCGCGGTGTTGGTGCTTCATTTAAAGGAGCAAGTAAAGCTGCAAAAAATTTCTTTTTATATCCTAGTAGTAAATCTTATATGGTAGCTTATACTACTGAATTTTTACTAGGTGATGGTTTATTTACTAAGTTTCTGTCTTATAGAAGCTTTATTAATAGTCAGCACCCAGATGAGCGTAGATATTTAACTGCGTTTGGTAAGCCTTCTGACTATAAAAAAGATATTAATGATATGCACTTTAGAGCCTCCACTAATGTAGATAGTGAGGAAAGAGGGTATATGAGTGAAGTAATGGGAGTAAGTTATAAAGATGATATTGATAAGGTTCGTGGTAAACGAGGTAGATTAGTTCTTTTTGAAGAATATGGTGCTGCTCCTCAAGCAGATACAGTATTTAATGTAATGCGCTCTTCTATGGAACAGGGTGGTGTTACTTATGGTCTTATCTGGGCATTTGGTACTGGTGGTTCTAATTCTGCTAAATTTGGTGCTATGGAGAAAATGTTTTATGCTCCTGAAGCGTATAATGTTAGAGCTTATAATAATGATTATGATGAAGGTTTAAAAGGAACTACCTGTGCTTATTTTACTCCTGCTTATAGAAATGTAGAGTTTAAAGATCTTAACGGTAACAGTTTAGAAAAAGAAGCTAAACAACACTTTGATAAAGAAAGAGAATCTGCTTCTAAATCACCTGACGGTAATGCATTAATTCAAATTAAATCAGAACATCCATACGTACCACAAGAAGCTATTCTAAAAAATACTCATACTGTTTTACCTGCAAACGAAGCATTAGAATGGTACCATCGTGTAATTAATCTTGGTTTACATAAACTAGGAGTACCAGGAATTATTACAAATGTTAATGGGAAATACGAGTTTAGTTATAGTGATAAAGTAAAACCTATAGATAAGTATCCTCATAATATTAAAGAAAATCTTGATGGTTGTGTTGTTCAATATACTGCTCCTTTTAAAGTAAATGGTAGAGTTCCTGATGATCTTTATATTATTGCACATGATCCATACGCCTTTGATAGTAGTACAGATAGTGAGTCTATTGGTGCTGCTTATGTTTATATGCAACCTAATAAATTAATACCACCTGGAGATAGAATTGTTGCTACTTATTTTGGTAGACCAAAAACAACAGATGATTACAATAAAGTATTATTTGACTTAGCTAGATATTATAATGCTAAAATAGGATTTGAAAATGATCGTGGTGATGTTATTGGATACGCAAAGAGGTTTAAACTATTGGATTGGCTATCTGATGAATTTGAGTTAGCTTTCGATGCTGACATTCCAAGAAGCAAAGTGAGACGTCAGTTTGGTATGCATATTGGTAGTGGTAAAGAAAACCTACGTATGCATAAAGGTAATAAATATCTCAATGACTGGTTAATTACTCCAAGAGGTGCTGATGAAAACGGTAATTCAATTTTAAACATTCATACCATAAGATGTCCATCTACTTTACAAGAAATACATCAATATCGTGTAGAGGGTGGTAACTTTGACCGAATTTCTGCACTCCGTATTTTGGCCTATTATCAGAAAGAACTGGCTTATAAAGATATAAGTCCTAGTTCTCATAATTCACAAGAACCTTCTAACTTCTTTAATAGACGGCATTTTAGATAATTATGATTAGAGTTCATAGTAGACCAAAACAACGTGTACCTAAATCAGAAAAAACAGCTGATTGGTATGAAGAAAATGGTAAGTATTATCGTGATGCTTGTCAACCTGCAATAGATGAAGCAGAAGCATTAAAGAATTACAGATTAGCTAATGGAGAATTAGACGAAAAGGATTATTTATATGTAACTAATCCTATTAACTCTAAACGCTGGGAATTACAAGGCTATCCAGCTAAAATGCGTAATTATGATATTATAAGTCCTAATGTCAACACATTAATGGGTGAAAAATCTAAACGTAGATTTACACCTATTGTTTATGCTAGAAATCATAATTACACTAGCGATCAAGCAAGATATTATAAACAACTAATGACTGAACATCTTCAACAGATGTTTGTAAATAATTCTGTTGCAATGGGTGTTCCATTGGAAGAAGAAGAAATTGTATATAAATTTGATGAAATTGCTAGAAAAGTAAAGAACCTTCCTGATGAAGTAACTAAACAAGGTCAAGCAGCGTTAGAGTTTATAATGGACTATAATGATTTGTTTAGACATTTTAGAAAAGGATTTTATGATTTTATTGTAAATGCAATGACCTATTATTATAATGACGTTATTAATAATAGGACACATTTTGAAATTGTAAGTCCAGTTAATATTAATTATTTATGCAGTCCTCATCATGACTTTATTGAAGACGGTGAATCAGTTAAATGTACTCATAAATTAAGTGTAAGCGAAATTTATGATCGCTTTCAAGGAGTAGAAGGTTTTAATAAACAAGAACTACAAGATTTTCTAGAACGTCAATCTGGAGGACAAAACGTTGGAAGAAGTGATAGTTATTATTATGCTTCTAGTGATGTCTTTGCACAACAGTCTCAATTATACAGAAATGTATTTGGTACTCTTCCGGAAGAACAATATAGTGATGGTATAGAAGTAGATCATATCTTATGGCGTAGTTCTATTAAAGTAGGTAAAATTACAACTACTGATATTTTTGGTAATGTTGATTATATTTACGTAGATGAAACATTTAAAGATAGAGGAGAGTTTGAAATCGAGTGGCGTTGGGTAGATGAAATTTGTGAAGTATATTGTATTGGAGATAATTATTATATAGGAGGACGTCCTATTCCAATTCAACGCGGAGAATATAATAATCCTGGTAAAGCTAAGTTATTATACAATGGACGTAATTTCTTTTCACGTCACACACGTCCTAGATCAATAGTAACTAAAGGAGATGCGTTTCAAAAATCTGTTAATATTGTAAAATATCGTGCAGAAGAAAGTTTGTTAAAGTCTCTTGATAAGATTATTCTTTTTCCTCTTGGTTTAATTCCTAAAAAAGAAGGATGGGATGAAGATAAGTTAATGTATTATGTAAGAGCATTTAGTTTCTTGTTTTTTGATGATACAAGATCAAACGCTTCTGCAATGGTTCAAGCTTTAAAGGAACTCGACCTTAGTATGAGTGAGCATATTACTCGTTCTTTTGAGCTAGTTGCAGCAATTAAAGCAGAGTACGATGAGTTATGTGGTATTAATCGTCAACGTAAGGGAAACTTTATGGCTAGTGACGGAAAAGCCACAAGTCAATTTGCTCTACAAACAGGTTATGTAGTTAGTGAAGAACTGTTCTTACAATTTGAAGAACTGGAACAGAGAGCATATACCGGATTAATTGAACTATCTAAATTTGCTTTTAGTGATGGTATTTATGCACAGTATATGCGTCCAGATGGCGCTAAAGCAATTTTAGATTTACTTAATCCTTCTACTTACGTAAATACAGATTTTGGAGTATTTGTACGTAACGGAGGAGAAGAATTAGAGAAACTTAATTTAATGAAAGAACAAATACATCCACTAGTACAGAATGGTGGTGATGCTAAATCTATTGCTAAATTAATTGACAGTAATAATTTTGCAGCTATTCATGAAATAATGGATGAGATGGATGTAAAGTTAGAACAACGTCAAGCAAGACAAGATCAGTTACAGAAGTATATGACTGATATGGAAGCTAAGACAAAACAAGATCAATTAGATTTTCAATATTATGATGCAGATTTAAAGGCACTTACAGATACTCAAGTTGCTCTTATTCAACAAGGAATGAAAATCGCGGAGAATCTTTCTTCTTTAGAAGCTGATCCAAATGCTGATAAAGAAAAAATTGATATGACAAAAATAGAGTTAGAAAAAAATGCGATTGAAATGATGAAGAACGCAACTAAGTTAAGAGAAATTGCTTCAAAAGAACGTATGAATAAACTAGATAATGAAACAAAACTAAAGAATAAAACATCAGGGGAATAAGATATAGTGATATAGCATTTTCTCCATGATTGAAAAGTCTATTATATATAGACTTTTCGGATTTTAAATAATAAAATATAACCACTAATTTTAACACAAATGGCAGAAGGAATAGGAGATTTAGCAGCACTAGTAGCAAAAATGCCTGGTGCTGGAAATGCAGAACCAGTTAAGTCTAATGATGGTAATCTATCAGAAGCAGAAAAACTGGCTCTTGCAGAAAAAGAAATTGCAGACCGTAAGGCTAAAGAAGCAACGGCTGCGGCTGCTCCTTCAAAAGGTAGTGAAGGTCAAAATGAACCTGCAGAACCTACAGAAGAAGAAGTACAAGCTAAGTTAGATGAACTTAGTAAAAAAGAAGAAAAAGATATTACAGATGAAGAAAAGGAGTTTCTTCAAAAATATACTTCACCTGAATTAGATGAAATTACTAGTTTAAAAGCCGAATATGAACAAAATTATGGTATTAAACTAGAAGAGAAGTATGATAATAGTCCTGAAGGTTTAAAGAAGTTAACAAATGATTTAGTACCTAAGCTTGCAGAAATGATGTTTATGGAATCACTAAAAACGGTTCCTTATATGGAAGATTTCTATAAGCACATCGCTTCTCAAAAGAGTATTGAATCATTTTTAGCTAAGAACACAAAACCTGTATTTGAAACTATTGCATTAGAAGAAGTTGTTGAAACTGATACTGATGAAATAAAAGATAAGAAAAATGCAGCGTATAAATCTTTGATTGAACTTAATTTCAAGAATAAAGGAATTTCAGAAGCAGATACCGCAATATTTGTAGATTTATATAAAGCTAAAGGAGAATTATATAATAAAGCTAAAGAAGCAAAAACAGAACTAACTGCAAAACATAAGGAAGCTATTGATGCTCAATTAAAAGCAGAAGAAGCAAGAATTACAGCAGAACAAGAAGAAGTTGCTAAAATTGTTAATGAAGCTAAGTCTATCGTTAAAAAGAATGACTTTGGTGGATTAAGTATTCCTGCAACAGATATTCCAGCTTTTGAAAAAGCTTTATTTGAAACAGATCAAAAAGGATATAGTTTAGTAGAGTATAAACGTAATAAATTATCTTTAGCACAACGTTTATTTTTAGATTATATCGTTTTTAAAGACTTTAAAAATATTAGTAGCGCAACAAAGGCTCCTATAAAAACCTGGAGTTGGGCTAATAAAGAAAATAATAACAGAGGTGGTTCTAAAGTTTCAGGAACAAGTGGAGGGTCAAGAAACTCACAACCAGACTTTGATGTTAGTAAATTTGATTTCAGTAAATTAGTAACTAAATAAAAATAAACAATGGCAGCTTATAATCCTATTTTAGAGCTTTATCCTGCACAGTTTAACGATAAGGAATTTAGTTCAACAAATCACTTGAGCAAAGCATTGCTTACTCAAAGTGAGTGGTTGGCTCCTTTTGTTACTCATGCTTATGGTACAAGCGCAAACTATGGAAGTCGTAACTTTCCTTTATCTTTCGTAACTGAAGGTATGGGTAATGTTAATAAAATTTCCTCAACTGACTTATCTTATAAGATCGGTGTAATTGGTCGTCCTAAGAAAACTTCAACTGTAGCTATAGCAACTTATTCTGCTACTGATCGTCCTGGTCGTGGACATACTAAATTTAAAATAATTTTTGCAGATCGTTGGTTCCACAAATCATTGTCTGTATTCTCTCCTTCACGTTTAGAGTGTCGTATTCAAAGCGATCCTCGTCAAGTCAGTGGTGGATGGGAATATGAATTGGTTTTAATGAACCCTTCTGCTGATGCTTTTATTCCTGTCGCTGATTTACAGCCGGGTAAAGTGTGGGCACGTACTGTAGCTAAAGTTGGTAAAGAGCGTTCTCGTGGTGTAGAATCTCGTAGCCATACTCCGTTTGTAACTACTAACCAAATTGCTCTTACTCGTGATACTTACAAGTTAGCTGGTAATGTAAAAAATAAAGTAATGGTGTTAGAGATTAAGGCAGATGGTAAGCGATTTAAGTTCTGGACTCAATGGGAAATGTACTTACGTCAATTAGAGTTTAAAGAAAAATGTGAATCTGATCTGTGGTATTCTGAATATAACAAAGACACTAATGGTGTTACTCACGTTATTGACGAAGATTCAGGAGAAGTAGTTCCTTCAGGTGCAGGTATGCTTCAGCAAATTCCTAATCAAGACAGCTACTCTTTCTTAACTACTGGTAAGATTCAAAATCTTATTCGTGATATTTTCTTTAATGCTTCTGATTCAGATGTAGTAGATGTAGATATTTACTCTGGAACAGGTGGTATGGAAGAAGCAGATAGTGCTATGAAACTTGCTTCTGCTGCATTTACTTTAGTAGATACTAAGCAAGTGACAGGCGAAGGTAATTCAATGATGTTTGGCGCTTATTTTAATCAATATCGTCATATTGATGGACATAAGGTAACATTTAAAAAGCTCCCTTTAATGGATCGTGGTGTAATGGCAGATGTTTCTGACCCGCATCCGATTACAGGTCTTCCTTTGGAATCATATAATATGTATTGCATTGATAATTCAACTTATGAAGGTCAGCGTAATATTCAGTATGTATCTGAAGCTGGACGTGAAGAAGTAAATCGTGTTGTACCTGGTATGGCAGCACCGCCAGATGGTTATAATGAAACTTTGTTTGCTTCATCTGATATTGATGCTACTAGCGTTGAATGGATGAAAACACAAGGTGTTCAAGTTATGAAGCCGACTAACTGCTTTAAATTATTTAACGGAATTAGTTAATTTTTTAAACTAATAAAACCACTATATATATGTCTAATGAATTGCAGAAAGTAGAAAAGGTAGCCGGAGGACAGCAAGGAGCAATTCTTGCTGCTCCTACAGCTGCTGATATTATTATGGATGAACCAAATGAAAAAGAAAAAGAATATTTTCATTTTGGTAAACCAGTTAAAGTAGGAAGTAGAAAAGTAAATATTAAACTTGTTCCTAAGTTTTCTATTTTACCTTCTGAACCTGCTGCTAAATTTATCCGTGATGAAGTTACCAAGAAAATTGGTTCAACATGGAAAAGAGGAACTCGCGATATTCTTCGTGCTATTGAAGGTGTAGAAGAATCTTATTATCTACCTGATCTAATGGGTATTCGAGTAGATAGCGAACAATGGAATGGTAAGTCTAGAGAATTTTGGGCTAACTTTAATATTGAAATACCTAACGATGAGACAGGAATTATTTTAGAAATTGGTTTTAAAGAAGTTGAACCTTTTGAATTTAAAGGCAAGCTAACTAATACAAAACCAATTAATATTGATGATTATTTAAAATATAATCATGCTTTACAACATAAAGATGTTGCAAGTTCACCAGAACAGCTAGATAATATGTTTATCTATACATTTCAAATGATAGATGAAGGTATTGAAGCTGAGAAAAAAGAACAAGCATTTACTATTCGTTCTAGAGCAAATAAGTTGTTTAATAGACTTATTGATTCAAAAGATAGTAAAGATCAAAATAAAATAGATTGGATTCTTGAAACAGTTGGTGGTAAAGAAGGAAAAGGAATTAATATTGAAGGTTTAACTTCTACTCAAAAACAAATGGAGTTAGAAGCTACAAAAGATTTAAGTCCTTCTCGATTTATTGAAATTGTAGAAGATGTTCATTTAGAAACTAAAGCACTTATTCGTAAGGCAGTGTCTTATGGACAACTAATTCAAGATGGTAATAGTTATTTCTTGGATAATAAAGTTATAGGTAGTACTTTACAACAAGCAATAGGCTATTTAACTAATCCAGCTAATCAAAAAGATAAGTTTTTAGTTATTGAACGATTAAAAGCAATAAGAGGTAATGGCTAATTTACTGACAATTCAAGATATGCATAGGCTTATAGAGCAAGAAGTCCAGAAAATGGGCTTCTTTGCCTATGATGATCTTGAATCAGAGGAAATAGATTTGCAGATTAATAACCAAATTTACGAATTTATTGAAGCCGTTGTTGCTGTTTATAAAGGACAAAAACCAAAAGTTGGTGTTGCTGAAGGTTTTCAAGCAGATCAAGTTAGTCTTGACAGTTTAAGAACTATTCATGTAAGAGAAGAAAATAGACCTTTAACCGTTGTTAGTGGAGAAGGTCAAAAATTTGATCTTCCTGCAACTTATTTACATCATATAAAAACAAAACTTACTGTAACTTATCAATGTATTGAAAATGGACAAAATGTAACAAAAACTGTTACACCAAAACCAGCTTTAAGAATTGGCAATACTCAAGATATAGATACAATGAAAAGAAGTTCTTTTTATAAATCTATGAAAGAGTCTCCGTTAGGAGAAATAGTAGGTGATAGTGTTTATATATATGAAAACGGATTTACAGTTACTGGAGCAAGTCTAGATTATATAAAAAGACCTGTAAAAGTTTTATATAATAAAGATATAAATGGAGCATTTACTCCTACTGGTTCTTTTAACTGTGATTTACCTGATTCAGTACATTACACTATAGTTAAAATGACTGCAATTAAGATAGCAAAGATTATAGAAACTCCACAACAAAAAATAGTAAATTTGGAAAATTAAATAAATAAACAATGCACGCAAGAAAAGTTTTAGTATCGAATTTAGACGTAAACTATGCTGCCTCAAAGTCGAGTGCAACACAGAATACAGCACTTAATCCCGCAGATTTAGCCGCTGCTTCTATTGGTATATATGGTATTCACGAAGCTGGCTCTACTAACTTAAATAAGCTTGTGCTTATTACAGATGGTGGCTCTGAAGTTGCTGGTGCTGTACCTGCTGCATCATTTGTAGGACGGGAAGTATTTATTGCTATCGGTAAACTTAGTGGACCTTCTGAAGTATCTGCTCCAGTTCAAATTGGTGCAGTTGGTGTAGGTGGTATTAAAAGAGCTGCTGGTGCTAAATATATTGCCCCTGTACGTGGTGAATATCGAGTAGGTTTTAACGGTACTGCTGGTAGTTCTTTAAATTTACCTGCAAGTATTGCTCGCGGTGATAACTTTACCATTAACTTAATTAATCAGGCAGACCGTGTTACAGGTCAACGTCAACCTTATCAAAAAACACAGCTTTCTATTCAGGCTAGAACTGTTAATGAAAGTGCCTATTCTTTGCTAAGTCGTTGGGTTGCAGCTGTTAACTTACGTACCGATGATATTTTTATTGCTAAGAATAGTATTAAAATTCGCCATAATGGTACAGGTGCAGCATTTGCAATGTCTGCTACTGTTTCTGCTGTTCATGGTGCAACTTCGCTTACAACTTCTGCTGCTCACGGTGTAACTGCTGGTGATTTAGTAAGTTTAGACGGTGATTTATATGTATCTGTAGCTGGTACTACTGGTACTACTTTAGTTTTAGATCGTCCTTTTCAAGGACCAACTGGAACTATTGCTAATGCTAACACATTAGATATTACTGGTGCTCCTACTCAGTGGGGTCTTGCTTTTCTGGACGGTCGTGATTTATTAAACGTAAAACTAGCAGTTCAAGATACTCTTGGACGTAATACTACTATTACGTATCAAATTCCTGCAACTGTAGGTTCTGGTGGAAGTAAAGCACAAGTAGTTGATCTTGAAAAAGAAGCTCTTGGTAAAAAAGGTAGTGAAGATCAAATTACTCGCTATATGCCTTTGGATACTGTATATTCTCAGGTAGGTGCTCCTGTGGGTTATGATTTATACTTCCTTGAAGTAAAAAATGCAAATCAAGCAGGTGGAGATCAAGGATCAGTATTTGATTTAAAGAGTGTATTAATCGTTGCTTTCCCGGAAGGTATTGCAGATACTGCAAACAAAAATCAATCTGATTTTGAAGACATAATGCAGACCTCTGCTTTATTTGGTTCGTTATTCCCTTCTATTTCTGCATAGTAGTGGGAGTTTTAGTGGTTAATAGGGGGGTCGTGTACCCCCCTTATTTTTGACTTAATTAAACAATAACTATATGCCTTTAGTATGGAAGCATGAATTAGTAAAAACTAACGATTGTAATGTTTTTACTATTAGAAATACGACAGTTTACGGTGCCCCTAATCAAGATAGAAATCAAGCAGCAGAAGTACTTATTGTTGCTCATGTAACAGAAAAAGGTGTTGAAGAGTTTTTAACATTAGATAGTACACCTTATTTAACAAAAACAGAATATTCTGTAACTAATTCAGTAGATGGACACTATCGTATTGAATTTTTACGTTTTCAATTATGGAGTGGTACTACTAGTTATGTGAAAGAAGTACGTGACGGTAATAATATTATTACAACTTACGCCAGTGTAGTTTATAACCCTACTACTGGTAAATTTTATAAAGCTATTGATCCTTCTTTAAATATTCAACCTGGTGTTACTGTAGGATGGCAAACAGATTGGGTAGAAATTACAAACTTTACAGATATAGAACTTCGAGCAAATACTAATTTAGAAGTAGGTGCATTTGATACTATTCATGATTGTAGAAGTACAGTTTGTACTAAGAATGAATTATATAAAGTAGCTTGTGTAGACCCTAATTGCAACGAATTAAAGAATTATCTACCTTACCTGAAACGAGCAGTTTTGTTAGCAGGTGCTAGAGCAAAGAATGATGATGCTCAACCTGAAAAAGCAGAAACTATAATTAGAACATTGTCTGATCTCTGTTCATGTTAGATAGAAATATAAACAGTATTATATATCAAAGCTATTTAAAATTAGGCGATTTAGCTTATGAAATAGCTACTAACGCTAAACTAGGTTTAGACGATACTGCAAAGCAAAAAAGTCTTTACAATAAAGCAATAGCAATTTATCTTTACTTAGATGAAATTGCCAACCATACAGAAGTAGTTAATAATCAGGTCTACCGGATTATTAACATTTCTGTATTAGAAATGAACAAGTTATTATCTTGTTTAAAAGAGATAAGTCAAATTTATGACTATCCTGTTGCTCCTTTTCTTCCAAGTAGAAATATATCTCAAATAACAGTAGGTGCTGGTTCTCCTGGACCTCCAGGTATTAATGGTATTAGTGCTTACACTGTCGTAGCTTTTGCATCAGATACTAGTGGTACTGGTTTATCTTTAACTCCTAGTCCTAGTTTACCTTTTGTAGCTTTTGTTACATCAACTTCTCTCATACCCATTATTCCTGCAACATTTACAGGTAGATGGGTTAATTATTTTGGATTAAATGGTACCAATGGTACTAATGGTGCTGCTGGTCAATCTGTATATCCGTATGTAAGATATGCTACAGATAATATAGGAACTGATTTTTCAGCTACTCCTACTCCTACAAGAAAATATATATCATTTTTATTTAGTACTACTGATCTTGGACCAACTCCAGGTGTTGGTAATTTTACAACTTGGACTAAATATATTGGTGATGATGGTGCTGATGGTGCTGATGGTACTGATGGAAGAACACTTCATTATGGAGCAGGCGGTCCTAGTAACTTACTAGGTAATGATGGTGATGCATATATAGACACCACAAATTGGATTATTTATGCTCCTAAAGCTAATGGTTTATGGCCAGCTGGTGTTTCAATAATTGGTCCTACTGGAACAGATGGCTCTGATGGAATCAATGGATTAGATGGAGTATCTTATACTCCTTATATAGCTTGGGCAGATGATTTAAATGGTAATGGTTTTACACAGACTTTTAATCAGAATAAAGACTATATTGCAATATTAGTAGATGTTGCAGGATTAACACAAGTTCAAGCAGATTTTAATGGTCTTTGGAAGAAATATGGTGGTGATGGAGATAGATGGGCGACAACTTCTGTAACTTCTGTAACTATTGGAACAGGTATTAAGAACTTTGTTATAGGGTTAAATTTATCATATTCAACTGGACAACGTGTAGTTGCTGCTAGAGATAATGATGAAGATAACAGAATGGAAGGTTATGTTAGAAGCTACGATCCTGTTACTGGTCAATTAGTTATAGACGTAGATACTATTGTTGGTTCAGGAACATATAACGTATGGGATGTAAATCTTTTTGGCGTTCCTGTTCAAATTATTACTACAGATTCATATTTTGGAGAAATGTATGTTCAAGACAATACTGTTGGTACACCACAATCTATTTCAACAACTTATGTTAAAGTTAATCAATTTGCAAACGATGGTCCAGTTAGTCCAGGAGTTATTGTTAGTAATGCTAATGACAATATTCAAATAACAGTTCGTGGTGCTTATAGATTAATTGCAGATTTATCATTATCTGCTGGAACAGCGGGTACAGAGTTAGTAGCACAAATGTTTAAAAATGGATCAGCTATTGCAGGTACGCAATCTCGTGTAATTTTTGAAAATACTACTGATATTGAGCACATTGCAGTAGATACTGTTCAAGACTTAAATGCAAATGATACAATAGATGTACGAATTAAAGTAGTATCAGGAACAGTAAACATTCTTTTAGAAGAAGGACGATTATCTTTACATAGTACTGGTAGTCCATCTTCTCCTGATTTTACTACTTTTGAAAACTTAGACGTTGATTCTGTCGAAGAAGATGTAGATACATTTAATGCTTCTTTAGCTTATGGGGTTGAATGGGACATAGTTATTAGAAAAGGTACAAATAGAAAGAAAGCTAAAGTAGGAGCAACATGGGAAGGAACTAATGTTAGTTGGGATGAGTTTAACGTTGTTGCTTTAGGAACTGTAGATGTAGTTCTTAATGTAGATATTAGTGGAGGGAATGTAAGATTAAGAGCATCTTCTCCAACAAACGATTGGATTGTATCAGGTAATAGAACACTAATTAAGTAATATGCCTAAAGGTACTGGTATAAATAATGACGTATATATTGTTGGTTCATTAGAATTACAGGACGAGTTATTTTTAGGATTTACAACACAATCAGGAGCAAGCCGACAAATTACTGCACAAGGGTCTGCAACTGATGTGCATATAGAACTTTTACCAAAAGGTGATGGAGTTATCAGAACACGTACCGGATATGCTGCAGATATATTAGATGATCGAGATATAATTAATCTTGAATATTTTAAGACTAGGCTAGGAACACTCGCCACTTCCTCTCTTTTACAAGCCCCTACAGCTACTGAAGATACTTATGGTATAGTATACGATCATGCTAACACTAGATTTACTTTAGCACCTACAGGTGCTTCTTTAACTTTTGATAATGGTTTGACTAAATCTGGTAGTAATGTAAGATTAGGTGGTGCTTTATTGGTAGATACTACTATTACAGGTGCTTTCGATATTAATCTTGGTACTATTGGTAGTAAACTAAATAATTTTAATGTTCATACTTCGCAAGGAGTAGATATACGAGGCTTAGTTCATGGTCGAGTTAGAATTGATGGAACTAACGGACAAACATGGATTTATGGTGGTTCTGTAGATAGTTATTTACTTGTTAATGATGATGGTGCTATAATTGTAGCAGATCTTCAAGCAGGTGCTGCTCAAAGAGGTATTAGAGGTTCTGCGAATTATTCTGCTAATTATCAAGCTAATGATTACATTCAAAAGTTATATGCAGATTCTAAGATTGTTTCAAGAAATATATCTGCTTCATTAGCCAGTCCTGGAGCTGGTCAAAATGGTTATGCTATTACTTGGGATCATGCAAATAGCCGTTTTACATTAAGTTTAGCTGGAGGTGGTGGAGGTGGTGTAGGTTTACCTATTAATGACAATCAAGTTTTAATCCAGAATCTTGCAGATAATACTAAGCAATTTAGATTTGATGCTGGTAGTATATCTACATCAACTATACGTGTTTATACTGTACCTAATACAAACGGAACTTTAGCTTTAATATCTAATATAACTGCTGCTCAAGCAGGTGCGTGGAGCCTTGCCTCTGGTGGAACTCTGATAGATAATAACACCATAACAATGGGTTCCCACACAATTACATTTACTGGTAATCGTGTTACATTTACACCCAATGCAACAACAGCTGGATTAAACGTTGGCTCTTTCTCAACTTCTCCGTCATCCTTAGCTCTTGGTGATATTTGGTATAATTCGAGTGTGGACAATTTTCAAGGCCGAGTAGCAACAGGCACAAGATTATTAACTGTTTCTATTGGAATTGTAGACACAAGGATTCCGTTTGGATTGGGCACAATAAATGAGTTAACTACTTCAGCAAATTTTACCTACAACGGAACAACCCTTCTGGTAGGTGGCACTAGTCCGACAGCATCTACAACTTTGGACGTTAGAGGAATAGGCACTACGTCAAGTACATTTGGTTTGCGAGTGGCTAATAGCGCCAACGTAACACGATTAACACTAAACGATGAAGGTACATTGAATTTAACAACAACGGTTACAACGCATACATGGATTGGAACTTCCTATCAAGGCTGGTCGTCACTTGTTGGCGCAGGAGGTGGAGCAAATATTCAAGTAGGTCAAATAATTTCTATTGCGGGGGGAACAAATCCATTTCGCTTTGATCTTTCATCAATACCTACTGGTGGTGCTGCGATGGAGATACGGGAGACGACTTCTGACACAAATATAGGTGGAGCCAACTCAGGTGCATTTATCCTCACTAAAGGAGGATTTACAAGAAATTCCGGTACGAATACCCATACGCATTTGCAGCTGAATCCAACCTATAATACTACAGCAAGCTACAGCGGGACAATCAACGGCATTGACTATAACCCAACACTGACGTCTCTTACAGGCGCAACTCACATCGCATGGCGAAATACTTCAGGCTCTATGTTGATCGGAGGCACTTCGCTAACCAATGCCAATACCATTCTCGACATCCAATCCACCACACAGGGTTTCGCTTTGCCGCGAATGACAGATACCCAACGTAATGCTATTGGAAGTCCTTATAGTGGTTTACAAATACATTCAACAACAAGTAATAGACCTAACTGGCATAACGGTACAGTATGGCAGGAGACTGCGAGCAGAAGTGATTTGAATGGGTGGTTGACGGGTAGTCTTAATTCTAACACGTCTATCGACTATAGTGGCTACGAAATTACTTTTAATGCGGGGGATGGTTTGGGAGGAGGAGGAAGGTTCCGAGTGTTTAACCAGGAAGCGGTTGAAGAAGTTTTTTTTGGAGAAGCCGGTAACGTTGGACAGGGAGGGTTAAAATATGGAAATGATTATTCAGCTAACTACACCGACAGAAGTTTAGTCGATAGAGGTTACGTTCTTAGTGCCAAAACGTTTACTGGCCGCCAAACTTTTGCAACAGGTAATAATGGCTCTCTTGTAGTAGGCACTAACACAGTAGATGATTCAAGTCCGGTTAATGGGTTGATTATGTATAACACAACCTCCAATACTTTCAGATTCCGTCAAAACGGTGCCTGGGTTGGACTTGGTGGCGGGGGCGGGATAACCAATAGCGCTCCTAACGGTGAACTTATGAAGTCTGACGGAACAAATGCAGTATCATCAGGCATTACCGCAAACTATACTGGCGGTGGCAGTCTTGCTTTATCGGGCAGCGCAACATACGGACAAATTTCATCAAACTCTTCAAACGGAGAATTTAGAATTGCTACTGGCATTTTAAACAACACCAACACATCAAACATAGTAATATCAACTGGCAACGCACAGGGAACAAGTGGTGGGTATAATTCTGGTGATGTATTAATTCATACCGGAACTAAATACGGGACAGGCACAAGAGGAAACGTTGCTCTTTTTACGGATGTATCACCTACATGGCAAGGGATGGAAAGAGGTATTTTTATGAGCCGTGCCACCAATGCGCCCACAGGCAACCCAGCCGATGGTGCTTTCTTTTATGTTGACCCCGCGACTGATTTACCCAAATGGAGAGTGCCGGGCGGAACGGTGTACACGCTTACCGACACTGGCGCTGGAGCGACTTACTACGCACCCACCTCTTTAGTCGTGCACTCTTCCAACGCCGATTACACAGCCGTTGCCAACTCGGTGCTTCACCTGCCGGATGGTGTACTTTCAGCCAACCGAACTCTTACAATACCCACAAGTGCTAACGGTGATGTTTTGGAAATCTATTGCAACGAAGACACATATGCCTGGAACCTGGCGGGCGCTACGGTGTACCTGGCCGATCGTACTACGGTGGTCACCCAGCTGCTCTTTAACGTGCCCACTCTCATGCAACGCATTAACGGATTATGGATCATCAAAAACTAACTATGAAAACGAGACTGATTTTTCTTTTTACCATCGCAGCTTTGTCAGCCTTTGGGCAGGCCGGCCCCTACAATGGTGCCCCGCGCCTGAACTCGCCACCCCAAGGCTATGAAACCGGCATGCTGGTGCGCCAAATTCCGCAAGACATTGACCGCATCGGGTTCACCAAGGCAATCAGTAACAACGTAGACAGCGAATGGGGTGCGTTGGTTGGTTCTATTGGTTCTGGTATGGGCGTTAATCAAACGGGAGGAAACCTAGTTATAACAACAGGAACAACAGCCCGCAGCGAAACAATTATACGTTCTACTCAGGGCTGGCAGGGTGGCATTAGATTACGTGCGCGATCTACTCTTTCCCAAAGGATAGCAAATCAGAATTTTTTCGTTGAAATGGTTGACGTAATCGGGGACGGGTTATCCTACTCCATAGGATCAGCCACAGCCATAACCGTAACAATTCCTTCTAATACATTCACGGCTGAAAACGTAGGGCAGTCAATGTACATAGGAGGTTTTTCTGGAACCGGTACTTTTCTTTCCGGACGGTATCCGATTGCTTCCGTAAGTGGTAATGATGTGACATTTACCGTGTCGGGATTTGCGGCTGGCACTGGCACCTGCTCTTTGTTCGGACATAATTACTACCAATTGCACTACACGGGAACCACGTCCACAAACGCGAACTTTGACACACAAAGAAACGGCTATGCGACAGGCGCAACTAATGCCACTATCAATACAACAGCTTCACCAGGCCACATGGCTTTAATTATAGGGGATGATTTAAATGCAACCTTTTTGGATGCACTTGTAGCAACAACAACAGGCGCACAATTTACACAGCGAGCAAACAGGATCGAGAACATACCAGACGATAAGAATCTACGGCTTCAAATCAGGGTAGCCAATGGTTCAACGGCTCCAGCCTCAACAACTACTTGGACAGTTGGATTTGTTTCAGTTAGTCACTACTCCGCATCTCCAGTTACTCTTAACGATGTAAAACCTCAAAGCAACTCAGCGTTATTGCCTGTAAACGTTGTCTCTACGGTAGTAGGGCCAACTCAACCAGTCTCAGGAACCGTAACCGCTAACATCGGCACTGGTTCACTTGCGGCAGGCACTAACGCAGTTGGTGATGTTGGTGTCCAATACCGAGCCAACGCAACCGGTGCGGCACTATTCGCTATCATTAACAGTCCGGCCACACCGGCCACTCAATCGGTAAAAGGTAGCGCGGGAAGGATAGTAACGATCTACGCGGTCAATAGTAACGCGGCTACAAGATGGTTAAAGGTATTCAATACGGCCTCTCCTACGCTTGGCACCACGGCTGCAGTATTAGACATACCTATTCCCCCGAATAGCTCGGAGCCAGTAAGTATTAAGCTAGAAGGAGGCTTAGGATTAAGCGCGGCAATAGTTATCGCGGTGACCGGAGCAAAGGGAACGACCGATAACACGGCAATAACACTCAATGATGTAGGCGGATTTATAGCATACCAATAAAAACTATGGCACAATACACAATCACAGAAGAGGGCACACCGATTATCCCTTACGCTTTGGACGTAGAAATCTCGGTCAATCACACGGCATCCGAAAATACCACATGGGTAACGGCCACGCCTTATCCTAGTCAGGCTTTCTCGGATGCGGTAGATGCACACACGGCAACATGGGAGAACGTTATTAAAACGGCTTCCGAGTTTACCACGCAGGACACGAATAGGAACGGATCATGGTCTGTTACAGTAATCGGCGCGAACTACGAAGACCCTGCAAAAACAGACTACGCGCTCACCACTACCTGCACGATTGAAAACGCGGTAGCCACCGTACCAACTGCCACACAAAGCGACAAGGAAGGAGTTGATCTGGAAGCGGAATTGCAAGCAGCGGCAGACGCAAAAGAGGCTGAATTTTTTGGCAATCGTTCACTTTGGATACCTTTGTAAAATGGAAAATATTATCACTCACCCACTTTTTGCAACCTTTTTCGGATGCGTACAAGTAACCACAAGTTTCAGATGATTTAAACAACCATTTTATAACTATGAAAAAGCTAATTACTATCCTCTTCGTGATGGCTGCGGTTGCGGCCAATTCACAGGAAGTTCGATTCAGAATAAGCAACAATGATCCGGTTAGCGGCAAGCGAATTATTGCATTCTTAACCAACGCGCCATTGGGGCGCGATGGAACACCGTTATTCATACAATATTTGGTAACACTTAAAGAAGTGGATGAAGTAACCGATGCAATTCCGAGCGGTACAACACAACGGTCCAGGCGGGCAGTTGAAAGCTACGAAGAAACGTTTGTGATTGATGACCGCAAGATTCACGGCACCACGTTGCTATACTTGCCTGAAAACACCACAAATCCTAATGCCATCACATTGAAAGAGTATTTCCGGACACGCGCCATAAACGCTTTTCCGGGAGTTGGCGGTGGCGATCCTGCCCGTGATTTTGCCGAAGGTTTACTCAGGCAGATGATACTAATCAGGCAAGCCAACGGGGAGCTGCCTAATTGAAGTACAGTTAAAAACTGTTTTTGGTTTTGCGGTATTAATATTCGTGACTTTCCTAAACGTATTTAAAAAGAAAACTGACACTCAATAAATTAAAACTATATGGCAAAGAAAACTAAAAAAGCAACAAAGGTTAAAAAACCAATTGTAAAATCAGATACGGTTAACCCCGATCCAAAGCCGCCAAAAGGAAAATGAGACTAACAATACTCATACTTTTAGGTCTAGCTTATACACTCAACTCAATAGTATTGGGTTGGGTATATCCTAACGTCTCAACTGATTACGATCAGTACGTGGCATTTGTATCGACTAGGAATATATTGTATGAGTTTATGTTTGGGCTTTTCTTTCTGTTGGTCTATCTGCTTTCTGAAAAGATAATGAAGTCAGTTGCTTGCTTCTTTTTTGTTTTGACATTTGGAAGCATTATAGACAAGTCTCTAGGTATTACATGGTATCTCAAAAGCGATGTTTTGTTAATAATTATTTCATTCATTTTATCAGGCATTGTTTATGTTCGAGAACGTAAGTGAAGAAATAAAATCGTGGATTGTTAAGCCTCTGATTTGGGCAATGCTGGCGATTTCAGTAAAGCTAGCGGTTCAATCAAAGAGGCAAAAGATTACAGTAGGTATTGTGATAACCTCATTTCTTGCAGGGATCGGATCGGCTTGGATATTTGCGGACTATGTAATGTTAAACTACTCGCATCAATACCAGCCAATGATTATAGCGGTCATAGCAATCTCGGGTGAAAAAATTGTCGAGTACATTCTTTACAGGGTAAACTTTCAGGAGTTGCTTGACGCTTTGATTAGGATATTTAACAGCAAATGATCTGGCTTATTACCTTCTGGGTAGTGGCTGGTATTTTATTTTTAAAGTGGATTTTTAAAAGATTCTTTGATTATGATGACATTAATCTGGCGTTACCGTGAACTGGTAGCCATTGCGGTTCTTTTGGCCGTCATTTGGTTTTTGTTTCAGTGGGGAACTACTCAAAAAAATAGAGCGGTTCAGGCCGAGATAGGTCGGGACGCGGCTATTAAAGACTTCCGAAACATATCGACAAAATACGTTAACGCGCAGGGCGATGTAGTTACCATGTCACGGGCTATTTCTTTGGATAGGGCAAATTTTAAAAAGGCGCTGGAGTCAAACGATCTGGCATGGATTAAGAAATTCAAGAATTACAAGAACACCCAATCGGCATCGTCATTTGATTCGTTCTTTGCGCCAGAAGATAAAATAGTAAGGGACACGGTGTACATACCTTGCAAGGATTCAATCAGAGCCTTTAAATACCTTTACAAAGATTCTTATAATCACATCGAGGCCACAGTTTTAGACACTCCTAAAATAGAAATCAGGGATCGGTACTATGTGGTAGTCACCCGCAACCGTCCGAAAAACTGGTTTATAAAATTTCAGTGGCGCCGTTGGGAGTTTACTGGGCAGGTCACAAACCTTAACCGACTTATAAAAGTGGATTCTGTAAACACTATCTTAGTCACGAAATGGTGCAGACCCAGATTTTAAAAGCACTTACCTAACCCTTTATACACCCATGAAACACGTGTTTACCTTTCTGCTGATGCTGCTGCCGGTGGTTATTGAA
>Ga0209990_10000036_pt1 | contig 130140 bp, 192 predicted proteins | sample NOAtaG_6_FD_187304 | JGI IMG/M metagenome (GOLD analysis project Ga0209990, IMG submission 187304) | Freshwater lake microbial communities from Lake Erie, under a cyanobacterial bloom - NOAA_Erie_Diel5S_2200h metaG (SPAdes) (version 2) | ecosystem: Environmental > Aquatic > Freshwater > Lake ... | reverse complement strand
GCCGCGATCGATGCCTGGACAATCGAACGCTCAGCGAGGGAACTGCAGGACGAGCTCGGGTTCGACCCGGACGTGAAGCAGCTGGCGGACCGCTCCGGGCTGTCCGTGAAGCGCATCGCCGCGGTGCGCAAGATCACCAGGCCGGTGGCGGCGTCCACGCAGATGTATGACGAAGGGCACGACATGCCGGACTTCCTGGGTGAGGCTCTGGAGTATGTCTACGACACGTCCGACCGCATCGACCGCAAGATTATCGAGCACACGACTGGCTACGGCGGAGCGCCGCTGCTGACGAAGAATGTCATCGCCGCGCAGCTCGGGATCTCGCCGTCTCAGGTGACCCGCCGCTCGGACCGCATCGGCCTGAAGATGCAGGACATGGAAGGTCAAATCGAGGGCGCACACGCATGAAAGGGCACGCGCTCGCAGATGAAAGCGCACGCACGCGCGCATTCCAAGAGCACCGGCAGGAACTGCAGGGTCGCCTGCCAAGCGGTCCTTTCGAGTTCTCAGGCAGCGGCGGCGCGACGATGCAGGAGCGACTCAGTTTCGCTGACGTGAAACCGGCCGACGGCGACTCTTCGATGGTCCGGCGCTTCAAGCTGGCGGTCGCGCGGGACGCGCGCTACGCTGTGGCTTCCGCTCCTTACCTGCAGATTTTCGGCATGAGCCAATGCCTGAGATCCATCTACGACGGGGGCGGTCAGATCCAGGACGGCAACAACTACGCATGAGAGCACTCAAAATCAATTTCGGCGGAGCCAATAAAGTGGCGATCGACTGGGGCAGCTCAGTGGATGGGATGGCTGCGGTCGCACAGCGCGTCAGCGTTTCGCTGCTGACTCAGCTCGGGTCCGACAAGCTGCTGCCGGACCGAGGCACGGAAGTGGCGCGCACGCTTTTCGGCTACGGCGCGTTTGACATGCTGGGCCTGCAGCACATCCTGAACTTCGGCGCGCTGAAGGCGCGCAGCGACATGCTGCTCTACGACGAACCTGCGCGCGCGGCGGCCGACAGCGTGGCCAGCATAAAAACCACGCTGATCACCGTCAAAGACAACGTGGCGCAGGTGGGTATCACCGTGACCAATCGCGCCGGACAAACCACACAGGAAATCAAATCCATCGCATGAGCCTGAGCTTCACCAAAGAGTATTACCCATCCGTGGCGGAACTGACGCCTGAGCAGATCGCTGCTGCGCGCGCGGAAGAGGTGGCCGAGCTGCGTCCCGCCATGCCCGACGTGGACCTGGCGCCAGGTACGCCGACCGGCGATCTCGTCATCACCCCGCTGGCACTGCGCAGGGCAGCCACGAACGAAGCGCACAGCAGGTTCATGAGCGACCTGGACCTGGGCAACGTCGCCGAAGGGCTGATCTACTCGTGCGAGTTCGTGAAGGCCTACCTCGGGAATTTCGGGGTCTACGACGTCGAGAACCTGCGGGCGTTTGGTCTGGTGCGTCTGACCTTCTCGAGTCCAAACGCCGTCAATTTGGATCGCACGATTCGCTTCCGCTTCGCCGCTGACGACGATTGGGTTCTGAAGGTGGTCAACCCGGACGCCACCTACGTCCAGATACTGGCAGCCGGCAGCACGCACACCGGGGCGGCTGACACCTACATTTTGGCGCAGACGACCGCCAACACATGGGCGGTGGACTTGCCGGTGGAAGGCACACTGAGCGCGCCAATCGAAATCGGCACGGAAGGCGCAGCCACTGAGATCGCGACGACGCTCGTCGGCATTGCGGCGGCCATCACTTTCACGTCAGGCGTGCCGTCAGCTACACTGTCTGACCTGGCGCGCACGGCGCGCAAGATCGCCTGCTCGCTGACGTCCGGGTCGCGCGCGTCCACGAAGGCGCTGGTGTATCGCAACTGGCCGGAGTCCAACATGGTCTCACCTATCGTCCCGGGCGACGCTGAGATGCAGCGAATCGCCGCAGGTTCGGCGCTCGCGCTGACGGCGCCCTCCGTCGACGTCTACTTCCGGTCGGCTCGGGACATGCAGCGCATCACGCAGAGCGTCCGCCTGGACTACGTGCAACCGTCGGTCGGGGACAAAGTGTTCCGCGGCCTGCTGCCGTTGCTTCACCGCGCGTCGCGGATCGTCAGCATCGAGTGGTCCGGCACCACGACCGAGTCGCTGGTGAGTTCTTACGCAGTGTTCAGCAAGACCGATCGCGCCGATCTCTACGGTAGCCTGCACTGCGGAACGCGGTTCGAGTCGCTCTACGTGTCGCTGGTGCCGATCGTGGACGGTCTGGACGTGCCGCTGATTCCGCTGAGCGAGGATGGCGGCGATCAGTATGCCATTTTCACCATCACCTACGACGCTGATCCGCTGCTCGAAACGGTGTCATCGTTGCTCGAGTCGCCGGAGTATCGACCGGCCGGCGTGGACGTGCTCGTGAAGTCCGGCCCGCTGCTTGTCCTCGATGATCTCGAAATCACGTATGTGAAGAAGCAGGGAGTGAAGACGCTGCTCAGCGTGGCCAGGGACAAGATCGTGGAGTATCTCCGCACCGCTGGTCACCCGGATGATTTTCGCGTGACGGAGATCTACGACATCATGCGCAACGCCGGAGCGGACAAAATCATCGCGGTGGGCGTCGCTGGGCGCATACTGGTCTCGGCAGCTTCACGCTTGCTGCGCGTCGCGATCGCTGATCCTGGTGATGCGGACATCACGGCGGACTGGGCGACGGAATCGGACGCGCTCTACATCCCCACGTTTACGGACATCGCGACGGTCAACAATCCGTATGAGATCGTCGACGGGGAGATCTCGCCGGGAGGACCTGCCGACGCCTGGGCAGCAACCAACCGCACCGTGCGTTACGCTGTCGATCCTGAGAACGTGAGCTTCGTCGAAACCGCCTGACATGAAAGCCGACTACGATCTGCGGCACAAATTATACGGCGGGCAGGGTTCGCTCTGGGAGCGCCAGGTCGACGAGCCCACCCGTCAGATCGTCCGCGCCATCGTGAGCGCGGCAGGCGGCGCATCGCTGCTTGCCCAGCTGGATCAGGCGGCGGCCGCCGCGCTGAACAGCGAGCGCGTGCTCGTGGAGGATGTCTACTTTCAATTTACGGACGGCGAATTCGCAGTCATCGGCAAGAAGCAGCGGGAGTATAGCCACCGGCGCGTCGTCATGCCGGACGGCACGCCGATCTACGCCGGCTACCGGTCCGGGGCTGGCGGCTACAGCGCCGATCCGTTGGCGACGAAACTTGCGCGCCTGTCGCTCGAGTTCGTCGCGAAGGTCGAGGAGGACCAGGACATGTTCCTGGCAGACCAGAGTCGTGACTGGTATCTGGTTCCCGTGCCGTCGCACATCCTGCCGATCGTCATTCAGGGTCTGAACGCAGGGGAGTATCTGGTGCAGGGTGTGGACTTCCTGGCCTTCGAAGGTTACATCGCCATGATCGATCTGCCGACTCTGGTGATGCCCAGGGGCGTGGTGAAGGTAAACTCCGCGTATGTGAAGACCGCGTCGGTCAACCGGTTCGTGCTGTCCGCGCCTGCGCAGCTGACGCGCAGCAAGTGGGTGGCCGATTACACCTACAAGACGCAGTCGCTGGAGGCTTACAAAAGGGCCGCGGCGGAGTATGCTGGTCTCTACGTCTTTCACTCGGCCGATGTGGTGCTCTCAGCGCACGCGGTCAGTGGTGTCGACACCATGGTCTACGCCACCGCGTCCGCCGGAGCGATTGAGATCGCCTATCCGCACGTCCATCTCACGCCGGGCCAAACCGTGGAGCCGGGCTACATCGTCTGTCAGAAGTTCGAGCTGGTGAACACCAGGCACGCCAGCACCGAGGATCTTCGAAAGCAGATGTTTTCCGGATGGGACCACCCGATCACGCTCGACGGCATCCTGCCTGTAAACGGGCTGACCTGGGACGGCGTCAGCGAAGTCATGCTGACTGACGGCGGCACCAACCCAGAACCCGGGCCCCACAATGGTAAGACGCATGCCCGCTTGATGTTCGACGGCGACACTGCGGTGCAGGAGCGCTACTGGGAATTCTCGGCCTTGCACGAGCGCGCGACCGGAGTCTTCCTGCATGAGGAGCTGGGCGCTCCGTCGTTTCCACACAGCGTGGATTTCTGGGAGATGCTGCACACGTTCTACGGCAGCCGGCTTGCGCTGGCTGTGGCTGCCGATCACGGACCCGCAATCAACAGCCGGCTGTGGCGGTTTTTGTTCGAACACCGACCGAAGTCGTGTAACATTCTCGTCAGCATCAAACCGCTGCCGCTATGAATCTGCTGCTGACACCACCTGAAGACTCATTCGGAGCGCCGCTGTTGGATGAGCGCGGCCAATACGTGAGAGCGTTGATATGCGACCCTGGCGCTGATAATCTCATTTTTGCCGTCTCTCCCACTACGCCAGGCGGTCCGAACTACATCTTCACGATCTCCGGTCAGCCTCTTGCCGTCGCTGGCGACTAGGACCGCAACCCACCCACCACATGTTCAAACTGACGAGAGAAGAAATAAGCGACGAGGATGTGATCAACAACCGGCACTTGTGGCCGGTGCGCTACACCGCGCTCTACACGCGGGACGATGAGCCTGCGTTCATCTTCGTGATGCAGGCATCGCCACAGCCAGATGTGTCCGCGGACAGTCTGTCCTGCATCGCCAGCGCCATCCAGATGACTGACCTGCCGGAGTCGGAGCCCGCGGAGGGAAGCCCGTATTACCGGGTGTCCACGGTGACGAAACTCTGCCGCAGCGCGAAGGCCGCGGAGGAGTTTGTGGAGAAGGTCGAGATGATGGTGCAAGATCTGGCCAACAATTTGCAGGCGGCGGAATCGCTTTCCATCACGGAGCAGATCATTATCGAACCCGAGGAGGTATGAACGAGCATCTCGCCATCGAGGATCTGATGACCATCGACAGCCGGCGACAGGACGGATCTTCGGTCGCGCCTCCCATGCGGCGCGACTTCGCACTGAAGGGGCCGATGACGCTGACTGGCGGAACGCTGCTGACGAATCAGTTGGCGGTCGATGATGTGATCCTGAGCATCAGCGGACTGCCGCTGGGCTTTACTATCGCGTCATCGTAGCGATGGCTCATGCTGGCTGGGGTGTGGTGTTACGACTGCTACCTCGCGGTCACGACACCACGACAGTAACATCCGGCTCCTGCCCGTAGTAGGTCGCGATGGCCGGCAGTAACCGGACCGCGGACGATGCCAGCTGATCCTCGTTGATGGCGATGATGGTACCCATGTCGCGCGACTCCCGAAGAATACCGTCGTGGTCATGATCGAGTCCGCGGATGTCGATGTTGAGATCCTGTCCGTCGATGAGTGTGATGCGGCGTCCGGCCTCGGCATACGGTATCTGCGCAAGCAGCTTTTCCAGCGCAGTCGCTTCGCGATGCGAAACCGTCCAGCCCTTGAGTCCGCACACATTCTCGATCAGCCAGTGACCCTCGCGCAGCAGGGAGCGGTAATGGATCAGCGACGGCACCTCCTGGAACGCGTCGCCGCCGGTCGCCAGGCACCACTCCACCACCTTCTTCAGACAGAACTGCGCCGCGCGGCCCGCGGCGGCCGCCTGCTGCGGCTCGGTAGGAGTGGACATGCTGTATCCGCTGTCGGTCAGATGCAGGAACGGCGTCTGCGAATCTGCCAGGCCTGCGTTGCGGGCGCCCGCGGCCAGCAGCGGGTAACCGTAGATTCCCTCGATGCGGCTGCCCTCTCTGGCGTTGCTGTTCAGCGTATGAATTTCGTGCTGCCCCATCGCGGTGCTCAGGCGGTCCAGCAAGGTCATCGCAGCTGAGTTCTGCGCGATCATGATCGGCTGCGTGATGCACCGGCGGAAATATCGGACACTGGATGCCACCATCATGGCGATGATGTCGTGACAGGCAGAGTCCAGATTCGCCGGGCAGCTCTCGGACCAGCCCGCAAGCGGGATGGCCTTGTATCGGGACAGCACAGGCACGGACGGACAGAGAATCTGGCTGGCAGCTTCCGTCCCGTTCGCCGTCACGACGAAGCCGGGGAACATGAACGACTTGCGGTTGTCGCTCCACCCGAGCATGTCGACGCCCCGGATCGGTTTGGCCTTGGCCGCCTGTGTGCGCAGATGCGGGACGACGAACTGCCTGAACTTGTTGATCTCGATGACTGTCGGCATTCTGCCGGCCTGAGTCACCATGTCGGCCACGGTGATCTGACGCTGCAGTTCTCCCTCCAGGCTTTGCACGCGGTCGTTGAGCAGCGTCTGCGGAAAGATGACGTCCACGACGGCCTTGCCGCAGCGCATCGTGGCCTGGCAGTAACGGTCGGCCTTGTGGTTGCGGAACGTGACGTTCGAGGTGATGCGCAGGCTGAAGTTGGTCAGCAGGGCTGTGTCAGCCCCGCGAATGATGCGGTAGTCGTTTGCCGTCTCCTTTACGGTCATTGACCTGTCGCGCTGGATCACGCGCGTCATTGCCAGCATCTCCACGTCCTCCACCAGGCGCTGACGTCCCTGCTTGGCGTAACAGTCGATGAGTGCCGCTGCGTCCTCGGCCTTGGTGCCAGTCTGCTCGAAGATGCTGGCGGCGGCCGGCGGCATCTGCGCGACCGTCGACGGCACCATGCTGGCGATCATGGCGAAGCGCAGCGATGACCAAGCCACCGCTTGCTCGCGCGGACGCAGATTGATGACATGGTCGATCGGCAGACCTCGCACGCTACCCTCCGCGCCCGGGAAGTGGTCCATCGCGTTCTGTATCCGCACGATGTCGTTGGGTCCGAAAAACTTCGCGTTCGAACTCGTCGCGCAGTGACGTGGCACCGCCGTCAGCAGATGCTCCTGCACTTCCCATCGCGGGCACGGGTCTCCGCGGTGCAGGTCCAGGTGGATGCAGGCTACCTCCTCCGATTTGCCAACCGCGGTCAGATCGTGCTGAAGCTTCAGCGCCGTCTCGATGTCGGCAGCCAGAAGGCGCGGCTGGTTCGGGCGCAACCCCAGCAGCGAACAGAACCCCGCGGCGTGCGAGTACCAGATAATCTCATCGGTGCGTCCGCTGTGGTGCATGATGATGATGCGGTCCACGGTGTGCGGGCGCGTCTGCACACAGAACGCTCGGACGACCGATGGTGGTGTTTTTTGCCACGCCTCGGGAACTTCCGCCCCGGTGGACATGGCTACGTCGACGAGCTGCTTGATCTGATTGGAGTCCAACACGATGGCGCCGAAGCGGCTGCTGCGTATGCCGTAACCACTGGCTTGCAGCCGGCCCGCTGCCTGCAGCGCTTCGTTCGTCGGCGGCGTGACGCAGAACCGCAACCACGTGTCCAGCACCAGGCGCTCCGCCTCGCGGCTTTTCGCCCTCTGAAAGTCCGGCTCGTGCTTATATTTTTGAGCCATGATTTGAGCGGCCTGCTCGTAGCTGCCGAACTGATGCGCAAGCAGATCCTCCGCTGTCGCCGCCTGCGTTGTGCATGTGGGATTGTAGCACTGGAGGTAGTCCGAGACGGCCCAGGCATCCTCATGACACCACGGACACACCAGCTGATGTGACCACGTATCCAGTGGAGTGACTGGGATGCCCAGAAAGTCGATTGCCGTAATGATTCGCACAGGTGTTTGGCATTATCGCGATCCTCTGCCGGAAGTCCACGTCAGGATTTGCACTTCCACAGTTGCAAAAATTCGGCTATGCTGTCTCCATACCCACAGCCACCTCTACGACACGAACATGCAAGACTTCAACACCCTCAACAATCCCAAGTTTTTGTATCGGGCCGAGATGCATCATCCGTTTCCCGATTGGGTCACGCGCGAGCCCATGCCGGAGGCAGCGGAATTTGAGCAGAAAGCATCGGCAGCCTTCGCCGACACGAAGCGCCGGCTGCTGCCAATCTGCACAAAGTCTGCAGCCTTTCACTCGGCACTCAACGTATTCGCGCATCTGGATGATTACGACGACGCCGCGCTGGAACGCGTCAAGTCAGCGTGCGCCTACTATGGCATCGAGCAGGACATCCTACCCTACGCTGAACTGTTCGCGAGCGAGTTCGAGAAGAGCGCCTCGCTCGACGAATTGACGGAGGGCCGCTACGCCATCGATGACGAATTCGGCGGCGAAGTTTTCAAGCTGCTGCCGCTGAACGACGCGGTCGACGTTCGCGATTCATCGTTCGAGCTGTCGAAGATGGCAGCGGAGAATCGCATCATGCTTCCGATGTTCGTGGCTGCAGCCAGAGAGATCGTGAAAGCCGCGCACGACCATAACGTGTCGCACGAACTGCCGGATCTCATCATGCGGCACGGCGTAGAGCGCTTCCCGGACGCAGAGGAGGCCGCACGAAGAATTCAGGGACGGTCGCAGTTTTGCAAGGACGCGACAATCCGGGAGCAGGTGGAGGCGGACTACCAGGCGGCCCTAGTCGACTTGGAGAACGAGCCGGACGCAGCCATGGAAAAAATCGCAGCCATTGATTTTGTCGCTGGCGTCTCCAACAGCTACCGTCACTCATCGCTGGTGCCGACGCCGTTCGACATCGTGTTCTGCGGCGCGCTCGCCTCGGATGCGGAAAAGGCGGCGAAGGAGCACGTCCTGGTTCGTGACGTTTTACTGCCGCTGCAAGAAGTCCGCGCAATCGATGCGATGGACGCAGAGTATCGGCTCAGCAAATCTGCCGCGGATACATTCAGACGTCTGCGGGACACCGGGGATGCGCGTGACCTCAGTCTCGCTGTCGAGCAGTGGTCGGAGAGCGACCAAAAAACTCTACTACGTTTGACCGTCGCTGCCGCCGCCTGAAGACGACATCTGACGCACTATGAGCAGCTTGATGACGGCATCTGTCAACCTGGACGAGGGCGAGATAAGGAAGGCCCTCGGAGATGCTGACACGTCTGGTATCGTCCTGTTTGTCATTGCGCTCCACGCCTTCGGTCCGGCAGTCATGGGGGATGCGGAGGCAGGCGTGGAACAGATGGATCCGTCTGAGATGTGGTCGGACCTGTTTACCCGGTATGGAACCTGGGTGACCGAGGAGGGAGAGAACAAACTCAACGCGATCATCACCGGGTTGACGAACGGACAATTCTGGTATGACGCGGATGTGTTCGTGGCGGTCGCTACCGCTTTGTTCGACGGTGACCTCGGCGACACGCTGATCTTCGATGACCTGGACGCCACGGAGATCATGTGGGCGGTGCTCGAAATGGGGATGGCGAGCGACTCCGTTGATCCGCCGGTATTCTCGAATGCGGTGCAGCGATACATCCAGGATGCGCTCGAATACGAGCAAGAGGATCAGGATCAGAATGCGAGAGAGGTCGAGCGGGTATACCTGACGGTGCTCGACCAGATGCGTGCGCTGGGAGTCCCAACCGACATGCTGCGCGCGATGGATGAGGAGTATGCAGCGGTCGCGGCCGAGTTCAAAGACGACTCGGATGCTTGATGCAATTCCGCAGCCTGTTGCGTCATAATACTTTGCTGAGTGGTGTTCGCCGTCTGATACACTCGCGCCGCGTCAGCCCGCGCATCTGTTGTGAAGTTCATCCTGCGTCATGCGCGGGATCATCTACAGCAACAGATGCGCCGCTGGCTGACGGATACGGTGTCCGTTCTTTTTCGTTTCGCGCCCCGCTCGAAAAGCCGCAGGCGAGTCCTGCGCCTCTTCGAGCGGTTGGTGTTCATCAATCGCAGCGTCGTGCTGCGATACCGTATCGCCTCGATACACCGGGCGGGGGCTGAGGTCCTCGTCCGGTTCATTTTTTAGACAAACGTGGAACCCGACGGCGCCCAGGGCGCGACGGCTGTGACGACGGCATATCAGCGCGTTCAGCGGATGATTGCAAGCAGGACAAATCCTGCGCTGTCGGGTTCCCATTCTTCTGCGCGCGGCCCCGTGAAGGGGCCGCGCTGGCTCGTCTTCTTTACCTGCCGCAATTCGAGACCGCGCGGTGTCATAAGACTTTGTATGAGCACCAACACCATGCCGCCAAAAGCGGCTGAACTATGTGAGCTGGTCCGCCAGCTCGGAACCATGGCCAGCGACGACGCCGCCCGCAAGGGCTGGTCCGTCATCGCTGCGCTGGAAAAACATCGGAAGGAACTCCTCGCGGGGTTCACTCCGAAGAACCTCGCGGACGTCCTCTGGCTCGAGGCGGCCGCGAAGCCGACCGAGCCAGAGGACGGCGGGTGGCTGCCGGCGGTCCTCAGCGGGCCGGAGGACGTCGACTACGAGATCCCGTTCGTGGCGGGCGTGTTCGCCCGCCTGCAGGAGCTCATCGAGCGCCTGAGCAAAACCGGCACCCTGCTGAGGGGTGCCGATCCAGTCATGTAACGCAACGTGCCGCCGCGGCCCCCTCACGGGGCCGCGGCGGCACTTCCTTTACCTCCCCGGACCCCGTGCAATTCCAGACCGTTCTGCGTCATAATACTTTGCATATGCACACTTACCAGATTCGTCTGGGGGCTGCGTATGTGCTCTTTGCTGGCTTCGTGCGCGAACGAAACCAGTATCTCCGTACGTCTACCATGGACCGACGAAGATTAGCGGAATGGACTTCACAGCGCCACGCAGCTTGGTGAAGTAAGATTTACAAGGACGTGGCCATGTGTAGCAAGACTGCACAGAAGTCAACATGGTGGGATACCATGCGCTGCAGCACTTTCGAAACGCCGTGACCTGAAAGGGTCGGTGACGGCTAGGGCAACTGCAGCCGTGAGTGACGGCATACGAATACCCGCCCGAAACAATAGTCACTCGCACCTGTCAGCGCCAGCGCGGCTCCTTCGGGGGCCGCGCTGGCGTCTTCTTTACGTAGCACAGAAATTACCCGCCGACGTAGCCGCCCTCGAACATGTCGCCCATCCGCGACGCCAGATCGTTCGGGATGGACAGACCGAACAGCGTCCGCAGCTCGTCCATGATCTGCTTGTTCGGGATGAGCGATTCGTTGCGCACGATGCGCTTCATCATGCACGCGTAGTTGGTAGACTGCAGGAAGTCGTCCGACCGCGCGCCGGCCTTGATGTAGCGCATGATGGTGCGACCGGACGGCGCTTCGGCTATGTTTCTCCGGATGTTCAGGCAGTCCAACACGAACGGGCTGGACTCGTCCCAGCGTGGCCATGAGATGTTCTGGTCCTTGATGTCGGCAAGCAGAGCCGAGAGGGAGTCCGACCGGTGCAGCGACATGATGTGCGCCTCCGGGTGCTTGATGCGGTCCAGCATCAGCTTGGTGTCGGTATACTGAAAGTGAATGATCGATTCCGTCCGGATGCGTCCGCAGTCCCGCATGTAGGCGTTGTAGTAAGCGCCGCCGCCGTTGTCGGTGCCCATCGCGAAGCTCTTGTACTTGTTGTGCTGCTCGACGATGTTCTGTGCGATCTCGCGGTAGTTCATGCCGGAGTAGCGGAAGGCGTAGACCAGGTCCATCTTCCCGTCGCCGCGCATCCCGTAAATCGTATGCACCGTGTAGGAGAGTTTGCTGCGATACGCCGGCTCCCAGTCCGAGCCGCCCCAGTCCACGCCGGAGAACAGATACATGTAGCGCGAACGTCCGGCGAGGCAGTCCTCCTGCGTCTGCGCGAACGTCTTGGTGGTGCAGCACCGCTTCAAATCTTCCTCGTTGAGTTCGGTCAGCCCGGACTCGACTGCGATACCCCAGACCTCCTGCAGGAACTTCTTGAGAGGATACTTTTTGTAGTCCTTCCAGATGTCCATGAAGCCCTTTCCGAGGGCATACTCCGGCACGATCACCTGCGGCAGATGGAAGCTGGGCATGTTGACGCGCAGCCGAGACCGGTCTTCGTGGACGAACTCCCCCATCAGGGGGTTGAGCTTGATGTGCTTGTTGTCCGGGCAGCGCAGGCCTTCCACGGAGACCATCATTTTCGGCACGAGCTCTGCGTCGCCAAGCGAGTGGAACTTCTTCGGACACGGACAATACACGTGCCACACGCCGCGACTGCCCAGGTTGTATTGAGCCTCCAGGCAGGTATCGAGAGTCTTTGACGTGCCGGCGAACACGGTCAGACGATCGTCGGGAAAGGCTTTTTGAACCTGCTCGATTTCCGGCAGATGCTCGGCGTCGAAATCCTGGCTCTCATCGATGATGATGGTGGGCACGCTTTCGCCGCGGATCTTTGTCGGGTCCGTCAGGATGTGCATCAGCTTCAGCGAGCCTCCCTGTGGAGACTCCTTGTAATACATGTTGTTGCGGTAGCCGCGGGAGGTGAAATACGCCGGGGGACAGATCGAGCCGCGCTGCATGTTGAGCAGCTTGTCCGCCATCGTCTTGCTCTGCTCCCTCAGCGGGGTCAGGTAGATGGAGCGGTAATTTGGAACCACGCTGAGCTTGAACAGCTCAGCGGCCCCGAGGCCCGTGGAATTGTGGCTGGCAATCCCGGAGGTGAAGTATGCGTGATCCTCGCCCTCCACACGGAGGTCGAACATCTCGCGTTCCTCACCCACCGGCGCACATGCAGTGACGGGCTGCCAGCCGTCTTGAGTCAGTATGAAGTCACCGGGCAGGCATTGATCCACCTGCCCATATCCACTGAGTCTCCTTACCAAATGCTTGCCGGCGCACTCCAACGCGAAATCTCGCGTCAGGATTCGCCACACCGGCATCGGCACGGTTCGGCAGACGTGGGTGACACGCACAAAAGCACCACCCGGAGCAGCGACTTTTAAGTCGAGATGCTCCACGGATCTTTCCTCAGCTATTTCGGTTTCCAACAGCACGCGATGTTTGGCATCGTAGGCGCACCGCAAATAGCGTCAAGATGAAGATCCCCGCAAGCGCAAGCGGCGGGGGCTCACCTGAACAGGCGCAGGAACACGGTCGGCACGGAACGACCGCGCGCATTATTCCCCATTACGGACGAAGGGGCAGCGAAGACATCCACGGACTTGTCGTCCGCCGTCTCCACGCTGTATGGTCGTCCACAACTCAACCATTTGAACACCACTCAGAAACTACCAAAAAAGCAGCAATGGACTCCGCGTCCATCCCCGTTCCTCGCAGGACTCGTCAGCGTCCAGGCCGCCAGCAACGACCCGGGCAGGCCGGACATCACCATCTACCGAATCGACGTCGAAGACGCCGAAATATGGATGCGCAAGGCTGCGAGGAGAGACGAGAGCGATGCGTTCTTCCTGCGTCGCGACGAGCGGATCGTCGAGATGTATGACGCAGCCGGAAAGCTGATCAAGAAGTTGCCGAAGCCGGCATACCCATATACGGGCCCGGACGCAACGGCGCTGCAGATTGACCGTAGCATCCTGCTGCAGCAGATGCGGACCGCGCTGCGTCAACCGCAGCTGTCGCTGCTGGCGTGCGCGGAGGATCACGCCGGAGCCAGCGCCGCGGATCATTCCAACTTCGGCATGCTCTGCCGCCGCATGATCATGGAATCGGGCAAGGCGGACCTTGATCAGTTCTACATCGGCGAGCACAAGATGTGGACCTGCGGAGTGTCCTGCATCTACGCCGACGTGAGTGCCCTGTCGTCGAGCATGCAGGACATCTACCTCGAGCGCCACAAGTGGTTGAAGAAAAGCTGGCCGCTGAGCGCCAGACACCACTTCGAGACGCTGGCGGATCGTTTCGCACGCATCCGGGAAAACTACATCACCGATCTGCTGCGGGACTGCGGATTCGCAGCCGGGATGTCCGGGGAGATGATCCTCACGCTGCAGTCGAAATGGATGCTCGCTTCGCCCGGCGTCCGCTACCGGTTCTCGCAGCACCTGATCGACAAGCTGAAGGACGGTCTGATCTACACGCCTGCGGAGGCGGAAGTGTTCGACCCGTCATACGTCGAGATCCACGGAGCAGAAGCCATTCGCAGCTACCGCACGCTGCTGGCCTGAACTGGAATCCCCTCCGCGAAGATGTCGCACAACGTGGCGACGCCGCGGTCGGTGACGACCGTGGTGTCGCCGTCGGCGCATTTCCCGACCTGACGTCCAGCCTTTAGGGTGACGACGCTGCCCGGCGCCAGCGCGGTCATGGCATACATGAACGGGCGCGCGCTCAGGTCGAGCGGCTTCTCGAATGGGTAACGCGGGAAGAATCGAGGAATGAGAAGGCCGAAGTTGAAACCGCACAGCGGGACGATCTCAGCCTCGATCTTGGCGATGTCGCTGCGTGTGGCCTTGCCATCCGCCACGGCCGCCGTTACCGTGTCCATGCGCTGCAGAGCGGCGGACACCTTTGCCGCCCGCTGAGGGTCTCTCCTCAAGGCGTTCATCAAATCATAAATAAATTCACCTTGCGCTAACATGGCTCAATCAAAATCGACGGTGTTGTTGGAAAACGAACGTGCGGACAGGTTCGGAAAGGCACGCACGTCACTCTATTTGATCTGGACGCGTGAGCAAGGCGAGAAACTACGCGATATTCAAAATGAGCAATCACCACCCACCGAACCAGTCGAAAGCGAAGCAGAAGAAATCCGGGCGAAATTCAACGCCTGACGCGCCGTCCGTCGATGCCTTGGCCGCGCTGCAGAGCGCGATCAAGGTCATCCAGGAGGCCAACGAACTCAACGCCAGGCTGCTGGACCGCGAACGTCCGCTGATCGATTTCCACTCGGGCGTCGTCGGGGTCAACGACAGCGACATCCGCATCTACTGGGACATCCGCATTGTGCGCGGGGCCGACCAGCCGTTCACGCAGGTCACTGGCACATCATCCATGCCCGGTATGCTGAGCGACAAGATGCGACCGCATGCTCAAGCGCAGATTCAGCAGGAGGTGGCGGACAAGATGGCCGGCCCTCTCATCGCTGCGTTCATGGAAGAAGCGGAACATCAGAACGTCGGCTCTCTGAAGCGAATTGCCAGCCGGCGCCTGATCACGGCGGTCGAGACCACCGCACCCGCCGCGCCGAAATTACCACAAGGAGAGGACGCGAACGGCAGCGTTCTGGACGTGGCGCAGCAGCACGAAAAGGAGACGGCCGGAAGCGTGAGGACTCCAGAAGCGGACGACGATGACTCACCACAACCGTGACACCTGGAACAAACACAAGTGGCGAAAAGAGACGTCCTGGTGGGATAACCTGACCGTCGACGGTGAGCTGATCAAGGAGCGCTACGCCGACGTGTTCGAGTGGCTCGAAGAGGTCGCCCCGGATCCTTACGAGCACGACTGCGTCCTCTACACCGACGGCTCCGGCTGCGCCGATGGATGGGGCGGCTACGCGGCCGTCTGGGAGCGTATCGATCTGATCGGCGAGATCAGGGCGCCGGTGTCGCGCGGCTGCTACGTCGCTGGCACCTATGGGTCCACGGTCAGCCGATCGGAGTTCAGCGCCCTGCTGGATGGCGTGCACTCCATCCTGACAGAGCGCGGGCGGGAGCTTCAGGAGCAGACGACTGACTCCGCGGAGCTTTACAAGATCGGCACTGAGGGAATCCTGAACCAATTCACGGGACCTGACCGGGTCTCGATTCTCTGGTACACCGATCGCAGCAGTCTCGCCCACGCGTTCCTCTACAACGAGGATGGCGACCCGCTGATGTCCCGGCTGAAGGAGCGTGATCTGTGGATGCGTTGGTCGTTCATGGCCAAGCACGTTTGCATCACGCCCATGTGCCGCCCGCGTAATGTCGTGGACGGGCAGGCGATTTGTGATGCACTCGCAGGCGCGGCGCGCGCTCTCCTCAAGGGGGCTCGCGAAGAATTGGCTGAAGCGGCTTCCAAAATTTACCCTACTGAAAAATGGCAAAAAATGCGACCCCAAACAGCGATCTTCTGATCGCACTTATCGGTGACACCCACCTGCGAGACTCACAATACGCGGCTGCCCGTCGGGGCCAGGACTTCTACGACGGCTTCCGTAATGCAGTCGAGACGGCGCTGAAGCACGCGGACATCATCTGCATCACCGGCGACATCTTCGACCGCCCTCGGCCGAGCCCGCAGGTGATCGGACAGCTGATGCACATCGACCAGATGATCCGGAGCGCCGGGAAGGTGGCATTCACCATCACCGGCAACCACGACTGGAGCACGCCCACGTGGCTGCAGACGCTGTTTCCGGGGCGCACGTTAAATCTGACGGACGACGACACCGAGACGCTATTTGAAGGTGAGACAGGCATCGTGCCGTTGGACGACTCCAGCGTCGTCTTCCGTGGCTATCGCATCGTGGGGCTCACGCCGCACACCGCAGCCAGCTTCCGCGGCGACTTGGCGAACATCACCGTGCGGGTGCGGCAGGCAGACGTCGTGCTGTTCCACGGACTCATCGACGGTGTGGTGAAGTTCCCGATACACACACCGGACCCGCTGCACGTGTCCGAGCTGCCGATCTCGAAGCACAACAAGGCCTGGCTGCTCGGCGACATCCACCTGCAGGGGTTCCAGCAGCTGGACCGTCCCGGCGGAGGCAAGTGCCTGATTGGTTACCCGGGGTCGACCGAGATGTGCAACGCTGGCGAGCCGATCGGCAAGTCTGTGCCGATCATCCGGCTGACTGCCGAGGGCGCTATCCTGAAGGAGACGATTCCGATTCACACACGTCCGTTCATCAACGCGGAGGTGCGCACCGCCGATGACCTCGACGCGCTCATGCTGCGTATCGAGCCGGTGGCCGCGCAGCATCCTGTGGCGGTCGTGCAGTTCGACCGGCAGTTTCCGCAGACGATCAACCGGCTGCACTCGATGCTGGACGCCCAGCGCGCGGTCATACGGTGCTACCCGCTGCCCAACACGCAGGCGCATCCGGCGAGAGTCAAAGATTCACCGGACTCCGAGAAGGAGTTCACGATGGAATACTTCGTGAGTCAGCGATTCAAGGACCGGGAAGACCTGCAGAAGACGGCGCTGGATCTCCTGCACCGCGGCGAGAGCGACGCTAGCAATATCGTGGCAGAGCTGATCGAGGCTCGCCTGGTCGCAGCAGCCGTCAGGGAAAATGAAGAATAGGCTGACATGCCGAAACCCAGCGCAGCTCTGCTTGCCGAAGGATTCTTCGAGTTCAAGGGGAATTCCGGCGACGGACTGTGCTGGGTAAAAGGCTGCCGGCGCGCGTCGCGGGACGATCGGTGTCTGTGTCACATGCACGAGATGCGGCGTTGGCGCGCGCAGCAGAAGAAAACCGCGGACTACTGCACGCTGCGTGACCACGCGGCCGAGCGGAAAATACCGTTCAGGATCACGCTGGACTACTGGCGAGGGTTGGTGGACGCCTTCGGTCTGTATTCCAAAAAGGAGGGCGACGATTCGGTGCTGACGATCGACCGCGTGAATCCGACGCTCGGCTACGAGGAGGGCAACATGCGCGTGGTGACGGTGGAGCTGAACGCATGGAAATCGCATCAGGAGCGCTACCTGCCAGAGCACGTGCAGCACATGCTGGAACGCAAACGCGACGACATCCAGGAGAGGAATGCGAAATACCTGGCGATGGACAACCGAGAGGAGTCCGACGTCTTAGATGAAGAGGACAGCGGCGAATACACCATCCCGGACGACCCAAACTGTCCATTCTAGCCACACTCATTACATGATCAAAATCACATCCATCGAAATCACCGACTTCGGTCGGCATCACTCGATCAAAAGCAAACTGCAGGGCTGCGTCGTCGGCTTGGCTGGCCCCAACGGGCGCGGCAAATCGACTGTGCTGCAGGCCATTCAGTTCGGACTCACCGGCACCATCGACCACCCGGACCCACTGCGCGCATTCATCCGCCGGTCGAGCGGCGAAAATCCGCCGGCCGCGGCCGAGGTGACGCTGGAGTTCGTGGCGGACGGCAAGGTCGGCAAGATCCAGCGGCGCATCACGCGCACGACAGTGACCAGGAAGCTGTGGTGGGACGGGGCCGAGAAGCCCATCACGTCCGACGCAGAGGTCAGCAGCATCATGTTAGACATCCTCGGCGTCGACAAAAAGGCCATCAACTCCACGGTGTTCATCCGGCAGGGCGAGATGGCCAGCATGTTCGGGCTCGAGACTGACCGCCGGGAGTTCTACACCAAACTGCTCATGTTGGGGCACCTCGCGAAGATTGCCAACGTGATCGAGACGCATCGGGAAACCGTCGCGAGCAGCGTGCAGGATCTCGGCGCAGTGCGCGACGCCGCCCAGGCGTCCTACGAAGAGGCCCGCCGTTTCTTCGAGACATGCGAGTCGGAGATGAAAGGGTTGCCTTCGCCTGCCGAGTATCTGGCGCTGGTCCGCAATGTTTCGTCCCAATACAGCGCGGTTGCGGCAGCGGAGGATGCCGCGACAGCGGCCAAGACGCAGCTGCAGCAGCACGTCCCAGCGGGCGAGGACGCTGCCCTGTGGCTCGTCAACGCGCGCCAGCAGCAACAAGAGTGGCAGAAGAAGCTGACCAGTTTGACGCAGCGCAAGCAGGCGAATCTGCAAGCCAGCGCAGACCAGTCCAAGACGGACCTGGCTCTGCTCAGCGCGCGCGGGCTCAAGCAACAGTTCGCGGAACTCGCAGACGCGGAAGCGAAGCTGAAAGAGGCCGGAGAGCTGGGCGACAGTCCCGAGTCGTCCGTCAAACGCGCCGAGGCGATGCTGAAGAAGTTCGACGACCTGGACACGCTGACGACATCCATCCCCGGCGCGACTGCGAGCGAGAGAGAGGCAGAGGAGAAGGTGACCGCGGGCACAGAAGTCGTCGCGGCCTTGCAGACTGCGTATGACGCCAACCGGGAGTCATACGTTCTGATTCGCAATGCTCTGCAGATGCGGCGTGATCTTCTGCGTGGACTCGAAGTCGGCGGGGGACACTCGGATCACTGTCCGCTTTGTGGCGGCACGACGCCTCCTGACCCAGAGCATCTGCGCAAGGAAATCACAGACCTCGAGGGGCAGTTGAAAAAGGCCGAGGACAAGGGGGTGGTCAGCGGCGACGCTCTTCGCGCCAAGCAGAAGGATGCGGGCGCGTTGCAACGCGCGCACGCGACGCTGGCTGACGCGCTGGCAAAGCACCTGAACGACCAGAGGCGGCTGCAGATTGAAACGTCGCTGACTACCAGGGAGACGACACAGCAGGGGCTGAATGAAGCGACGGCAAAGCTGCAGGCGTGGCACGCCAAGGCGCACGAGCACGCGCGTCTCACGCAGGTCGTGGACCGCTACAGGGTCGCTGTCAAAGGCAAGACGGAGCCGACGCAGCACGAGATCGACAATCTGGTCGCGCAAGAGGCGAGCCAGGCGCAAGCGCTGAAAGACGCGCCGTGGCGCGCGCTGATCGATGGTGCAATGCTTCACGACGCCGCCGAGGAAGCCAAGAGCACCAGCGACGCAGTGGAGACTGTACAGAAGCAGATCGCGGAAGTCGACGCCGCGCAGCGCAGCATGGAAGCCGCGCACGACAGCCTGCGCAAATTGCTTGCTGATGTGCCGCTGGGATTCTTCCCGAGCGACGGTGCCCCGGTGCTGACGCAGCAGATGGTGCAGAGCAAACTGACCGAACTCGAGAAGGCGCAGCAGACCCTCGACGAGGCCCGCGGACGGCATGACGCCGCCAACGAGTCGATGAAGGCGGCGAGCCGCAAGATCGACGAGCTCGACCTTCGGACCGCGGAACAGAAGACGCGCCTGGCGCTCGCCAAGGATCTGGAGATGCTGCGCGACACGTTCCGACCGAACGGCGCCAGCCTCGAATTCCTGAACTACAAGTTCGGGCAGATCGCACAACTGGCCGGGGATTATCTGGCGGAGAGCGGCGCAGACTTCATGGTCTCGGCGAGCGAGGATCTGCCGCTGTCCTATGACTTCCTCCGCACCGACCGCGCGGACGAGGCCTGGATGCCGCAAAGCCGCATGTCAGGCGGTCAGAAGGTGCGCCTGGCCGTGGCTACGCTGCGCGCGCTGCACGCGATGATCATGCCAAACGTGGGACTCCTGTCGCTGGACGAGCCGACCACGCATCTGGACGAAGAAGCCAAACGCGCTATGGCGGACATGCTCCGGAAGATCGGCGAAGAGGGCACGCTGCAGATGATCGTCTGCGACCACTCCCCGACGCTCATCGAGGCGTTCAGCGACCGGATTGAGCTTCCTGCGTGATGGACACGGAGATTCCAAATCTGGCGACGGCGTTCCTGGTCGCGCGCGGCGAGACCGTGAATCGCAGCACTAACTTTATGAAAACTGAAACCGAAAACGACACACAGGAAGCCGCTTCGCTCCATGCCCTGGATATGCGGCGCGTGGAAATGCGAGTGAGCGGCAGGCTGCTGCTCGGAGTATCAACGTCCAGCCCACTAGAGACTCCGGGCGAACTGCTGGCGTTCCTGAAAGAAGTGGTGGCGATGATGGAGTCGCCCGCCGTGGACGATCCTGAACTGGATCAGCCGCATATCGCAGAAGTCAGCCGCGATGCCGGAAGCGGCGCGTCGGCTGCTGCAACCGAAGGGAACAAACTACCATGAGCGACCGAATTAAAACCGAAGGCATCGTCGGCTGCACTGACGGGTTAGCCGACTACGGACCATATCACGACTACCCGAACGAGCCAATAGGCGGCGGCAATCCGTATTATCGTTGCTGCTCTTGTGGCGCGAGCGACCCGCAAATCAACGGCACCCTCAGCGGGCACTTCTCTGGGTGTAAATGGGTGCAGAAAAAGAAACGCGAGTTGTCGGCTGACGACGTAGCTCAACGACACGGGGAGGAAAAACTATGATCGAAGGACAGCCAAAGCAGTCGGTGGCGGCGGCGGTGGGGTGCGGGACGACGATGAGCAGGAAAAATTCGACGCGGCGAGCGGCGAACGGCGAAGGAGACGTATGCCCATCCTGAATTATACTACGCAGATTGCTGCGGCGAAGACGGCGACGGAGATCCAGGCCATGCTCGTGGAGGCCAAGGCGCAGGCTGTGATGACCGAGTATGCCGACGGCGTGCTGGTCGCTCTGAGCTTCCGGATTCAGACGGCGGCGGGACTGATGAGTTTTCGTTTGCCAGCAAACGCGACGAGGATATATCAGGTGCTTGTGCGGCAGAACGTCACTCCCAAACTGAAGACACGCGAGCAGGCATCGCGCGTTGCGTGGCGCATCGTGAAAGACTGGCTCGCCGCGCAGTTGGCGCTGGTGAGCGCCGGGCTGGCGGAACTCGAGCAGGTCTTCTTGCCGTATGCGCAGGATGCGTCGGGAGCGACGCTCTACGAGACGCTGAAGGAACGCGGATTTGCCGGACTGGCGCTTCCGGCGCAGTCGACCACGAAGGCGCTACCATGACAGGGACATTCACCACGAGTCCCGGGTCTGACTTTGGTGGCGCGCTCGCCGCGATGCTTGCGGCTGAGCGTCCCGCGGCATCGCCGGTCGGGACAGCGATCAGCTCGCAGGCGGAAGACATTCTGAGGTTGGAGCACCACCTGCCGTCGCGCACCGACAGGTTCTTCAATGCTCTGTGTGGTCTGTCATTCATAGTGGACCAGCGTTTGTCCGTCGACATGATCGATGTCTATTACGACCGCGTCGCGTGGGACAAGCGTTGCGCTCAGCAGCGGATGTGGGACGCAGAACGAATTCAGAACTAGCCAGCGGCGGCTCCGAAAGGGGCCGCCGCTTCTCGTTGTTTACCTAGCACGCCTACAGGACGCCCACAAAGTCCAGGCGGTTAAAATGTTACGCCTACAGAACGCCTACATGGGCCTTGCCAGATTGCGCCAGTTGCTCAACGATTGCCACCATGCTGATTAACCGACGTCTTCGTCTCCTCACTCCGCTGCTCGCGGCGAAACACAACAACGACCGCAAAGACCCGAAGCGGGTGTTCAACCGCGTGCTGAAGCCTCCGCAGGGGTGCGATCCAGATCGCTGCTACATCTACATGGACATGCCGCGATGGGAGTGGGCGTTCCTGGAGGCCCGCGACGCGCTGCACCTGAGTGACGTGGCTGTGAGTGCCATCATCCCCTGCCGCTGGTATTCAGTGAAGCGCACGTCGGCCTACAACCGAAAGTTCAAGCGCGCGGGACAGATGCTGACGGAAAAGTTCGAGGCGCTGTCCGCCGGGCAGACGCTCGACGTGCAGTTCACTCTGTCCAAGCACATCCCTCCGAACACTGACGGCGGAGGACGATTCACCCGGGCGCCCGATGAGCAAGAGTTCGACGAGATGCTGCTGCATATCGGCGCGCATCTCGGGATATCCGAGTGGGGACACGCGCGTGATTACGGACGGTTCGAGCTGCGCTCTGTGGACGAAAAAGAACCCAGCGGCGATCTGCTGCTGGAGTCGCCGGCGCAGGCCGATGAACAATTTGCAAACCTAAGTGAAGAAGAATGAATCTACCCATTTCGTCATAGCCAGGGACGAAGGCGGCCTGACTGTGCTGCCAGACCATCCGCTCGTGCGGGAATTCCTGACCCTGCAATACCGCGAGATGATTTTCGATCGCGGTCGCACGAGGTTCGAGACAATCACGGAGCCGATGTTCAACATGACCTCCGTGGATGGGCGGGCGGCGCTGCTCAGCCATCAGGGCTTCTGGAAAGTTTTACGGCAGCATCTCGTCGAGCTGGGACACACGGTGGTCGTGCAGGATGTGCGCCCAAAGGTGCTGGACCATCCGAACTTCCTGACAGCCCTGCCAGGGCTGCGCGGGTTCCAGAAGCGCTGGATCATGGACGCTCTGATGTGCGGCGACTCCGGCTTGATCGGCGCTCCAACCAGATTTGGGAAAAGTTTTGGAATGTCCGCCATCTGCAAAGCGTTCCCGAAGGCGATGACGGTGATCACCGCCCCCGGCGTGGACTTGTGCAAGCAGCTCTTCGCGCACTTCAAGGATGCCATTCCTGGGCGCGAGATCAAAGGAGTCTACACCGGCAGCCGCAACTCCAAGCAGTCGGACGACATCACGATCTGCTCCGTCGACTCGCTGGACAAGATGGATCCGGACGCGACCGAGCTGCTGATCATCGACGAGCCGCACGCAGTGGTGTCGGATGAGCGCATGCCCAAGGTGACCGCGTTCGTCCGTGCCCGGAAGTATGGGTTCGGCGCCACGCTGAAAGGCCGGTTCGACAAGAAGGACCGTCTGATCGAGGGGATCATCGGGCCGGTGATCTCGAACGTCACCTACCGCGAGGCCGTCGCCTGGGGTGCCATCTCGCCGCTGAAGGTCATCTTCGTGAAGATCCCGTTCAGCAAGGACACTGTGCCGGGGCGCATGGTGGACCGCGCGGTGGTGTATCAGCGGCTGCTGACTGAATCCTCCCGCACCGCGGCGCTGGTGAAGAAGATCGTGGACGAGGTGATTCCGCAGGACTGGCAGACCATGGCGTTCATCCGCGACGAGAAGCAAGCCGAGTTCTACCTCGAGCACGCCATGCCGCCGTGGGGCACCATCGCCATGGCCAAACGCATGACGGACAAAGAGCGCGACATCGTCACCGCGGGGATCGCCTCGGGCAAAATCATCCGCGTGCTCGCGAGCAACATCTACGTGCAGGGGCTGACTTTTCCGGACCTGAAGGTGGTGGTGAATCTGGCCGGCGGCGGGGCGAACACGACGGCGATTCAGAAGCCGGGCCGGCTGCTGCAGTGCCGCCCCGGCAAGAATTACGGCGTGATGGTCGACTTCATGTTCGAGTGCCGCGACGCGGAGCAGGAGACGCGCAGCAACCCTCCATACTCCGGCATCATCGGGGAGTGCTGGGCGCGGCACAAAGCATACGAGGAGATCGGCTACGACATCGAGTTCGTGGCGACGTCTGAGCGCGCGCGAGAAATCGTGCTGGGGGCTTACGAACAAACTGCGGCTACAACACCCGCCGTCGGATAGACGGCACATCTATAAAAACATGACACAACATCTACGCTTCATCATGCAGGACGGTCCTGCCGCTCACCCGCAAGAGGTGATGAAAAGCTTGGGAATCACCTACCAGCACGCCACCCCTCAGAGCTTGTATGAACAGTGGTGGTTCTGGAACTGCGAGAATTGTCCGGCAGAGCTCCCGCCGTATCTCAGGCCGCTGAGCATCGCACCGATGGCCGCGATCGGTTACGGACTGTCGCCGGAAATGGCTGCGGACATCGTGAAGCGCGAGGACGAGCTGCGCAGGCCGAGGCTGCCCGATTACCAACAGAGAGTCGTAGCGGAAAAACAAGAGCTGGATGAAAAGCTCGAAAAGCTGAATGCGTTCGGACGTGGAGACGTCTTTCCGACGCTGCCAGAGGAAGAACAGGAACGCCTCATACGGCAGTCGAAGATCATGGACCAGTATTCGGTCGTGCTCGGTGAGCGCATTGCAGCGTTCACGCAGGAGGAGGCGCCCCGTGGCTAAGCCTGCGGCTCCCAAGAAAAGCCTGTTCGAAAAGGCCGCAGACATCCTGTTCAGGTCCGACACGCGGTTCCGCTACGAGAGCGACGTCCTGCGCCTCGGCGCCTTAGCGTTCAGGGGTCTGAACAGCGTCGTTGTCTGCAGCCTGTCCGGGGAGGACGATCGGTCGCTGCCGATCGCGGATACGACCGACCTCGGCGACATACTGCAGTTCATCCACAAGCGCGTTGCCTCGCTGGACCCATGCTCTCCGCCCGACACCCTGGGCGGGAACGGCAAGGAGCTGGAGGAGCTGCTGATGAACGAGGCTAAGCGGCTCGAGAAGGATGGCGTGCTGACGATGGGCCGCTACGGCACGATGGTCAGCATGGTGGACGACGCCTGGCTGCCGGTGCCGAGCCTGCCGGACTTCGAAGGTGCGCGCGCCAACGGCCGGCAGTTCATCATCGAGGCCAAGGTCTGCAGCCAGCCGTCCTTCCGCATCCAGAACGACAAGATCAAGCAGAAGCAGTTGCGACACATGCTCAAGCGCAGCCGGTTCAACGTGGACTGCTACGTGCTGATTCACTTCAACGCGCGCCTGGGTCGCACGTTCTACGAGCCTGCGTTCACGGTGGCCATGCCGATACTTGATGGCGCTGGCGGATGGGCCGCGGGATGGGCGCAGTTCGCTGAATGCAAGGAGAAGGACACCGAATTCCCCGGGTTGACCAGGCAGCTGGCGCAGGAGCTGGGAATTCCAGTCAAGTGGCATATTCCGCCGAGGGCCAACAAACTCCGGCCGGACCTGCTGGGTCTGGTCGGCGCAGCATGAACGAGATCATCTACACCTACCGCGGAGGAGTCGAACGCGGCACCGGCGGCCCAGGCTACCGATGGCACAACGGCTACAGCGAGTCCACCGCAGACGGACATGCGATTTTCCCGTGGCTGACCAAACGCGAATGTCAAAATGACGCGAGGACTCGAGGAGCCGTGGCGCGATTCCTTGTGCCTTGGAAGTAACTCAACCAACCAACCAAATCATGCTCGATCAAACAACAAACGACCTAATTCTGCGGCAGATGAACTACCGAGACGGTATGCAGTGCTGTAAAGTATGCCGGCACTTCGTGGGAGTCGACTGCTCCGGGGAGCCGGGAGCCAATGGTGCGCACTGCACGTTGTCGCCGGCGTTCGATCTGCCAGTCGAGGAATCCGGCGTGTGCGATCACTTCGCTGCGGGAGTCAAATAATCACACTGCCCATGAGCGACCAACAATATCATCAGATCTACGAGCTGGCCATATGGGGCGTCGTGCTGCTGTGTCTGATACTTCTAGCGCTGATCAGACTTCTCTTGGATCGCAGATGAACACACCCACCATGAAAGACGATCCACAAAAAGACTGCAGGACCATCGAACGGACATTGGACAGAATTCGTGAAACTTTCGACGATCCAGCGTGGCGCATCGAGCGCTTCGAAGTCCACGGAGTGTTTCCGAACGGCGCCAAACGTCGCATAAAGTTCGACCGCGCAAACATCGGACAAGTCACCAGGTCCAAACAGAATACCAAGGATGCCGGACATTGACCCAACCCTCGTCACGCGGCTCCTCGACAACTACATCTACCAGAAGGCCAAGCTGCTCGAGGACGCCGGGCACCACGGCAAGCTGGACGAGCGGCGCCTGCGCTCGCTGATGCTGCCGCGCATCGAGAAGATGGCGAGCGTCGTGCACGACTGGGATGTCGCCCCGGACATCCTGATGGAGGCAATCTTCGACTGGGCCAAGTTCAACAAGCATCCGGACGGCCCCATGCCGAACATGCTGTTCTCGTCGAAGTATCTCACCAAGGCGCTCAGCAACTACCTGCAGGTGCCCTACGAGGTCGTGGTGGACAAGCGCAGCGCCAAGCTGTTCCTGGAGCGTCGCGACTTCGAGTTCACCCGGATGCGGCAGGAGCTGGAGCGGGCCGGCGTGACCGACGTCACCACCGCCACGTCCTACCCGGTCGAGGTGCGCTACCTCATCGCGGTCAACCGGATGGATACGGAGGCCATGTTCTACATGGCCCAGGAACTCCTGGCGATGATGTCGGCCGACCGCCGCGTGACCAAGTGGCTGGCGCACCGCGGGGTGCTCTACGAACGTGTGGCTGCACAATTCAACAAACGAAAGAACCAACCCAAATGAGGAGGCTCACCTACGAGCGGGACAGAACCTACGAAGCGGAGCAGTGTCCCGTCACGAAGAAATGGTCGAACACCAAAGTCGTGCTGCTCAAAACATACACGGTGTATGAGACCGTCGGCTCGCCAGCGTATCAAACGCCCGTCCTCTGCGGAGTGAGTGAGAAGATGGCCTCGGACTACATCAAGGAGGCTGCGTAAACATGGCCCAGATCACAGATGAGATGAAGCAGTGGCTCGCGGACAACCGCGACACCTACGCGTTCTACCTGCTGCACGCGATGATGCACGATCCGCTGATGCGCGCAGCGATGCTCAGCGTCCCGGTGACGGATGATGACTTCGAGCGGGAAGAGCACTCGCTGATCGTGGCGGCCCTGACCAGCGCCGTGAAGATCATGCACGTCATCGGGCACCAGGTGCCGTGCCCGCCGACCTACGAGTTCCTGCGCACCTACCTGGAGGTCGCCGCGAAGACGGAAAGCTCCGATGACGAGATCATTGCGCGCGCGGTGAATCTGATCAAGGAGATGCAGAACCCGTCGTTCTGCGCGCAGCACTACTGCATCCGGCCCTACTTCGAGGCCTGGTATGGCAGCATCCGCGCGAAGAAAGCCGCGCTGGTGCTCCGGCGGGACGTGATTCCCGACGTGCCCGGGCAGATCGTCGAGATGCAGCGGTCCCTCTCCGCCGCGGCCCAGGCGGTCGCAGAAGGCGCGGAGGACCCCATGCAGGCGTTCGCCGGCAGTCAGATCCTCGAACGTACGCTGAGGCGCCCCACAGGCATCACAGGGCTGGACGAGTGCCTGAACGGCGGATGGGGGCCCAACGAGTGCTACCTGATGTTTGGCGGCACCGGGTCTGGGAAATCGATCGCTGCCGGGCAGTGCGCGTGGTGGGAGGCCAGCCACAACCACGGCTGGCCGCTGATCGTGACCACGGAGTTGCAACCTCGCGAGTATGCCGCACGGACGGTGTCCAATGCGGCCGGCATCCCGATCAACATCGTGCAGGACTGCGAGAACGTGGCGCAGATCCGGCAGGCGGTCATGAGCAACCCCGCGTCCATGTATCGCATCAAGAAGGTGGACGAGGTGCTGGCCAAGTTTCTGGAGCGTACGCGCATCCACAAAGTCTCCCCGGATGACGGGATGAATCTGCAGATGCTGCTCGAACGGGAGTGCATGATCTACAAGACCAGGATGGGGCACGACCCGACCTGGGTGTGTCTCGACTGGCTGGGCTCGGTAGCGGACGTCTCGTCGGGCGGGCGGCAAGGCGGCACCTCGGAGCGGGCGATGCTCTGGGAGCAGTCGGCCAACAGCGGCGTGAAGTTCGCGGACCGGTCCGGGATCCCGACGCTGCTCCTCGCGCAGGGGGTCAACGACGCGCAGCTCAAGCGCGTACTGACGATCAACGACATCGGCATCAGCAAGGGGCTCGGCAAGAACATGGTCGCGGTCATCGGCATCACCAACACGATCGACAAGGCTGGTATCTTGGCTGCGGAGCGCGGCAAGGCTGATATGCCACGCAGCATGTTTCTGGAGGATCAGCTGTTCTGTGCGTGCAAGGCCAGAAAGGGCGAGGGAAACAACATCCCTGTGCGCCGGGAGTTCCGGTTCCAGCGATTCACAGCAAAGACAGCATGAGCAAACCAAAAACCAATCCCTTCGCAGTTCGGCGAGTCAAGTCAGGTAGCGTGTGGCGACTCGACAACGAAGAAGGCGTCTCTGCCTCGCGCGCGATCGCCGTCACTGCGATGCTTGCGCTCGGAATGGATCCGGGCGACTGGCGCATCCGGGACAAGCTGATCTTGGCAATCCTGCCGCAGGTGGACGGGATGCTGGATTACGTGCAGGCCGCTGAACGTGTGGGCGATGTTGCGCTCGATGAACTCAACCGGCAGCTCTCCGTCGCGCTCAAGGGCAAGCGCCCTTACTCGTCGCAGTTCGCGGACGAGACAATCGCCGCGCAGGTCAAGCGTATCGCGGAACTGGAGGAAAAGCTGAACGGGTGGTTTGCGGAGAAAGAGAGACTCACCGCCGACCTCAAGCTTGCGCAGGAGCAACTATTCCGCGCCGGAGATGAGCCGTGGGCGGCGCTTGGGTGCGCGCAGGAGACTGAGGCTCTACTTCGCGCCAAGTTATCTGCGTGCTTCGCGGCGCTGGATCTGATTGCGTCGCCGATGCGTCCGGATGGTACGCACAACCGCGACCGAGAAGCGTGCGGAGTCATCGCACGCGAAGTCATCAAAAAAATCCAATGAACAAAAAAGCGCCACCGCGCCACCGCTCCCTCCTCCCGACACAGAACAGCCCGTCATGCGTTTGGTGACGTCAAAGGGCAGATGGGGCAGGATCGGCCTGTTCCTCAAATACCAATGGCTCAGCCTGCGCGGTCTCTGTGCCGGACAGATCGTGCAATACATTCGAAAGAAGTCCGATTGAAATACTGACATCACCAAGCCAGCAAAAAGGCGCCGGTCTTCACAGACCGGCGCCTTGAAGTGTTGCAGCGTTACCGGGCGGACTAGATGACGCTGTATTCGATGTCCACGTCCTTCACGTCCGTGTTGGCCGATGCCCCGGCGCGGATGGAGAGGATCAGGGCGTTGCCGCCGGTGATGACCTCTGCGTCGGAGCGAAGGGTGAGGTGCTGAACGAGTCCGTCTTCGTCGGTGTCCGCGAGGTTGGTGCTGTCGACCATCTCGTTGACGAGGACGCCGTCCAGACCTCCAGCGAGTGTCGCCACGCTCCAGGTCAGGGTGGACGAGGTGTCCGACACGGTGAGACCGTTGCCGCCTGCGCCGGTGTATGCACCCACGCTGGCCACGAACAGCTGCGTGGTGTCCGAGTTGGTCGTCGCCGTGAACTGCGTGTGGGCCGCCGCAGCGAAGTAGAGGGTGCCGTGGCCGGCGTCCTTGTTGACCGCGGCCTTGAGGTTGTCGAGGCAGGTAGCAGCAGAGACGCCGATCTTCACTTCGCCCTCGACGGTCGGGTCAGTGCCGCCGGTGAGCGTGGCCGCGCCGAAGGACGTATGCGTGCCCGCCTCCGTGGTGACGAGAGCGTTACCAGCGGTGCCGGCATCCAGAGCCACGAACAGCTGGGTCGTATCCGTGTTCGTGGTCGCTTCGACTTGCGTGTGGGCGGCTGCGCACTTGTAGTCCGTGTCAGGAGTCCCGGTGTGGTTGACTGCCGACTTGAGGTTGTCCAAGGCCGCAGCGGCATCGGCCCCGATCAACACCTGGCCTTCCGTGGGCGTCAGGGCCGTCTTGAACGTGTAGGTCTTGTTCCCGATGGTGACGGTGTCGCCGTCCGAAGGGGCTGTGCCGTCCGACGTCAGCGTCCCGGATGCTTTCACGAAATCCTTCAGGGTGTAGGTCTTGTTGCCCAGCGTGACTGTCTCGCCGTTCGTCGGCGGGGTGCCGCTGCTGGTCAGCGTGACTTGCGCGTCCGTGTCGGCGCTGGTGGTCGCTTCGTTCGCCACTACGGTCGCGCCGTTGGTCAGCACTGAGACCGTCTTGGAGATGATCGAGATGGATTTGATGCGGTAGCGTTTGCCGACTTTCGGGAACGTGACCGAGAGGTCCTGCGCCGTTTTGAAGTCGACGTCGCGGAAGCCGGCGCGGCCGTCGTTGCCGCTGAGATTGGTAGTGGGAACTCGGACAGTCATGGTAGTGTGTAGTTGATGGGTTTTGTTGCGTGGGATTTACAGAGGCGCGAATGTAGGCGAAAACTCTCCGGGGTGCAAGACTCATCTCTGGCGCACAAAACGAAAACGCCGGCCCGTGAGGGCCGGCGTTCCGCTGGCTGTTGAGATACAATGCGACGAGCATCTCGACGCGGGAAAAATAGCGCAACAACGCGCAGTGTCAAACACAATCACCATCACCTATGACAAACAGCACAACACCACAGCATGACGCGCTCAACTCGACGCTGGAGATCCCAGACGGCTGGCGCAGGCTCGGAGACGATGAGGAGGTGATAGCTGGAGACCGCTTCTTCTATCCGCCGTCCGGGCGTTGGTGTGAGCATTATCATCCGGGAAGAACGTCGCTGCGCACCCCGAGGGAGTTTCAGATGATCTACATCCGGAGGCTGAAAACCAGGCCGGCGTCTGGTTTTCAGCTGCTACTCCGCGCGTTGAAAAGCCTCTACTACCGAATCTTCAAGCGATACCGACGACTCGAGCTGAGAGTCTGCACCTACGAGGAGGCGTCCGCGTTGCTGCAAGAGCAAGGCATTCCCGGGAATCCCGGTGAGGGGTGGCGTATCGCAATCGAGGAAGGCAGCAACCACGTCATCGGCGTCGTGTACATGGAACGGCGTGAGCGAATTTTGATGTAGATGCCGTAATCGTCGAGGTGTCCCGATAGTTTAGTCTAATGAAATAGCACATCTGGAAAAACCGGGTAGAATGCAAAGCCCATCTCGAAATCAAAGCCAAAGCCAATCTCGAGATTGCTCGTGCTTTGCTCGTGCTTTGATTTGATTAAACAAACAACAGCAGGCACTTACGTCAAATCCAATCTGGAAAAGACGCTTCTTATATAAGAGGTCCGGAATAAAACGCGCGCGCGTTATATAGGAAAGGCCTTTTCCAGATTGGATTTGACGTAAGTCGTTGACACCCGGGTGATTATCAAATCAAAGCACGAGCAAAGCACGAGCAATCTCGAGATTGGCTTTGGCTTTGTACGATGCTGCAGCGTTGCGCACACTTCCCGGTCAATAAAAATTCGTTCAAGACTTTGAAATAAGCAGTTGACGAGCTTCCGCGGAGAGTCTAACCATACAACGTCGCTCCCGGCTTGGCTGCTGCGGGGCGATCACGAATCAACACAATGCGACACTATGCAATCCACCACTGAACCCCGGGCTTCCATGCTCGCAGAGCTGCTGCTCTACCATGCGACGCTGGGGCGCGGCTACATCTCGCCATTTCCGCTGACCCGGGGGATGGTGTTCACTTCAGCGCTGCCCAGCATGGCGCTGGTCAATCTGGCGAGCGCAGAGGTCATGTTCAAGCGCTTCCACGACGACGCCACAGCCGCAGACCGGCGCGCAGTCGAGGCAGCAGAACAGCAGCCGGAACAACTCGCGAGTGCGACCGGCATGAACAAGGCAAAGCTCAGGGAGTTGAAGGACAAAATTGCGATGCGTGCGCACATCGCGTGGAAGGAGGATCAGACGCAGAAGTCGACGATCATCGAGCTGCTCAAGACGCATTACTACGGAGCGTTCACTTACGTCGATCCAGTCGGCGCCCGGCTCGGCGCGCATCTCAGCAATCCGCGGAATCTGGCCGGTGACCTCGGATGGACGACGCTGATGGAAGGCACGACCGACGAGACATTCATCCGGGCCGGTGCGACCGGCGGCGCGCTCATCCACTCGCTGACCGGCGTCTGTCCGGCGTTCAACTTCTTCTGCAGCTGCAAGGAGCAGCATCTGACGACATTGCTGGAGCGGGTGAAGAACACCGCATCCGGACAGGTTGGTATCGGCACGACCATCGTCATTCCCGGACGCCCAGGCATCTTCAGCGGCACCAGCGCGGACGTGCTGTATTCGCTGGCACGTCGGGTGTTCGCGCTCGGCGACAAGCCGGAGGAGAAGCGGGTGAAGGTTCGCTTCGCGGCCGACGCTGATGCGGGTTGGCGCAAGTTTCTCAACTGGCAGCTGTCGCATCTGCTGGACGTTCCCGAGGTGCCGGCGTGGCAGGTGAAGCTGGCGGAAACTTCGCCGACGTCGCCGGAGAACGCCATCCTGTTCGCCGCGCGCGCGGCCATGGTCAATTCATTCCTGGAGGCCGCACAGACCAACCGGGACGGCCCGCTGCGCGAAGTGGAGCTGGACGCGAAGTCGCTGGAGTTTGCACAGGGGATGGCTCGCTACATTTACCGTATGGCCAGCGGGCAGGCAGGGTTCGAGAAGCGGATGCTCAACCTCAGGCATCCGCGGGACATCTTCGTGACAGCACCCCGGCTCGCCGTGGCCAAGCGGGCGATGGAGGAAGCGATTGAGAAATCCACGCACAGGCGCATACCGCGCACACAGGTCCGCAGGGACATCCCCGGCGTCACGCTGGCGCTGCTGGACGAGCTGGTGGCTCGCGGCGACCTGGCGGAGCTGTGCGGCACCGAGGAATGCCAGATGGGCAGGACGACGCGGGCCTACACGCTGCCGAACCGGGCGCCGGCGATCGATCTGCAGGACGCGCTCGACGAGTTCGAGGAGGCCCGGGCTGACTTCGCGGAGCACCCCGAGGCGTTCCACGACAGCGAAGCCTTGCGGATGATGGTTACGCTGGGGCACAAGGCGGCCGCGATTTACGCGGTGCATTTCCTGCCGGTCGTGTCGCTCACCCGCATGTCGAAGCTGGAGCGCAGGGTGCTGCCGAAGCTGCTCGACATGTTTCCAGACTCGCTCCTGCTGCGCGGCGGGGCGGTGGGCATTCCCGAGCCGCCGATTATTGCCGATGATGAGGACGCTCCGATCGATAAGGACGGCATCAATCTATGGGTCAAGCACAAGCCGAACGGCGAGGATTTCTGCGACTGGAACAAGGCCGGCAAGCTGAAGCTCGCCGCCTACTGGGGACACCTACAAGACGTGCCGGCCGTCGTGCCGGCTTAATCATCAGGACAATGGCAACTAAAAGTAAAAAGCAGAAGCGACCAGCGGTGGAAGATGGTGACAGCCTCACGTTCCACTGCGGGACTTACACGTTTCGGAATGCTGCAAAACTCCCGAACGATATTCAAATCGCTCGGACAGTCGCGCAGACCGTGGAGAACATCAACAAGGCAGTGAACATGCGAGTTGCGAAACTAAGTCCGCGCGGCGGTGGGATCGCCATCATGGCACCATCAGGGAAAACTTACACAGACAACAGTGACCAATGAAAACAAGAGCAATTGAAGTAGCCCGCGCCTGGTGCGGTTCCGAAGGCGACAGCGGAGAGTGGGACACGGCGTATTACGACATCCCGATCGACACACCTGAGGACAAAATCGAGGAGGTAGCGCTGGCCGAATGCCGTCGCGAGATTGCCGCTTACGCAGCGGGCATCTACGACGCGCCGGAGCTGGCCCACTGCTGGATCTACAGCATTCCCGACATCGACGATGAGGTCAACGATCCGAACGAAGAGGAGGTCGCATGAAGGAGACAGAAGAACTGCGCAAGGTGATGACGGCGCTTTTGACAACCAGCAACAAGACAGGCTGGACCGTGGAAGACACGACGCTCGGTGCGCTTCTTTTTGTCGCGCCGGTGCTGGGCTACGTGACTGTGGATCCTGTGATGAGAAGCTTCAGGCTGGGTGTTGGTCAGGTCAATCAGCGCGGAAAATACAGCGGACGCGGATGGATGAAGTTGCTTGCTGAGGACGCCATGCGCGCACTGGAGGCCTGCGCATGAGCATGCGCATACCGGACTGGTTGCTGGAGAAAACCTTCTGCGTGGAATACTCGCCGAACTGCGTCAATAAGTGGCTCGTCCGACTCCCGGGCAAGAGCGCAGTGATCGACAAGCGGCAATACATTTTCAAGGATGGGATGACCGGCGACGCATTGGGGTTCGGCGACACGTTGGAGGAGGCAGCTACCGCGGCACTAAACGCGCAGACACTCGCTCGCGAAAGGATAACGTATGTCTGACCAGGAGATATTTCTAGCCGCCTGTCTGGAAGCGGATCCGTGGACTTATATCGCTGCCGCTGTCGCGCGACACAGACTCGCCGATTATCGACAAGGAATTAGCGACGGTCGCGCCGCTGCCGATAGTGAGATTGTTGCGCCTGTAGCAACACTACGCGAGACGTTTCATGGGTTGATGCGACGCGGAGTTTGGCACCCATCAGATAAATGCCGTTACTGCTCGCAGCCGATCGAGAGAGAACAAATTACGATCACATACGGTTACCATCTCGGCAGCCCGGCTGGCGACTGGTATCCATCGCACAAAGCTTGCAGGGCAGACGGTGAGATGTGTGAAACGATCTTCTGGCAGGAGGCGGATACGGCCTGCAATGACTGTCTCTATTTCGAGCGCGGCGCGATGGAGGAGCAGTCGGGATATAAGAAATTCCGAGGGACGTGCAGACGCGACGGGCATGCGGTGACGACGATTCCGAATCAGTGCCAACCAGAAAACCTCGAATGCTTCTATAACCGCAAGCGCGGCAAGAATCCAACTCATCCGCTGTTTGCGAAACTCGATGCCATGACAGCAGACGAACACAGACAATGACGACAAATGAGCAACGACATCCACACAAACGACAGCGCGGCCCACGCGCCCGAGGAGGTTCGAAAATGGGCGCAGAGGATCACGGAGGTGCAAGGGTGCCCCACGGTGCTCGCGCGCGAGGTCAGCGGCTACCACCTCTACATCCCATGTCCGAAGTGTCTGGAGGATCACGGTCGCCGCGAGCTGGACGATCCGAAATACGCGATCAACCTGAGCGTGCTGGCCGGGCTCGGCGATTACCGCGATACCACCGCGGGGCAAGCCTGGCGACCGGGCATGTTCGAGGAGCGGGAGGAGCTGCGCAAGAAGCAGGAATACGGCGCCGGCATCTGCATGCGCACGAGGTCGTCCCGGCAGCCGCACATGATCCCGCTGGACGATCTGCTGAACATGGGGACCGTCTCCGAGCGGTTCCCCGACATCGCCACCCGCGCGGACATGCGCGGCGGGGCCGCCGCGGACGACATCAAGGAGATGTGGGAGATGGACCCGAAGAGCGGCGAGATGGCCCCACCACCGCCTGGCGAGGTGGTGGGGCTGGACACGCTGCCCGCTGAGCATCCGGCCGTCCGGTATCTGGTCAACCGGCGCTACGACATCGCGGCACTCGTGCGGCAGTTCGACGTTGGGTTTTGCGTGAAGGAATATCCCTACGGCGAGAAGCAGATATTCTACCGGAAGATGCCAGGCGGCTGGAAGGACACGCCGCAGCACCGCATCATCTTCAAGGCGACGGTGGACGGAGTGCCACTGGGCTGGCAGGCGCGTGTCATCGAGAGGGAGTCCGAGGATGGCCTCAACCGCTACATGCTGCATCCATACGGCGGCGGCTTCTACCGCGGGTTCGACTTATCGACGATCGCCAGATCGCACAGGGCATCGTTCAAGTCGGGCGGACCGGGAGACCAGATGCGGATGGTGCGAGACGAGCAGCGAGGCGGCTACTGGCTGTGCGTCTGGAGCCACACGCACACCCGAGCGAACCCCAAGGCGGCGTGGCAGCCGATACCGCCTTACGACGAAGTCAAGGACGGCGTGCTCAAGTTCCGACCGTCGAAGTATCGCACCGCGAAATACTCACAGCGGCAGCTGATGGGGTGGGACGCGGCGATCGCGCGCGCGAAGAGCGATCCGGACGATCTCAAGTGGGTGGTGCTCACCGAAGGACCACTGGACGGCGGGCGCGGAGGCCCCGGTGTCCTCCCCGTCACCGGCTCGTCCATCAGCCTGGAGAACGCCGCAAAGGTGGTAAGACACTTTCACCTGGTGTTCTTGGCGTTCGACGACGACGTCGCTGGCCGCGAGGCGACGGAGAAGATTGCCAAGCTGTTGGGGTCCACGCAGCACAAGGAGCAGATCATGTTGGCGCTCGCCAAACTGGAACTCCCAGCAGGGAAGGACCTGGGCGACCTGACGCCAGAAGAATACCAGAGGATCTTTAACCGAGCGCTCAAGCGCTTAAAACGCAGCCTTTAATGCCTACCTACTCACCATTCAATAAACTCAAGCCTCCGTATCCTGAAGAGCGCCGCACGCTCTTCTTCGGTATAGGCAATGCAAAAATCGAAGGCACTGCCACCTTCTCGCTGCCGGCCGGCTACACATGCCCCGGCGCCGAGAAGTGTCTGGCGTGGTTCGACCGCAAGGAAAAACGACTCGTCGACGGGCCGAAGTCAGAGCACCGCTGCTTCGCCGCCTCGATGGAGGCTTACACACCGTCGCTGCGCGCGTCTGTGGATCGCAATCTGGCCATCCTGCAGGAGGCGCGCACCACGGAACGGATGACGAACATCATCGACCTGTCCCTGCCCGCGGCATGGCTGCACAACGTGCGGGTGCACGTGGACGGGGATTTCTACCACCAGGATTATTTTCTGGCCTGGATGGCGGCGGCGCGCAGCAACCCGAACCGGTGGTTCTATGCCTACACCAAAAGCCTTCCGATCTGGATCGCCCACCGCAAGAAGGTACCGAAGAACTTCGTGCTGACTGCTTCATGGGGAGGAAAGTGGGACAGCCTGATCGAACCGAACAAGCTGCGCAGCGCCCGGATAGTCTTCCACCCGGATGAGGCCGAGCGGCTCGGGCTGGAGATTGACCACGACGACAGTCACGCGAGGGCGGACGACGGACATGACTTCGCGTTACTTCTTCACGGCGCGCAGAAAGCTGGCTCGACAGGCTCGGACGCGATCAAACGGCTCAAGCGGGAGAACGTCCAGTTCTCCTACAACAAGAACAAATCCATTACACTCAAACGATGAACCCACTCACTATTCCACCCGCACACCGCGACCTGATCGCGCGCCTCTTCAAGGGCGGCGATCAGATCATCATGGGGATCACCACAGACGCACTCTCGATGCTGCACGCCGCCGTAGGCATCGCCACCGAGGCGGCGGAACTTGAAATGGCAGTGATCGGAATCAGAATGTCCGACCTCAAGTGGTTTGGCTTGCATCCGAAGTTGGATGTCGAAAATATCATCGAGGAGCTGGGCGACCATCTGTTCTACGAGGGCGCGTTGCGAATCGTCACGGGTCTTGTGCAGCTAGACGAGGCCGAGTTGTCAATGCCGGCGTCGTGGGCGATGCCGTGGAGTCCTTCATACTGCCCGTATCCGAGTGAAGCTCTCTGCAACCTCATCAGCATGCACTCCGTATTGGCGGGTCACATCCTGGACGTCATCAAGAAGCACGTGTTCTATCGCAAAGATTTGGACCGGGACAAACTCAGGGATCTGCTGCTGCAGGATTGCTGGGTCGTGCGTGAGATGGCGGGGCTGCTGGAAATCGACGAAGACCGCTTGCGCGAACTCAACATCGTGAAGCTTGAGCGAGGACCGAACGCCCGCTACAAGACTGGGACGTATTCCGACGCCGCAGCGCAGGCGCGCGCCGACAAAAAGGAGGGCGAGTAAATGGACCTGAACGTATTCCTGAAACAGACGGCGGAAGACCCGTTCGCCGAGGCGCCGAATCGTCGCAAACGCGTCGAGCGCGCCGAACTCGCAGCCCGGTTGAAATACTACGAGAAGAACACTCCGGGGTTCGAGGGCACGGAAGAACATCTGGATGCTCTCGTGTCCATCTTCACCGAGCACCGGCACGTTCTGATCACCGGAGGTGCTGGCGTCGGCAAGACGACGTTCGTGAAGGCTGTGGTGATGCCTGAGCTGGATTATCGCAACATGCATTGGTCAGTCACAGCTACGACCGGCATCGCCGGCAGCCATCTGGACGGCAAGACCATGCACTCGTTCTTTGGGATTGGCCTGGGGCCGGACTGGCCGCCGTGCTACCCGAAGAAAATGTGCGAGTTCCTGGCGGACGTGCGGCCAGGCGCCGATGTGCCGCGGGCGGCGGACATGAGCAAGGAGGAGTTGGACGCGTGGTATGAGATGTTCTACGAGCGCTGGATGACTGATCCGAAGATCAAGCCGTTCATGCGCCACGGCGTGCTGGCGCGGCTGCGCGCTCACGAGGTGCTGCTGCTCGACGAAGTCTCCATGCTCTCCGGCGCTGCCATGCTCGGCTACCTGGACTTCATGCTGAAGCGTATCCGCGGCAACGAGCAGCCGTTCGGCGGGCTGCAGATGGTATTCATCGGCGACTTCGCGCAGTTGCCTCCGGTCGAGGAGGGCATGAACGACGATCGTCCCGACTGGGCATTCCTGGCGCGCGCATGGGACGACGCACGTGTAAAGCCGATTGAGCTGACGAAGGTGTTTCGGCAGGGCGACCATCGGTTTGTCGGGTTCCTTAATAACATTCGCGTGGGTATCACGACGCAGGACGACCGGGAATACGCGCGAAGGTTTGTACGCAAGGGCATGACGCTGGAGGAGACGCGGTTCTACACGTTTCTGGTGCCGACCAACAAACAGGCGAAAGCGATCAACGCGCAGGCGCTGGAACACTATCCGGCCCCCACGCAACCACTCGACGCAGAGTTCTGCATCGTGCCCGGGGTGCAACAGATGAAGGACTGGGAGACCAAGAACATCGAAGGCGTGAAGGATGAATTGACTAAAGCGTTGCAGCGACGCCTGCTGGACAAGCGGACGTTTGTGCGCGTCGGGTATCCTGTAATGTTCACAGTCAACGACCCCGACGGCAGATTCGTGAATGGCACACGCGGCTTTGTACGCGAGATCAACATCTTTCAGCGCAGCGAAGGGAGTTACGACGCGGACAATGTAGTCATCGGCGTCCCAGGCCGCAAACCGGAGGACGAGGAACGGCTTGTGACGCTATATCGTCACCGCTACACACGGACGCGCGAGCAGGACCCGAAGGAATCAGTTGTTGTCCCGCCTGAATGGTATGCGAACCCCGACAACCCGAAGCTGCCGCCGGAGATTAGCCTGTATCCGACGGCACGGCAGTTCCCGCTCATCCCGGCTACCTCGATCACAATCCACAAATCGCAAGGCCTTTCGATGGACAGCGCGATCCTGGCGCTTTCCCGCACGTTTGCATCCGGACACGTTTACGTGGGACTGTCCCGCTTGCGGTCGCCGGAGGGTTTGATACTCGCCGAGGACGACTTCGTGGCGAAGGTGGACCCGCACGTTATGCGGTATTACCGCAGCATCCGCGAGGGCAATGCTGACGCCGAACCGCCGAACATCGTACCGTGACGCATGATCGATAACGAACTGATCGAAGTCCTGCTCAAGGTGCGCGACGCCACGGACTGCGAACTGGTGACGCTGCCCAGGATGGCGTTCTGGAACAACTCCAGCAAGACGCCTGAGCAGAAGGCGCACATCATCGATCGCGCCCAGACACTGCAGGCCGGCATCAACCGGCCCTTCAAGGACAAGCTGATGCACGCCCGCAAGGTTATCAAGCTGTCCTTGGCCAATCACCCCGATCTCAAGTGGGCCGTCAGCTATTCCGCCGGGCGGGACAGCACGGCGCTGTCACACTTGATGGTCGAGGACATGGGTATCCGGCACATCCCGCACGTCATGAGCAACACGCGCATGGAGTATCCGGAGACGCTGCAGATGTTCAAGAAGTGGAAGGAGTGGCTGGCGGAGCGCGGCGTCGAGTGTCACCAGGTGTTCCCCGACATCCGACCGAAGGACCTGTGGCCGAAGATCGGCGTACCGCTCTGGAGCAAGCTGCTCGCCTACAAGTATCGGAAGTTCGCAGCGTCCAAGAGCGACAAGATACCCGCGCACGTCCCGGAAGATCTGCATGAGCAGTTCCGACGCGCCAAGGAGAAGGGGTTGAAGATCACCGAGAAGTGCTGCGACTACCTCAAGAAGAAGCCGATGAAGAAGTGGGACGAGGAGGTCGGCGTGCACGGTCACTTCACCGGCGTGCGCTGCGCAGAGTCCCGCGCGCGCCGCCTGGCGTGGATCACGTGCGGCGCGCTCTACCAGGCGTCGAAGCTCGGCGGCTTGTGGATTTCCAATCCGCTGGCCTTCTGGACTGACGACGACGTCGCGACCTATCTGAAGACCCGCGGCATCGACGTCATCCGGCCCGACACCCTCAGCGGCGGCTCGGGCTGCGTGACTTGTATGTTCGGAAATAGGTCACGCGCACAGGAAGGAACGCTGAACACCATGCAGGACCTGAAGACCCGGAACCCGAAAATGCACGCAGCGGCGCTTGATGACTGGGGATACCGCGCAGTGCTCGACGAGCTGAGGATACCTTACTAATAACAACAACTGAAAATCATATGAATCAAACATCTGTTCACGCCGCTGTCGAAAGAGCGGCCAATGAAGGACTGCGAATCAACAAGATAGATATGCGTGGGCGGACCAAGCTCGCGGATATTCTAATTAACAATGCATCGAGCGTAGACCCTTCTGCGCTGGGTAACTCTATACGTGCGCTGGCCTTGGCGGTCGGCGGACGCGAAGCAGCGGCGCACGTGCACAAGCACGCTGCTTCGCTGACGATCGAAGTCTTCAGCGCGCCGGTTGTCTCCGGCCAGTAATCACATGAACTCAGACTCCAAATACACAATCCTCGGCTACGACCGGAGCTCGATGAGTTAGGAATCCCCTACGAATAACAACGACTGAAACCATATGAACCTCAATAGCATACAAGAAGCCGCTAACAAAGGCAGTCAGCTTATCATCATCAGCAACGACCGCGAGTTCGTGAAAGTTGCGCAAATCGACATGCACCTGCCGGATGACATCGACGAAGGGAAGATCGTCGCGCTGCTGCACACCGCCGCAGAATTGTTGGGTGTCAAAGATCCGATTTACGTCGCCTGCGGTACCGACTCGACGATGTCATCATTCCGGATCATCCGCCGAAGAGTCCCGACGCCGTGCGCAATCGTATGAACTCAGACTCCAAATACACAATCCTCGGCTACGACCGGATGGCCGTCGAGAAATGCAGAGGCAAGACGCAGCACATTACCGGATGGTCGGCAGACCGGCGCGCGCCGAACTATCTGTCTGCCAAACAGCAGGTGAAGCACGTCCTGAGTGAGCTCTTCCGCGTTGCCGGCGAGATGAGCGAGCGGCTGGTGTATGCCAGCGTGCATCTCGGCGGGGAGGACGGAGAATGCGTCTACGACGAGTGGAATCCTGACTACCGGCTGCCGAGCGAAACAGAGTTCGCCTACAAGGCGGTGCTGAAGCGACTGACGCAGGTCATCGAAAGCACAGGAGGAGTCATCGAGGAAAGCAGCGGGACAATCTCCGGCTGCGTCGGCGATCCGGATTGGATGGACCTGGCGGACGTCTATCTGGCGGCCTGCGACGCGTTGGGCAGAACGCCGCACACGACACCGGCCGATGGGTGCGACGCGCTGAACAGAACAACACCGGAGGACATCGCCGCAAGCAGCAAGGAACCCTGAACTATGGCCCTCGTAATAACTCAATACTGCAACGAGTGCGCGCGGTTCATGCAGCACACCAACGGCAAGTGTGACCACTGCAGCGAGCGGGAGCGCCGCGAAGTGATGGCTGCTTGGATGGCGAAGACCACCGACGAGAAGCTGCTGGACATCCACAGGCGACTGCTGCGGCTCGAAGCCGGGCCGCCTACCTACTGAACCAGATGAGCATGAACCTCGGCGACTACGTGCTGGCAACCAAATACTCCGACCGTGATCCGCAAGACCCATGGCGCGTCGGATTCGTTGCGCGAATCATCACGGACAAACGCGGCGAATCCTACATCATCGGAGAGCAGGACGGAACGTGGAGCGACTTCCGAGAATACAGGCACGCCAAGAGAATCACCGCCGACGAAGGCAAGGCGTGGCTGGAGGCTAACGCGAAACACCAAAAACCATGAGTAACCGACCTACGAATACAAAATCCAGATCAAGAAGAACACCATACACGCAATGCGAGGGAAAACTCTACGTGAAGGCTAAGTATGCGGGGATGCACATTCTCAGTCTCCTGGTTGACGGCATCCCGATCGCGTTGTTCGGGAAATCCGAGACGATGTATCTGCATATCGACGATGCTATTCAGTGGCACGAAAACGAGATCGAGGCCACGCACGGCGCATGGGATCGGAAATCCTTGGACACGCTGCTCGAAGCCAGGCGCCAGTTCCAGGCGAGCCAGCCGGAGATCAAACCAGTATGAGCGACACACCATCCCGCCGCGGGCGGACACTGGAGGAGCTGCAGCCTCCCTACGACGAAGCTGCGAAGTGCCCACGGACACTGACCAAGACTCGGCACATCGACGGCGTGCTCTACGTCGCAGGCCGGGCACTGGTGGACAAGCAGGAGGAATACGACATCATGTTCGTCACGTCCTCCCTTGAGGAGGACGAGGCGGCGACCGCGGCCACCTCGGTGTTCGGCATGCGAATCCCGCAGCCGGCCGAGTATCTGAAAGGGTCCACGGGCATCATCAAGGACGTGGCGCTGCGGGCCGGAATCGACATGGAGCGGTGCTACTACACCGCGTGCTGCAAGTGGCTGCTGCCGCGCGCGCAGCGGTCGAAGCCGGCGAAGAAGATCATGAAGTGGGGGATGCCGATCCTCGAGGACGAGATCGCCCGCGTGAAACCGAAGATCATCGTCTGCCTGGGCAAGCACGTGTTCGACATGCTCAGCCCGCAGAAGATCAGCTTCGATGACGCCCACGGCTGCTGGTTCTGGTCAGAGGATCACCAGGCGCACCTCTACGTGATGTATGCGCCGTCGCTTCTGGTCGGCAAGCCGGAGTATTACGAGATGTTCCGCATCGACTTCAAGGAGGTGGCCCGGCGCAAGGAGATCCTGGACAACGGCGGTAACATCGTCGGCCAGACCTTCACGCATCAGGTGATTCGCAACATGGACGAACTGGAGGACTGGCTCAGCCACCTGGAGACGCTTGTCGAGGAGGACCGCTGGCCGGGACTCAAGGACGAGCACGGCAACCCGCTCGTGTCGGTGGACGCGGAGTGGCACGGCAAGACGCACATCGACGGCAAGCTGCGCACCATCCAGTTCGCCTGGTCGGAAACCGAAGCCGTGGTGATCGAGTTCCGGGACGAGAAGGGTGAGTGGAGCTTCGAGACTGGTGCGCCAGAGCTGATCGGATACGACCCAGGCACGCCGGGAGGTGCTCGCGACGCCGTGTCGCTAATGTTCAGGCTCAGGACAGACCCGTGCGTCATATGCGGAAAAGATCGGTGTGAGCATCTCGGCACCAACCGCAACGGTGATTCATTCGATCCCGACGCGATGAAGGCAACGCTGAAGAAATATATCGGACAGGCGTGCACTCCCGCGCTGCAGCACAAGATTAAGGACGATCTCCTCGTCGCTTGTTTCGACAGGTCCCGCTACGCTGCCGTCGGCAGACCGATCGAGAGCACCTTCACGAAGATCGGCGTCCGCTACATCGGCCACCACTTCCCGGCGGATGCTCCGTGGATGCAGCACTGGCTCGGGATGGAGACCTACGGGAAGCTGGAGATGGACACGGAGTTCGCGCAGCAGGTTTCCGACGAAAGCTCGGACCTCGGGTTGGAGCGCATCGCGATGCAATACACGAGCCTGGGTCGATACGACCAAGAGCTCGTCATGTGGAAGCGCGAGAATAAGGATCTCTGCAAGGGCGGCTACGGCTTCATCCCGAGCGCCATCCTGCATCCCTACGCTGCGGCTGACGTCATCACGCCGTATCGTGCCTACCCGCTGATCAAGCGGCAGCTGGAGGCGCAGCGGCTGTGGGCCTACTACCGCGACATGTTCGGTCCGTTCTCCTCGGACGTGTTCGTCGAGTTCTGCATGACCGGGCTGCCGATGGACATCTCGATGATGGACGACCTGCGTCACCTGTTCACCTTTGCGAAGCTGCGTCTGGACAAGACGTTCAAGCGACGGGTGGCTGCGGAGGCGGAGTCAAAGCTCAAGTCGAAGCTCATTAAGGCGTTCGGTGTCGCGGCGACCAAGCTGTGCCTGCCGGCGATCGTGGCGCGTGACGGCGAGCTGCTGCGCACGCAGGTGAAGCAGATGCTGCTCGACGCCGGCAAGCTCGCAGAGGTGCCGAAGTGGAACAAATGGATCGCCCACTGGGAGGATTCCCCGGCGTTCAACATCCGGTCTCCCGACCAGATGGTGCGCTGGTTGTTCGACTTCGAGGAGCTCGTCCCGATCAAGTCCACCAACCAGAAGGCCAAGGGCCTGCCGTCCATGGCGTGGGAGAAAGTGCTGGAGCTGCCTGAGGACCGCCAGTCGCTTTACAAGCCCGCGGTGGACAAGCAGACGCTCGCGATTCTCTCGGAGCGGCTGCCCGCCATCGACGAGCTTCTGAACCTGAACGCCGTCGGCAACTTGTCGAAGGCGTTCCTGAAGGAGCCGACCATCGAGATCGACGAGGACACCGGGGAGGAAGTCATCGAGGAGAACGGCTTGCACCTGTGGCTGCAGAGCGACGGCTGCATCCATCCGCAGACCTCATCGACGGAGACAGGCCGGCCGCGTACGTTTTTCCCAAACGTCCTCAACTGGCCGAGCTTCGTGAACAAGCGCATCGCGGTGTCCGTGGCGCGATGCGTGAAAGAAACCCACGAGGAAGGCGACCTGCCGGAGAATCTGCTGCGATGGGTCGACAAGGACGCAGACGACTTGCCGTCGATACGGTCGTGCGTGCGGGCTCCGGAAGGCTACATACTGGTCGAGAGCGATTACGTCACGGCCGAGATGGTCGCGCTGGCGATGATCTCCGGGGACAAGGATCTGATGCGCATCCTGTTCGATCCGGATCCAGAGTGGGCGAAGCTGAAGAGCAAGATGCACGGAGCGACTGTGGTGCGCGTGGCGTTCACTGACGCAAAGACCTCCGGCATTCCGGAGAGCGCACAGAACCCGGACTTTCTGATGCGCGCGTGGGCCGATGGTGTGTGTCTCGGCAAGGTCGAAGAGAGCGATCTGCTGCGGGACGAGAGCGGCGCCGTAGTTCACACGCGCTACGACATCCACTGGTCGCTGGTCGAGAGCACCTACGGGCGTTACCGGGAAACTATGAAAGCTAAAATTCATAGAAATGCTGGAAAAGTCATAAATTTCAGCAGCGCATACGGCGCCTCTGAAAATTCCCTGGAGCGACAGATCGAGGCCGTCACCGGCGTCAAGCCGGAGCCTGGCACCGGTGAGCGCGGACTGGAGGCAATCCGTGAGCGTCAACCGCGGGCGACGGAGTTCCTGGAAGAGATGGCCAGGGTGCCGAAGGAGCGCGGGATGTATCGGGCGGCGTCCGGGCGCATCCGTCATTGCCTCACGCACTCGGCCGGCAGCGGCGTAGGCTGGCGCACGCGCAACTCGATCGACAGCGCCCTGGGACGTGAATTAAAGAACTTTCCGATGCAAGAATCCGTCGGAAGCACCTCGGCGCGAGCGTGCAACTGGCTGCTGAAGGCCTACCGCCGGCTCGGCATGAGGTCCCGACCGATGATCTGTCTCTACGACTCGGTGGTGACGCTGGCGCCGCTGGAAGAGCGGTTCCTCGCAGCTCGACTGCACACGCTCTGCATGTCGGAGATCAACACCTGGGACTACGATGACGAGCAGGGCAAGCGGACGTTGAAATACTCCATCGACAACGAGTTCAACTACCGCTGGTCCACGCGTCCGAGCAGGGACGAGCAAAAGCAGTTGGACGATCGCACGTGGCACCCGGCGACATCCAAGTGGAGTTTCCTGGAGACGCATCCGCAGTTGCTGACGCTCGCTGGACTGCATCAACCGAAGAACCCATGAACAAGACCTTGATCGAGCTCGGCAACATCATGCTGCGCGAGGCAGGGGCCGAGGCGTGCCAGAGCAGCTACGGCACCACGGACCCATATTTCGTGGGCGTGTATGCCCTCCAGTTCGGCGACATCCGCGGCGACGGCACGCTCCTTGCAAAAGCGCAGCCTGCCGTGTCATAATATATTGCACATGAATGAACTCCTAAAAATGATCATCGGTGCTCTGGGTGCTGCCGCTTGCGCGGTGGCGATCCTGGCAGGCATAGGCTTCTCAGCTGCCGCCGTCGTGGCGGTGCTGAAAGGTCTTGGTAACGGTATCGTCTTGGCGATACCGGCACTCGCCTGCTTGGGAGGCGCGGCTTATGCCGCCTCCCGCATAGGATACGGCAAAGGGTAACACCTGAGCCGCGGGGCATAAGCGTGGAACGACGTTAAGAGGGAAGAGCCGGGGACATGGTCCCCGGCTCTTCATCTTCTTTACCTGGCTGACGAAATTCCGATGGACTGCATCGGCGTGTGCTGCTCGACTGCCGCCATGACTGACCAGCCTGACGATTTCAAGCTCACGCCCGCGATGCTGGAGATGCTGCGAGGCGTCTCGACTCAGTCGGCATCAGATCTGAAGCTGACGCGCTACGAGCCGTGCCTCTGCGGCAAGCTGCTGGACGTGATCGCGTGGGAAGTGAAGTGGCACAGCGGACGGTTCTGCAAGGGCGTGATGATCGCGCCCGGCATCAACTACACGGACCTGCTGTGTGAGGATTGCCGGAAGGAGTTCAAGAACTGGCCGCGCATCGTCTGTCTGGGGTGCCGGTCGCTGATGGGGTTCTACAAGCCTGGCAAGCAGGCAACGGGTTTCGTGTTTGAGAACGGGCGGCACTACCACATCGCGTCCTGCCCGAAGTGCAAGCCGGCATCCTTCAGCACGCCGGTGATCGAGCACGAGCAGTTCTGTCAGCAGCGCCGGATTCAGACGACGACCAATCCGGACTTGCTTCAAGAGATTGAACAAAAAACCTTGCAGGCGGAGAACGAGGCGGCTAAATTGCGCACGGAGTATGAACGCTCCGCTAAAACATGAAAATCAAATCACGCGCAACCGCCACCAGAACCATCGCCAAACGGATCACCGCACCTGAAACGCGGCTCGACCCGAACACAGGGAAGAACATCGTCCTTCTCTCCTACATTGACGGCAGCAGCTACCAGCAGCACAGCCCGACCACGAAAGCACTGTTCCTCTACGCAGCAGGCACCAACGAAGTTGGCGAGGTCCCGGATGGACTGGACAGACTGCAGAACCACCAGTTCATCGTGCACACCAACGACGCCGGCAAGGCAGTCGGGCTCGACATCATCCCGAACCGGCTCTACCGGTCGGGAGTCGTGCCCAAGTCGCAGGACGGCGTCACCACCATGATCGTGCAATACGATCTGGACGGAGCGGTCGCCCGGGTGACCCAGCGTCCGTTCAACGTGCGCTTCGAGCAGTCAGCCGCGATCATCCTCGAGCTGGACAGGCTGTTCGCGTCTGGCAAGCCGGTTGAGACATCGACGCGGCTTGGCAATCTCGGGCGGGTCGTCAACACGACGGAAAACTCAGTCGAGATCAAGCTGAACGCGGCGAGCCGCCGCGAAGCGACGAAGCCGTCCGACAGCAAGATGGACCCCGACGCCATTGATGAGGAAGGCGAAGAGGAAGCGACCGAAGTTCAGAGCGCTTAACTCACCGACACACACACGAGGATCAATCACTGCAAAGGCGGACCATTCGGTCCGCCTTTGCGCACTCAGAAACTACGCAGAAACCAAAATACCTATGCCCAAGAAATTCACACCTGTTGTCGATGCCGATGCCGCTTACGGAGAGGGCGATTGGCGCCCACTGCTGGGCGCTGCGCCGCGCAGCGGAGACGCATTCAAGCTCTACATGATCGGCAAGCAGTCGATCGACGCCAAACTCCGCGGCTTCCTGCTGCCGTCCTACGACTGGACGCTCTCCTTCGACGACAAGGCGTTCGCCGCCTCGGTCGCACCATGCTGGAGCGACACGCCCGACAAGCGTCTGCCGCGGCACTTCACGCCGAACGCGTTTGCGCTGCCGCTGACGTGCTACCCGTTCCTCGGCGAGAAGAAGGAGCACTGGCTCTCACCGTCGAATCGTCGCAACATGATCGGAGGCGAGACCCTCAGCAACGATGATGTCGCGGACGCGTTCGATGACCTCAATCGCTGGATTCGCCGGAACAAGGCGTTCAGCGATTCCAAGAAGGACTTCTACCTGAAGGCCCCGTCCATGAAGGAAGACGCCCTGGTGCCCGGACGCTCGCTGCGTTTCTTCGCGCTGGCGCGCTGCGCGGACAAGGAACACGGCTGGCACAACGCTGTCGTCGCCATCACACAGGCGGCGTATTCCTACTGCATCGAGCAGATGCGATGGGCGCACCGCTCGGATGAAGGGCCGGCGCGCGATCCCAACTGGCCGCACTACCTGCTGGGCGATCCGACCGACCCGGCCGGTGCGCTGGAATGGTACGTTGACAAGGTCAATCTGGACCCGAAGGACCCGTATGACACCAACGTGATCTGCTTCACGGACCAGGCCGAGATCCTCGACGAAAAGCCGAAGATCCACAAGATCAGCGCGGAGGTGCTGGCCAGCCGCTTCCTGCTGCCGGACCCGGCGAACTGGAACATCCCCACCTACGAGGAGCAGGTGGATCACATGATCAAGACCTACGACGCGGCCGTCACGATGGAAATGATTCGCGGCGCCTGCGCGCAGCGCTACAGCGGGGAACTGCCCGCAGACCGTCCTGAGTATGTCCGCCTCACAGCGGGAGCCGCCTCGCGCACGCCGGACGGAGAGTCGCCGGATCGCGCCGAGACTCACGCGCCGCGCGCGAGCCGTACGTCGCGCGAAGCCGCGCCGGACGACGGCGATCCAGTCGCCGCTGTGACCGGCGGAGGCCCTGCTGCTTCGCGTCTCGCTCCGACCAACGCGAAGCCGCCGATGCCAGAACGCACGGCCCCTCCGAAGGAGCGCGCGCCTGCTGACGCACCGATCGCGAAGGCGGGCGACCTCGCCTCGCCGTTCTGGGCGGGCGCGTCAGGCGTTAAACCGGCGAAGAAAACGCTGGCGGAACTCCAGGCGATGACAGACGCCGGACAGATCGAAGGCGTCAAAGTCATGATCAGGCCGAACACGTGGGTCAGCCTGGCGGAGTCCGGGTTGGTCACTCTGCCGGCCGACGAGGAACCGCCCACGGTGCCGGCCGACGAGGAACCGCCCACGGTGCCGGCCGACGAGGAACCGCCCACGGTGCCCGCTGGTTCAGCAGCGGGCGAGGTGACACTGGAGGACATGCATGCGCGTCTGTTTCCTGACGCCGAAAGCTTCAAGCGGCTCCCTGCCGACAAGCAGAAGAAGGCCAAAGTCTTGGTCGAACGCGCGTGGCACGCCACCGACAAAGGCCGCGGCACGGAACTGCCGGATGACGTGGTCTCCGGCTTGATGGAACTGCTCGACTAAACGACACCCACACCAACAGTAACTTGAGCACCGGGGAGGTCGTCCTCCCCGGTGTCTCTGTTCCTTTACCTATTTATGCCCGCTAAAAAACGCACACCCAAGAAGCAGCCCGTTGTGCCGGCTGCAAAACCCGCCCCCAAGAAAGTCGCGCGGAGACCAACCAAAACGCCCGCCGAGCTCCAGATCGAAGACCCGGACAAGTTCCAGCCGCTGCTGCTCAAGCCGCGTGTCGACGCCGGTAATAGGGTGAAGGTCCTCAGTAAGATGACCGAGAACATCCGCAAGAGCATCGACGTCTTGCATGAGCGATCGAAGCAGCGACCCATCCGCCTGTTCACCCCGGCCATGCTGCGCAGAAACATGATTCCATACGGCGAACTGCAGTTCCAGAACATGCTGGGTTCGATCGGTTTCCGCTACCCGTTGGCCATCGAGATCATCGCACAGGAGGGCGTCGGCAGCACGACGTTCGTGTTCGACTGGATCAGCAGGTTGCTGGATATGGGCTGTTACGCCATCTACTGCGAGTGCGAGGGCAAGCAGATGTCCGACAAGCGCATCAAGCGCATCATGGACCGCGACCCGAAGCTGGCGGTCATCAAGGTCAACTCGATCGAATACACTGAAGCCAGGTCGCTGCCGCAGTTCGACGACACGCTCCGGAAGACGGTCGAAGATCTGCGCAAGAGGTGCGACAGCGATCCCGAAACGAAAGGCAATCCGATCTTCTTCTTCGCAGATCCGTGGAGCGGGTTGATGTCGAAGAGCGAGGCCGTAGGCAATACGGACTGGGGTCTGGCCGCCAACGCGAAGAAGGAAGCGCCCAAGGACACGGTGGACGGATCCAACTTCGGACACTCGAAGCATGCGCAGGGAATGGCGCGCTGGTTGCCGGCGTTCATGGAGAAGAACAACACCACGGTGGTGTTCATCAACAAGCAGAACGACAAGGTCGACATGGCCGCCAAGCCCTTGCCGTCCTATATGGCGCCGAGCCCGCTGAAGAACGACACGCGTGTCGGCGGTCGGGCGATGAAGCGCCTGTGCGCCTATCGGATGACCATGATGTCGACGACGGACATTCGCGCGAAGGACGGCAACAAGGAGGTTTACGGGCAAGTCCTGCGTATGATGCTGCTGAAAAACTCCTATGGACCAAGGGGCAGGACATGCGACATGACGCTGTTCTTCGACCGCCATGAGGACACTGAGGATTATCAGGCACCCGCGTTCACCTACGCAGACCGGACCGCTACCTGGATGGTGACCAACAAGTTCCTCGGTACGACTGTCGAGAAGGACCTCTACACCTGCGATGCGCTGGGCTGCGTGGCTGTGAAGCCCGAGGAGCTGATGCGCGCGCTGCATACGCACCCTGAGCACATCGAGTATATCGGCGGTCAGCTGGACATCGAAGGTTACGCGCGGGCGATCAAACATATCATACCCGCCGAGAACGACGCCGCTGATGACGAGGACGAGGATGACGGCGCCGAGCCGGAGGTGGTGCCGTGAAGCGTCACGCACCGTCGCCGGTGAAGGCATCGGACTCGGTCGTCAGCCGCATGCTGGCGAAGCTGCTGGGAGTGCCGGCGTCTGACGCTCTCGACGATGTCAAGACCGCGGCAGTGGACAGCCTGCCGGCCGACTCACCCTTGCGGCTGTTGATCGTCGCCACCCACGGGTTGTATCCGTGGGTGGCGGCCGTCGCGGCGGACATCATGAACGAGGAGTCGACGCCGCTTGCGGAACATCTGCTGTCGACGCCGGGGTCGATGTATGTGGTGAAGGACACGACCGCATCCGGCCCGGAGTCGTTATGGCTGGCTGTCGCCGATCCGTGGGCGGACATGCTGGCGGCGCTGCAACGCATGAGATGTCGAGGTTTATTCCACACATTCAAAGTCGGCGATGACCTCTCCATGATCATCGCCGTGCAACTATCATCATGTCGACTCTGACCAAACCGAAACCCGAAGAATCCGAAACTGAAAGTCCTCCGATCGAAGCGCGGAAAGCCGTAACAACCACCGCCGAAATACAGGCGCTGATGCAGGGAATGAAGAAGATGCCGGCGGTCCTGAACAGCCTGGGGTTCAGCACGCTCCGGGAGGGGCAGGACCGATCGGTGAAGTCCATCATGGCGCAGCGGGACACGATCACGATCCTGCCAACCGGGTCTGGGAAAAGTGCATGCTTCGTTGTGCCGACGCTGTGCATGGGCTGGCGCACCATCGTCATCTACCCGCTGATCGCGCTCATGCGTGACCAGGCCACGTCCATGCAGCGCAAGGGGCTTGCTGCGGCGTCCATCTCCAGCCAGGAGACAGACGGACACAACGCCTCGGTGCTGCGGGACTGGGCGTCAGGCACGCTGCAGTTCATGCTGGTCAGCCCGGAGCGCTTCTCGAATCCGGAGTGGTCGAACGTGGTGTCGCAGTTCCCGCCTGATTTTGTGGCGATGGACGAAGCACATACGTTCCATGACTGGGCGGACACCTTCCGTCCCGGCTACAAGTTCGCCGGGGAGTTCATCCAGAAGGTGCAGCCGAAAGTGGTGGCGGCGTTCTCTGCGACGCTGTCCGAGGAGGCTGAGGCGGAGGTGCGGAGCGGTCTGGGCATCCTCAAGGCCAAGCTGATCTACCACTACCCGCGCCGCACGAATCTGCATCTGGCGTCCCTGTTCCTGGACCGCATGTCGGAGGCCGCACCCTGGGTGGCTGCGAACTGCGAGGGGCCGACCATCGTCTACGCTTCCACGCGTAAGAGGGTGGAGGAATACGCGGCGGCCATCAGCCGCTACACCAACCGCCCGGTCTACTTCTACCACGGCGGAATGCTGCAGCCGGATCGTCGGTTCAACCAGGACAAGTTCATGGCGGACCCCGAGGCAGTCATCGTGGCCACGAACGCGTTCGGCATGGGCGTGGATAAAGGCAATATCAGACACGTGGTGCACTTCGACATCCCGGGCACTCTGGTGGCTTTGGCGCAAGAAGTGGGTCGCGCAGGCAGAGACGGTCTCGACTCCTACTGCACGATCATTCCGACTCCTGAGGGCATTCGCACGCGGAAGCACTTCATCCGCTGCGGCAATCCAACGCCGGAGGACATCAAGGCGTTCTTCAAGGCGGCAAGTCAGATGCGTGAGGGCGCCAACGGGGCGATCACGGCGTCGCGCGATGAGATATGCAAGCGGGCTTCGATCGATCCGTTCGCGACCCAGGCCATCATGTCGTTCTGCCTGGGTGAGCGAATCTTCGCGCACGACGCAGACGCCGCGCGGCAGCATCGCATCCGGTTTGAGGAAGTCATTCCGACCATGACGAAGAAGGAATCGGAAACGCGCGACGCGATCTTCGACGTCGGCGTGGAGAAGGACGGCTGGTGGCAGTTCGACGTGGATGCGCTGGCGGAGCAGTGCGGCGCCGAGCCGGTCACGGTGATGTCGCGCATGCGAAAGATGCACGACAAGAACATCCTGGAATGGGTGCGGTCCACCACGCGCAAGCCGCTGCAGATCTTGCGGCGTCCTGACGAAATTCCGAAGGAGTCGTTCGACCGACTGCACGAGAAGTCTGCGCGCGCGAATGCGGACCTGGAGCTGGTGCTGGACTACACGAACGAGGCGGACGATGCGAAGCATGACTTCCTGGAGAAACACCTGAACCGATAAACACAAACATGAAAGATACCGAAATCGAAACGCTCGCAGGCATCCTCTACGAAGAGCTTTGTCTGCATGTTGGAGGAGTCGCCTACAACGGCGAGCCGCTTCCGAAATGGACAGAGTTCCGCGCAGACCCGCGGAAGCAAAAGCAGAGCGACTCGTGGGTTGCTGTCGCGCGCAGAGCAGCTGAACTGGGAGCCGAACTGGGGACAGAAGGGAGCGTCTGATAACCGATGAGTGCTAAAATTCATACCGTAGGCGATCTGCGTAAAGCGATGGAGAGTTGCGACGACGCCGAATCGTTGAGCCTGACGTTGGATAAGGGATTCCTGTTCAAGTCAGACGTCGTGATCGGGTCCGTTGGTTCATCCGGCGGTGGACGCATCACTGTGCTGTGGCTCGACAAAATGGGTCGTTCCGACAGCGCGACGGCGTCTGAAGTCAAAAAATGGAGCGGCGTCGCCACGTGGGACGAGCTGCCTCCGAAGCTTCAGAACTTCGAGCAGGCATTCACCAGTCGCACCGCCGGCTGTCGCCGTGAGTGCGCGTGCGGTCGGCAGTTCTACGCCCCGGACACCGGCTACGACTGGAACGAGGGAGAGCTCGAAGCGCTGGAAGCGGATCCGGACGCCGTCGCGCGCCAGTGGTCGATCGGCACCGTGATCTTCGGCGGCGTGGAATACGTGATCGACTGCAAGTGCTGGCACGCGCCGGCGATGAAGTGCATCGAGTGGATGGATGAGAACGCGCACCAAGTGGCGGCGTATCTGTCACTCGAGAAGAAGCGAAAACAGGACGAGGCGAACAGGTCCCCGCTCGTGAGAGCGCCCGCGTCCGCAACAATTGGCGAAGATGCGCGAGATCGGATAAATCCGTAGATTGCATCGGGCGCACAAACAGGGTAGAACCACAACGTGCCGAACCCATCCTCCGACATCCCTGAGCCGCCAGAAGGCGTCACGCTTCGCGACCCGGAAGATTCCGACGCCACGCGGGAGGCGATCGATACCTCTGTGATGCAGTCCATGCAGCGCTACGTCAACGGCTACGCCTACGGCGGAGTCCGGCTGGAGCTGAAAGACATGAAGTATGTCGGTCCGGCGAGGTTCACCAAAGCCGAGCAACGCGAGGCGCTGCTGGACGACAAGTCGCTCGTGCGCCGGCTGCGCGGAACGATGCGGCTCGTGGACGACGTGACCAACGAGGTGCTCGACGAGCGCAAGAATGTGACGCTGGCCCGAGTGCCTTACCTGACGGAGCGCGGGACGTTCATCGAGAACGGATCCGAGTATGCCCCAGCCATGCAGTCGCGCCTGCTGCCTGGGGCCTACACGCGACGCCGGGACAATGGCGAACTCGAGACGCATCTGAACGTGCGCCCCGGCACCGGCTCGGCCATGCGGGTGTCGTTCGACCCGCGCACGGCGCAGTATCGTCTCAAGGTGGGATCGTCGGACCTGCACGCCTACTCGGTGTTCAAGGACCTCGGGGTGACGGACGAGGAGCTCGCGCGCCGGTGGGGGCCGGAGATTCTCGAAGCCAACCGGGCGAAGTATTCGAGGCACACGCTGGACCGCGTGTACAACAAGGTGATCCCGAAGTGGGAGCGCGACCCAGCGCGCGCGCCGGAGGACCGCGTGAAGGACATCCGGGCGGCGCTGGACCGCGCCCAGGTGGCGGAGTCGATTCTCAAGCAGAACCTGCCGAACCTTTACAGCCACGAGAAGGCGGCAAGCTGGAGGATGGCGGGGGCCGCGATCGACGCAGCCGACCGCATGACCAAGGCGGCAGCCGTCCCGTTCGATCCTGACTTCACGCCCGAACAGATATGGGGACAGTGGGAATCGTTCGACGTGCCGCTGACCAAGCGCGCGGCGTTCTCCCCGGACTTCACGCCGGACGAACTCAAGGAGTCCTACAACGCGATCTACGGCGGCAAAGGTCCGCGCCTTGCGTCCATGCGCGCGTGGCCGGAGCACTGGCTGGACGACACCGACAAGCAGGGCTGGCTGCAGTGGTATGAGAACTACCACACCGGTCGCCGCGGCGAGACAGACGAGAAGCAGATCGCCAGGTGGAAAAGTTTCAAGGCTCGGACCGGCGCGCAGTTCGAGGCCAAGCCGACACCACGCCGCGCGTTCGCCCTGGTCAACTGGGGCATCGACCCGCTGAAGCTGCTGCCCGCTAAGCAGCGGGAAGACTTCAAGGAGGAGATGGAAGGCTACCGCCGTAAGGAGTATGTCCGCCACTACATGCAGCGGCACGACTTCGACGACTCCGAGCGCGAACGCCTAGCCAAGCTGGCGCGCGGCCGCGGTGCCAAGACCGACGACGCTCCCGGACCTGGGGAGCTGATGACGCTGGCGCTGGAGGGACACATCAAACCGGAGGATCTACAATAAAATGACACAATCACAACGTGGAGGCTATGAGGCGCTGGGAGTTTTCGCTCTGCCTTTCGAGATACGCAAGGCGGCGGACGAAGACATGTGGTTCATGGTAATCTCTCTGCCCGGCGACGGGACTCTGACGCAAGAATTGTCAGACACGTGCGATGCTCAAATCAAGGCGGTGACTGATCTCATGCGCGGAACGCTTGAATACGTCACTACTCATCGCCCTCCTTTGGGCATGAGCGGGATCGAGCACGGGGTGGAGGCAGTCTGGATACGCAGCATGCCGCAACCAACCTGCGCGACGTTATGAAGCTCCTGTCCTACATCCCTGAAGAAACGCTGGACTCAGTCCGCGAGCACGGGCTGCTGTCCGGCGACGTCCTGGCGCAGCCCGAGAACCGGCACCTGCTGGAACTCGCACGCCCCGGCAAGGCGGCCGACGAGTGGCTGGCATTCCGGGAGCAGAAGCTGAAGGACGAGCCGTGGAAGGCGTCGTTCGCCGGCCCGTCCGCATTCTTCGGGCAGCCCGACACGGACCGCATCAAGGGTGACGCGACACACCCGATGAACCAGCGGAAGTCTGTGCCGCTGCAGATCGATCTCGAAGCCCTGCTGCGGGACGCACCGGACACGCGCCTCCACGGCGTCGAGCTGGCCCCAGGGAAGGAACTGTGGGGACATCTGAGCGACGAGGAGTGGGACGCCATGTCGGACGAAGAGAAAGAGCCGATCCTCGCCCAGCGTCATCACGACCTGAAGATCGATGAGATCAAGCAGCTCATCGAGCGCGCGAAGAATCCGAAGGAACTGTGGAAGCACTTCGAGCCCGGGCACGGCCGGTATGCCGGCGATGTGCCGCACGTCCAGATCATCCATCCGACGGGGAAGATCGATCCGAAGTATCTGGAGTTTCCGATGGAAAAGATGGCGAAGACTTTCCGGCTGTCCGGCGACAAGCTGCAGGGCGTGGGGCTGCGGAAGAACTGGCACGCGATCCTCAAGGAGCTGCAAGCTTCGGGCCTGGCCGTGAATGACGCTCACACCGGGGATGTGCATGCCTCGGTGGAGGACAAGCACGCTGATGTCGCACTGGAGAAATTGCGCGCCTACCTCGTCGCGCAGGGGCTGGAACATCCCGAGATCGAGCCAGAGGAGGATGAGCCGCTGCATCGGGTGGAGCTGGTGGATGATGACGTCATGACGTTCAACACCCGGCAGGGCTTCATCAGGAATTTCGACAAGACGCCTGACGATCGTCGGAAGTGGGTGGCGGATCGGTTCAACCTGACCCATCGGGATAACGCGCTGCACGGCAATGTGACGGCGCGCGCTCTTCGGCAATTGATGGGTGAGGTGCCCATTTACGAGGACCAGCTTGCCAATCCGCAGGATTATGGCCCGACTGCGTTTGCGAAGGCGGCATCGACCTACGTCCCGATCGGAGTTCCGAAGCCGATGCCGAAAGCACCGATGAAGTCGCCCATGGCGCATCACCGCTACCTGGCGGACGACGACGAGCACGAGAAGTATGCGCCGGTGGGTATCGACGGCCTGCTGGCTGCCACCGAGAAGCTGCTGGCCGTGAACCGCGGCCTGGCTGAGACGGACGACCGCGACAGCCTGCCGAACGACCGCGTCCACACGGTGGACCGCCTGATGGCCGAGCGTGTCAAGCTCGACCACGGACATACCCTGCGCGCGATGATGGGACGGCTGAGCCGCATACGTACACTGGACCCTGTGGGCCCGGACGCGTTCGGCGGATACACGATGGGCTACCTCAAGTCCAATCCGCTGGTCACAGCGCTGGAGGAGATCAACCCGATGCACATCCTCGAGCAGAAGCGTCGCATCACCAAAATGGGACCCGGCGGCATCGGCGACCCGAATGCCATCACGGACGACATGACGGCAGTCAGCGCCACGCAGTTCGGCTTCGTGGATCCGATCGCGGGGCCGGAATGCATTCCCGCCGATCACGAGGTTTATACACGCCGCGGATGGGTGCGTTGGGATGCGGTCACGGACGACGAGGTTTTTGCCTGTAAAATAGACGGTCGACTCGAGTGGCATCCCGCGGAGCGAATTGTGCGTGAACACTACGAGGGGGATCTCATCGTGGCAGAGCACAAGACATTGCGTATGGCACTGACACCGCAGCACAGGGTGATCCACAAGCGCGACTTCTACACCAGGGATTTCAGCGTAGCGACTGCGGACGAAGTAGAAGGCGCGTCATTATGGATTCCAGCGCGTCACGAGCCGGAAATCGGGGATCCCAGTATGACGCACTTTGAGCTGCCAGAGGTCGAGAAGTTGAGCAAGTATAGCGCGCAGAAGCATTATGGGCCGTTTACCATCGGCGACTGGTGCGAATTCATGGGGTGGTGGCTTTCTGAAGGATCGCTGTTTGACGGCGTAAGAAAAAATGGACACCGCACACAGCGAGTGGCGATCACCCAATGTCCTGTCGCAAATCCAGATAATCGTCGGCGCATTTCTACGCTGTTCAGGCGTATGGGACTGCCGGGAGCTGCGGGGACTGGGACATCGCTCGTCGTCACCGGCCTGCAGTTCGTCGATTATTTTCGACAGTGGGACTGCGGCTGCTTCGACAAACACATCCCGGATGCGCTATTCTCCGCGCCGTTGCTAGCGCGTCAGCGCATGCTTGATGCGTTGATCCGCGGCGACGGAACTGATACCAGCAAGTGTTTCAAATACTGCACTGTCTCTGCGCGACTTGCAGCATCCGTAGAGCGGTTGGCGATGGGATTGGGATACTCGGCCTACACGAAGCAGGTTGGCGAGACAACAGCCGGACGTCCATATTTCAATGTGAGAATCTGGCGCCGCGAAGATCGGAAGATTTCAAAGGCGCACTGGTCCCGACAGCCGCACAGCGGGCTGGTCTACTGCGCCACTGTCCCGGGCGGTCAGTTGCATGTGCGCGGCAAAAAAGGGACTTCTGGCTACTGGACTGGCAATTCTGAAAAAGCCGGCATCGACGTCCGACTGGCGCACGGCGCCCGTGTCGGATCTGACGGTCGAATTTATCAGTTGCTCGTCAACCGGCGCACGGGTAAGAAGGAGTGGGTCAGCCCCAGCAACCTGCGGGGGAAGACCCTCAAACTACCCGACTAATTCCATGAGCCAATCCCAACCCACACAAGAGCAGATCCGCAACGCCCGCCGTCAAGGTTTCGACCACAGCACAGCGATCATTGCGGAGCCCCGCCGCAGCGCGCTGAATGCGAGTTATGTGAAGCAGGACACGCGGCGCGAGCGCAACGTGTCCGGATTCTTCAAGACGGTCATGGGCGCGAAGTAAATGTCAGCGGGACCGGCCGGTGGTGTCATCGGCAGGGCGGAGAACCGTCTGCTGCCAGCGGAGTCGACTCCGCTGCTGATGCAATACCTGTCCTCGTATGCCGACGGCTTCCCGAACCGCTGCGCTGCGGTTGCGAAGCTGCTGAACTGCTCGCAGATTACTGCCAAGCGGCTGCTTTCCAAAAGCAAGCCGTATCGCGGACGGATGCGAACCGGGCGGGCTGCGCGCATCTGCGACGTCGTCGGCCAGCCGCTGAGCAGCGTGGCACCCGCGAGGGTAACGCGCACCTGCGTGGAGGCCATGGTGGGATGGGCGTCGGCGGCAACTTTCTCAGAAGCGATGCAGCTGGCCACCGATTGCGCGCTGTCGATCTGCGTCCTCGCGTTCAACGCGTTCGGGCTGCGCGGATGGTTCACGCTGCGCTACGACGCCGGCTGGCCGACGAGCGTGGACGTCTCCCTGACGCAGCACCCGGAGCTGATACCGCTGGCTGACAAATTCGCACCGCACCGAATCGTCGTGACGATGGAGCGGTGCGCAGATGGACAGCGCCGTATGTTCGTCAGCCGGCACCACAAAATAGACGGCAGAATCGACAAGCAACCCATGACCTACGACCTAGTCGAACGTCACATTACCAGAATCAATGCACTCACAACCCACCATGCCGCCGGACTCGAGCGCGAAGTCCGGATCCAGACCCCCGAACCCAGGTGACGCCACCGACGCGCTGGTGGCGAGAATGCGCAGCGGAGACCTGAGCGAGGTCATCGAAGCGGACGAAATCGAGCAGGCCACAATTCGCATTCCTGCGGTCCCGGCGCCGAAGTATGACATTCCGGACTCGCCCATCGTCGCGGTTCACGAAGCGGGATTACGCATACCACCGGTGCTTGTGCAATTGCTCGGCACCGAGGCAGAGAGTGAGTTGCTGGCCGTGGCCAAATGCCTGAGCGACCGCACCAGGAAGAAACTCACGCTGGTGTTCCACACGCCGATCGGTGACGTCAAATCACCGGTCGCGTGGAGCAGCGCCGAGCCGATGCATCTGCACCGCGTCAAGCACCTGCTGCTGATCATGGTGAGATCTTCGGAGTCAATGTTTGCGCCACACCCGGGATCAGAACTGGAGATCAGCTTTCTGGAGCACCGCGATTCCCCGCGCGTGCGCGTGCTGTGCCTGGCGCCGCCGATGCAGCTTTATCCTGGGGTTGGGATTGACTTGCTCTGCTTTTTGCCTCAGTCTGCCAGCGTGGAAAAACAAGGCGTATTACATGACGGAGTTCCTTCGGTCGTTTCCGGACGACCGAGCGATCGCGTTGACGACGAAACCGGCGAGCCCATTGTGGACGGCGAGAAGAGCGCCAGCGCGCGGTTCCCGGAGGTCGGCAAGTCCGTCGCTAATGTCGCCGGGGTCGCCAGGCTGGACTTCGATCGTCCGCGCGAAAACTGACACGCTTTAACCGATGGCCGTCATCTCCAACTCCTTTCTGAACGGTTCCAAAAAGTTTGGAGATCCATTCCTGCTTCCGTCGACAGATTCATTCCCGAGCGACATCAAGTCCACGTTCGACTTGTGTCTCTATCTCTACCGGACCAACCGTCTGTATGGAGCAGTATGCAACCGGGTAATTTCCTACTTCATCACCGGGATCGAATTCGTCGACGCGGGCGACAAGGACGAACAGAAGAAGCTGGAGCGGCTGCTGTTGGAAACGCTGCGCGTCTTCTCGAAGATGCAGAAGGCCGGCGCAGAGTGGGCCATCTACGGACAGGCGTTCGTCCGCTGCGTCGAGCCGTTCGATCGCTGGCTCATCGACAACCGCGACGGACTCCAGCGCGCCATTTCGTTGGACATATTTCCGGAACATTTGGTGAAGTATCACTGGGCCGATATGGTTTACGAGGTGCCGGACATGGCAGCGGCGGCGAAGCTGCCGAAACAAAAGCGCAAGATGGCCGATCTGCCGACTGTGAGGTTGGAATTCCGCGACAAGCCGTCTGCTGCGCCTGACCGCTTCTCCATCATCTTCCTGGACCCGCGCTACGTGGATCTGGACTCGCCGCACCACGCGGACACGACGGAATACATCTACCGGATTCCTCCGGACATGGAGGCCAGGGTCAAGCACAACAAGCTGCACGAGATCAACAACACGCCGCGCGGTCTGCTGGAGGCGATCTCGAAGAACAAGGACTATCGATTCCGCAAGGGCGAGGTGCATCATTTTCGATCGCCGACGCCGTGCGGAGTCTCCGATTCCGGATGGGCAGTGCCGGAAGTGCTGATGCACTACGATGCGCTCTACCAACTGGCGATTTACCGGAAGGCGGATTTCGCCGTCGCGCAGGAGTTCCTGCATCCGACGAGAGTGCTGAGTCCGAACTTCGGTGGAAACATCGGCGACGCCGTGCTCACCACACTGATGTCGCGCTGGCGCTCGGAGATGCAGAACATGATCGCCGCGCGCCGGAGGGACGCCACATCGATCCACGCGGTGCCGTTCCCGATCGAGATGCAGACCTTCGACGGCGGAGGCAAGGCCATGGTGCTGTATGACGTCGTGGAGGCATACACCGACCAGCTGTTCGACGGGCTTGGATTCCCGCGTGAATTATTCCGTGGCACGTTGAATCCGGAGCAGCTGCCGAATGCCATTCGCATGTTCGAGCGGCAGTATGAGTGGCTCTACGCAGAACTCGACGGGCTGCTCAAATTTATCGCGCGCACGGTGCAGCGAGCCTTCGAATCGAAGGAGATGGAGGTGCGACTCAAGCGTCCGGTCATGGCATACAACGCCGAGTGGATGCAACTGCGTATGCAGCTCGCCGCAAACCGCGAGATTCCCCGAAAGGATGTCTACCCGGACATCGGGGTCACCGACCCGGAGGCCGCGAACATTCGGGCCATCGAGGAGGATCAGGAGATTCAGCGTGGAGCCGAAGAGCTTGCGAAGAATTACGAGAAGGAACGCACGCAGGGTTCCATGGCCGATCTTGCAATGGCAGCGGCCGAGCAGTCCATGCAGCAGGCCGCCCAGGGCGGGGCTGGTGCGGCGGCCGGCGCCCCCGCTGCTCCGTTGGATTACGCCGTCGATACAAATGCCGACCCGACCATGGTGCAGCAGCGCGCGCAGGAGATCGCCCAGCAGTGGATCCAGATGCACACGCAGCAGCCGAATTCGCACCGCAAGGAGATGCAGCGGGCCGAGGCAATCAATCCGACGCTTTATGCCGCGGCGAAAGACGCCATGGAAAAGATGCGCGCGCAGGCTGGTTCGCAAGGGCGTGCCCAAGTCGGGCAAATGCTTGCCGGACAGCAGCAATAATCGTATAGTCTCGATGCGATGTCTCACCAGAAATCCCAATACCCACGAAAACTCCGCGAGGCGGCGGTGCAGGAAGTTGCCGCAGCCGCGTCCAAGAAGTTGACGGAAGGCGAACTGAGTTTCGACCACGATCACGCGGCGACTCCGCGTGGAAGTGCGACAGACGCAGCGGACCGGTTTGACTCGGAGAACTGGGTGGCAAAGTATCCAGGACAGAACTCCCCGCACGTCGGGAACGGAAGCGGAGGACTACGATGACCGAGGAGATCACCAATCCGCTCACGCCGCACGGCGCGGTTCCGAAGTCCATTCCGCACCACCTACAGGGCGAGGTGTGGGATTTTCGGAACGAACCTGACGGTAAAATTTCGTTCCAACATCCGAAGGCTTCCATTGGGCTCTCACCGGACGACTCCCGGGTGTATATGACTCCCGACGAGTACAAGCTGAGTTTCGATCCGGCCTACCGGATGATGCATCTGCAAGAAGCGGCCAACAACGGGTATGCGCCGCTGCAGCGCATTCCGAAAACCCCCGCGCGACAGTGGAACGATTCGATTGCCAGCGGCATCGGCAAAGCGCTCGACTGGGGGGGTTCGTCGCAGGGCAAGGCCGTCGGCACGGCCGGGCTGCTGTCGGCGTTGGCCGGCGGAGTGGGTGGTTATCTGTGGGGACCCAGTAGGCGGGAGGGCGGGAGTCCGATCAAGCGCGCGCTCCTGGCTGCGCTGCTTGCCGGCGGTGTTGGCGCGGCCGGCACTGCATGGGCGCAGAGCAAGCACAACCGCCGCGAGGCGTGGCTTTCAAAGCAGGCAGCGACGGACTGGCTGCCCCTCGTCATTCAACTGTTGAACAGCGATCCGTCGATCAACTCCGGACAGCGCGCGCTGATCTTGCGCGCCCTCGCAAGTGCCAGATCTTCTGATCAGGAGGATCTCTATCGCCTGCTACGCACTGCGACTGGTGCGGGCATCGGCGCCCTCGCGGTGCGCTTTCTGGGTTCCAAAGGCTTGCTACCCATGATCGCGGGTGGTATATTGGGCGGCGCGCTGGGACACGGCTACGACGCCGGTCCGCGCCGCAATATTCTGGGACAAGTTTTAATCACCGACTATCTGTAACATTTATGAATGCAACCGCTGCGGGATTCGCGTTTGGACAAGGACTGGCCGCTTCCACGTTCGGAATCGGACGCAACGAGATGCTGCGTCGGCAGGGCAGACAGCGCGTCATGACCAGCGAAGAAGGTATCCCCTTCGAGCGCCAGTTGTGCAAGCTGGCCGCAGATCTCTTCGAAGGGCTCGGCGACGCGCATTCGCCGGTATGCATTCTCTTCCGCAACCTCGAAAAAACTGCGACGTGGCACGCCTCTTACCGACGCTTCACGGACAGTGTCCGTCGCGCGCTCGCAAACCAGGAGGATCTGCGCAAGGAGGCTGGGGCTGCCTTGCTGCCGGCCGCCGCGGCGTTGCATGACAGCATCGGCGGGAACATCCTCAAGACACTCACAGCCGGCGGTGCGCTCACCGGAACTGCACTGGGTTCGCTCGCGTTTCTGCTGTCACGCAACGCCGAGCAGTCATCGGCGGAGAACGCGATCATTATGGAGAAGGTCAAGGCGTATCGAAAGCTGAAGAACGACATCGAGGAGGACATGGCGAACGAAGTTCAACCCGCCGCAAAAATAACACGCTCGCGCTACAATGTCTGACGCGAAAACAAAACGCTCAACGCCCGCAGAGCAGGAAGCCGCGCTGATGGATAGCGCTGAAGAGACGTTTGAAAAATCCGCCTCCGCGCTTTCGGCGGAGGACCAGGAGAAGTTCGTGAAAGTCGATGCGGATCGGTTTGAAGACCGTCCGCCCGCGGGTCCGGACGACAAGGACGCAACCAAGGATGACGACGAAACGCCGACGCGACCGACCGATACCAGGTGGGGAAGCAAACCGTCCATCCGCGGGCAGATGGCGGAGCAGCCGTCATCCGTGCGACTCGTCAACCCCGAGACCAAAATACTCACACTATCGAAACCGGCGGACCTGGCCGAGTACAACCGCCTGCTGAAAGCATCCGCAGACCCGGAGGCGCCGACGCTGGCGATCTCCGTGCTGGAAAAGCAACCCTACGAAGGCTCCTGGGTCGTGTTCATCACTTACCAAGAAGTCCAATACATGCAGTTCTGACACCATGCCAACCAACCTGATCGAAACTGTAGCAAGAGGAGCCGCCGGTAAACTCACCGGCACGGTCAACTCGCCGGATGTAGCCGCCGCGCAAGACGCGCGCGGAACAAGTCTCGTACGCAACATGGCCGTCGGCGGCATGGCCCTGGGGGCCGGCGCCAGCGCGGTCGTGGCGCTGCTGAACTATCTGAAGTCGCTGCGCGAGGAGAACGAGCTCGCGGACAAATCGCGCCTGAACGACGACACGCTCTACATCTCATCCCCGCACCCGCAGCAGAAGTCGGCGTCAGACGTGAATCGGTGGATCGCGCCCGGGTTGGCTGTCACGGGCGGCATTCTGGGCGCCGGCGGCGCTTACGCGCTGACCCAGGCCGTCTACAATTACCTGCAGAAAAAGCACAAGCAGAAGCTGCTGGACGAAGCGCAGGGCGAGGCGCTTCTCGCCGCGGACCTCGAGGTGTCGAAACGTGCTGCGGCGGCTCCGGCAGTGGATGCCAAGATGAATCTGTATGACCTGATCTCGGCGACGCCTGTGGCGCTGCCGCTGCTGGCCGCGCTCGCGGCCGGCGGGGTCACTTTCGCAACGCTGCGCAAAGCCTTTCCGGCGGTCCAGACACCGAAGTCCAGATACCCGAAGCGCGTGCGCCAGGTGGCTGCTGACGGTCACCTGAGCGAACCGGCAGTCGGCGAGGAAGAGCAGCTGAAGTCGGCCGCGACGTTGTGGGCGGAGGCGGACTGTGAAGCTGCGGCCCAGGAATTCCTGATGCTGGCTGTGGATCAGATGGCCCACGAAAAATCGGCGTCGGTGTGTGTCACCTCGGACTTGCTGCACAAGGCAGCCCGGGATGGTATCGCCGGGATGGTGCAGACCCAGCGCGACGGCGGAATGGAAGCGTTGGTGGAGTTCGCCCGCGGCGCATCGGATGAGCCGCTGCCGCTACCAGAGCGCGCGCTTGCGGCGGTCGCGATCTGCAAGTCCGCCAGGCTCCGGCCCGTTGTCGCAGCGCTGGCCGCTGCGGAGTTCGCCGATCTCGTGCCGAGTCTGTACGACGAGGTCCTGTCGCACGGCGAAGAGCAGATCGAAAAATTCGCCGGAATTGCCACCCTGCTGCAGCTGACTTATTTCCGCCCGCAGATTCTGGAAAAGACCGCGGCGGACACGCGGCTCGCGGCAGAGCTCGAACAGATGATGGCAGCAGACCCGGCAATCAGCGACGCCATGCAGGAGGAACTCACGTCCGACTCTGCAGGCGGCATGAGCGAGGATGCCGAGGGCGGCGACATGATGCAGGAGCAGGGCGAACGGTTGCAGCCGAACAACCCGGACCCTGTCGATCGGTTCATGGCGAGGAAGCAGGAGCAGTCTCCGATTCTCGAGCCGGCGGTTGCGTCGGACGCCGTGGCCAGCGCGCCGGACAAAATGTAGAATTTCTTTGCGGTTCATCTGCCCGGTCATCGCCCAGTGCGGTGACCGGGCTTTTTGCGTACATCAACAACCATCACATCATGAACGACATCACACAAATCAAAGCCGCGCTACTGAGCGCAGCGCCAGGCACCACGATCGAGATCCTCAACTACCGCGATTCCGAAGGCGTCGCAAAAGACATCCAGGTGGAGCTTCTGTCCTTGGAAGCATACGCCGCGATGCAAGCCGAAGATCTGAAGCGGCTGCGGGAAGGGAAAGTGAGCGTGCAGGACTGGCCGGCGTCCGATCGCGGCGACCTGCAGACGGTCGATCTGATCGCGGCACGAGCGCAGCTGATCGAGTCTCGCGAGAAGTCCACGCAGACGCGCGAAGAGGGCAGCGGCGGCTCCAGGGGCGCAGAGTATCACATGCTGACGCCGAACCTCGCCACGCTGCCGACGTCAGACACCGCACTCTACCTGATGCGGTTGAAATCCCTGCAAGAGCCAGGCATGCCGAAGCCGGCCAAGGGCAGTGTTCCACGGGCGAAACAGGAACTGACGCGATGGCTGAATCTGCCGACCCGATACTACATCCACACGCTGAAATTGGAGTCTGGAAAGTTCGAGACTCTGCGCATCACGCGCGAGGTGGTTTTGCCGCCAGCATTATAGGACCCAGAAGAAAGGTATCATGCAAACGGCTAAATGATACTCGAGCGGGAAGTTCAAAAGAGGCAAAATGATACTCGAAGTGAAATCTGTAAGACGCGGCAGCTCAACGCGTTCGGGGGCGCCGCGCACGAGACCAGGGTATCACGGATTGTCAAATACACTGCACCGACCCATGATACCCGGCGCGAAACGTATTTTGCTTAGAGAGAAACGGGTTGACGGAATCCGGGCGGCGACGCATTACTGGGGTATGGAAAACACAGCCAGACACGCGCAGATTTTCAAGAATGTGCAGTTGCGGGATCATCTCGGGCGTCCCGTGGATAATCCGAAGCACGGCGCGGTGCTGTCCGCCAAGCAGATGCGGACCTACTACATCCAGGGGATGGCTCGCGTCGGCAAGTTCGACGATCGCGGACAGTCCGGAGATCCGATCCGCGAGTCGCTTGTGCGCGCGCAGGTGCCTTACATCGTGACACTGCTGGTCTACCACAGCAAGTTCGATATCGCGCCGACGCATCGTGAGTATTTCGTCTACGCGCCCATGGAGGTGCAGAAAGCCGCGGAACTGGCCCTGCGCTTGTGGCAACGATGGGAGCGCCCACCGCGTCCTGAGTTCGTGTTCGAGGACCTGCGGGAGGTTTATCCGAAGGTGGACGACGGCGTGGTAGCGGAGCCGATCTCCGACTCGACGTTCGACGCGCACTGGAGGGACGTGCGCAAGCGGAAGAACAGGTGCGCAGGCGACCCGGAGTATCCTTTCGCCTTTACCTGCATGGACCAGGATGTCATGCTCCAGAAAGTGACCGACTTCCAAGATGGTCTCAACGTCAAAATCCGATAACCAACCCGACACCATGAACGAATCCGCTACGCCTCACACCATCGAATCACTTGCCGAACTGCCCCGCAAAACGGATGTGATTGCCATCGCGGAATCCATGGGACTCGATACGGAAGGCACGCGAGCCGAGATTTCCAGGCGGATCGTGGACTGCTTGGATGCGCATATCGACATCGCCATTCCGACTCAGCCAACCGCCGCGAGCGACCTGTCCGTTGTCGTTACCCCATCCGCGGTGACTGACGCTGATCTCGCCGCGGTGACGAGCGCCACCGTTGAGCATCTACGATCGGAAGTTCCGGAAGTTCCGGCAGTCCCGGCGCTGCGGTTGTCCACGCCGGCTCGTGCGTCGCTGTTCAAGAGCATCGGCTCGCTGATGGGGACCGAAGAGGCGAAGGCGGAAATCGAAGGCGTCATCCACGCCATCGAAAGCGGCAAGCAGGTCTGTATCGTCGCCGGGAAAGGGAACCGACGCTACGACGTGCAGGTGTTCGATGTGCCGTTCGACGCAGCCGACTGCTCCGCCGACATTCCGCCAGGACGCGACGGGGTGTCTGTCAACCTCACGCGCCGGCTGGCGGTGCAGGTGCTCTACCCACGTGGCTGATGCTCCGACACCGGACGCCGTAAGCAAACCGCTGGACTCAGTGGTCGTGTATGGGATACGCGACACGAAGCGGGCCATCAGCTTGATTTACAGCCTGGCCGAGATCCCATGCTACCCGTCGGTGATCTACCGCATCGACCGTTACGGAAAACTGATAGGAGCGCTGGATCAGCTGCGACTACCCGGACAGCCGGCCCGCATTTATTTCATCCGGGTGCTCAAATGGAATCTCAAAGGACTGCCGGTAATCGGCTGGACGTTGCGTCCGCGGGACATCAACGGTCGCCTGGAGGGTAAGGCACGGCGGATTCTGGGGTTGTATAGCTCGAAGCTGCGCGGAAAACCGCCGATGACGGTGCAGGTGAGTGTTCAGGAGCACGCGGCGCTCCATGCAAAAATGACGCGGATTGCGTCATAATACATTGCTAGCGGCAATTCATGCCGTTCGCATAACGAACACCAACCAACCAACAAAAACAACAAACACCAACAAACATGCACATCAGCAAACTCCCATTCAGCCCTCTCGAGGACATGCAAGGATTAGTAACCGAACTCTGCGGGCTGCGCGCCACGCCCGAAGAGTTCGAAGCGGCCAAAGAGCCGGCACAGGCGAACCCAAACAGAATAACCACCAGACCAGGGCGACGCTTCCGCCGCGGATTCGTGCGGCGCATGTGCGGATTTGCCCTCGCTGCCTACGACGGCGTCGGTAAAATCCTGTATTTTGGGGGCGCCGCATTCCGGCGCAAGGAGGCGGAGAACACGGACGCGGTGATACTCATCACCCCGGAAATGATCCTCGCCGGGATGCAGGCAGGCAAGCAGCCGGAGCCTGAACTGATCACGCTGACTGGAGACGCCGCCCGCGGTGATTACACCGTGAACATGACGGAGATACCGTGGCTGTCGGCAAGACTCGGACATCTGATGCCCACCGCAGCCGGGTGGGGCATATTGCGCGTCGCGCCGGGATCGGACAAGCACTTCATCGGACACCTCCCCAATGGAACTAATTCCGAGATCTATGTCGATCCGCGCAGTTGGCAGGACATGCGGGATGCCGGAGCCGTCCCAGGCAGCGGCAGTAACGATCTCCTGGCGCGTCTTGCGCCGGAGGCGGAAGCCTACGCCGAGACCCTCGTCTCGGCGTGGGACGTCACGATTGTCATGTGCCACATGTTCGGCGGCTTCAGCAAGCTCCCCAAGTTTGGCAAGCTCGGGAGCTGCAACATACTGAAGCAGCAAAACGACAGTGAAACAAAGCAGCGCAACGCGAAGAAGGCGAGCATCGCGGCGGCTCGGGCTGCGCGCTACGCCGGAGGATCAAGCGACCCGGATCTGTTCGCGGACTACTGCAGCAGCGGCAGCGTATCTGCGGCGTTCGATGTCGCGCACAAGCGGCTGGAACTGACGCCTGCGCAAATTGCCGCAATGAACCAGGACGGCGCGGCGTAAGCCGCGCGCAACCACTACAAGGAAAAATCGTCGCAGCCGCCGCCACCCTCACCGGTGGCGGCGGCTGCTTCCTCTTTACCTGCGACGGAAAGTGCGGTAGCATTCCGCATGATCAAAGTTGCCGCGGCCTCCGAGCTGCCCATCGTCGAAGGCATCATGAGTCGAATCCTGCACGAGGATCCGTCCTACTGGCCGCACGGACTGAAGACCAATCAGTTCAACGGCGGGCTGTATCTCGTGAAAGAATCTGCCACCGCGGACCCGGTGGGTTTTGTCGGCTGGCAGAAGTTCGACGAGGGCGAAAAAAAAGTCGGATACTACGCGGTCGGCATTCTGCCGGCATACCGCGAGCGCGGCTTCGCGAAGTCGGCCGTCGCACAGGTCATCCGGGAAGTCCGCGATCATTGCGATGACGTGAAGGCCATGATCATGCGGCACAACTCGCCGTCCAGGGCCCTGGCGCGCAGTCTGAACATCGAGGTCGTCGAGAAGTGTGCGAACGCCAAAATCCAGGCGCTGGGCAGCGTTCTCGGAGCACTCGGCACGACCGCGTTCTTCGACCAGGCGGCCGACACGAAGCGTCCGATCGGCAGCACCTTCCAACCGTGGAAGTGGGACAAGGAGCGCACGCTGATGGGCGGGCTGAACGCCCTGCTCGGGGCCGTCGGCGGACATCAGATCGCTAGCAAGAACGTCCTCACCGGGCTCGGTGCTATCGCGCTCGCGCCGACCAAAGATCTCGCGATGAAAGGAGTCGGCACTCTCTACAACGTCGACAACGCGGCGACCGAGGCGGCGAAATCCTTTGCACACGACCGCGCGAAACCGCCAGCCGAGAACCCGATCAAATCCATCCCGAAGGAAGTCTGGTTGGGGGCCGGCGGGCTCGGCCTGGGCGCGTTGGGCATTCTGCTCTACAAGGCGAAACAGAAAAGCGACCTGGAGCAGAAGCGCCTTGCACTGGAGGCAGCAGGAACCGCCAGCGTCACGCTGCCGACCGCTCATCCCGGCGACATCGAGACGCAGATCAAGCTGCCCATCGGTGACCTGCAACTTTCGAACCGGCTCATCCAGAACCTGGGGCGCGATACACGCCGCCGCCTGCGTACGGAAACTCGCGCGCGCACGAAGCATCGCAACGAGAAGCAGCCGCAGCCTGTGGAGAAGTCCGCTGCGTCGCTGGTGGGTCTCGTCGCCGAACTCACCAAGTATGCGCTAGGACCAGCGCCTGCGCCGGCTGGCGCCGTCCCAGTGCCGCCGCAGCTCGGACAGAACCCGGCGCTGCGGATGCAGAATCAGCAGCAGGCGACTGCCAACTCCATCACGCCACCGCCTGCCGCAAACCCTGCGGTGATGCAGGCCGAACAAAAAGCCATGCAGGCCGAGCAGGCCGCTGCACAGCAGCAGGGCCAGACGGAGCAGGCAGCCATGCAGGCGCAGATGGAGCAGGAGCAGCGCTTTCAGCAGGAGCTGGGCAAGCAGCAGCAGGAAAAAGAAGTGCTGAAACTGCAGCTCGAGACGGCAAAGGCCACGGCTGCACTGCAGAAGGAGCAGGCAAAGGCCACGTCCGCAGTGCAGAAGGAGCAGGCGAAAATGACGGCCGCGATGGGCAAGGCCCAGGCGGACGGCGCGGCGTCCGCGAGCGCCAGCGAGAACACGATCGCCGGACGGCTGATCGGCAACCGCATCGATCGGCTGCAGAAGCGTGTCGGTCAAATCAAGACGGCCGCGCCTGGGCGCCTGCAGGTCAACGGGCAGAGCTACACCACCGGCATGCCGCCTGAGCCGCCCGAAGTCGCAAGTCCGCCGCCGCCAATGACAGGACCGCCCGCGCCTGGGCGTCTGCAGGTCAACGGCAACGATAGTTACATCACTGGCACCGCCGGTGTGCCCGGCTCGATCGACCCGGAGACCGGACGGACCGCGCCGAAGCCTTTCCGGCATCTCGCGCCCGAATCAGGGCAGATGCTCAACAATCACGCCGGCGCCAACGCGCTGTTTCCGCGGCTTGGACTCTATCGCGCATCCTACGGAGCGCTTGGAGACACGATGTTCGATTGGATGCTGAAGAAGCGTCTCACTACGCCTCAGCCACCGCGCTACATGCGCGAGTCCGACATGGTAAACTCACCCGATCGGATGGGGATCATCAGTCAGATCTACGGCAACCAGATCACAACCGATCCGCGACTCGCCGCGGCTCAGTCCTAGCGCATGCACGTCGTACGCAACAACCGCCTCGAAGAGGTGCCGGATGACGATCCGGATGTCGATTACGAGCTGTCCTCGCCCTCGCAGCAGTTTGGGTCGCACACCAACATGATTCCGCTGGCCGGCGCAGTGCAAGCGCCGCGGCTGTTCTACGGCGCGCGGTTCGCGAACCAGGCGCTGGCGATCGACAAGGGCGAAGCTCCGCTGATCCAGAACTTGGACACGTCCGACCCCGAAGGGCGCAGCTTTGACGAAATCGTCGGCGAGAACATGGGCGCCGTCCGCGCCAAGCGCGCCGGGCGCGTCATCAGCGTCACGCCGGATTACATCCGCGTCTCCTACGATGACGGCGAGACGGCGGACGTCGACCTATACAACGAGCAGTATTTCAATCAGAAATCGGGAATTTCCTCTCGTGCACTGCTCAAGAAAGGTGACACCTTCAAACCCGGGCAGATGATGGCAGCATCGTCCTACACGGACGACAACGGCGTGCAAAACATGGGGCTGAACGCCCGCATCGCTCTGGTGCCATTCAAGGGCTTCGGAATGGACGACGCCATGCCTGTCAGCGAGTCGTTCGCCAAGCGCCTGTCCGCCGTCCAATACAAGGTGATGCACCAGGACCGCTCGGACAATCTGAAGACAGGTCTCAGCCACTACCGCGCCCTCTTCCCGAACCGCTTCACCAAGGAGAAGCTGGAAAATTTTGACGAACACGGGCTGGTGCGACCTGGCACCGTGCTGGAGCCTGGTGACCCCGTCATGCTCGCGACGATGCCTCGCACGCTGTCGTCAGACGGCGCAAACATCGGGCGCCTCAGCAAGGCGCTGAGGCAGCAGCGCCGCGACGCCGCTCAGGTGTGGCACGGACAGCAGCCGGCCCAGGTCATCGCCGCGCGCGCGACCAAGAACGGCTACAAGGTAGTCCTGAAATTTCTAAAGCCGACGGAAGTCGGAGACAAGATCGTGCTGCGGCAGGGCGCCAAGGCGACCGTCTCGAAGATCATTCCCGACGACCAGATGCCGCGGACGGAGGACGGACAGCCGCTGGATGCGCTGCTCAATCCGCTGTCCCTAGTCTCCCGGGCGAACCCGGCGTCACAGCACGAACTGCGGCTCGGCAAGGTTGCCAAGAAGCTGGGGCGCGCGCTGAAGCTGCCCAGCTACCTGCCGAAAGGGCAGAACTGGAACGACTACATTGACCAGCTGGAACGCGAGAACGGCGTGCAGTCACAGGAGATGGTCTACGATCCGGAGGAAGGCCGGATGCTGGACGCGCCGGTGACGGTGGGTTACGGCTTCGTGCACAAGCTGCACCATACAAGTGAAGGGAAGGTAAGTGCCCGTGGCACAGGCAGTTATGACCAAAATCAGCAGCCGACGCGCGGCGGCGGCGAATTCGCGCAGGCCAAGCGCTTCTCGGGTCTCGAGAATTTTGCAACACTGTCCAGCGGGGCCTACTCGCTGATGCGGGAGAATGCCACAATCCGCGGGCAGAAGAATCACGACTTCTGGATGGCACTGCGCACGGACAAGACGCTGCCAAAGATCGGCGAGCCGTTTGTCTGGCACAAGTTCCGCGCGCTGCTGGCGGGCGCCGGCATCAACACGCGCAACTCCGGCAAGGGCAAGTATCGCCTCGCGCCATTCACGGACGGCGACCTGGACGAGCGCGATCCGATCGACGTCGAAAACGGCGAGATGGTGAATCTTCGCGACCTGACACCGATCCCCGGTGGCCTTTTCGACAACCGGCTGCTGAATGGGGAGCGGTGGGGCCGCATTCGTCTGCCGCGGCCCATCCTCAATCCAGCGATGGAGGACGCCGCACGCACGATGCTGGGACTGACGAAGCAGCAGCTCGAGGACGTCCTCGCTGGGCGTGTGCCGCTGGCGGACGTCATGCAGAAATAGATCGGCGGAACTCAAACACACGCTCGAACATCGGGCGCAACCAAAAAAGAAAAGATGAACGAAGACACAAAAACTTGCCTCACGATAATCGTTGCAATCGCAATCGTGATGGCGGCCGCGCTCGGCGGGTGCCACGAGGTTTACAGCATCGAACTCGAACGCGAGGCGATCAAGGCAGGTCTCGTCCAAAAGCAGGGCGTCGGCACGACCATGCCATACTGGACGAAGCCGTAGCGCCGACGGCGGAATCCTGCGCCGACCGGCACGAAGAAATAGCTTGAGCTGCGAGACCGGCTGGCGTAGGATTCCGCCATGACTAATCTCGCGCTTCTCCAAATCACCGGGGCTGTTGTTCGTTCCGGATTCTCCACCATGGAAAAATCTGCCTCGGCCTCGCCGCAGCAGCAAGAGCTCCTCGCCGCCGGCTGGCCGCGCGAAGACGAGCAGCTGACGAAGGTTGCGACCCTCGCTCGCATGCTCGGCACCGGTCTGATGATCGAGGAAGCCGAAGCGAGCATCGCTCAGGCCGTCTAGTCGGACCACAACTCACCCTCTTTCAGAAGGCGTCCACGTGTACACGTGGACGCCTTTTGCTGTACCCATGCTAACCATAAAACTGATCAACACGCGCGATAACATTCTCAACGAGGATCTCACAGGCATCCAGTCGGACCCAGCGGCAATACGCGCTTACCGCCCGGACCTGATGCGGCTCGCCCGTGAGAAGTCCGCATGCGGCATCGCCGCGAACCAGGTCGGCCTGCGGGAGAATTTCTTCTTCCTCGCGGCGAGTGCCAGGGTCACGTCCGCTGGTAACGTCAATTCGAGCGTCGCGCATCTGTGCGTCAACCCGAGTTGGCGCCCCGGGCCCAAGTCGGTCAAGGTCACCGACGTCGAAGGCTGCTTGTCCCTACCCGGACGGCAGTTCAACGTCGAACGCGAATACGTCATCCTGGCGTCCTGGACCAACGAGCAGGGGCACAAGATCACGGACAAGAAGCTGACAGGTCTGCCGGCCCGTGTGTTTCAGCACGAGCACGATCATCTGCGGGGCATCACTCTATTACAGTCCGGCAAGCCGGTTTAACACCAACGCCATCATGAAAATCAAACCAACCATCACCGAACCCATCATAAGGCAGAGCCTCGAAGATCAGCGCGCACTGACCGGCGACGCGCTCAAGCTCGGAAAACACGAGCTGGAGAAAACCTTCAAAGCTCGCATCAAGGAATCCAAACTGGAGGTCGCAGCAGCGTGGGACTCCACCCTACCGTTGCGCGACGCCTACAACAAGGCAGTGGTCGAATGTGTCAAGCCCGTCGCAGGCGCGCTGATCAGCGACTTGCGTCACTCGTTCCAAGTCATGAACCGCCTGTTTCCGACCACTGATGAAAAGGAGACGGACGACGAACACGAAGTCGAGTATTCTTCGGTCACCGTGACGCTCGGCCTCCGTCACGATTTCTTCGTGTGCAGCCCGAAAGCGAACGAAGCACTGGGACGCCAGATGGGGATCATTGAGATCGACGGAGGCCGCTGCCATCTCGGCGGCAGCGGCGGTCGCGAGTTGGCACTCAACATCACGCTACTCGACTACGACGAGCCGCTGGACGACCCGGATCTCAGTTACGACCTCGAGATTGGAGTTGAGATCGTGATCAGCAAAGGCGACGCTGAGAACGAAGATTCGCTGGAGTTCACCCGCACACTGACCGTCACGTGCACGAGCGAGTTGCAGGACGCGCGGATGACTTTCGTTGAGCCGATGAAGCAGATGCTCGCAGCCGAGCAGAAGCTCGCAAAAGCGGAGCATGACCTCGAGGAGCTGCCGCAGATGATCAAGGAACTCGACATGTCCGCTACCGCCATGCGTCTGCAGGCGGCCGGCGGTGAGCCGCTCCTGGAGCAAATCCTGCTCGGCGTGAAGCGGATCGCGGCCGGAGAGACTGATCTGTCCGGGCTGCGCCTGGCGCTGGATGAGGACGGTCCGACCGAGTAGCTAAACTGAAAATCAAATTCGACCATGAAAATTATACCTGAAAACGAAGACGACATCGTCGCCATTCTCGCGCACGAATTCCCCAGCTTCGGCGGAGGAACCGTCCGTAGTGCGAACAATCCGATAGTACACGCGCTGCAGGACAATCCGCCAATGTTCGCGGCCGGCGTTGATATCGCCACGGTGGTGAAGAGGACGCGTGAGTTGAGCGCCGTAATAACACGACCATGATGAACGCACTCAGAGCCTTCAACGGCTACACGATCCCCTACTCGCGCTGGCCGATCAGCGTGAGCAGCTACGACGAAGGAAAAGGGAAAAAGCGGATATTCTGGATCGGACGCGGCTCGTTCAGCTACAAGCTCACAGGGAAGCAGGCGTGGACGAAGCTGGAGGTCCCGGAGCCGCCGAAAGAACCGGACAATCGCTTCTGCGAGTTGAAAGCGTGGGACGCTTGGTATGCTGAGTGGATGGCCTACGCGAAAGAATACGGCCTGCCGCTGGCGGCGTGCGGGCTGATGTGCTGCGACTACTCGCTACAGCAGGTAGCGCTGACGTATTACACGCAGCACGATCGGTATCCACCGGACGAGCTGACGGTCGGGCTGAAGCACGTGCTCGGCGTCGATCCACTCAGCTGCGGCGAAGCGTTGTCCTACATGATGGGCGGCCCGTGGAGTCTGGACATGATGGGCCTGCTGAAGTCCCTGATGCGCCAGCACGGGGTGAACTTCGACAAGTGGACTGCCGAGGTGGATCAGTCTCCCAGGGAATGGCTCGTGGAGAAATACGGCGAGGGCGTCGCGAAGCAGGTGGAAACGCTGCTGAAATGGAAGCCGAGCCAGGCCGCCGAGGCTCGCTACCAGGCGACCGTCCGCGAGCTGCACAAGCTGCGCGACGAGGCTATGGCGACATGCAAGGCGGTGAGGTCATGAGCGACAAACCTTTCGCACTGGACATCAACCTGGACGACGAGGCCGAACTCGATGAGTTTCTGCGGGAGTATGAGCCGTGGCGCGGCGTCTCCCTGGCCCGCCGGCTGGGGTTCCGAGGGTCGCAGTGCAAGCGGGCGGCCAACGGCCTCATGAACTACGCCTGCGACAAGCGCGCGGCTGTGCTATGTCGCCGACGAGGCAGACCGGACACATCGCTGAAATACGAGGACATCTGCGACCGTATCTACCGCGAGGACATTCAACCGCTCATCGAATGCTGGTGACCACGCCATGAGCAGAAACATCCTGATACCTCCCGAAGTGCAACGCCTGCTGAACGCGCAGGCTCCTGTGGTGATCGGCCTTTCCGGCGGAAAGGATTCCACGGCCGTCGCCTGGGCAGTGTCTCAGGCTCTTCTCGACTACGCCGGCCCGAAGCTGCTTCTGCATGCAGATTTGGGATCCACCGAGTGGCTCGACTCTTGGCCTAGCTGCCAGCGCATCGCTGAGCGCACGGGGTGGGAACTGGCATCCTGCACGCGCCCAGCCGGGGGCATGATGGAGCGCTGGGAGTCTAGGTGGGCGTCTTCCAAGCGTCGCTACTGCGCGATGGAGACTGTGACTGTCGTGCTGCCGTGGAGCACGCCGGCCATGCGCTTTTGTCAGTCAGAGCTGAAGGTCGCTCCCATCACCTCCCTGATCAAGCGACGCTTCGGCAAGGTTCCGGTGCTCAACGTCACCGGCGTGCGCGGGGAGGAGAGCGCTGCACGCTCCAAGCAGCCCGTCTGCGCGCCTGTTGCCAAGCTTCCGCCCGGCAGCCTAGCATGGCGCCCTATTCATCACTGGACGGAGGAAGACGTGTGGGCGGAGATTGCCGCGTCAGGCATCAAACCCCATGAGGCATACTCGCTGTTCGGGTCATCCCGCGTGTCGTGTCGGTTCTGCATCCTCGCCAACGAGGCGGACCTGCGCGCCAGCCTGAAGGACCCGGCCGCCGCGGCGATCTACGTCCGGATGTGCGACCTCGAACTGGCGAGCGGCTTCGCGTTCCAGGGCAGCCGCTGGCTCACGTCGCTGGCGCCGGACCTGGTCCCGAATGGGCTCGAACGATTGGGCACCGCGCAGAGTCTGGCAGCACATCGGAACAAAGCGCAGGGCTGGGTGCCCAAGCATCTGCAGTTCACCAAGGGCTGGCCGCACTGCGTGCCGACCGCGGAGGAGAGTAGGAAGCTCGCAGAGATGCGCCGGTCGATCTGCGCGTTCTACGAGTGGGAGAGTCCTTACCTCGACGAGAGCACTGTGCGGCAGCGATACCAAGAACTGTGGGATATCAAACACCAACAACTATACTGACATGGGACTTACCATACACTACGACCTGGCGCTCGAAGCGCCGGCAACAAAAGCAGGGAGCAAGAAAGCGCTCGAAGCAATTACGGCGCTGAGATCGTTCGCGATGGACCTTCCGTTCGAAACCGTCTCCGGCGTGTTCAGCGGAGGCGCCGACGTGGACTACAACAAGGCAGAGACGTATCCGGCACTGCCTGACGACATGGACGCAGAGTCCTTTCGCTGGCGGGCAATTCAGGGCTTGCGCGACTCGGTGGATGTGACCACGCCGCGCGAGAAGGCGTCGGGCTACAGGCGATCGGTCGACATCCACGCGCAGGAGTTCCATGGGTTCAGCACGTGGCCGGGCGAAGGCTGCGAGGCTGCCAACTTCGGTCTGGTGCGGTTTCCCAGATCGAGGATTTTCAACGGAAAGAAGCTGAAGGCGGAAGGTGCGACCTGGCGGTGGAATTCATTCTGCAAGACGCAGTATGCCAACGACCCCCGCTGCGGCGGGCTGAAGCACTTCCTCGAGTGCCATCTGTGCGTCATCGCCATTCTGGACAAGGCCAAGGAACTTGGAATTCTGGCACGCGTCAGCGACGAGTCTGGCTACTGGGATGATCGTGACCTGCAGGCGCTGGTGGGCGAGATAGCCGAGTGGGATCTGATGATCGCAGGCTTCGGCGCCGGGCTGCGTTCTGCCGTGATTGCCGCCGGCGGCGATGCTGCTGACTTGCAGTCTTCCATGGACCATCGACCCGGCGTAGAGCAGCTGGAGGCGAAAGGCTTCGAGAAATACCGGCATCTTCCGGCGCTGCAGATCCTGGAGGAATTTAGCAAACACACATCAACCCAATGCGCTTAACAGCAGGTCAACAATTCAGATCTGACCGCGCGCCGCGACTGCCCAGCAGCACGACGCCGGACCCGTTCTTCGCCGCGAACAAGTGCGCTCGGTGTCCAAACGAACTGATCGCACGCATCATGTCGTGGTTCAACAATGACACCATCTGCCTGGAGTGCTCAGCGAAGGAGGGCGGCATCAAGAAGGCACTGCGCGCCAAGGGCATCGACGGCGCCATGGAAGGATGCGGCTACGTGCCGGACCCGGAGAAGCTATGAGATCGAGTAGATGGCTCACCATCTAATGCACCAATCTGAGGACCACCGAATAACCGCAACAACAACCCCAACAACCAAAAATGAGTGTTAGCAACAATGGTCCCACCGACCAGGAAATCGAAGATGACGAAATTGACCGCGCTATAGAGCGCTCGGAGGAGGCGCTCCGCGGCGAACACGGAGAAGAAGCAAAGCGGGAAGAAGAGGCACGTCTGGTCGCGTATGACGCAGCCAGGCGAAAGCGTGACGAAGAAGAGCTGCGCAAACTTGAGAAGGATCTCGGGTCGCATGCCTTGGCCAAAGCGTGCACGGACTCTTTCGATTACGCGCTGAAGCTGAAATCGGGCGAGGTAATCCGGTTTCAAGAGGCGACGTGGCACGGTAACGGGTGGCTCACGTTGGGCGGCATCATTGACGGCAGCGACGACGACGACCGCAAATTGCGCGAAGTGCCTGGTCTGCCCTATCCCGCCGACCGCGGCGTGGACGTTCGCCTGGAGGAAATCCTCTGGGTCATGGATGCGCCATGCGGTAGCTGATTCTTTCGCCCCAGCGACGGGGCGCTGACACCACGCAGGCCTGGGCCTGCCGCACATCAGGGACATTCGGCCTTTGGGCTATGCACGTCCATCCCGGGCGAGATGCCGGGGACTCACCGTTTGGCGGGGGCACAACCCCAAACCAAACATGAGTAAGAAACAACTGAAACTACCTGCCGGCTGCTCCATCGAGCGCGTCGGCGAAACGAAAAGAGACCGCGCCTTCCAGCTCCGATTCGGAGCGGAACGAGGCGAGGATTATGTGTCGGAGATCTACGTGCCGGAGAAAGGAGAATCCGTCGAGCGAGCCGCATACAACGTGTGCGTCAAGTTCGACTGGTTCAACAAACCGCCATGCACGAAAGGTCGACTGATCCGTAACCTCGCTGAGTTCCTGGAATGGCGCGGCTGCGGCGACAGCCCGTATCAGTGGGCGCGTGCTTTTTACAAGTACACCGACTGCGGGCCCTGGGCTCAGTTCCTGGAGCTGGTGACGCCGGCGCAGGACATCGAGCATCCTTCCAAGGTGGCGGTCGTGCGCTGCGTCCGGAACCGCGCCAGGCTCGTCAACGCCGGCGAGCTGGACCCGAAGTTCGTCCAGTTCCTCGGGCTCGACAAGGACGGGCTGGACCGCAAGGAGCGCACCTGGGCGCACTACTGCGAGCTCGTCCGCGCCTACATGGCGGACGAGGCCAAGCAGAAGCGCACTGGACGCACGCTGGAGCTGGTCCGGAAGACGAGGACCGCGCTTCATCTGCGGCAGCCGGCCAGCACGGAGCATGTAGGCGCCGACTACCGGGAGGTCTACTACGAGGACCTCGGGCGCGGTACCGCCACACTGGACCCGGCGAAATGCTGCGGCATCAAGTTCGGCTCGATCGTCGAAGGCTCGGAGGTCTGCTCCGGCCCGTTCACCCACCTGTTCCCGTTCTGGACGGCCGACTTCGACCGCGACATCGAGCACATGAAGGCGGAGACCGCCTACTACTGGAAACGAGATAATGCCTCCTGGTATCGCGTCCGCACGGACGATGATGAATGGGTGGTCGCCAACGTCTGGGGCGACATCCAGTGGGAGGAGGGTGAGCCGCCCAAGCGCATCAAGGCCCTGGCCGAGAAAGCCATCAGGAACGACTGGCAGCCCGATCCGAAGTTCGATGGCGCCATCATCCAGACGATTCCCAAGATGCCGTCCCAATGGCGGACACCGAAGGAGTCGGACAAGGACTGGAAGGCGATGCCGTTGGGCAACACCGGGGCGGAAATCTACACGGCCGAGGACGACACAACATTCACCAACTCATGAGCAACATCGAAATCATCAGAATATCGTCAGTCGACCTGCCGCACCACCCGGCCTACGTGGCCAGGGATCTGCGGCAGGTGCAGGAAGTGTGCAAACTCATTGGCACCGAGGACACCGTCTGGTCACAGGAGCAGATCGACACCATTGGCAGACGGGCAGCCAAGGGCGAGTTCAACATGTGCACAATCGGCAACCGCACCACCATCTCGTTCAAGTGAACCACATCCACACCATCCTGGCAGCCTTGCGCAGCTACCAGTCGACTGTCGGCAACCATCGTGATGTCGACGACATCGCCACCGACAGCGGCAGACTGCCGCTGCCCACGGAGGACGAAATCGGAGACCTGTGTGAGCGGCTGAACTGCGCGCAGGAGAAACTGCCGGAGATTCCGCCGTTCACGGACACGGAGCTGAACGAGCTGATGGAGATTGCCAGCGTGGCGCTGCGGGATCTGGGCATGCGCGGACGTCTGTCCAACGTGCTGGATCTGCGCGAGGAATATCTCGCCAGGCTGCAGGAGCGCCTGCGGAACTACTTGGACCACGCCGAGCCAGCCACGCCGCGCGCGGCGACCGGACTGATGGAACCGTTCGTGTTTCGCGCGCCGGCCTGGAGCAACTCCGGGGTGTCGCCTACCTCAGCGGAGGAGGCGCTTCAGCGCGCGAGGGATCTGGCATCTTCCTATTACGCACTGGGCGCCCAGTGCGGCATCCATTCCGTGATCGAGTGGTGCGGCGTGATGACGGAGTATGTCAAGATGCTGGGCGAGGCATACAAAGCCGGCGTTGACCCGCGGAAAGTGGATCAGCATCACGCCGACTGCGCAGTGTCTGTGCCTAAGTTCATGCTGGAATACTTCACCGAGAAACTGGGCTGCCAGCTGAAGCCGTTCATTCGCGCCGATCGGACCGCCTGGCGCATGCTGCTGGAGGGCTGGTTCGAGGGCGCAGGGCAGCACATCGTCTGCGAGGTCATCTGCCAGAGACCATGGGTCAGCGTTCATCCGACCGCAGAGGCGGCGCTGGAGCACGCTGTGCAGTGCGCCATCGAGAACACGTATGGACCAATCCTGACGGAGCCAGAGGACCGGGCGACGGCCGAGGCATCCTTGCGGGAGACTCTGCAGCAGCACGACTGCATCCGCGAGGGCGACTACGAGGTGTATCTGCTCGACCCAACCAACGCATGAAGCCGAAGCTACAGAAAGAGACCGTCGACCCCAACCGTATAGCATGGGGACTGAACACCTCCAAGCGATTGGCAGACGCCATGCTGTATCGGGCCATGGCGTTTGATTTGATGCGACAGTATCGCCGAATGAAGAAGCGACTGCGGATACTGTCCTTCCCTGCGCAGACATGGGTGTGGGAGCAGGCGCTGGCAAGTGACTTCCCGGACGTTAAGATGGAATTCCTCGGGCTCGAGCGGGATCCGAGGATTTACAAGAATACCGCCAAGTTCGGCGAGGCTCTGCCGCAACACTTCAAGATGACCGCTGGTCCGGTTGACTTCCGCAGCTTCGCGGACCTGACGACCAGGCGCCGGCCTTATGACGTTATCTACCTGGACTGGATGGGAACCTGGTCCAAGGAGAAGAAGGAAGACCTCGCCGCCATGTTTCGCAACGAACTTCTGGCAGTCGGCGGCATGCTGCTGCTGACCGTCTCATTGCGTCGCGGACGGCCGGAGACCATGGACGAATTGACGGATCTGTCCTACGACCTTCCGTTGGCGTTTTACGACGCCAGGGGCGAGGACAAGTATACCAGCAATCTGAAGGTGCGCGGCATTCCTCACTGGGTGCAGAACTACGCGAAGGATTATTTCGATGTCGATATGCGACCGCTGATGGCCAGCGTTTACTACTCGTCCACCGGATTGTCGTACCAGGTTCAACCCCAACTTCAAATCGTGCTTTTGCGCGAAACATAAAATGGCTGATTATTACACAAAGGTGAGCATGGAACTGGCGCTTCCGTCTGCGGAAGCTGTCCAGTATGCCGTCGAACTAGCGCAGGCGATGGCTGATTGCGCGAACGGCGACAAGCCGGAAACGGACATACCCAAAGGCTGGGAGAAGGACGCCGAGGACGAAAACTGGAACTTCGACGTCGAGAAGGATGAAGGCAGCGATATCTGGATTCACAGCGACAGCGGGGGCATCGACGAGATCATAAAGCTCATCCAGCATCTCATGCAGAAGTTCGACATGACCGAGCCGGTCTCGTTCGAGTGGTCATACGACTGCTCCAACCCGCGCGTGGATGCCTACGGCGGCGGCGCGGCATACATCACGGCGACGGAGGTGCGGACATTCAACACCTCGCAATGGCTGCAGGCTCAGGGGGTCGGCGGATGAGCGCAACAACTAAACCCCGTAAGGATATCCATATCGAGTATCATCCGCGCCGCAACGCTTACCTCATTGGTGAGCTTGTCGGCAACCGCGTCATCTGGACAAACCTGCAGGACACCGACCTGGAGAGGGCGAAAGCGAAAGCTTACGAACACTACGGGAGCAACATCATCATTACGCACAACTAACCAACAAGCATGAACAACATCGACATCACGCAACCGCCCGGGAAACTCCGACATCTCTCCGTCGACGAAGTCGCCGAGTGCGTCTCCGGACTCACGGACGCCACCTACAGCGAACTGTGGGCTATCCTGGAGGAGGCACACAAGGCCGGAAACGCCAAGCCGCTAGGCGGTGACGGCAGCGACGGCACTATCGAGGAGCCCGTCGTCACGTCCGGGGAATACGACTCGGACCTTGCGGCCGCCTGGCCCAAACTGTCCGAGGCTGCGCGTCGTAACATCCACGAGGCTGCAAATGCGAATTAAGATCACCAAGGACATTGACGGCAGCTACGCGGCAAGCATGGCGAAAGGGCAAGGGCTGAAGACTGGCGCGGACTACAAGTCCTTCGCCGCGCATAGCCGGCAGCAGCCGACGATGCAGGGCTGGTTCGCCGTCATGGACTTCGCCGCCGGCAAATGGGTGGAGGTGGAGACCGACCATCTGTTTGGCAGCCAGTTCAACATCGGAGATCCGCCCGGGTTTGTTCCGCCGCCGGATCGCGACCCGCGGACCACTGGAGCGCGGGTCGACCTGCGCTACGTGGACGCCATCGACTTCGCGCCTGAGTTCAGCGGGCCGGAGGATTTCCTGCAGGCGGTACAGAAGCGCTACGACACCGACTGGCCTGGAAGCTCGGTAAGCCGCGAACTGATCGCCCGCCTCGCGTGCGGCGCGATGAAGGACGAGACCAACCGAAAAGCTGAACCAATGGAGTTGCAAGCTTACCGCGATCTGTTCATCAAGGGTGCGAAGTTCCGAGTGATCAAGAAAGGCGCTTACATCAGCGGCATGAAGCCGATAGCGCCATACGCAAGCCAGGGACACTTCGAGCACCTCGATGTCGGACGTATCCTGACATGCGCGGGCAGTTCGATGACCCACGGCGACGGCGTACCGGCGGTCAAGTGGCTGGACGCGGACGGCAATTGGATATGCAATGACGCGCTCTTCTCTCCCGTCATCGGCGGGCTGTGGGGCGGTCAGATACCCGAGCCGGGATGGCTTGAACTCGTATGAGCGCACTACTCACTCCGCAGGAGTTCGACGAGATATGGGCGCAGGTGTCGCCCGAGGTGTCGACGATCATCGAGGACGCCATACAGAGGTCGCCGTTGGCGTCGCCCATGGATGGCAAGGCGCGAGCCGCGCGCTACCTGTGCGTGACGCAGGCATTCACGGATATATTCGATCTACTGCCGGCGTTTGGTCTGCAGATGTTTGACACGATACCGGATTCTGCGGGCCTCGAAAGCGACGCGCAGGTTCTACTGGCGCTCGCGCGCAGACTGGCTCGCTACAAGTCGTGCGACGACGAGGCGCTCAAGGTCGACTCCTACAGCGGCTCCATGAAACTGCTGCGCATCAACGCGCCGGCCTGGTTCGAGAATCCGGACTTCTTCCGATGGCTCACGCACAAGGGCACGGCGACGTGGCACCAGGGCGAGGAGCCGAACGCGTTTTCGGACGTGTTCTTCACCTTCTGCCAAGGCGAAGGTTCGGACTACCCGTCGATTCCCGACCGCCCCGGTATCCCGGAAGAAATCTGGAGGTATCTGGAGATCCTGGTGGCTGAAAAATACGGCTGGAACGAGGAGGTGCTGGTGTGGGTCAGCAATCTGACATGAAGAAGAAACACACCGTCGAGGTCCGACGCTACCTGCCCGGCCAGACGGATTACGGCAGTGAATCCATGGGCGCCATCACCGGCAACTACGGACACCACGAGAAGGTGGAGACGATCAAGTGCGTGCTGCGCGCTGAGCAGATCGGCAACTTCAATCCGGTGTTCTGCACCTACAAAGGCAAACGGTGCCTGGTGCAGTCAGACGAAGGAGACCTGTCGGACCCGTTCCGACGCACCGAGGAATACCAGAAAACACTATTCATCAAAATCCCATGAGAAATCCTGCACTCGAAATCCTATCCAAGCCAAAGTCCAAATTCACCCTGCTGGTTGTCGGCGGTGGGATGTTTGGCTGCGACGTCCGCAAACCCATCGTGTCCAAAGGCTGGCTTGAGACGTCGCAAGGCGAGAAGCTGTGCTACTCCGAGCCGCGCGGTCGCAAGATCTACGGACTGGAGGGAGTCCTGAGGGCCGGCGCCATCGTGCTGCGCGGTCACGAGGAGTCGCGCCCCATCTTCGAGTCCCACGCGCGCGCCGAAGGCGGATTCCGGTCGCTCGTCATGGACGGCAAGGGCGGACGCTTCATCGACTACAACGAGGAGGGCACCGATGCGCTGATCGACTACCTCAAGAAGCACTTGGTGCTGCATACGCTGGGGTGGAGTCACACCCTGACGCTGCTCGTCGAGAAGAAGGACAGCGTCAGGAACACACGGGCGATTGCCGACCACGACTTCAAGAAGAAGCTGCTGACGGCACTGGGGCAGCCCGTGGAGATGGAGCGCGCGGCGCCGAAAGAACCGGAGCGCAAGTCGCTGCTGACCGATGCGATGAAGGCGAAGCTGCGTGCGGCCGTCGGCAAGGAGCCGCAGCCGATCTACAAGATCTTCCTGCCGGAGGGCTCGGCGACGTGGCTGCTGTGCAGCATCGAGGACGACGGAGACACGTTGTGGGCTGTCTGCGACCTCGGCCTCGGATGCGTCGAGTATGGCACGGTGAGCCTCAAGGAACTGGAGACCATCCGCGGCCCCCGGTTTAAGATGCCGGCCGAGCGCGACCTGCACTTCGACGGGCGCGACTTCAACATGGAGGAGGCGCTCGGGAAGATGTCGCTGATGGCGTGAAACTGAAACCGTAAACACATGGGAACATACCTGAAATTCCGCGCGCCTGACGACAAGCGGCATCGGGCAGACGCCTGGTTAAAGAAACAGTCCAAAGCCCTCGGGTTATGGGACGAAGCGGACCAGAAAATCGAGCGTGAGAAAGGGGAGCGTGGCTCCCCCGACTTCATGCCGCTGGGCACAGGGCAGATCAAACTGAGCGCGCTGGAGGATGACGAATGCAACCGCTACGTCGACATCCTGATCGAGGCCCGCAAGAAGTGGAAGGTCGAGTGCTTCGACATACCGTCCAACGTGGGCGACTACATCGACGCTGAGCGGCTGGCTAAACTCATCGACCTTCCCGCGCACGAGAAGATCTGGGCGGCAGAGGCCGCGGAGGAGGCTGTGTGGACTCGTGCCAGGAAGAAGGCGATGAAGGCGGCAGGCAAAGAATACGAAGGCGGCGGACATCCGATGACCGTAGCCACCTGGGGACATGCCCGCGCGAATCTGCTGTTCATGGCCATCGAGGCCGCCGATCACCCGACGTGGGTTAGTGTGTCCTACGACCGAAAAGGGAAGTGGGACATCACCGCCAAGCGTGAGCGTGACGAGGACAAGAAGTTCGACCTGCTGCGCGACGCCAAAGGTCGCGGGTTCCTGTCGCTACCGCTGATGACACTGGGTGCACCAGGGATCAAGAATGGCTTCGACGACGTCCGGGACTACCTGGCTCGGGCCCGCAACATCGGGCTGAGGACGCACCCGGACTCCATCATGATCGGCGTGTATGGCTGCCTGCCTGCGGAGATCGTCTTCGGCTCAAAGCTCCTGCAACTGGCCGCGCCGCACGGGCCTTATGTGAGTGGCGTCTACATGGTCAAAAGCGGGCACCGGTATTATCCCCACACGGCGGGGGTCGTCCTGAACGGGGATGGTGCGCTCGAGTGGGGGAAGCTGGGAGGTCAGCGCGCCGCGGAGCTGATACGCGAGCACAAGCTGAAGGACGAGCACACACCGGTGCCGCGGTTCTTCGTGTCGTATCCAGCCCTGGGGACACTACTCGCCGAAACATAATCATGAGCATACAGTTTGATATTGAAGTCACCAGACACTCCTATCGTCGTGCGACGTTTCCTCTTGAAATCGCAAGTTATTACACGGACCCAGAGCGCGCAGAGGAAGTTGCAATAGAGTCAGCCCTTACCGAGGCGGCCAACACTGATTACACGCAATACAGCGAGGAGGGGGTGCGATACGAACCCGAAGTAGTGAGACGCCAGGAAGTCCGCGAGCATACAGAAGTGACAGACGAAAAGCTGAACCTGACGGTCAGTCGCTACGAGGACAGCCTCATCAACAGCATCGCGAAGCGTGCGCAAACACTTGGTGACATGGGACTGCTGCCGGTCGCCAGCGTCTTGCAGTGGGATATGGACATCACCGCCTGCCACGCCAACGGCTGCCAGCTAAAGCTGGCGGAACTGCGGGATGCATCCGACGAGGAGTTCGTCCACGACGTGAACGGCATCCGTCGCGCCATCAACCGCAACACAGGAAAACTGGAAGGCATCTTCCATCCGCGCTTCGCGCTGGAACAATTCACAAAACACCACAAATAGCATGAGCAAACAACCTAAGCCGGAGGGCTACCTACTCATCGGACCTGACAACCGTCCGCTATTCCCGTATCCGTATCCCACGCTGGACGAACTGGTCTGCGCGGCTGCAAGGTTCCTACATCGTCACTGCGGTCAGGGACATTACCTGGACGCGAATGGCGTAAGCCAGACGCTGGAGTGGGTCACGGACAATCTGTCCGTGCGTGTCGTGCCGGCGCGCATGACGGCCACCCAGGCATACACCAAGTATGTCAACGACAACCTGGAACGAATCGAGAGCGAAGGCTGGACGCCGCTGAGCTTCATCGAGTTCGTCAACAGCGAGGAGTGCGACAACGAGATGATCATCGACACGCCACCCAAGGACGATGAGTGGATGGAGGTCGGCGTGGTCGGCGTGGACTCCGGGCAGCTCATGCTATGTGACCCGTGCTACATCGAGGACGAGTGGAAGAAAGCAGATGCGGAAACGAGAATGGTAGCGCCGGCTTACCGGCACAAGGACGGCACCATCCTGTATTGCACGTTGCACGGGGCCGCTCCGCAGAAGGACGCAATCGGGTTCGATTCATACGCTGCCGTGGTTGAGAAATACGGCAAGACGATGAACCAGATGGCCGAGGAACGCGTCGTTTACGCGATACCAGCAATCCGCAAAAACCCGGGCGAGTTCTCCTACTCTGGAGCTTGCGCTGCGACCGACGATCACAAGCTCCATGGAGGGCAGTTGAACTACACGAAGGGGCATGCGGGAGCGGGCGTGGTCACCCGCACTGGATTCGGGGATGGGGTCTATCCAGTGACCGCAAGGTATGTGGGAGACAAAGATTGGGGCCGCCGCGTCGCCGAGCTGCGCGTCGTGTTCATCGGCGACGAGGAGGCCGACGACGCGCAGGGCGACTACGAGAGTCTGCCTGCGCACATGCGGAAGTTGTGCACGGAAACGGGCACCAACTCGGATGAGTGGACGCCGACTGACGGCCCCTCGACCGGCGTGGGCACCGAACACTGGTATCGGCACGACGACGGACGCACGGCATACGTGTGCGACGACCAGGGCCACATCACCGTGGATCTGCACCCGGCCGAGGAGGACTCGAAATGACGCGCGACGTCTTTCTCACGGTGTCGACCACCCTGAAGCTGCGCGTCGACGAAGGTGTCGAAGTGTCTGAGGTCATGGATTCAGCGGAGCTGCACCTGGAACTGAACTGCGGGGATAAAGCCAGCGTCGAGGACTTCCAAGTAACCGACTGGAACGTGGAGGACTCGAAATGAGCCGCTCCGGACACACTCCGTTCCCATGGAAGGCTGTCGAGGTGCGCGACGACGACGGCAACCTGGCCGGCGTGGACATCGGAAACGTCAAGCTGGACGTGTGCGCTGCCCATGTGGCGTCCGGGCGGGCGGATGGAAACATGGACGAGCGCGTCATGACGAACGAGGACCGCGCGAACATCAAGCTGATCCTGGCGATCCCGAAGATGCTGCGACTTCTCCGGGGCTTCGCCAATGCGAGGACTATGGGCCAGATGGCAAGGCTCGCGGCGGCGTCCGATGTGCTGCTGCAGAAGCTGCCGAAACCGAACAAATCATGAAGAAGCACACGATTCTGTTCACCAGGCAGGGGATGGCAGGCATGACGAACGCCGCCGTGCTTATCCTGGAGACCGACGACGAGACTGCCTCCAGCACGGACGCGATGGAGATGTTCAAGCGCGGGATTACCGAGTGGGTCGACGACACCCAAGCCGGGCGGGAGGTCTGGGGGACGTCCAGAGAGGATCTCAACATCGGCGACTTGCTCCTCGCACAGCCGCAGAACGACGAGGAGTTTGTGACCATCTTGCGCAGGCACGGTGTGAAGCTCGTATCCATGGAGGGCCTGGCGTGGGATGCCACCGAATACTACGACACCGTGCTGTCCGAAGATCCGGAGGAGCCGAGCGCCTACGTTGTGTGGGCCGGCACCGGCGTGATCGAGACGTTCACAAGCGTGGACGAGGCGCAGAACGAACTGGCCTACATGACCACGCAGGGCGACTGCCGAGGGATCGTCTATACGGACCGCGCTGAGGCCGAGCGCGACGTGGCGGACCGCAGAGCGGCAGTGATCGAGGAGCAGCGGCGCGACGAGAAGCGCGGACTGTATCCGGACAAAGAGGACCCAGCAAACTAGGCTTATGAAATACTAAGCCATCAGGTGCTACGAGTCGCCCTTCGGGAGCGACTGCTACTACACCAGCGGCGGAATGCGGACGGAGGTAGTCCACTTTAACTCGCCGAAGAAGCGGGACGAGTGGGTAAGGATGCCGTCCGTGTGGCCCGAGAAGTTCAGACAGGCGGTGCCGTCGACCTTCGTGGTGCGATGCCCGGCCGAGTACGCCAATGTCTACGTGAAAGAGGTCGCGTGACCGGTATGAATACCAAAGAGGAACCAACCAACCAAGCCAACTAACCAACCAACCATGAAAAAGCACAAACAAATCGAATCCCGTCTCAACGCATCGCACGCGCAGCTCCTCCAAGCTGTGCATCAGACTACAGTCAGCCGGAGCGCGGCGACCGTGCGTGCCGTCATACGGGCCGCCCGAGAGTTCATTCGCGCGTTCTGGCGGGCAGTGGAGGCCTTCGCCGAGACCGGCTACCCGACGTCCGAGAAGTTGGAACGCTGGGAGACGGGCCGGGCGACGGCGGAGCAGCAAATGCGCAGTCTGGGGGCAACCGTATGAGCGACTTCGACCAGTCGCAGTATCGCCGCCTCAAGACCCGGCTGACCACCAAGAAGAACAAGTTCGAGGCTGCCCTGCGGTCGGCCCGCGGCGGACGCATGAACGACTCGCACGACGCCCTCATCACCGTGTCGAAAGCCCTCATCGAGGAGGTCAACTACGCGAACGAGTGCTTCGACAAGACCGGCTACCCAGACGCGTGGGCAGACTGGGAGCGTGCCAAGATGGACGCGGAGATGCACCTGCGGCGGATGGGGGTGAAGCCGTGAAAAAGTCGAAACTCTGCCGCCCGCCGAAGGGCGCGACGGATATCCACATGTGGACTGGGCGCAGCTGGAAGCCTTACAACGGTAAACCGGCGACCGCGTTCAGCTACAAGTCCCACGATGGAGGATACCCTTGCGCTGGTGCCGTAGACATGGGAACGCTGATGTCGCGCGCGATGAATTACACGGGCAGACGCTGGATGTGCGCGAACGGAAAAATCCTACCGGCCCTGCGTCAGGCGAGGAGGAAGTCGAAATGATCGACTAGAGCCCCAATTAAATAACTCTTGCATTTAACGCTACGAGATGCGTAATGGGGACCATGATAGAGATCACACCTCCAGAAGCTCAACCACCAAGAGCATGCAAACATGGACAATCTTACACGCAGGAGTATCGCATTTGGCGAGGGCTGGTAAATCGGTGCACGCGTCCCACTGACCCCGCGTGGGACAATTATGGAGGGCGAGGAATCAAAGTGTGCGCCGAATGGTTGACAGACTTCGACGCTTTTCTGTCCGATATGGGCAGGAAGCCGAGCGCAGGACACGAAATCGACAGGCGGGATAACGAGCTAGGATACGACAGACATAACTGCAGATGGGTGAGTCGTAAGGTGAACTCCCGCAATAGGCGCTCATCTCGCATGATAGTATTCCGCGGGTTGACTATGTGCTTAGCCGAAGCGTGCGAATTGGCAGGAATCAGTTACGCCGCAGTGCAGAAGCGCTTGAGCGCGCCGTTAAACTGGTCACTAGAAAAAGCGTTGCATACGCCGACGCGACCCAAAGCTAAAAAAGGCTGCGGATTCAAGCCTAAACCGCAGTCTAACAAAACAGGCTACCCAGGCGTCAAAAAGAGACGATCTGCCTATAAGGCGCGCATATTAGTAAGCGGAAAGAGACTGGAGTCGCAACAGTTCGCGACACCGGAGGAGGCGTATAGCTGGTATCTAACTCATAAGAAATTACAAAGTGCGAGAAAACAATCTGATAGTGCTGTCAGAGAGGCAAGTTGACGATCGGCGTGATAACCTAGTTGACCTCTACTGCGGCTGTGGTGGTTCAGGTGGTGGCCTGCTCGATGCCAACGTCATACTGCAACGCGACGTGCGCGGAACATTCGTCAATCACTGGGACAAGGCTATTGAGATTCACCAAGCTAACCACCCTGAGCACCGGCATATCATGGAGGATCTGTTTTTGTTAGATCCGGTCGCTGTGTTTCCGCACGGTACAAATTGCAGCCTGCTTTGGGCTAGTCCGAGCTGCGTTCATTTCAGCGTGGCCAGGGGAGCAACCTGCGTGACTGAGCAAGGCAGAAGTCACGCCTTCAGCGTAGTCGATTGGGTGCGCCACTTGCGTCCTGAAGCTGTGATATGTGAGAACGTGAGAGAATTTCTGACCTATGGCCCTGTGATCCAGAAGCGTTGGCCGGAGAAGGCGGGTCCACCAATCGTGGACGAACTCATGTGGGCTCGGAAGGGCCGACCAGTAAAGTTGCGGAAAAAGGAGCGCCGACGGGCGAAAGAGACCGAGACAGACTGGGGCAAGCGCATGAAGGCTGCCGGCTACCAACCCTACGAGGTGCCGGACAAGGAGCGCCGCGGCGAATACTTCCAGGCATGGATCGCCGAGATGCAGGCGCTGGGATACGAGTCCGACTACCGCGTCCTCAAGTCCGCTGACTACGGTGACCCCACCATCCGCCAGAGGCTGTTCGTCTACTTCGTCCGCAAGGATTCAGGTAAGAAGATCGTCTGGCCGGACCCCTACGCCGGGGAGCGCGGCACCGGGCACGGGCGTCCGATGGACTGGCGTACCGCTCGGACCAGCGTCATTCAGTGGGAGTTGAAGGGCCTGAGCGTGTTTACGAGGAACAAAAACCTCGCTGACAATACGTTCCGCCGCCTGGCCATCGGGTTGGTGAAATACGGACTGCGCGAGTTCCTGATCAGCTCGGCTCATGGCAGCCCGAAGGCGTCGGACTGTGATCGTCGTGTGCACGACGTGGACCAGCCGCTCCAGACGTTCACCGCAAAGGGTGAGCGCGGACTGGTGAAGGCTGAAGGGGAATTCATCACGCCGAACTTCGGCGAAGCCCCAGGCCAAGAGCCCAGGACGCACAGCGTGGACGACCCGGTACCCACGGTTACGAGCCACGGCGCCGGCGGCGTCGTGAGGTCAGAGGCCTACATCATCCCGCACCATGCCGGCAGCAAAAAGGACTGGGTGAAGGGCGTCGACACACCGGTTAGCACGGTGACCACCACCATGACCGGTGAGGGCCTCGTGGAGCCGTCGATCGTCCAGCTGAAGGGTCAGAGCACCGCTCAGAGCATCGACAGCCCCCTGACGTCGCTTACGACGTCCCAAGGGCACTACGTGATGCAGCCCGAGATCGCCATGCCGGACAACCAGCGCGGCACCGGCGTCTGCAAGAGCGTGGACGATCCATTGCGCACCTCCACGGCCGGCGGCAGCCACCAGGCCATCGCCGAGGCGTTCATGTTCGCCATCGACCAGACAGGCGGCGCCAGGGGCAACGACGGGACCTACCCGGTCGACGCCCCGGTCCGCACAATCGTGACCAAGGCGAGCCAGACCTGCATCGAGGTCGAGCTCGAGGTGGTGTCAGACCGGTTCCTTCACGCGTGCAGCGAGAAGGGCGTGGACACCTCGCGCGCCACCACGTTCCTCAACCATCTGGTGGCGGAGCTGAAGCGCCGGGGCAAGGTCGACGCCAAGCCGTGGATCTACGTCTACTACAGCAACGGCTCGGAGGGGAAGTCGATCGACGAGCCGCTGCCGACCGTGCGCACCAAGGCCGGGCACGCCCTGGTCTACCCGGTGATCGAACTGGACGGGAAGCTGATCAAGATCGACCTGTTCTATCGCATGCTGACGCCACTGGAGCTGCAGCGCGCGATGGGCTTTCCAGACGATATGAAATGGAGCCATTGCACAAAGACTGAGATCATTAGGGCCATCGGAAACAGTGTCAGCCGCGGCGTGTCTCGAGCCCTCGGCTTGGCGTGGTATTCGCAGAACTCCAACGTGTGGCCAAAAGTTGAACACATCTACAAATGAAACAAACGGAAGCGCCGTCCGAAGTCGTCGTCGGACAGCGATATCGCAACCCGGACGACAACAATCCTAACACGACAATCCGTATCGTCTACATCGACGAAGGCTTGGCTGTTTGCTACTATCGGTATGCCGACGACCCGAGATTTGCGCCGATGGCTTTCGTCAAGTCGTGCAAGAGCATCCTGCGAGACTGGACGCTGGTATCGCCGCGCCCTGCGGAGGATGTGGCATGAAGCGACAATCCAAAAACGACGAGGACAAGGAACGCTGCCGGCGACAAGCAGCAATGACCGTCGAGGCGCTCTTCCCGAGGTCGCATTACCGGCTGGCGCGTATGGTGGATGCTGATAAGCAGCTCAACGCGCTGTTGGACGCGTTCGAGCGCGAAGGGATGCCGATGGGTTCAGAGTTCTGGGCAGAATACTGTCTGGCGCAGTTGCACTTCCTGAAGGATCACTACCGCATACTAGGGCGTCTGATGCGGGACAGTAAAGTCGGACAAGACCCCGACTTTGAGCAAGCGAACCGCGATTTAGAGCACGCCAGGCGCATGTATGGGAAGCGCACGCCCAAGCCGGGGGAATACGAGTGCGACTACTGTGGTCACCGGGACGCAAAGCGAGTCACTGGGACGCTGACCATGTGCGATCCTTGCCGGGAGGAAGTTATGGCGGCCAAACCCGAGGACGCGAACTACGCAGACCTGACGGCAGGGCTCATCGACACGGACATGATGGCGCTCGGACTGCTGTGATCTACCAGACACGACCGATGACGAAGGACGAGGCGCAGCGGCACGACAAGTGTGCCCGCTGCGGCCACGCCGCCTACTGGGTGAAGATCGCCGGCGCGAAGTGCAACTGCAGCCCGTTCGCGGACGACCCGGGAGGACCAGTGAAACCCAAACCCACAAAAACCATGAGAAATACCGACAGAAGCATGAAGATCCAAACATCACACAGTCCTAACGCAACCCAGTTGAAAATCGCCGAACAAGTGCGCGCTTACCTGAAGCCGCGGCTCGGCATCGACGACGACGAAGTCGGAAGCGACGGCACCATCCGGCTGACAGCATCCGACCGCCGCGGGGCCGGCGACGACGAGCCCGCGCCGGAGATCATCGACAGCATGCGGGCGCACGCCAGAGCGATCCGCGCGCTGTCGCCCTACGTGTTCGTCAGCACCGAGCACGTCGACGAATGGGTGCATCTGAGCGTCCTGGTGAAGACCGTCACCAGGAAGGACAAACCCAAGGTGGACGCTCAGGAGATCACCTGCCGGCTGAAGGCGAAGTTCCCGGAGTGCATCAGCAAGCATCCGAAGACTCGGTCGGTCGACGTCGACATGCCGTTTGGGTTCGACGGGCGCATAACGGTGTGGACACTCGTCGAGGGACCCCACGGAAAACGCAGTATCAACTTCGGGTGGAAGTTGTCCGGCGACGCCACAGAGGGATGGGTATTGCTCGTCGAATGGGGCGAGCACAAAATCAAGCGACCGGCGACGTTCAAGAAGCTGACGGACGGCATCGTCTTGAAGCAACTGGAGACGCTGCTTGCGCGGCTGAAGGATCCGTTGGACGCCACGGGCTGGACGATCAACGTCAAAACGCCGGACGGGTTCATGATGACGGGCAGATACAGGCAGTGCTTCGGTCTATGGCAGGTGTCGGACAGGGAGACGGGCAAAATGAAATCGCCGGTGTGGGCCGACAAAAGGGACTTGACCGTCCTGCTCATCAACAACTTCAGCGGGAAAGAGATCTGCGCAAGCGTCGGACAGCCCGTCCCTGAAGAGGTCAAACCCATCGAGATCACACAATGAAAAGACACCACGAGAAACCGATGGTAGACCTGGCGGAAGTAAGGGCAGCGGTTGCGCGTTACATGAGTAGCGAGGGCTGCGGTTGCTGCCGCGGCTCGAACCACAATACCAACAGAGAGGCGCTGGGCGAGCTGCTTCGCGTCAAGAAATACAAAGACGGAAGCGGCTACAACTTCGATCGCTACGCAGCCACAAAGAAAACACCACGATGAAAAAGAAAACGGCGCCGAAACAACTGCTGATGAACTTCACCGAGGCCCGCGATGCGGTGACCACGGCGATGACGAAGCTGGAAACAGCGACGGCCGAACTGGCGAAAGCCATGGACGGCAGCAACCCGGAGACGAAGTCCATGGTGGACGACGAGATGAAAGAGATGCGCAGGTCCGTGAAACGTCTCGTCGGCGTCCTGTGTGACCAGACCGGGATGGACTTCCACAAGATGTGGGTCATGGTCTACCACGAGCATCACAAGCGCACGGAGTTCCACGCGGTCGCGGCCAGCCACGGCAAGGGAGCGCACCTGGACGCCGTGGAAGAGGCCGGACAGTTGCCGGCCCTCCGCCAGACGGTGGAGTATATGCTGACGAGCGACAGATACGGCCCGCCGGTCGTTCCGTGATATGATATGAAACGCAACGAAATTGAGCAACAGCAGCGGTGTGAGTGGTTTGACCACGCTTGTCCGAAGTGCGGCAAGCTAATGCTCGCATACGGGACTCCGCCGAAGGTGCCGTACGACTATGCGCTACTGTGTCCGGCGCAGACGTGCGAGAACTGGAGCAAAGTGGTTCTCATGGGCGACCAGCACAGCATCGAGGACGCTGACATCGAGGCGCTGGATATAGAACGCGCTGTCTGGCCGCCGGTCATTTACAGCCTCCCCGCTGAGATCCCGGGACATCCAGTGGCCGACTGGTTGCACGAGACGCAGGCTGGCGAGACCAAGCTGGAATACTTGGAGTGGGTGGAGCAGCGATACCAGGACAGTCCCGACGACTACTGCCGCACCTGCTTCGAGCCCTACGCGGGCAACGGGGACGGATGGGACGGCGAATGCCCGATCTGCGCGGACAGGACCGCCGCGCGAAAAGACGAAGGCTGACAGCCGACAGCCTACAACGAGGAAAATAGCAACCACGACAACAACAACAACATGACAGCAACATCTCCTATTAAGACAGAGCGCCGCACCATGCGCGCGCACAGCAACCTGGTCCTCCAGGTCATCAAATCGCAGGCCGGCACCATCGCCAAAGCCATTCTGGAAGGGGTCATGAACTCCATTGACCAGGCCGCGAAGAACATCGCGGTCACCATCACGACCAAGCTGGTCCGCATCACGGACGACGGCAGGGGCTTCGCCGGGCAGATCGTCAAGGACGTATTCGAGGAGTTCGGCAACCCGCACCCCATGGACGACGAAGGCTTCGCCAAGGACACCGTGTTCGGCAAGTTCCGCATCGGACGCGGGCAGATGTTCGCGTTCGGAAAGAACACCTGGCGCTCGGCCAACTTCAGGATGATCACCGACGTCGACAAATGGGGCCTCGACTACGACTACGAAGAGGGACACCCCGACCAGCCCGGTTGCATCGTCGAGATCGAACTCTACGATGCGTTGTCCCTGCGCGACATCCAGCACACCGTGGACCAGATCACGAAGTTCTGCCGCTACACCGACCGCAACCTGGTCGTCAACGGCAAGAGTGTCGCGACGGACCCGGCCACGCTGAAGTGGGACGTGGTCAACGACCTCGCCTACATCAAGAAGAAAGTGGTCGAACACCGCTACCGCAACGGCACCGGGCTGGACGTTTACCAGCAGGGCGTCTTTGTCGAGTCCCTGCCGTTGTCGGAATTCGGACTCGAGGGGGTGATCGTCATTCGGCAGGAAGTCAGCGTCAACTTCGCCCGCAACCAGGTGCTGCGCCGCTGTGCGCGCTGGAAAAAGATCGCGCAGCTGCTGAAGGAAGAGGGCATCAGGAGCGCATCGAACAAGAAGAAGCTCAACCGCCAGGAGGCGCGGAACTTTGTGGAGGAATACGCCGGCGGCGGCTCTGTCGCCTACGGTGTGTTCTACGACACCGCCTGCCTGCCGGACGTCACCGGGAAGCTCTGGTCTCCGCACCAGCTCTACAACCTCATCCACACCCGGTCCGACACGCCGAAGATCCTGCGCGACGCTGATGGTCGCGTGTCTCTGTGTTTCGGGCCGAAGGGCGATCACGAGGCCGAGAAGGTGATGCAGCTGAAACGGGCTGTCGTCCTGGACGAAGTGGTCCTGGAGTGGCTGCATGCGGACGATATTGACGACCCTGCCGAACAGGGAGCAGCAGCTATCAAGGTGATCTGCGAAGTGCCGCCGTCGAGGAGCAACGAACAACTGTTTGACCGCTTTCGCGGCATGCTGGTCTGGGCGGACTACAAGCTTCTGCTCGAGGATGTGGACGACCGCGATTACCACCGCCTCAGTCCGGATGAGTACACGCAGCGGGAGGAGGACTTCATTCGCTGCATCGAGAACGTCATGAGCCATCTGGACTACTCCGTAAACGGATTCCAAGACAGGGAAAACCGTTCCGCTGGCATCGGACAGACGGACCTGACAAAAGCGTGGACTGACGGCGTCAGTCACATCACGTTCGACCGTAACTTTGTCGCCACGCTGAATCTCAGCATGGAGCGCGACTGGTTCAAGGCGGGTCTCATCGTGGCGGACATGTATGCCTTCACGAGCGACAGCACGGCGGAAAAGGACGACAGCGTGGAGTGCCTGCAACGCTACGCGGACTTCACCGAGGCGCTGCCTGACGCGTGCCGGAAGGCATACCAGGTGTTCATCAACATCATGCTGCGTCGCGGCGGCAAGCTGCCGAAGCCGATACAGGAGAACATCATCAAGGAGGCGGAGGCGTATGCTCACGAGCAGCACGTCTACAAGGACGAGGAAGCGTCGGCGTCACCGCACGGCGTAAACTAACAACCGCAGCAATATCGCGCCGGGGAGACGTCCTCCCCGGCGCGAGTCGTTGCAGATAAAAATGATAAGCCAAGAAACGAGACGCCAGCGGCTGATGCCGGACGGCGTTCCCAAGTACGTCCGCGTTTACGATAACGGAGGCAGTGTCTACGAATCGTTCTGCGTGAAATGCTTCGAGTTCAGCAGCGGAGGCGGCAAGCGTTGCCCGGTGAAGGATTGCGGACACCGTCTGCTGCCTGCCGGCAAAGGCACCGCCGACCGCTACACCGTGGTGTTCACTGGGCGCTTCAAAGGACGCGGCGGTCGTGCGCACTACGTGGGGATGAGCTGTCACCCGTTCCATCCCCAGGGAGTCGGTATGCACGGGGAAGCGGAGTTGAACTTCGACGCGCCTGGCGGCCGGCCGCCAAAGATCGGCGCCAAGGCCAAATGGGGAGACGGCAACAGCCGGCGCATTCCGTTCCGGCTTCTGCCGGCGGACTGCCAGAAGCTGGTAATCAGGGACTACGTCGAAATCTGGGACATCAACGTCAAACAACTGCAACTCTTCAAGCAATAACAATGATCCAATTCAGACATCTCAAAGTCGGCGCGTGCCCGACGTGCGGCGAGCGGACGGTAGTCGCCGAGCGCGTCGGAGTATCGACATACGGGCTTAAAGCGCCGGAGATACGCCAGCATACCAACGGGCAACGCTGGGAACAGCGGGGGTTCCTGTGCGGCTGCGAGGTCGAGTGGGTGCCCAACTATGAAGCGGCGCTGGTGTCCGTCGTATGTCCGCAGAACCCGACCCTGATAGAAACGAACAAGAAGATCGCGGCACTGCAGGAACGCCAGGACAGCCTTCGGATTCAGATGGCGGAGCTGGAAACAGACAAGAGCATACTACGCGGCGAAATCATCCCATGATCAGAATCCAAACAACACTACCGTCGAGAAGCGGCGGTACGCCGACATACTCCCGCCGGTTTAGCACCGCCCTTCGAGTTGCACGCCTCTTGCCAAGCTACGCCGCCGACGGACCGCCGCACACGCTCTCAGAGACCGATGCGGTCTCTGTTTTCGTCCTCGACGAAGCAGGCGACTGGACGTGCCGCATACGGGGCGAAGGCGAAGCCAACCAGATCGTCGATCTCACCCACCGGCACGCCGCACAGCATCCGGGTATCGAGTTCACCTTCGCGAGCTGGCTCGTCGCGTGCAACCCTGGGTGGCTCATCCTGATCGGCGACGGGCCGGAGCCGCAAAAGGTGTCAGTGGACGTGACGTTTTGCGTGTCGCTGCCGAAGCAGTTCATGCCGGAGGAGCTGGCGACCATATCCTTCGAAATTCCCATGGAGGCGGTCAAGGTGTTCATCGACGGTCACGTGGTCCCTGGGGCCGGGCTGACGTCCTACATGACGTCGGTAGACGTGGAGGTGTCATCATGACCACCGCGCACACACAAGGGAAGCTGCACGTGGTCACGGAGCGCACACGCCTCAATCAGAGGTTCTCCATACGCGCGGTCGACGGCGCGGCGCTCGTGGCGGAAACGGTGGAGGACCACGAAGCCGTGGACGGACTGAGAAACGCCGAGCGGCTGGTCCTCTGCTGGAACCGCTACGACGAGCTGGTGGAGGAAAACGCCTGGCTGAAGGTGAAGCCGGAGTGGGATCGTATCTCAGCGGAGATGGTCCACATGGAGAAGCAAATGCTCGCCAGCGACCAGCCAGAGGCAGCAGACCTGCGCACCCCGGCGCAGCTCAAGGAACGCTACGCGTGGAGCGCGCTCTACATCGCCAAGCGCGAACGGCTCGCAGAGATACGCGGCGCTCACTACAAGGCGATGGACCGGATCGCGATCGCCGAGAGGGAGACCAAGGATGAAGCGTGAGTCTGCCCCAGCGATCCTCGCTTCCATTCTCCGTGCGCGGCGAAGTGATGCGGGTTTGAGTCTTCGGGCGCTGGCTGAGAAATCGGGGATTCCGCACAGCTTCATCTCGAACATCGAGAACGCTCGACGCCCGGTCGGGCAAAAAGCCGCAGCCAAACTGGCCGTGGCGCTTGGTCTCGCCGGCTTGAAGTGGGATCAGTTTCTACTGGCCGCAGCCGCAGCGCAGAATTCGGATGTCTACAAGGTTTGCCGTAAAGCGATGCGCAGAGCCTCGAAGGTCTTCGTCGTCATGAAGGTGGATTACGACGGCTACCGGCTCGGTCGATGCTGGGAGATGCAGGTTGCTGCCACGCAGGAGGTGGCCGACAGGCTCGTGAAGGAGTTCACCAAGCCGGTGAACTACTACGACGGCCCCAGGAAATACGAACCGCACACGCATCGGCAGGGAGGATTCGACATCGCAGGCTACGTCGGGCCGCAGCCGATGTTCGTCTACGTGCAAGAGCTGGAGGTCCAAGGATGACCAGCCATCCCTGCACCGACGAGCACTTGCGCAGCATCTCCACCTTCTCAGGAAGGAGGTCGAGCGGCACGATCGTCTACTACTTCGACGCGGACATGAACGAAACGGGGTATTCACTCTGGCCAGAAATGAGCCCTGAGATAGCAGTCCGAACCTTCGGACGCACATGGTCTGACGAGGCCCTCGACAAACTCCACATCATCAAAATCATGACAACGACCACAAAACTGAACAACGCAGAGCGCGAGCAGAAGCTTCGCGTCGCCAACGAGGCATACATGAACGGCAACGCCATCATGCGCGACTCCGAATACGACGCGCTCTGGCGGGAACACCAGGACGCACGCGCCGACGATGCCCACGAGACGGACGACCCGGTGTGGCGCGACACCATCCTGGACAAAGTGGGAGCGGCCCCGCATCCGCAGTCCGGGTTCGCCAAGGTGAAGCACAGCTGCCCGATGCAGTCGCTGGACAACGTCTTCGCCGGGGACGACGGCAACATCGATGAGCTGACCAAGTGGCTGGCGAAGCTGAACGGAGACGAGGCCTGCAAAGGCTGCGCGCTCGTCGCCGAGCCGAAGATCGACGGGCTGAGCCTGCGCCTGACCTACGCGCGCATCGGGCAGTCGGAACACATACATCTGACGAAGGCGGTCACCCGCGGCGACGGCGAGACCGGGGATGACGTCACGCTCAACGTGATGATGGCCAAGCTGGTGCCGCTGGAGCTGCAGTGCGAGCCGGTCGAAATCAACGGGGAGGTCTTCATGACCTTCGCCGACTTCGAGGCACTCAACGAACGGCAGAAGGCGGCGGGCGAGGAGGTCTACTCCAACCCGCGCAACGCAGCGGCCGGCATCCTGCGGCGCAAGAATCCCGCGGAGGTGGCCGGACAGGGGCTGTCGTTCATCGCACACGGCATCGCCTCCGACACGTTGTCCGACTGTTACGGCGACGACGCGGAGTGGTTGCAATCGCTGGGGCTCAAGTTCGCACCGGCGGTCTACCTCCTTGCGGACGGCAGCCACCGAGCGACGGGCGAGGTGATCTCGTGGCTCCGGCTGAAGGAGATCGCCGATCAGCCATATCCGACTGACGGCGTCGTGCTCAAGGTCAACGACTACAAGCTGCGCGAGCACCTCGGCAGCACATCCCGGGCGCCGCGGTGGGCCATCGCCTTCAAGTTCAAGCAGGATGAGGTCGAGACCACGCTGAAGGCCATCACCGTCCAGGTGGGCCGCAGCGGCGTCCTGACGCCCGTGGCAGAGCTGGAACCGGTCGAGGTGGACGGCAGCGTCGTCTCGCGCGCCACGCTGCACAACGAGGACCAGGTGAATCGCTTGGGGCTGGCCGTGGGCGACCGGGTCATCGTCCGCAAGGCTGGTGCTGTGATCCCGGAGATCGTGCGAGTCGCCGCAAGCAAAAACACAGTCGACACCGCGCGGAGGATGTTTGGAGACGATCCGACTCGCGAGCAGATGCGAGTCGCGCGCGTGGCGAACTTCGCTGCGGCTTACGGCGGTGACGATCTAGGACGTCCGCAGTTCAACCTCCCCGATCATATCGGCGGCAAGTGCCCGAGCTGCGGAAGCACGAGCATCGAGCAAGCAGTAGTCATGAGGGCGGCACAGTCGGTGGGTAAGTCGACCGCCAAAGCAGCCTCGGTCTGGATGTGCACCAACACCGCCGGCTGCAAGGCCCAGATGGCGGCCCGCATCGAGCACATGGCCAGTCGCGACTGCCTGAACCTGTCCCAGATGGGCACTGAGCTGTGCGCGGAGATCGCGTTCCGCGCGCCGCTGGAGATCGACAATTTCCAGCATCCGTTCGACCTGTTCAAGGTTCCCGCATCATGGTTCGCCAATCTGTCGTGGACCACGGAGTCTGGCGGCAAGATGACCTTCGGCGAATCCAGAGCGGAGACGCTGCATAAAGCCATGCGGGCGGCGGAGAAACTGCCGTTGCGGAACTGGATTGCCGCGCTGGGGATCCACACCATCGGCAAGAACACGTCGAAGGAGATTAGCCGGCTGTGCAGAGACGTCCTGCATCTCGTCGAGGAGTGCACATCTTCCGTCGGCTTCTTCCGTCGGATGGTGGGCTACCCAGCTGTCAGTTCCACGCCGGAGTTCGATATCATCAAGAAGCAATACGAGATCAGTCACCACCTGGGACCGGTCTCGCTGATGGCGCTGGTGAACTTCGTCAACGGCACTGAAGGCAGGCGTGTCCTGTCGCTCATCCCGGACACCGTGAAGTCGGACAACTACGCGCCGGAACCCGTCAAGGCAGAGCCGGCGGCTGGCGACAGCCTGTTCAAAGGCAAGACGGTCGTGCTCACCGGCACAATCAGCGTGCCCCGTCACGTGATGGAGGCGGAGCTGGAGAAGGCCGGCGCCAAGCTCAGCGGCTCGGTGTCCAAGAAGACGGACTTCCTGATCGCCGGGGAGGACTGCGGCAGCAAGCTCAAGAAGGCGCAGGACGCCGGCGTGCGGATTCTCACGGAGGCCGAAGCGCGGGCGATGCTGTGACCGCGCAGCAAGCGGCGGCGACCCGCGGCGCGCAAATGTATCTGCCGTGGCCGGGTGACCCGACCGGGCAGACACCGCAAATGTTCTATCGGTGGACACCGACGCGGCGCAACGACGGCGTGACGCACATCGGGCTGGAGTATCTCAGCTTCTGCGATCTCTGGCAGGGATCCAGCATCAGCACCAAGGAGGAGCAACTCGCATTCGCCCGGGATCAACTGACCCCGATTCCGGGTGCACAACAAATCGAACCAGAATGAACATCGCGACGGATTTACTGACGTGGTTCATGGGTGGTGTGGTCGTCGGCATGCTGCTGGCGTCCGTGAGCGTTGTGTTAGGTCAGCGGCGCGCACACAGGGTAGGGGCTGCTCGACTGGCGTGGTCGCGCGGGATGGTCGACGCGCTCAACCGAGCTTCCGCGAATGCCCGCGCTGCGCTGCAGCGTGGGGATGTGGAAGCCTACGAACACTATGAAGCCGAGTTTTGGGCTCTCAGCGCGGAGCTCGATCTGTACTACAAGAAATACACCAATGAACAAAACAAATAACGACGACACCGGGCTCTTCAGCGGAATCATTCCGGAAGGAGCGAAGGACACACCACCGGAGCTGCAGGCAGCGCTGGACCGGATATTCCCGGACGTGGTCGCAGCCGAGGAGGAATGCGTCCACGACTGGAAGACGACGCGGTCCTACGGAGCCACCGTTGGTTACGACGCCGTGTGCACCAAGTGCGGAGAAGAGACAACATTCACACCAAGCGACGACTGATGAGCGACCAACCAAAATACAAAATCATCTACGCCGATCCGGCCTGGCAATTCAACGACAAGGCCAGCGCCGGAGAGCGCGGCGCGTGTCATAAATACTCGGTCATGAGCGTTGACGACATGTGCGCGCTGCCAGTGGCGGACTTGGCTGCAGACGACTGCCTGCTGGCCATGTGGTGGGTCGGGGCGATGCCAGAGGAGGCACTGAAGCTCGTGCGGGCCTGGGGCTTCAAACTGAAGACGACGAAGGGGTTCACCTGGCACAAGCTGACTAAGCACGGGAAGGATCACTTCGGCATGGGAAATTGGACCAGGGCCAACTCAGAGGACTGCCTATTCGCGGTGCGCGGGAAGCCCAAGCGCGTGAGCTGCGGAGTGCCGCAGCTCATCCACGCTAAGGTGCGCGAGCACTCTCGTAAGCCGGACGAGGCCCGCGACCGGCTGGTGCGACTGATGGGGGACGTGCCGCGTGTCGAACTCTTCGCGAGACAGAAGCACGACGGATGGGCTAGCTGGGGCAACGAGGTCGAAAGCGATATTAACCTGTAACCAACACATAACCAATGAACCTATACATCATCAACGTAGTGGAGGGTGTCGAACCCGAAGTGCACGGCCCATACAAGAACGCCGCCGAGCGGCTCGACGCTGCGCGCGAAATGTTCGACGATGAGGACGTCATCATGCGACTCAACATCAACAAGGACGGAGTGCCGGAGGTCGATAGCTTTTCGCATAACGAAATGGAGGGTAACTGATGTGGAACGCCGACGACAAACTGACAGCGCGGGCGATCACCGAAGCCATCCGTCGCGGCGACCTGACCATCGCAGACTGCGTGAAGGCAGCCAGCGCTACCCAGACCGACCCGGACCGTGTTGCTGAAATTGTGGCGCTGGCTGACGCCGCGTCGACTGAAGGTGAGACGGAGGTGGATGACTATGCGATCGTCAGCGAAGGCGACGACAACGGCGCCTACGTCTCGGCGTGGGTGTGGGTGTCGTTCGCTGGCACACGGCTCGACAAGGAGGCCGACACTGCGATGGGCGTGTTCAACCGGGCGAGAGCCGCCGGCAAACCACTGGACTGCTACATGGTTGTGCGAGAGTGTCGCAGCGGACAGGAGTGGGTGCGCCCAGTCCGAAAGCGGGAGAAGGTGGACCTGGAAGCGCTGATCCGAAAATGGGCGAAGAAGGAGTTCAACGGTGAACTCCGACTGGATGGAAAGCTCACGCCAAAACTGGAGGGCGCTTACTACGCCAAGATCATCACCGACGGTCGCCCGCCCGACTCGGTCGTCGTGTGGGCCTCCAGCGGATTCTATCTGAAGGGGGACGAATGAACGCGCTGCCGTATGCCACTGCCTTGGTGCGCTTTCAGGAAGCGTTGATCGTTTATGCGGCGGCCGCGAAGGCGCAAAGTCACGCGAATAGCGAGACGAACCGCCGGCGGGTCCACGACGCGCAGGTCACCGTCACCGCGCTATACAATGCCACGCTGACCCAGCTTCAGAATCTCAACGTGGAGCCTGCGATTATCGACGGACTGTAACCAACACCAACCAACATAAACCAAACCAAACCAATGGGATTCTCATCCTATACGTGTGCGAAAACCAACCTCCCCATCCTGAACAGCAGCAGCTGGGGATACATGCCCGAGACATACGAGGTCGTGATGCTGTTCAAGAACGGCGATCGCGTCGCCGGATCTTACGACGGCTACGGCCGGGTCAACCTCGATATCGGAGTCACCATCGAGTCCATCCATGCGGCCATGGAAAACAAGGAAGCGAAGCTGGTGCTGCAGAAGTTCTGCACGCCGGGAGACACGTTCAAGTCTATCGTCGGCTTCAGCCGCCGTGAGCCCGGACAGGGCCACTTCCACGATCCGAAGAAGATCAGGAAGTGGTATGACAAGGGGGGCTTCAAGACCTACGCGGCATATTGCAAAGCCGAAGAAGCGGCGAATTCCTAATCCACCATGAAAATCACGAACAAGACGACGTGCGTCATCCTCGCGTTGGCGGTCGGCGCGCTGCTGCTAGTCGGTTGGCGCAACCGTAGGAGGACCAAGTGAGCGTATCTCAGTCAGCCATCAACGGATGCCTCCTGTTCCTGCTCAATCGTTTCGAGCACGGACACGGGGCCGATCTCGAAATCCGACAGCGACTGCCGAAGTATCGGTTCGACGAACTGGCCGGCATCCTGGGTGATCCACAGGAGCCCGTGCTCGGGCGGTGGAAGTCGTGGTGCCGCGGACCGTATCACATCCTGGACATCCATAAGTTCGGTATTACCAAGCTGACGCTGGTAATGGAGTGGCTGCGTCGGAATTCGATCAAGCACCGCTTCACCGCGGAATTCTCGATATGAAGACGCACACCACCAATCGCGTTTACCGGGTACGCTGCAAGTCAGGACTCATGGGCTGGAGGACCCGACTCCGGAACAACTACACGTCATTCAGCGAATGGGAGTCGTCTTCCGACATGTGGGGCCTGTGCCATCGCCTCGGCTACGGCACCGCGGAAGGCGCATGGAGGGCGAACCCAGTCGTGGAAGGGAGCGTAAACGCCGGCGATTTCAGGAGGGTGAAATGAGCCGTCGCCAACTGACCTACAGACGCACATCTAAAATACCAAAACAACCATGACAACAGTTCGCATCGGAATCGAGACGTGGAGCTACGAAATCGAAGGCAATTACACGAACATCTGCAGCGATGACGGCGAGCACGTCTGCCAGCTGCGATGGGCTGTGAAGGACGAAGCGGAAGTTCGCGCCGCGGCCTACGGGTTCGACGCGGGTCGTCGCCTCGGCGAGCAATTCGGACGCGCGACCCAGTTGCGCGAAATCCAAAAGGCGCTCGGGATACCGACGACGGAGGTGTCGGCATGAACCACCACCTGAGAATCGCGACGAAGAGAATTGCCGGGTACACCGCCCACTTCTTCTGCTACGAGGCTACGAAGGACATGGGGTTCAAATGTTCGCTGCTGTGCGAGGTGGGTCAGCCCTTCATCCCCGGGTTCGAGCGGATGATAAAGGCGAGGAAGCTGGACCTGGTGGTCGTGAACATCCCTGAGCGCCCGTGGCTCATCACGGTGCCGCGGCGTCAGCTGGTCGTCGCAGCCGAGAAGAACGGCACCGGTGTGGACATCTGCTCGGTCTGCAGCCGGGCATTTCCGCCCGGTGAACTGCGCGACATCACAGAGGCCGACTTCGATCTGATATGCCCCGAGTGCGAGGCCATTAAGCCGGACAAGAAATAATATGACCACACACGAAGAAGACATCGCCGCGTTGGAGCGCGAGCGTCGCCACAACGCGGTAATGCGTGGGCGCGGATTCATCGCCGCCCCTTACGGCGGCTGGATACACAGGAGGGAGTGGCACGCGCATCTCAGACAGATCCGCGCACGCGCCGAAAGGAGTCCGCAATGGGCACCGTAACCAGACTGCCGATCAAGCTCGGCCTTGGCTTCCTGCTGAGCGACAGCGGTGAGCAGGTGATTGCGGATCGTGCCAAGGCGCAGCGCATCGCCGATGAGATGGCGGCGCAAAAGACCAAGCAGTGCGCGCCGGAAAAGAAGTCCAAGTGGCACGGGATGAACGGTCGCGCCCGCGGCTTCCGGTGGTATGGGGTCGTCTGGAGCTGCGACGAGTATCACCGGATCAGTTTGGCTGGTCAGCCTGTGGGGGTGCGCAAATGAGCAAACTCACCGATCTGGCTGACCACTGCAACGCGGGCGCACAGAACGTCGCTGGACTTCTCATCGCGCTCGGCGCGGCTGTGAAGGAGTATGCGAACGGACCGGCGGCACTTCGCTGCGAGCCGTCCCTGAAGTGCATCATCGGACACATCAGCTTCCTGCTCGGAGAGTCGTTTGGTCCGACGTCGAGCGCACTGGAGCAATACACAGAACAGCAGAACAAAAAATGAACAAACTCATCAACCCAGTTTCCGGGGAAGTGAAGGAGATCACCATCTTCGATCTCTTGGAAAAGATGGCCCCGTCAACCCATGCCTCAATCATGGAGATGGCCGCCAGATATCCGGACAAGGAGGCCCTCGTCTTGTTCGAGTGTCTGCAGATGGACAGCTCACACTGCGGCCATCTCAGCGTGCTGGCGATGGGGCCGAGCAACAGCTGGCCTCTCTCCAAAGTGGAGGAGGCAGGGTTCCGGCTCGGGGATGCCCCCAGCCGGTTCCTCTACCCGGTGGCCTACGTGGACTATCGTAAAAAAGAAACTCAACCATGAAGTTACAATCCCCAACAGGGAAGGACATCGTCGGCACCGAGGAGCGGATCTCGGGCGTGGCGCAAATCGTCAATGCCGGCATCGAAGCGCCGCAAGTCGACGGACGGTATGACATCGACTACGAAGGCACGACCGACGTGGACTGGGATGCGCAGGAGACGCGGGTCGCTTGCGGTCAACGCATCTTCGTGGACTCGGAGGGTGCTCTGTGGCTGGAGCGCGAGCTGTTGCTCGTGGCAGAGACAGATGAGGAAGTCGACCACACGGAGGAAGCTCAGTGAAAACCATCAAAGAGATCGCGGACGACTGCGGGCTCGACGGGCTGCGTCCATCGACCCTGGCGAACATCCTCGATGGAGTCTACACCGGGAGCACTCTTTACGAAGAGTCGCTCTACGCGATCATTGTAGGGCAGCACCGGCGCATCGAGTGCCTTGAGGAAATCGCATACCAGCACGGGACACTGAAAAGGGACTTCCACCTCAAGTGCTTCGCCTTGGAGGAATCGCACAAGCAGACCGATGAAGCGAACCGGCGCATTAAGGAGTTGGAGGCGGAGAAGGAGGCCGCTGTTGACATGCTGAAGAGCGTGTCGATGGACTGTCAGATGACGCTTCGCGTCACCAACGAGGCATTCACGAACGGCGACGTCACCTGTATGCGCGAGGGCGCGGACCTCGTGCTGAGACGACTGGGGGTCGAGCCTCCCGTTCACTTGGCGGAGGAGGCACCATGAGCGTCTCTCGTTCGCCACTGACCGACCGTCTCGACACTCGGCTCGCCAACCAGTGCGAGCATGGACACGGGGATCATTACGCTGAGATGCGCAAACACGCCCGGCTTATGGAGAAGCGCGTGACCGATCTGAAACAGCTCGTCTGGGACATGATCAACGGGTTCGAGGAGGGTATGCGGAATTGCGAGTCCGACGCCGACGAAGGCGTGCGGGGCGCACGCAAGACCTACATAGCATACCGCGCCATCCTTGCGAGGGCATACCGCGCCATCCTTGTGAGGGCGCAAGCGGTGGAGAAGACACCATGAGCGACGAGTTCGAACGCATCAAGCGCACAAACGTCGTCGTCTACAGCATGCTGCGACGCGGACGCTCCCTGGAGGATATTATCGTGATGCTCTGCAAGGAGAGGGAGATATTCATCTCGCGGGTATTGGAACTGGAGCAGATCGCACCGAGGAAGATCGTGTCGCCGGACGGCGCCGTGTACATCTGGCGATGTCCAGATTCGATGGTTCCTTGTAACACCTCCGGCGATGCTGCCGGTTAACCCAAACCCATGATGATGTCAAAAACTCACAGCGAAGTCCTCGCGCGGATGATCGCAGAACACGCAACCGGAATCGCGGAGCAGCCGCATGGCCTCGGGGCGCTCTACACGGCGCCGTGGAACGACAACGGGACTGTGCGCCCCGGCGGAGAGAAGATCGAGACCAAGGAGGGCGCCTACGACCTCCTGCGCGACGGGCGGGGTGTCGCGGTGCCCGGCGCCGGCGCGGGGAGCTACTACCAGTTCTTCGAGGAGCTGGGGTTTGCGGAGGTCCAATCCGTCGAGACTTGCAGCAGCGCCGGCGACTGGACACTGGCGGTGAAGGACGGCGAAGAAGGCGAATGGTATGTGGCCTTCCAGTCGCAGCGTTACCCGTATCACGGGTTCAACTACTCGGTGGACTTCAGTCAGGGGTTCCCCACGGTCGGGGCACTGTGCGACGACCTCAGCATGCGCAGATGATGCAAGAGATCATCATCTACTCGTCAAACGGCGAGCTGCGCGTAAGCCCTGAAGATGGGATCGTCAACAGAGTCAGGTCCGACTACTACGGCACCGACGAGCTGAAGACCATTGACCGATTCGACATCGAAGAGTTCTGTATGTTCTGGGGCTGCGAGCCGCAGAGTGGTGACATCCTGGACTTCGGATACTGGGAGGGCGAACTGTATGTAGCGCCGGTGATGGAATGGCGGCTGGACGTCGTCATTCCGATGCTGCTGGAAGACGTCGCGCCGGACGAAGTGGGAAACGCCACTACGCCCGGCGAACTGCTGAAGCTGGCCAACCGAGAGAGAGCCTTCGGTGCGACGTCCAAGGAACCGCAAAAGCGAACACGTAAATGAACCGCAAGACATCTTACGCATGCGGCGGCATCATCGCCTGTTGGGTATTGCTCATCTGGCAGATCGCCACCTTCCCGGAGGATACACCGGAGATCGTAGCTCCTCCTGCGTCCGCTCCAGAACCGGAGGCGCTCCCGCTCCCTACCGATGAACCCGAGGCGCTCCCGCTCCCTACCGATGAACCCGAGGCGCTCCCGCTCCCTACCGAGCGCGACATCACCGGCGTGCAGCTTATGCTGCCGCAGGAGTGGCCGAAACTCAGACCCAAATCACACAAATGATCCAGTTTACACACCCTGCTGCGCTACAGCAAATCGGACAGATACACCAGCTCGCGCAGCATCTCAACGCCGCTGCCGTCGACATCAACCACTCGCACACGAGCAAGAGCATCATCCTGCCGGTCCCGACCATCACCATGCCGGGGCTGACGTTCATGCTGCGCGACAACTTCCACGACCTGAACCTGTATGTGCGGACAGACGAGGTGCTGAACCTGCCGCTCTCGTTCTTCTACAAGCCGAGGTCGTTCACCTGGTATCAGGAGACAATTCAAAGCAAACGCGCTTACTCTTACGCTGGCTGGACGGACGAGGAGATGAACGATCCGCGCATACTGCGGGTCAAGCGCTTTCGAGACGGACTTGGTCTCGGGGCCTCGTGGTGGTGGTCAGAGGTGTGCGGCGACGAAAAGGACCGTTGGGCTGCCCGCGACAGATCGACGGACTGGTACTCGCGCGACTGGTCAGGTGGAATGTTGATCCACGTCGGCCCTGTCCCGTTCACGGACGCAACCGTATTCTACGCGACCGGGCATGCCTTCGCGCAGGGAATTCCGCACACCGCGAAACCTTACGACGGACCGTGCCGGGAGTTCATGAACGAGGTCAACGACTGGGAAGAGCTGACCCGACTCTGCCTCGGTATCGCGGAGCACGTGTCGACCAACAAGGGAGCGCAGCCGTGAAGCGTCTCGTCATGCGGTGGATCGCTTGGTGGAAGTGGGCCTGGAAGGACGGTTGGGAGCTGGTGGAGATCGAGTCCACGGGATATGAAGGGCCGAACTGGCTGTGGCCGCTCCATACGACGCCCTATTTCATCGAGAGGTGGAAGAACACGGAGACGGGCGAGATCAGGGAGGTGGAACGCGGATGAGCTTCACCATCGGCGGAGACAAGATGGACTACGTCATCCACAAGGGTATGGAGCTGCCGACCGGCAGACCGGAGAAGCGCCGGCATCGCAAGGTGATGGACATGGTGCGGCTCGCGCGCCACATGGAGATTGGCGACTGCGTGGAGCTGACGCTGTCGGAGGTCAACACCTTTCGCACCGTCATGCCGGCGCTGGGACAGGGAGTGATGTGCGTTACGTCCGGTTGGCGATGCCAGACACGCGGGAAGACCCTCGCATTCAAGGTGAGCGCAGCATGAACTACCAACATCAAAAACATGACCATTGAACGAATCGCACAACTGAAAAAAGACCTGGATACCGCGCTCGCTGACGCGCTGAATCAGGCGGAGACGCTGCAATTCTACGCCCGGGTGCTTCGGCAGGCGGTGCTCACACACGGAGGAGAACTGCGCGTGGATCCCTCACTGAGTGACCAGGCCAGGCAGGACACGCGGGCGTTGGAATTCAGCGGCGGCGGCGTGAGGCTGATCGGCGCTGTGAAAGACACGGAGGACGTCGCCGTAACGATACCGCGTTATCTCGACCGGCGGTCGCCCCCACATCTCCTGCACGCTTTCTTAATCGGAGACGAAGACTACGTGTCAGAGCTGGAGCACGAAAGCGGACCCGACGGCTGCGCCAAGGGGTGCCCGGCCTGCGCAGACGAAGCGGCTGCCCGGCCCGGCAGCCAGCAGACCCTGCGGTATGGCGCGCTGTGCAATCTTCTGCTCGATGCCGACCGCCGCCGCAGCCATCCCGCCGAAACCGAGCAAGCCATTCGGCTCATCGTCACCGCGTTCGCCGAGTCTGAAGAACTGCCAGTCGAGGGAGAACAATGAACTGCACCATCTGCCACAAGCCCATCGTGCTGACGCCGTCGGCCCAGGAGCGCGCGCGGAAAGACGTCTGCGGAAACACCGCGGCGTTCTACACGTCGCTGTTCACGACGCATGCGGACTGCCAGCTTGCCAAGAGGGTCGCTGACACCAGCCGACTCATCGAGACACACTACAACAGGAGGGGCGCTGATGAGTGACACCCAGGTCAACTGCAGCATTGAACGCGTGGACCTGCCGAACGACAATGGAGCCATGAAGCCCAGCACGCGACTCACCTGCAGCCGCTGCAGCTACGTGGTCGAGTGCCTGGGGCAGAGGGGGAGATCCACACGGCGCTGTCTGACCATGTTGCGCGAGGGATGTCCGAAGAAGGAAGCCAACACCTATAAGACTCAGAAATCATGACCGACGCCGAAAAAACCATGCGCGAGGAGCAGTGGATGCTCTCCGCCGAGCTGCTGCTCACGCCCGCCTCTGTGCCCGAGCCGCCGATCGTGACGGCCTTCAGACTACTGGACGGGATGAGATGGGAGCAGTTCCGCGAATCGCTCGTCGACAACCCTGCGTTGCGATTCTTCAACCCCGAGTTGCGCGAGTTCTCCTGTGTCTCCGGCTGGGAGGACCTGGCAGACGAATACGGCGTCCCGGAGTATGCGGAGTGCTGGCGCATCGACGTCTCCATGCCCGAAGCTGCCCGGCAGTTCTGCCGGGATCTGCGGGCGCTCGTAGGCAGCGAGGAGACTGCTGATCGCACTGTGCGATACTTCCAGCCGATCTGTCGCGGTCGGCTCGTGCTGTCGGTGAATCACACGACGAACTGCCTGACGCCCTACTTTCAGGACGAGGACGACTCCAGGTTCCGCGTCACGACGGACATGCTGAAGCATCGCGGATTGACCCGCTGCCGGCTCACCGGTGGAATCACACTCATCAACGCATGACGGAAACTGACAAACAATGGCCGGCGACCGTGCGCATCAAGGTGGATGTGTGCCCCCGCTGCGGCGGAACGCACGAGGTCGTCGAGTATCGCAGCTTCGGCCTGGGCGACCAGCAGTTCACCCACTGGGCCTACTGTGAAGCGACGGGCGAGCCGCTGCTGCTGAACATGGGTGCGTCGCGCCGGTCCCCGGACCAGTTTCTGGTGCGCTTTCTTGGCACCGGACAGAAAGCCAAGCACCCCGCCAACCCGAACTACCCGGAAGGTGTCCATCTGAATCAGACCGGCGGTGTCGAAGGCGACGGCAATGTCTGCGTGGTGCAGCTGCCGTGGCCGGCCAAGGAAATCGGCGCGTGGAAAGTGGAGTGCACCATCTGCGCCCTTCGGGTGGCGTGCACGACGGCCGGGCGACCGGATGATCCGAGGTCCATCACCGTAAGGTGCAACAAACCAAACTCATGAGTCAGCCAGGCAAAATCGAATCAGAAGCGTTGAGTCTGCTGCAGGAGATCGAAAAGCCCATCGACCGCCGCAACCGGCGCTCACAAATCGAAATTATGAAATGCCCCAACTGCAAGAAAGACATGGACTCCGAACTAGTGGAGTGCCCGCACTGCCGCTATGACCGCGTTCTCGAAAACGCTCCGAACCGCGAAGGGGGCGGCGGGGAGCTATGCGGCGACGGGCCAACAGGAGGTTCAAATGCACGCTGACCGCCATACCCGCCGTCCTGCATCAGCGCATGGTTCGGCGCTTACGCTCTATGACTTCTTTGTGCGTTTGAACACCACGCGGTCGGAGGTGGTGGCGGTGGCATTCCGCTCGAAATCCGGTCGGTGCAGCCGCGATGACCACCAACTCATCGCTCGCTGCTGGTCAAAGCTGAAAACAAAGAAGTGGGAGCACTTATACGACGAATACTTTGCGGTGGTGGCGGAGGGGGCGCGGGAGGCCGTCAAAGCCGTGAACCCGCTCATGGACGATGCGCCGAACGGTGAAGCTCATGGACCGGAATCTGCCAGCCCGCGCTCTCAACCCGAAATTCACTGACCTATGGACCCAGAAAACGATCACAAATCAGCGTGGGACATCGCTGTGGAGCAAAACGAAAAACGCTACGAAACAGAGCGGCGCGAACCGGCAGGGTCCGGTTCCATGCAGCGCGCTGGTTCTGTGCCGGGGATAATCTTCGCCGTCTCAAACGATGGCGGGAAGACAGGCGTGGCATGGCGTGAAAACGTCCATGATGCGATGGCCTATCTGGACCTGCAAAACGTCGGCGGCAGGGGATACTGCGTGGTAGCAGTCAGGAAGGCACAGAACGCGCCGGATCAGCGACCGCCAGAATAAGGACAGACTCTATGAACAAAACAGACACACAAACCAGCGTGGGTGCGGTTCGCTGCATTCGGGTGATAGACGACGAGGGAGCGGAACTCCGCATGGCGAAAAACTGCAAAGAGCGCGCCCTCAGAAGCAGAGACATGGGGCTATATCGCTACTGGCTGCAAGAATGCGTGCGCCTGATGCACCGCGCCGCATCGAAGCCGCGCCCGTCGTCTATCGGTGAAGCTCATGGACCGGAATCTGCCAGCCCGCGCTCGAACCCGAGCGGCGGAGTTCGCGTGTAGCCTCTAGTTATCTTTCCGCCGTTGAAGTTCACGACCGTTATTCAAAGCAGAATGCCCCTTGGAGTGGGCGGAGTTTCTTCCTATGAGCATCCCATACTATCCGACCGACTGGCACGCGCAGTGCGAAGCCAAGTGCCGCAAGACAGGCGCACGGTGTCCACATACCTGCCGCGCACGAATCCCGAACACCATCGCCGCGCACGCGGTGATGGATGAGAAATACCACATGGTAGCCGGACGCCCGGCGAATCTGTGCCAGGGCCACTACATGAGCTTCAATGCGAGAGCGAAGCGACTGCTCGCGCTGGCCTTGATTGATGGAGGGCACTTGTCGCCCTACAACGAACACGGCGCCGGATCAATTATTGTCGCGCAAGACCGGATTGACTTTAAGAGCGGGTGCCGCGCGAAGATACCGCCAGCGTGGGGTGTCATTGGCTCTGTGGGCAACGTGCCCGCTGGCTTGCTTGACCGCTTGCCAAAGTTCCCGGTGCCAGTTCTAGGAACGCGTGTGGAGCTTCCGAAGGGTGAAGCCGTCGCCACGGAGGGAAGGAAATACGACGAAAAGCTCACCGACTCCGCCGGGAACGGCGCTACCAAAGCACACCCATGAACTGTCTCAAATGCAACGAGCGCAATCTGGAAACCGCATACCGATGCTGGAACTGTGGCTATGATCTGGACTGCGAAACAGACCCGCGCCCGCATGGCGGAGTTCGCTGTGCGGCGCATTGTTCTGCCGCGCGCCGCTACCGTGGCCGGCGAAGGAGATCGGCGCTTGGAAGGTGGAGTGCGTCATCTGCGGAGCGCATACGGCATGCACGACAGCCGGACGACCTGCGCTCGATCGAAATCAACTGCAAAAAATGAAAGAAAGTGAAACTGCATCTGCTCTTGTGGCAGCTCGCGCCGCGATACGGGTGATCACGCAGGAAGGACGACAGGCGTGTAAGCTGCTGCGGGAGATCGTGGAAATCACGGACTCCGACGACCATCGACCATTGGAGCACGCAGTGGAGTGTGCCCGCCAGTGGCTCCGCAAGGGCAGAAAGTGGAGTGGACGCAAATGAACGAGACCGACCGTCACTACCTGATCTCGGATCTGCATCTTGGACACGCGAACATCCTGCGGCACGACAAGCGTCCGTTCGACGACATCGAGCACCACGACGGCTGCATGCGGGCCGCGTGTGCTGACGTCATGCGCCCCGGCATTACGCTGTGGATACTGGGAGACGTGGCCGCCAAGAAGAAGGACCTGGAGGTGCTCATGGGCGCGCTGCGCAGTCGTAGCGGGAAGGTCATCCTGATTCGAGGGAACCACGACGACAAGGTGGCATGGAAACACCGGGACCTGTTCGATGAGGCCCATGAGGCACGCTACGTGCGGGTGAACAACGACGTGAAGATGTATCTCAGCCACTACGCGCACCGGGTGTGGCGCAACTCGCACCACGGGGCTTACCACTTCTACGGGCACAGCCACGGTCACCTGCTTGGGTCGGGAAGATCCATGGACGTCGGAGCGCCATGCGTGGGATACAAACCCATCTGCCTCACCGAGTGCGTGCAGCGGCTGCAACCTCAACCGTTCTCACCACACCATGTCTGATGACGAAGCAATCCGCGAGGAGATCCGCGCGACCTTCATGCACAATGGGTTTCGGGACATCTGCGAGAGCATGGGCCGGGACGATGCCTCTGGTGCATCATGAACGCCTATCGCGCAGTCACGCCGGAGTTCGTCGGGGAGGATGCGGATGAGCTGAAGGCGCACTGGCAGAAGGGCTACGACGAGCGGATGAAGGAATTCGAAAACGACAAACGCAGACCCCAACAACAATCTCCACACCATGAATACTGAAACCATCCTGTGCATCTGCGCGGCGATCATCGCCGCTTCCGTGCTGCTAAACTGGACTCTGGATACCCTGGCAGCACGGAGGCTACGCCTCAAGCGAGAGCGCAACCACGGACTGCTGAACGTCAGGCATCGCGCGTGGTGGCTGGACGGACGCGAGGTCACGGTGACCGAGGTCGAGGACTACGCCGTTCGCTACACCGCTACCGACACCGGAAAGCAATTCACGCGCTCGCGCTGTGGGTTCGAGAAGAACGCATCGCCTCGGTAACACGACAGAAAACCAACCAAAACAAAATGAACCACACCTGCGCTGACCCAAAGTTGGCGATCGAATGTCCGCGTTGTCGCGTCTACCGCCACGAACGGATCCCTGGAAAAGCTCTGCGCTGCCTCAACTGCCACGTCGAGTGGAACATCCCGAAGGACCTGAAGCGGTTCCGGCACATGCACCCCGCACGTCGCCGCGGCACAACCAGCGGCCCAGTCACCGGATGCGAGCAGGCCATCCACGACACGGTCCTGCTGGCCGAGACCGAGGCGGCGGCGATGGCATTCGTGCGCTGGGTGCACGGCACCGACCACTTCGTCATCCCGGTGATCGACGGAAAGGATTACGGATGAGCGCGAAACGATCCGTCCGCGAAGAGCATGTGCAGCGCCGCCTCGCTGTTGTTCGCGGCTTCGCTCCGCGCTACGAGGCGGGCGAGACCGCGGAGGCGCTCAGCAAGGAGGCGGGCTTCAGCAGTGTCACACTGCTGCGTTACCTGCGGATCGCCGGCGTTGCGATACGTCGGAGGGGTTTCAGGAAAGGGACGCCGAATTGCAAGATCAGGAAGATCCTGGACCACTCGGAACTGCTGCGACTGTTTGACCGCGGCGATACGCTGATATCCATCGGGGCGAGGCTCGGCATCACCCGGGAACGGGTGCGTCAGATCGTAATCAACAACGGGCGGTCGCCGCGGGGACGCAGCCGGGCGAACATCGGAATTGTCCGTGAGGCTGTGCTGACTGGCGAGATCGACCTGTCGCACAACAAGGCTGGCGTCAAGAAGTGGCGCCGCTGGAGGCTGGAGGTGCAGCGGATGGTATGGGCGCGCAACCGCATGGACGGCTGGAAGGTTGAGGCATACCAACGCGGCAAATACGTCGGACAGTTCACAGTCGAGAGGCACGAATTCACCACATAAAAAATTCACCACATAAAAACATGAGCTACGCAAAACTGAGCAAGATGAAGTCCCGCAGAGATGCGGCCGAGGAAGCCTACGAGGACGAGATGGACACCAACCGCTCGACCCGGGCCGACGAATCTGAGGTGGACTACACGAAGCAGAACCGCCTGCAGGAGAAATTCGACAAGCTGGTAAGCCAGGTGTGCGACATGGAGAAGCAGGTGATGGAGCGCATGCGCTCGCTGCCGCCTCCGGAGTTCGTACGTGTCGTGCCTCCGGAGGGTCTCTACATCTACACCGCTCTGACCGCTAAAGGCAGGGAGCTGACCGTCGTGACTTGTTGCGGCGGAGAGTTGGGCTACCGGATCGCGCTACACAAAGCGGACACCGTATGCAGACGTGACGGCCTTTCGCTCGCCACCAGCCTGGACTTCAACTGCCGGACCGATGCGTGAACCGCATACACCCATGAAAACAACCTACGAAGATCTTGCAAAGCAGGCGAACCTGTCGCGCTTATCGGTGTGTCCGATCAGCCACAGAGTCGTGACCTGCGCAGATATGAGCCGCTCGTTTGCGGAGACCGACTTATGCGATGGAACAGTCGAAGAGCGGGAAGCGAGGGCCTCCCTCATCGCGCACTGGGGTAACAACTTTGAGCAGGTGGTGGCGGCGCTGGAATACGTGGACATCCAGATTGGGCAGGATCCGCGCTACTCGGAGCTGCCGGTCAATATCAAGGCAGCCTATTCACGTGTGCATACAGTCCTCGCTGCCGTGCAGACCGTCGCATACGGAGAGGCGAAAGCACCAGGAGTCCCGGCGTATCTTGCAATCCCTCAGTTGGATGACCGGATAAAGCCGGATCTTACACCGCACCCGGACTGGGAGATTATCCCGCGCGGCACTGCGCTGCAGGCGGGGGATCATGTTTGGCTGAGCGCTGACGCGCATAGTGAGGTGTTTGCAGGGACGTGCGGCAGAGTTATCGGCGGACCCGAGGCGCCGGTGTTTCCCGAGGGATTCTACCGCAGGAGAAAAGGCGTCTCGCCTGCGGAGTCCGAGCCTCGCCGCTACGAGGGAGACGGCACGCCGCCTGAGAACACGAAAATCGATCGCGCGTGCTACCCTGTGGGTATCAGCGTCGACGCCGAGCCCAAGGACGGCGACTTCGCTCACGCATTCCGGGGAACTGTCGCCGGTCATGACAAGGGAATGATTCAGGTGCGGGACCAGGTCGACAACGTCTTTGATTGTGAGCCGTCGCAGCTGTCGATTCCGGACGGAGAGGAGTTGCCGTGAGACGCGGCCAAAAAGAAGCGCAGCAAGCAGTCCACAATTACCTGCGTGGGCGCACGGAACCGGTGTCCTTGTGGAGCGTCTCGTGCAAAGCCGAAGAGGCGGCCCGCGCCAGACGCAAGACGGAACTGTTCCCGAGCCTGTTCGACTATGAGGTCCTGCTGCCGGACGGCTGGACAACGCGCTGGCTGGGGTCCACAGGGTCCTCGGACGGCATGGTCCACGCCGTGCCGCGCGCCTGGCGGGCCGGTCAGACTCCAGGCAATCTGCTGATGCCGGGGAAGCTGACGGAAGTGCGCTCGGAGGACTTTGCCTGGTAACCAAATACAATGAACCGACCCAATAAACTACTGACGATTGAACTGCTGGACGAGGCGCTATGCGCGACCTTGCAGGAGAAGCATCCGTATCCATTCGACAGGCTGCTGCTGAACGAGAAGGGCTGGCGACACGTGTTCGGGCGTGCCCCTCTCGACCCGCACATGGCGCTCGCCTCACGCTGGCTGCGAGGACTGCCCGTTGAACTGCTACCGGCGGATCAACTGCTGCTGGCGATCGGGGCCAGGCAGTATGGAGGCTCCGTCGACGACGACAGCGCGATTCTGCTGCCGGAGGCGAAATACGGCACGCAAGGCGTAACGGAAGTGGACTTCCAGTTCGAGACGACCCGGCAGATCGAGGATGTCCTGCGCAGCGGGATCGGGGTGGTTCCATCGTGCTCGGAGTTCCAATTCTGGCAGCAGGTCGAAGTTGCAACAGAGGACGGATGCAGCCAGCTCATGGATCTGATCTTTGGGTCTTCGGCTGGGTATTGCAGCGTGTGGCATCTGCGCGGGAACGTGACGATCCAAGTGCGCGACGGCGCGGTGACGATCTGCTGTTGGGACGCGACGTCGGAACAGGAAGCGGCTGCGTTGCTGCACAAACGCTACGGCACGCCCGTCGATACGGCTGGTCTGCGCCTGCAGGCTGCATCGCTGCAGGCACGCATCGAGCGACTTGCGAAACGGGCATCATACTTCGAGAGACACCACCCAACCACACCAACCACACCATGAACAAAGGCGACAAGGTAGTTTGCATCAACGACGACTTCACTCCGATGTTCGTCAAAGTCTTCAGGCAGCTTCCGAAGAAGGGCAACATCTACACCATCCGGGAGGTGTGTCTGCGGCGCGAGACGATCCGGGGCTCAGATTCTGCGACCGTCGCGTTGCTGCTCGAAGAGCTGAAGAACGACGTCGACCCGACTCACAAGGGCGGGGAGGAACTGGCGTTCAAGCAGGAACGATTCGCGCCGCTGGAGACGCTGGAGGAGGAAGAAGAAATCGACGCATATGCCCCGGCACAACGCGAACTGCAACCGGCCTAAGCCGAAGCAATCTCCGACGAAGAAAATCCGCCGTGCGAAAGTCTGGGACGGCAGGACCGTCGTGGACATCGAACTGCCCACGGGCGTTGCGCTGGTGGTCAACAGCGCGCACGGGAAGCGACTCGCCGGCGTCGTGGTGATGGCCTACATCGGCGGTCGTGGACGGCGCGGATGCTGCAGGAACCAGATCACGAAGCGCTTCAACCCGGACAACTTCCCGTCGATGCTTGCCTGTATCAAAGCCGCCATTCGATGGCGGCTCAAAGCGGAACGACTACTCAACCACTTCACAAATGCCAACTACACCACCACCAACTAATATCCACTGGGCCTCTGTCGATCCGAGGTTCTTGCAGAAAGTCGACCGCGTATTCGACGCGTCCCCGACCACCGTATGGGTCGAACTGCTGCAGAACGCCCGCCGCGCCGGGGCCACCCGTGTCACCGTGCATCTGACGGAGGGGGAGGACGGATGCGCCGCCTGCGTCGTATGCGCGGACAACGGCAAGGGCCTGGAGAGTCCTGCGCCGTTGCTGCGCCTGGCGGGCCGAGGATGGAGCGACGAAGTCGAGCACGAGGAAGACCCGGCTGGTATGGGCTTCTTCTGCCTGTCGAACATCCCGAGCGTCTGGGTGAACTCCTGCGACTGGACGGCCGAATTCACACCGGCGGCGTTCCGCGGCGAGGTGGGCGTCGAGCAGTTGAAAATCGAGCATCTGGATGGCTTCTCTGTGGAGTTCGCGTGGGAGTCGCAGAAGGTAGTCAACCTGCGCGCAGCGCTGATGGAAGCCGCACAGTTCTGCGGGATCCAGGAGGTCAGCGTGCAGATCGACGATGGACTCGCGACTGTGATCGAGCCCAAGGACTTCCTGCACGACACTCAGATGCCCGTCCGGGAAGTTCCGGAGCTTGGTGTGCGCATAGGGGCGCGGCATCGCGTCTCCTACCAGTATGACGATCACGCGCGGGTTACGCTGAATTTTCGCGGCGTCTCCATCACCTGGGGCAGTGCAGATCTCGGCGAGATCATCCCCAGGCTGCGCCACTGTCACGTCGAGGTGCAGGTTGACGTGCTCCACACGCGTGTGCTTCAGCTGGTGCTGCCGGCCCGCAACGCGGTGAAGCACAACAGCGGACGCGCCGCGCTGCTGGAGGAGATCGAGCGCACGATCTATCAGTGGCTGATCATGCGGCAGACGGTCGACCCCAGAGATACGCACGACCTTCCATACGCGCTCTACCGTCGCGCTAAGGAACGGTTCGGACTGGTCATCGCGGAAGCCGGCTTCAACCTGGCGGCATACGGCGACGCGGATTACACCGGTCGGGAGCATACGCGCGTGCTGATCGACCCGGCGACGGGCGCGTGGGCCTTCTTGAAGTATCTCATCGGCGAACACAACGCGACCGTAGACCCAGACGCGCACATCAACGCCTACCGCACGAGAGCCGAGATGCGCGGCTACGCGTGGTATGACAGCATTCCGCTGCTGCTGGGGGCGGTCGTGAAGATCGACGGGAAGGAGATTGCGCAGGAGGATTTGAGCGACCAGTTGGGCAAGGCGCAGCATCAGTTTGCGGACAACATCGAGGTGGCCATGCACCTGAGTGACGCGCGCACAATCACGATCAATCCGGACGTGATTGTGCTGGGCGACACGAAGTTTTCTTCGTGGAGTTCTGCTATGGATGAGAACAGCGTCTATCTGCGCGCGACCATCAAGACCGAACCTGATCGCATCGCCGACGTCGCAAGAACGCTGACAGCGGAATTGTTCGAAGCCTACACCGAAGGCGACGGGGACAGTATAGAGGACCAGGAGCGCGAATTCCTCCGTGATGCGACGGTCTGGCTGTTCGAGTTCTGCGGGCAGATCAAGCGAGCGCTGCGTTACAGGGTGAACGCTGTGATCGACGATATCGATTGGGTTGCGCGCAACGAAGACGTGGTCTGGACTTTGCGCCACGACGGGCGCAAAGGCAGCGGCTACGACGACAACCGCATCGAGCTGCGCAGCTTCCAGCTGTCCGCCGATGAGGATGCGAATCACAAGATGGTGTCCATACACAAGGACGGCAAGGCGGGGCGGATCGAAGAGCTGGTCTCTGAACATCCCGTCACGCTGGAGCGTGTCCGTGCCTACCTCGCGAAAGAGCACGGGATCGGCGTGGGGGACGACCAGTGGTTCGGGGATGTGGTCAGGTCGGCTGTCGACCTGGACGCGTGGGAAAAACGACAATAAAAACGACAATAAAAACTCCAATGAATGAAAATCCAACCATCACGGGCACACCAGAAGATAGCATCCGGTTCATGGTTGCAGGCGGGGAAATGCTCCGCGTTGACAAGCAGGGCCTCCACTACAATGGCCAGACGGTGGCAGACGGCGGAGCAGCACATGCTGCATGGATGACGACCGTGAAGCTGATGCATAGTGCCAGCTTCCTCGGCGCCGACGTCACACCACAGGCACTGCGCGAGTTCGTCGAGTGGGCTTCGGAAATCTTCGCAAGGTATACGAGCCTGAAGCCCGACGCCGGCGATACTCCGGAGGTGCAGGAAGAGACCGCGAAGAGCATACAGAGAGACCAGGCGTATCTGGACGCCTTCGTCGCGGCGTGCAAGGAAGCGCAAGACACACGGCAGAGCGCGTTGGAAACGTCCAGGCGTATCGACCTCGAGGAAAACCAGCGCAAAAATAATGTCGCGCTGGATACGCTCAGCGCCGCGGTCGACGAACTGAGGAAGGAGCGCGACGCATTCAAAGCCGACCTCGCCAAAGCCCGCGCCGAACTCGTCGTCCTTGGCAGCGCGTGCGACAAATTCAGGATCGCGGATAACGCGCTGCGCATCGAGCGCGACGCGGCGAAGCGGGAACTCGCGGAGATGAGTGTCGCGCTGGACGCGGTATTGCGAGAGCGCACCGATCTGCGTCTGCAGATCGACCGGTGGCGCAGTCGGTCTTCCACCACCGACGGGGAGGCACAAGCGTGAAGGACCCTGACGTAGCGAAGCGCGCTGCCGAGCGGGTCAGCGCCCTGCTGGAGGTCGTCAATGCCCAGCATCCCGGCGAATCGCTGGACGCGCTGATACATGACTGCGCCTCGGAGCAGGCGTCCGCCGTCAACAACAACGGCCAGCCGGCGCAGGTGGAATACCTGCTGACGAACGGCTGGACCGCCGAGGACATCCTCGGGCGGCTGCGCATCCAGAAAGAGGAGGAGGCGGTATGACCGATCAGGAATACGCGAATTGGCGCGGCAGGGATGGGGCGATGTGGGCGAGCTTTCTGCATGGCACCAGGGATCCGATCGTCATCATGGGCATCCCAGCCGGACGCCCTGAAAACCGCTTCATCGAGGGGATCGTCATTCAAAGCGCGACGGCCCTCTATCCGGTGGGCTACGTGTCGTTCGCGTGGACCGCGGAAGCGTTCGAGTTCGTAGATGGCGAAATCTCGTTCAGACCAATCCTATGATTACAAGTCGCGGAAACCCAGACGGACCGTTCCCCAACGGGAAAGAGCAGGAGGTCGTGCATCTGCGCATCGGCGTCGATCAACGCGACCCGAGGAAAGGCGGGCGACCGCTGTGCAACAAACGCACGTGGAACCTGCTCTGGACCAACCTGCGCACCGAGGTCACATGCCCGACGTGCCGGGATTACATCGACGGCGACCGCGAGGACGCCTATCTCAACCATGAATACTGACCACATCATTCCGTGCCCGACCTGCGAGGGCTTCTTGACCATAAAATCAGACGGTGCCGCTGCCTGCGAACATTGCGGCCCACTGCACCGCGGCGAGCCGCTGCCCTACTGGGAGCTGTCGGAGCGCCGCAAAGCGGATCGCAAGCGGATGCTCGATCTCATGATCAAGCTGTGCGACGAGCTGAAGGTGCCCTACACGATCGAGCGTGAGCTGAACCGATGCGCGGAGATCCGTATCACCGGCCCGACAGGCTTGTCCGCGACGCTCGAATTCGACGGGAAGTCCTGGCAGCCGGACACGTTCGTGGTGAGCTGGCACATGGACTTTGGCCCTGCTTACGACAGGGAGACCATCATCCGGGCGGACTTCTGTGAGGATCCGAAGGCGCGCAACCCGTTTCACAAGCGGAAGGCGACGGACGTGTGCCAAGGGTTCGATCAGCTGATCGTCCTAATGAGCCGACGGCTGCAGCGCATCGCTGACGGCACGGCCACGGAGTAAGCAGCGAGGAGAATCAACAAACGCGAACGCGAACTCAAATGATCACATCAACGTCAGACATGAGCACGAACGCAGCTAACGAGAAACCGAAAAGCAGGCTTCCAGATGGGCGCAGTAATCCAGCCTACCATGTCTGGTATGCTCGTAATGTCCTCGGAGTCGAACCTCGCAAGCCACGCGCCGAAGGTGCTCCTCCCTGCATGGTCGACGGCAGGCGGAATCCCGCATATCAGCGCTGGTATTACTGCAAGAAGTATCCAAATGCGGGAATGCGCCAACAGTTGAAATACGGCGTACCTTCCAGGATCAACGGTAAACGAAACCCCGAGCACACGCGTCTATACAACCAGTCCGAGCGCGGCCGGGCTGCAGCCGCAAGACGCCGCGAAAAGCGCATCGCTGAAGGCAGGCCTCCAGCAAATAGTGGTCGCAAGTGCGCTTATTGCGAGGTGCGCGCGACTGGAATGCCGGTCAAGAACGGAGTCATCATCCACGGACCCCGCAGCAAGGGCCAGAGCGGCGGAAAGAGCCAGCGTGTTGGTATGTTCATCTGTCGCGAATGCTGTCCCGATGGACGACTGACCCCAGACCGCGCTCAGGAACGCATCAGAACTCATACACGCATCGTGTCAGGCGAACTCCCGGAAGAACCGCTCACATTCGCCCGCCCGCTGCGCGCCGCCAGAGACGTAGCAGCGGAGGAGTATCGGGAGCCTGTAGCGCTGGAATTGCTGGAGGAGAGCCTGTCCGAACTCGACGCGCGCGCACGTCTCATAATACGGATGCGTGCTGATGGATTCTCGCTCGATGAGGTTGGGACAAAGGTTGGCCTCACACGGGAGCGCACCAGGCAGATCCAAAACGAAGCGTTTCTCAAGTTGCGGAAGATCTTGCGCAAACGTGAACGCGAACTCGACAACCCAACAGCACAGCAATGAAAGCAATTCATCTCAGCGGAGCCATGTGGGGCTTCATGCAGTCCATGTACAACCTGTCGCCGGACATGCCGACCGAAGGCGTGACGACATCCCAGGGCGACCACGTGTTCCCCATCAAGGGCAGGCCCGATCGCATCGCGGCCGGCATCGCCACGCCCTACGGGTGGCGGGTCGACGACGACGCCAAGGAGCATCACTACGCGTTCCTCTCGGAAGGGATGCGCAACGGGCGGCCGCTGATCGGTCGCGACAACGAGTCCTCCACGTTCTACCCGGAGCGGCTGTTCATCTGGGGCGACGACAACAAGGGCAACGACCTGACGCATGAGGAGCTGCTGGAGTGCCTGGGCCCCATCCTGCGACGCGGCAGCGCCGGCTTCTGGCATCCGACCAGGGTGTGGCGTGGCTACCGCGCCGGCCTGCCGACGTTCTACCGGGCGCTGCGGGCGCACACGGACATCGGCGAGACGTGGTACGGGGCGCTGACGAAGCTGAGCGGCAAGCTGCCGGAGAACTACCAGTGGACGCCATACGAGCGTCACGGGGAGCTGCTGATCATGCACGACAAAAAGTAACCAACTCACAACATCATGTCAGACATCGAAAAACGATCAATCAACTCAACCGGGGCAGCCACCATGACCGGTTACACGATCCAAATCCGCGTGTCCAAGTTCCTGCCGCACAAACCCTGCGCTATTGAAGGCGTCGGCATGACCGAGGACTGGATAAATCTGCCGCAGAAGCCCGTGCAGTTCCACCTCGAAACGGAACACAGCGACATGCTGCTCTACCTGCACGGCTTGCTGCCGCTGGAGCTGGCGAAGTCGATGCAGTGGGGATTCCTGGCCAAATGGCAGAGCCAGGTGCCATACCTCGAATGCCGACTGCAGGGGCACCTGCTTGAGCTGAAGCACGCAATGACGAACCTCGGCGTCCTGCGCGACTCCCTGGCGCAGGGAGAGCCGGCGTTTGACCCGCGGACGCACGTGTTTGATCCGCCGGAGGTCAAGCCGTGAGCGAGCCCCTGGGCGATCTGGACCCGATGCCGTTCGGGAAGTATCGCGGCACGCCCATGCAGGACATCCCGCGAAGTATGCGCACTGGCTCTGGTGGGATGCTGGCAAGCGCGCCGAGCCGGTCGGCGCTGATGCTGTGGCCGACTACATCCGCAGCAATCTGTCCGCGCTCAAGCTGGAGTATCCCGATGGCGAGTAGTAGGAGCAACACGCAATGAAGCGAATATCAAAAGTCTCCACCCCCAGGCAAACAGCTGCACGACGCGCGTGGAAACGCCGGCGTGCAGCTGCCCTGGCCCTGGAACAGTCCACACTCGCGCTGGTGCTAGCGGAACTGCGCAAGAAGCCGAAGCATCGCCCCACTACAGTTATGATGGGGGGCGAAATGTCCGGCGTCCTAATTGGTAACTTGAAGCTGTGCGGTGACGCTACCCTGACTGGCACCGTGGTAGGCGATCTGATACTAACGGGTAACTCCAGCATGAGCGGGAACGCAACGACGACCGGCAATGTTTTGCTGCTGGATACAGCTTCGCTAAATCGCAACGTCGACCGCCCCAAATGAAAAGACTCTGGAACAACCTTAAACTGCGGATTCAGTCGCGCCTGATTAGTTTCTGCGTCCACTACCTGCAAAGAACATTTCCTGAATACAGCGGACAGCCGACTGTTTTGAGGGGGACCTCTCGTCTTGGTGGTGTCCACTTTGGGAACCTTTCCCTGTGGGACGATTCTGGGAACGACGGCGCGGTGTTCGGGGATGTGGTCATACACGCAGCAGCGCGTCACTTTAGTCCGCTGTTTTCCGGCGCGGAGTGCGTCGTAAGCGCCACCGCTGAAAATTCGGGAACCGTCGGAGCCGCTGCGCTCGACGATCCCGCAGACAAGAAGGACAAACGCATTGTTGGAGACTGCGTGTGTGCCGATGTCTCGCCATACCCGGACGCCATCAGTGGGGCTGTTGTAGCGAATGGCCCGACGCCGCCGCCAAGGGCGGAGATGCAGGTGCGCTACCGAAACTGGCGCGGCGTCGAGCGCTGCCGGGAAATCCGTCCGGTGCGCATCTTTTGGGGCCGCACAGAGTGGCACCCGGAGGCCCAGTGGCTGCTCGAAGCCGTGGACACCGAGGACGGTCAGACGAAACAATTCGCGTTGAAGGACTGCGACTTCGTGCGACGTTGAAGTGCGGAGTGAGTTGTCCGGCATTCACGCCGGCGAACGCTCAAGACAAAATCTTGGTGGAAAGGCGTGCGCCGCAGTCGCCCATTTCATGGGAGGGGCGGGGCGACTCACTTCCACACTTCAACGGCGGGACCACACTCAGAAATCAAAACCATGTTTATCATCAAACCCCTGCAAATCCTAAAAAACGGACAACCCACCGGACGCTGGCGCCTGACCGCAACCAGCGACGAAGACGGCGTCGGACCATACGGCGACGAGTCTCACGACCACGGCTCGTCTGCTGAAGCTCTGCACTGCCCGACGTGCCAGAACTACTGCGACTGGGCAGCAACCGTCGGAGGCCGGCGAATGAACACGACCACGTCAATCACGACGCGCAGCGCCGGAGTGCTGCTGCAGCCCCCGGGCTCGCCGCTGCCTGACCGCTGGTGGCGCAACATCACCTCGGTGTCCACTGGGCAGCCGTCGGAGGCCGGCGAATGAACACGGCCACAATCATCATCGGGAACGAAGAGCTCGAAATGCGGGAGTGCGTGCCGCATTACTGGAAGAGCGTAATCAGCATCGCCGGGAAGAGCTTCCACGTGGAGGCTGTCGAGGTCGTTGCAGGAGGAGACGTCCGCGGAGCTGTCCACGAAGCGGTCAACGGCGACTGGAACTACTGGTTGGAGAGCCTGGAAAATATGTGCGGCAGCAAACTGGAGACCGTCCTGATCGGCGGGCGTGAATGCGTTCTGGTCATCACACCCTACGGAGCATGAGCGCTGAAACCACAATGACTACCACAATGACTACCGACCCACGCGCGCACAAACTGCGCGAAATCCTCGCCGTCGCGGCGAACATCAGGAGGAAAGACGACATCGATCGGATCGACTTGTCAGCCGACATCAAGAGCAGCCTCCGGCTGGACGCGATCGACATCACGACGGCGAGCCGCGGCATCGCCGAGGAGTTCGGCGTGAACATCCAGATCATCGACGCATGCGGCAACGACGTCCTGGCACTACTGCGCATGAGGCTGGGACCGGCCGAGCCGATGCACGGGCTGCTGCTGCATCTGACCGATGACCAGTTCATCGCGCGCTACCACCCGGAAGAGAACGAGGAAGGCGGCTACTACCGGCAGCGCGACTGGACTGATGCGGACGACCTGCGCGCCCTCAACGAGGCGGTCAAAGAGAACCGTGTGTGGACGGCGATGGATGACGACGACGGGGAGTTCTGCATCGTGAACGGTATGCACTTCGTCAACCGGCTCTACTACATCATCACCGGGAAGCCGGCGGAGAACCCGGACTGGGTCATCCAGGTGCAGGACCCGGATGAGAGTCCGCGCGTCCTGCTCGAAGTGGACTGGGATCTGACGAACGATGGCGACGACCCGAATCCCGATGGAGTTGATGTGGTCGGCCCGCCCAAGCAGGTCGTCGTGCGTCTGTGGGACGTGGAGACGGGCATGGAGGATGCGATGGCGGACGCCAGCGCGGTGTCGGACTGGCTGTCCGACACGTATGGGTTCTGCGTGAACTCGTTCAAGGTCGTGCGGGTGCTGGCGCCGGAGGAGGAGGTATGACAAAAAACTACCGCGCCGACGCCATCAGAATCCTGAGCGAGTTCACCGGCGAGTCCGAAGCCGCCGTCGCGAAAGTCAACAAGCTGACCGACATTGGAATTGACGAGCGCGACGACGTGGACATCCTCATGGCCTTCGAGGATGAATACGACATCATCATATACGAGGACGAAGAGCGTTTCTTCAAAACCATCGACGACATCGTCGCTTTCCTCGAAAAAATCGAAGCATGAAAAACAACCCTGACCCTACGGAAAGCTGGCACATGATCGCCCGGACCAAAGCCGGCG